>Ga0134128_10004070_pt1 | contig 17933 bp, 18 predicted proteins | sample KB31754_FD_96462 | JGI IMG/M metagenome (GOLD analysis project Ga0134128, IMG submission 96462) | Terrestrial soil microbial communities with excess Nitrogen fertilizer from Kellogg Biological Station, Michigan, USA - KB3-175-4 | ecosystem: Environmental > Terrestrial > Soil > Unclassified ... | reverse complement strand
GGCCGGGTCAAGGCGCGCGGCGAGGCGCGGCGGGCCAAATCCGACTGGATGAAGATCGAGCAGGAACGCGGCATCTCGGTCACCAGCGCGGTGATGACCTTCGAATATCAGGATGCGGTGTTCAACCTGCTCGACACGCCGGGCCATGAGGATTTCTCGGAAGACACTTATCGCACCCTGACCGCCGCCGACAGCGCGGTGATGGTGATCGACGCCGCCAAGGGCATCGAGGCGCAGACCCGCAAATTGTTCGAGGTCTGCCGGTTGCGCGACATTCCCATCATGACCTTCGTCAACAAGATGGACCGGGAAGCGCGCGATCCTTTTTCCTTGCTGGACGAAATCTCCGATCAATTGCAGATCGAGACCGCGCCCATGGTTTGGCCTGCCGGCATGGGCCTGAATTTCAAGGGCGTCTACGATCTTGGCAGCAACGAATTCGTGCCGTTCCAGAACGAGGGGCGCGTCGGCCACAATTCGATTGCCTCGGTGCTCGATGCCGAATTGAAAGAGAAACTCGATGAAGAAACGAGCCTGGCGCGGGAAGGGCTCCCGGGCTTCGACCTTGGGCTCTATCGCGAAGGCCATCTTTCGCCGGTCTATTTCGGTTCGGCGTTGAAGAATTTCGGCGTGGCGGAGTTGCTGGGGGCGCTGGCAGCCTATGCGCCGCCGCCCCGCGACCAGGCGGCGCTCGGCCGCGCCGTGCATCCGGCCGACGACGAGGTAAGCGGCTTCGTTTTCAAGGTCCAAGCCAACATGGATCCCAATCACCGCGACCGCGTGGCATTTCTCAGGTTAGCGTCCGGCCGTTTTCACCGTGGCATGAAGCTGAAACAGTCAGGCAGCGGCAAGACCATCGGCGTACACAATCCTATCCTGTTCTTCGCCTCCGAGCGCGAGACGGTGGACGAGGCCTGGCCTGGCGACATTATCGGCATCCCTAATCACGGCGTTTTGCGGGTGGGCGATACGCTGTCGGAATCGGGCGAGGTGATCTTCACCGGTATCCCCAATTTCGCGCCGGAAATCCTGCGCCGGGTGCGGCTGGCTGATCCCATGAAGCAGAAGCATTTGGCGCGCGCGCTGGAAAGCCTGGCCGAGGAAGGCGTGACGCAATTGTTCAAGCCTGAGATCGGCTCGCAATGGATCGTGGGCGTTGTGGGGATGCTTCAGCTCGACGTGCTCAAATCGCGGCTGGTGGCGGAATATGGCCTGGAAGCCGATCTCGAAGCCGCGCCGTTCGACGGCGCGCGCTGGCTATCTGGCGGCGGCGCGGAGATCGAGACATTCGCCGCTGCCCATCGCGGCAGCATGGCGACCGATCGCGACGGCGCGCCGGTCTTCCTGGCCAAGAATGCCTGGGAGCTGGGTTATGTGGCCGAGAAATTTCCCAACCTGAAATTTCTCAAGACGCGTGAGCGTCACGAGGTTCACGCCGAAAGCTGACAACGCTTCCTTTGTGAGCGGCGCTGAGCTCGTCCATCGCTTCCGCCGTCACCGCATCATAACGATCAAGCGCGGCATAGCATTGCGCCGTGTCGCCCTTGCCGGCCATCAACATCGCCAGGGTGGAAAATACGGCACGCGACAAGCCCAGTCTTTTGCAGATCAAAGCCAGTCCGTGATCGGTGGCGAGGAAGTCCTCCAGGCGCGAGCGGGACAATTTGAGCGCCTCGGCCATGCGGGCGCGGACATCGATTCCCGCGCGCGCCATCTCGATCAAGGTGCGGCCCAGATTGTCCTTGGGCGAAGCGCGGTCCACCTCGGGCAACACACGCGCCGCCAAGGCCGGATCGTCACGAAGTCTGATTTTGAGATCGGCGCGCGCGGCTTCGTCCGCTTCCCGCGCGACGCGTGCGAGCAAGGCTTCGCAGGGCGCGCGCATATCGTCGGGACAATTGCTGGGCCAGAAGGCAAGAAGTTCCGCCAGTTCCTCCAGCAGTGCGCTGCGCAGGGCCGGACCTTTATCGGCCAGCTCCAGAAGATGGATCAGGCGGGCATCACCGTGCATGGCCTCCATGCTCCCACCCACGCCCTTAAAGTTTGGTTGGGCAAAGGCACTTTCGTTCAACATATTGATAAATAACGATTTATGCGGGAATATATAACTACCTTGCGCTACATGGTACTATGCGTTATAAGGGTCCCATGTCGGAGTCGTTGCAAGTTCAGTTGAAGAAGGGGGTGTTGGAGATGTGCGTGTTGGCGCTGCTCTCCAAAGGTGACAATTACGCCTATGAGATCGCCGCCCGGATGGCCGAGGCGGTCGGCATGGGCGAGGGCACCATTTATCCGCTGATGCGGCGAATGCAGAATGACGATCTGGTCAGCACCTATCTTCAGGAATCCGCCAGCGGTCCGCCGCGGAAATATTACAAGCTCACCAGGGCGGGGGCCGCGGCGCTCAAGGCCCAGCGCGCCGAATGGGACGCGTTCGAAACCGCGGTGGCGAAAATCCTGGGAGAAACGACATGAACCGCGCGGGTTTTCTTGCCGAATTGCGCATGGGTCTGTCGGGTCTGCCGGCACAGGAGATCGAAGAGACTGTCGCCGACTACGACGCGCATTTCAGCGAAGGCATCGCGGCAGGACGAAGCGAAGCCGCCATCGCCAATGCCTTGGGCGATCCCGCCCGGCTGGCCAAGGAATTGCGCGCCGAAGCCGGCTTCCGCCGCTGGGAAAGCGAAAAGAGCGCCGGCAGCCTGGTGGGCGCGGTGGTCGCCCTTTTGGGCCTGGCCACGCTGGACCTGGTTTTCCTGGTGCCGTTCGTGTGCGTCGTGGCGGCCATCCTGTTCGCGATGTTCGCCACCGCCGTGGGCCTGGCTTTTGGCGGCGGCGCGGTGTGGTTGGTGGCGATCTTCCCCGGCATGATGGCGGCGGGTCCTACCGGCATCCTCGGCAGCGCCGCCGCGCTATGGCTGGCCGGCCTTGGCTTGATCGCCGCCGCAATCGGGTTGGGCGCGCTGGGATGGCTCCTGCTCGATATCGTGGTCCGCGGCCTGGTGAATTATGCGCGGCTGCATTTCCGCCTGATCGATTCCGCCCAAAGCAATCAACCTCTTCAAGACAAGGAGTGACCGATGCGCACCAGCCTCGCAGTTCTCGCCCTCTCCGGCGTCGCCCTTTCCATTGCCTGCCTGGGAGCAGCCGCCGCCGCGCAGGGCGCCGGCCGGATCAGCTTCTTCGGTTCCGACATGCCGCGCTGCGATCTTTCGACCACCGGCCAGACCGCCACGCGCAGCCTTAAGTGGGATGGCAGCGACACCGCCGGCATCGCCGTGCCGGCGACGGTGCATTACCGGCGCGGCCAAGGCGATCAGGTGGTGGTGAAAGGCGACAGCGCCCTTCTCCCTCATATCGAAATCGTGGACGGCTCCGTTCAGTTGAATTGCCGCTTAAGGAATTTTCGCGGCGAGCGGTTGGACGTGACGCTGCCCGGCCGCGCCTTCAAGGGCTTCGGCATCGCCGGTACGGGCGACATGACGTTGGAGAATCTCGACCAGCCGGACCTGGAGATCCATGTGGCCGGCGCCGGCAAAGTGGCGGCCGACGGCAAGGTCCAGAGCCTGGAATTGCACGTGGCCGGATCGGGTGACGCCAAGCTGGCAGGGCTCGCCGTCGATCGCATGGCGGTTCATGTCGCGGGCAGCAGCAATATCGATGCCGCGCCCAAGGACGATCTCGATGTCCATATCGCCGGCTCCGGCACCGTGATGCTGCATTCCGAGCCGCACAGCATCGAGACCCACATCGTGGGCTCGGGCCGGATCATCCATCCCGACGGCTCGGTCTCGGGCCGCCACCAGCATATCTGACGCAATCGCTTGAACAGGAGAGACTGATGCGCACCAAACTCGCGATTATCGCTTTGTCCAGTTTCGCCGTCTCCGCCGCCTGCCTGGGAGGTGCTTGGGCGCTTGGCGGCAACCAGGTCGGCGATGCCGTGTTCAATTTCGCCGATTTCGGCGACAATTTCGGCCTGCCGCGCTGCGAGGCCAGCGCGGCTCCTGCTGCGACATCCAGCACGCGCAGCCTGCCCTGGCAAGGCGATGACAAGGCTGCCATAGCCGTTCCCGCCAATATCCATTACCACGCGGGCAGCGGCGATCAGTTGGTGGTGAGCGGCGATCCCGCCATCATCTCGCATATCCGTGTTCATAACGGCGTGGTGGATCTGGATTGCCGCACCGGCCATTGGGGTCGTGCGGACCGGATCGACATCACCTTGCCGGGGCGGCGCACCTTTCAGAAGTTCGAGATGCTGGGCACTGGCGACATGCAGTTGAGCGGCCTGTCGCAATCCGAAGCGAAAGTCGCGCTGGAAGGCTCCGGCACGGTCGAAACCGACGGCAAGGTGGACAAGCTCAGCCTGGAGATCGACGGCTCCGGCACGGTCCAGTCCAAAGGCCAGACCGACGATCTCCATGTCGAAGTGGATGGCTCAGGCAAGGTCCAACTGGCGGACCTCACCGCCAAGGATGCCCATGTTGACATTTCCGGCAGCGGCAAGGTCGATGTCGCGCCGCAGAATTCCCTTAATGTGGACATCTCGGGCTCCGGCACCATCTATCTGCACAGCGAGCCCAAAAGCCTTGAGACCGACATCAGCGGCAGCGGCCGCATCGTCCATGCCAATGGCGAGGTCCAGGACCGCCATGAGCGTCACGCCGAATTGGAGAATACGTACCGGCATGCGCGCTATATTCGTGGCAATGGCGGCGACGAGATCAATGCCATCGTGCAGGAAGCGCTGCGTGGGGGTCATGGGCCCGACCCGGACCGGCTTCGCGCCGCCCAGGACCGGCTGAGCGCCAATATCCGCGCGCAAGTGGCCCATGAATTGGAGAATGTGGATCTGGGAGATCGCGATAACGACAATGGCCGCTGAGCGGCGGCCATTCAGTCGTCCACCAGGGCCCAACTGTCGGGATAGAAGCCATTGAAGGTGGTGCGTACCGCCACCGAATAAGCGCCGATGGCCTCGAACACCAGAAAATCTCCGGCCGCCACATTGTCCGGCAGGGTGAGCGGCCGGGGCAACACGTCCAGCGTATCGCAGGTGGGACCGAACACCCGGAACGGTTTCATCTCGGCGGCAAGCTTGCGGGCGCCGCCGCTCTGATCGATCCGCATCGCCGTGACCGGATAATCGCCGGTCCAGCCGGGCAAAGTGAGTTCGTCGAAACTGCCATAGGTGCCGTCATTCATGTAAAGGCTGGAGCCTTTGCGCAGGACCACTTGCGTCACCAGCGACATGCCTTCAGCCACCAGGGCGCGGCCCGGCTCGCAGAGCAGCGGAATGTCGGGATTGGGAAGGGTCTGCAGCGCTTCCTTGATGGTGTCGAAATACCAGTGATAGGGCGGCACGTCGTTGCCGGTGTAAGGGCCGGGAAAGCCGCCGCCCACATCCATGGCCTGCAATTCCACCTTGGCCAGGGTGGCGGTGCGGCGCGCCATCTCGATCGCCTGGGCGTAGGAGAAAGGCGAAAGGCATTGCGAGCCGACATGGAAGGTGACGGCGGGAGCCGCGCCCGTCTTGGCCACGCGCTTGAGGAGTTTCGCCGCCTCGGCCGGCGGAGTGCCGAATTTGCTGGAGAGTTCCAAGATCGCGCCGCCCAGAGGGGTGGCGATACGTACGAAGATGCGCAGAGTCTTGGCGCCGCCGGTTTCGGCCAGGAGCTTGTCCAGCTCGAAATCGCAATCCACCACATAGTCGGTGACGCCATATTTCTCGAACGCGATCTTGGCCGCGCCGGGAAGGCGCACCGGCGTCATGAAATGGCAATAAGCGTCGGGAAAGCGGGATTTGACCAACTCGATCTCGCCCAGCGAGGCGGTGTCGAAATGGCGGATGCCGGCATCCCAGACCTGCTCCAGCGCGTAGAGGCTGGGATTGGCCTTGACCGCGTAAAGAGCGTCGCCTGGAAAGGCGGCGAAGCGTTCCGCTACCGCGCGGAACCGTCTGGGGTGAAGCAGGTAAAGCGGCAAGCCGGGTTTTTCCGCGGCGACGGCGTCGGCGATGGAAGCGTAGCGCGGCAGCGCCTTGAGACGGACAGGAGCGTTCAAAGCCAATCCCGTGAAGCAACCCGCGCCTCTTTGAGGCAAGCAGGCTGGCTTGGCAAGAATTCTTTCGGAGACAGTTAGGGCGCAGGTGGAGGAGACGGTGGCGGCAGATCCCCCATCCGATCCAAACCGGGCCGCCTCGGGCCGCCGGCACGCGCCGTCATCGGGCGCCCCGGCGACAGCGACACACGCTGCTCCGGCGCCAAGGCGGCATAGAGCGCGGCAAAGACCGGGCGCTCGGCGTCGAGATCGGCGATGCGCTGTTTCAGCATGTCCTCTTCGCGGCTCATGCGTGCCACCGGGTCGGCACGGTTCTGGTCGGCGGTGCCGAGATGGGCGTTGCAATCGGCGGCGCGATTCTTGGCGATGGCGAGGCGCACATCCTTCCAGTGGGCAAACAGCTTCTGTTGCGTCTCGCCGAGATGCAGCCGCGTTTCCAGGTACGCCATGCGGCCCACTTCGGCGGCATAACGGTCGTCGCAGAATTGCCGCGCATCGGGCGCGAAGCTGGGCGAGACGCCCATGTCGCTTGCGGGCGGTGATTCGGGAAGGTTCTGCGCCAAGGCGATGTCGCCGCCCAACAGCGCCACCATGAAGGGTTTGCGGGGACTGGCTTGCGCGTGGCTGTTACTCGCGATCAGCGCCAGGGTGCCGGCGCCGCACAGGGCCAGGGAGGCGAGCATAGGAATCAAAGCTTTGCGCATGATATTCCCTCCGCATTGCTGCCCTCCCGCCCGCCAGAGTGGCGTGGCCGGCATGAACGGGAGATGAACGGGTTCCCTGAGTTCCGCAGGTTTTGGGCTAGCGCTGAGGCTTGAGGGCGCTTTCATGCCAATGCCGCAGCAGCAGCCACTCCAGCGCCGAGAAGGCCGCGAAAATGGCGATGCCCAACAGTGCCAGCAGCGCCAACGCCGCAAACATGGTGGCGATCTCCAGCCGGTTGCCGGCTTCCACAATCCGCCAGGCCAATCCTGTCGCGGTCCCTGAACCCGCCACGAATTCCGCCACCACGGCGCCGATCAGGGAAAGGCCGCCGGCGATCTTCATCGCGCCAAGCAGGTAAGGGAGCGCGGTGGGAAGGCGCACGCGCCACAGAATCTGCCAGCGCGAAGCGCCATAGAGCCGCATCAGGTCCACCAGATTGAAGTCGGCCGATTTGAGACCCAGGGTAGTGTTGGAAAGAATGGGAAAGAACGCCACCAGGGCGGCAATCAGCGCCAGCGCCGCATTGATGTGGTCGAATCCCACCCAGATCAGGATCAAAGGCGCGATCGCCACCACCGGCGTCACTTGCAGCACCACCGCATAAGGATAAAGCGCGCGCTCGACGACACGGCTTTGGCTGAAAGCGATGGCCAATCCGACGCCGGCAATCAACGCGGCGATAAAACCCTCCACTGTCACGGTCAGTGTCGAAACGAGCGACAGCATCAGCGAGCCGAAATTCTGGGACAGGGCTTTCACGATCGCGCTGGGCGCGGGCAGGACATAGGGCGGAATGTGACGCGCCATCACAATCCATTGCCAGAAGGCAAGCAAAGCGATGCCCAGGATCAGGGGAAAGACGATGTTGAGAAATCGTGTCATGCGGCCACCGCCAGCGCGGCCGCCACCTGCGCCTGATTTTCCGCGAAGGCATGGGACAGGCGGTCGCGCGGGCCCTTGGGCAAAATGATCTCGCTTTTGACGCGGCCAGGCCGGGACGACATCACCAGCACGCGGTCGGAAAGGTAGGTGGCTTCCATCACGCTGTGGGTGACGAAGATCACGGTGATGCCGTCTTCGCGCGAGAGCGCGAGGAGATCGTCATTCAGGCGCTGGCGGGTGGGCTCATCGAGTGCGGCGAAAGGCTCGTCCATCAACAACAGGCGCGGGCCTGCAGCAAGCGCGCGGGCGATCGAGACCCGCATCTTCATGCCGCCGGACAATTGGCGGGGATAGGTATGAAGGAAATCCTCGAGCCCTAGCCGCACCAGCGCGCGGGCGGCGCCGGCCTCACTTCCGCTGCGCAGAGTTTTTTTGAGATCGAGCGGCAGCCGTGCGTTGCGCAAGGCATCCGCCCAAGGCATCAGGGTAGGCTCCTGGAAGACAAAGCCCAGCTCGGGCCGCACGCCTCGCCATGTGATCGTGCCAAGATCCGGCGCGATCAGGTCTGCGATCAGGCGCAGCGCCGTGGACTTGCCGCAGCCGCTGGGACCGAGCAGCGAAACAAATTCCCCTTCGCGCACCTCGAAACTCAAACCCGACAAAGCGTCCACGCCATTGGAGAAACGCTTCTTCACCCCCGTCAGCGTGAGCAGCGTCATTTGAAATTCTGGAACGCGCCGCGCATGAAACGCAGATCATAAGCCTTGGTGTAATCCAGCCCCTTGGGGTAAAGCCCCTCGCTCTGCATGGTCTGGTAGAAATCACGCCAGCGTTTGTCGGTCATGGCGCCCACGCTGAAGGTCGCGGCATCTCCTCCCGAGACCAGGCCATAGCGTTTCATCTTGTCGATCGCCTGGGCGATGATGGCATCGGTCATGTCGGGATTGTCGCGCTTGATCAGCGCATTCGCGAGCGCGGGATTGCCGTTGAGGTAATCATGCCAACCGTCGCGGCTGGCGTCATAAAAGGCCTGCACCGCCCTGGGATTGGTGTCGATCCATTTCTGCGGCACCAGCACCATGTTGGCGTAGCCCGGATAGCCGTAATCGGCGAGGAGGAAAATCTTCGGCGCGAAATGGCCTTGTTGCTCGACGGTGAACGGCTCGCTAGTGAGATAGCCTTCCTGGATCGCATTGGGGTCGACCAGGAACGGCGCCAGATTGAAAGTGTATTTGCGGATCTGGCTGTCCGAGAAATGCCAGCGCGCCTTGAGCCAGGGCCAGAAGCTGGTCATGGCGGCGTCCGATATCATGATCGGACGGCCGCGCATCTCCGCCAGCGAGGTGAGATCGCGGCGGGGATGGCTGATCAACACTTGCGGGTCTTTCTGGAAGATCGCCATCACCGCCCGGATCGGCACATTTTCCTTCACCAGATTCATGGCGATGAAGCTGTTGGAGCCGATGCCGAAATCCGCCGCGCCGCCGGCCAGCAATTGCGGCACATTCACTTGCGGCCCGCCCTCGCGGATGGTGACGTCAAGCCCCCGCTTGGCGTAGAGTCCTTCGGCCAGCGCCTCATAGAAGCCGCCATGCTCGGCCTGGGCCTTCCAGTCGGTGACGAAGGTGATGTGGGTGGGCGCGGCCAGCGCGGGCGAGATCAGAAGGCAGAGGAAGAGAGCGAATAGAAAACGCATCAGGGGCTTATAGCATGGGCTTTCCCTATGCGAAGGCGCACTTAAGGCGGATAGAGCGAGTCCCGGGGCGGCGGAGGCGGCGGGGGCCGGTCATCGTCATCGCGGTAGCGGTAATAGCGATGGTCGCGATCGCGGCCGCGATCATCGTCATCGTTGCCGAACAGCCAACCCAGAATCCCGCCGCGCCGCCGCGCGTGCCGCGGTTCAGGCGGGGGCCCGGCTTCCGCCATGGCCGGGGGCGCGGACTCGTCATCCCCCTGGGCGTAGCGCTCATAACCACTGCGCGGGTGCGGATAACCATCAACGCGCGCAGGACCGGAGGAGAACAGTCTGGCGAAGAAGGACGGTTCGTTCTGCGGTTCGTTCGGTGGTTGCGGCGGCGAGCGATCAAGCGGCTTGAGCGGCAGGTCCTTTTCGGCGGTGAGCATGGCGCTTTTCCAGATCTGTGCCGGCAAAGTGCCGCCGGTGACGCCACGGGTGGGCGAATTGTCGTCATTGCCCACCCATACGCCCGTCACGTAGTCGGTGGTGAAACCCACGAACCAGGCATCCTGGGAATTCTGGGTGGTGCCGGTCTTGCCCGCGGCCTCCCGTGCTGCCAGCGAGGCGCTGGTGCCCGTGCCGGCCTGGATCACATTCCACATCATCGCCAGCAGGTCGCGGTTGACCGACGCGGCGATAACACGCTGCGGTTGCGGCGGCGTGCGGTGGTAAAGAATCCGGCCGGCCGCGGTATCCACTTCGGTGACGAAATAGGGATCGACACGATAGCCGCCATTGGCGAAGGCGGCGTAGGATGCGGTCAATTCCAGCGGCGTTACTTCGCTGGTGCCGAGCGCCAGCGACGGATTGTCCGCCAGCGGCGAGGTGATGCCGACACGCCGGGCCGTCGCCATCACATTCTTGATTCCGACTTCCTGTCCCAGATTGACGGTGATGGTGTTGACCGAATGGGCCAGCGCGTCGGCCAGAGTAAGCGTACCATAGGAACGGTCGCCGAAATTCTGCGGCTGATAGCCGTTGATATCGACCGCCTCGTCGTCGCGCATGTCCCAAGGCGAGATGCCGCGTTCCAGCGCGGTGAGATAAACGAAGGGCTTGAAGGCCGAGCCCGGCTGGCGCCGCGCCTGGATGGCGCGATTGAACACGGAATTCTGATAGTCCACGCCGCCCAGAAGCGCCGTCACCGCGCCATCGGGCTTCATCATCACCACCGCCGCTTCACGGACACGGTCGCGTTTGCCATAGCGGCCGATCACGCGCGCCACGGCCGCGCGCGCGCCTTCCTGCAGCCTGGGCTCGAGCGTGGTGTGAACGATGAGATCCTGGTCGGGCATGTCATGCGTCAACGCCTTGGCCTGGTCGGCGGCGACATCGAGGAAATAATTGCGCGCATCCACCTCGGTGCGATCGATCACGGTCGCGGGGTGGGCGCGGGCATCCTTTGCCTGTGCCGGGGTGATAGCTCCGGTTTTTACCATCGCATCCAGCACCAGGCTGGCACGCTGTTGTGCGGCGAGAAGGTCACGCCTGGGCGAGAACACGGAGGGCGCGCGGGTGAGCGTCGCCAGCATCGCCGCTTGTGGCAAAGTAAGATCGCGGGCGGAAACGCCGAAATAGACATGGGCGGCGGCATCCACGCCATAGGCGGCGGAGCCCAGATAGATGCGATTGAGATAAAGCTCGAGAATCTGTTTCTTGCTGAGTGATTTCTCCAGGCCCGCGGCATCCATCAATTCGGTGAGCTTGCGCGAGACGGTGCGTTCCTGGCCGGTATAGACGATCTTGGCGGTCTGCTGCGAAATGGTCGAGCCGCCCGCCACCCAATGACCGGCGCGCGCGTCCAGATAGAGCGCCCGCAGCAATCCCCGCAGGTCGATGCCGTTGTGGGAATAGAAGCGCCGGTCTTCCATGGAGATGAAGGCGGCAGGCAAATAGCGCGGCATCTCTTCAAGGGTGAGTTTTTCGCCCACCACCGCGCCGCGATGGCCCACTTCGTCGCCTTGCGCATCGAGGAAGGTGAAAGCGCTGGGCCGGTTCACCGCATAGAGATCGATGCGGGGATCAAGCGGGGCCGCGAACAGGCCCAGGAACGCGGGCAGCAGATAGAGCAGCGATGCCGGCACCACCAGGACGGTGAGTATCTTGGTGAAAGTGGGAACCCAAGGCTCCGCGCGCCCGAGGATTTCGGCAATCCTTTCCCGCGACGGCCCAGTCCAATTGTCCGGCATGGATACAATAAAGCGCGGACCTTTACGGCGGTTTCAAGGCTCTTGGTTTTCCCGACAATCCAGGCAGTCGAGGTCCGCCTTCCCCGCGCGTGCGTCAGCACGCTGGCGGGGGAGGTGCCCGTAGCACGTCCTCGTGCGGAGGGCGGAGGGGGATAAAAACGAAAAGCCCGCGTCTCGGGAGAAACGCGGGCTTTTCCTTGACAGCCTAGGATCCTGTGGGGAGGGGCATGCCACGGACCCTATGCCCAAGCTCAGATGAATATCTCGCCGATCAGGGCTCCATCTTCCGGGTCGATCTCCACCAGCACGACGCGACCGGACGGAGCGATGCTGCGCGCCACATAATGGCCGCGCACGAAACGGGGCTCGGAGAGAAGGCGATAATGACGAAGATGCAATCGCGCCGAGATTTGCTCCCGCGCCACCAACGGCTGATGCAGCATTGGTGTCGCATCCGCGGTGCCCGAGCCGGCCACGGCCAGGGATGCTGCCGTCAGGAGAATTGTTCTGCTATACATCGCCTTCTCCTCATCTTGGACAGGAGCGATCCGGTCCGGTCTACGTAATCTAGGGACACGCCCCTGAACATTTTCTGGCTCTTCCGTTCATGTGTGGTTCATTCGAAAAAGGCTAAAAAGCGGCGATGCGCCCGGCCTTTATCCTGCTGCTAGCTCTTCTGGCCGCCGGGCTTTCCAGCCCGGTCATGGCCCAGAGTCCGCGCGCGCCTGGCGTGCAGCCTCTGGACCGTCTCTTGCCCGAAGTGCGCCGCACCGTCCCCGGTCAATTCTATGACGCCGACGGTCCGGTGCCCGGACCGGACGGCTCGCCGCATTATCATCTCAAATGGATGACGCCGGATGGCCGCATCGAATGGCTCGACACCGATGCGCGCACCGGCCAGGTGTTGGGTGCTTTTCCCGGCCGCGACGGTTTCGACGCTCCGGGCGCGCGCCGTTATTTTGCCCCCGCGCCGTCTTATCCTATGCCGCCCCGGGCGATGGGGCCGGTGCCGCCGCGATTCGAGGGCGGTGGACGAGGCCGCGGCTTCGGTGGCTTCGGCCGCGGCGGTTTTGGCGGTTTTGGTCGTGGAGGGCGCCACGGGCGCTAGAAGACGATGCGTATTCTCCTGGTGGAAGACGACATGGACCTGCAGCGCCTTTTGAAAAAGGCGTTGAGTGAGGCGGGCTATGTGGTGGACACCGCCGCCGATGGCGAGGAAGGTCATTTCCTGGGCGATACCGAGCCCTATGACGCGGTGGTGCTGGACCTGGGCTTGCCCAAGCTCGATGGCGTGCGGGTGCTGGAGAAATGGCGCAAGGCCGGCAAGACCATGCCGGTCCTGATCCTCACCGCGCGCGACCGCTGGAGCGACAAGGTGGCGGGTTTCGACGCGGGCGCCGACGATTATCTCGCCAAGCCCTTCTACACCGAGGAATTGCTGGCGAGGCTCAGGGCCTTGCTGCGCCGCGCCGCGGGTTTCGCCACCGCCGATATCGATATCGGTCCGCTCCACATCGACACCCGCGCCAGCCGTGTCACCTTGGATGGCAATCCCGTCAAGCTCACCAGCCTGGAATACAGGCTGCTCGCCTATCTCGCCTATCATCGCGGCAAAGTCGTGTCGCGCACCGAACTGGTGGAGCATCTCTACGATCAGGATTTCGACCGCGACTCCAACACCATCGAAGTGTTCATCGGCCGGTTGCGCAAAAAGCTGGACGCCAATCTGATCCAGACGGTGCGCGGCCTGGGCTATAGCCTGGAAGATCCGGCCCTTGGTACCAAACATCTTCCGGCTTGACTCCCTTGCCGCCCGCCTGATCGCGGCCGACGCTATCTGGGCGATGCTCGCGCTCGTGGTTGGCGGCTTTGTCCTTTCCAACGCCTTCCGCAATGCCGTCCAGGACAATTTCGACGACACGTTGGTCAACGACATGGGCGGCCTGATCGCCGCGGCCGAACCAGATCCGCAAAATGGCGTGATCCTTCAAGATCGATTCATCAACCGCCAGTTTGATCGCGTTTATTCCGGGCTCTATTACCAGATCCGTCCGGTCTCGCCCGGGCCCGGCGGACAAATCTCGCGCTCGCTGTTCGACCGCGCCCTGATCGTCACGCCCGACAACGCGCGGGGCGCGGTCGCCTATGGTTTCGCCACCGGCCCGGAGAACCAGCATCTCAGAGTCCTGTCGCGGCGGGTGGAGTTTCCCGCCGTCGAGACGCCACAGCCCAATGACACGCACGCCTATGTCTTCACCGTGGCGGGAGACCTGTCGCAGGTCGAAGCGGAAATCCGCGCCTTCAACGGCACCCTGATCTGGTCGTTCGTGCTGCTTGGCCTGGGACTGATGATGGCCGTATTCCTGCAAGTGCGGGTGGGGTTGATGCCGCTCACCCGGCTGCAGCAATCGCTCGCCCGCATTCGCGACGGCAGCGCCCAGCGCCTGGAGGGAAAATTTCCCGCCGAGATCGCGCCCCTCGCCGCCGAGCTCAATTCACTCATCGAGCACAGCAATGAAGTGGTAGCGCGGGCACGCACCCATGTCTCCAATCTGGCGCATTTCCTCAAGACGCCTCTCAGTGTGCTGGCGAGCGAAGCGCAGGCGCAAGGCGGTCCCTTGTCCGATCAAGTGCGCCGGCAGGTCGAGACGATGCGCCGGCAAGTGGATCATTATCTGGCGCGGGCCCGCGCCGCCGGCAGCGTCAATATCCTGGGCAATCGCACCGAGGTGGCGCCGGTCTTGAACGATCTTGCCCGCGTCCTGGCGCGCATTCATGCCGAGCGCGCCATCGTCATCGATTGCGATTGTCCCCCCGATCTTTGCTTTCGGGGCGAACGCCAGGACCTTGAGGAGATGGCGGGCAATCTGATGGACAATGCCTGCAAATGGGCGGCCCGCCATGTGCAGGTGCGCGCCCTTAAGGCGGGACCGGTTTTCGCGCTCACGGTGGAGGATGACGGCGTGGGCCTGAGCCCTGAGGACCGGGCCCGGGTGGGGGAGCGGGGCGAGCGATTGGACGAAAGCGTACCGGGTTCCGGGCTGGGTCTGGCCATCGTGCGCGATATTTCCAAGCTTTACGCGGGTTCCCTGGCCTTGGGGGCCTCGGACCTGGGAGGGCTGGGGGTGCGTTTGACCCTCCCCGCCATCGCCTGAAGTCAAGGCAGTGTTAACGATGCCAACGCTATTGTGACGGGCGTAAACGTACATTTTCCGAGTGATGAGCCTGTCGGACAAGTCCGCAGTTTTGCAGAATTTTTTGGGTACGCTGCCCGAGCAGGCCGCGGCCAAGCTGGCTTATGCCGTCGAGATGGATCGCCTCGCCGACGGCAAGGCTCTGCCGCATGACGCGATCCTGATGGGTCTGCGTCCGTCGCTTCGCCAACTGCATGGCGGTTCGGCACGCACCAAGACGCCGCTTAGGCTTTTCTGCCAGCCCTTCGAAGATCTGCTCACTTCGGAGCCGCGACGCAGCAAGCAGAAAGGTATTCTCTCACGCGCGAGCGTCACGCCTATCTTCACCTGGCTGAGCGGCGTGCTTCTTCCCAACGAGGCCGCCACCTATTGCCGCGAAGTGAAAGCGCTGGTGCTGGCCAAGGATGACGAAGGGGCGCTGGCAAAAGCGATCCAGTTCTGGAGTGCGGCGGGGCCGGCGATGCAGGCGGCGCTGGTCGGCGACGCGTTCAAGGCGACACGCAAAATTCTCAGGGCGGAAGAGATCGAGGATGTGCGCGAAATCGCGCTCCTGATTACCGAAGGCGGAGAGATGCTGAAAGTGCAGGCGGCGCTGCCCAAGCCGCCGGCACGCATCACTGAAGAAATCCTCTGGCAGTTGCGCGCTATTTATGACGTGCTGAGCAACCGCAATCCCGACGTCGCGCCCTATGTGGCAGTGGTGGCGATGAACCGCCTGCAACGTCCTTGCGAAGCCTTGCGTCTGCCTCTGATGGTGTCCCGCCAGACCGGCGATGCCCTGATCTCCATGACCGATATGGGTCTGGTCGGCGAAATCATCTTCGGCCGGATGGACTCGCTGCAGGCCGCGATCCTGGCCACGCGCACCGCCGCGTTCGATCCGGAAACGCTGCTGGCCCAAGTCGCAGGCTTCTCCGAGCTCTCCAGTTCCGTGGTCAAGGAAATCGAAGTCCGCCGCAACGGCCAATGGGGCCAGCGCTTGCTCAAGGACCGCGCCGCGGTGGGCAATGTGATGGACGCTTTCATGGAGAAGGCGGTCAAGGAAATAAGCGCGGCGCTTCCCATTCAGAAGGGTGCCAGCGACGTCACCAGGCAGGTCGCGCCGGAAAAGCGCGCCAGCGCGCTCAACTATGCCCGGCTGGTAGGCGGCGCACGCAACTTCGCGGCGGCGGCATCATTTGGCGCCAAGCACAAGGCCGTCTCCGAGGAAATCACCCATCACCTGCGCCGCTATGTCGAGGATGCCGTGCGCGAGTTGAAAGGCGAAGGCGAACGCCGCGCCGCCGCCGAGTTTCAGCTCAATTATTGCGCGGAACTGGCCAGCGTACTGATCAGCACGGAAGAGGCGGAACTCATCCGCCGCCGGGTGCGGGCCGCACAGTCTGCGGCTGCTTGATTTTGCTTTCCCCTCCGCCCTTGGCTTAGTTTTTCTTGGTGAGCGCCAGCGAACCTAGAAAAGCTTGCCCCTCTTCGAGCGAAGCGAGGGAGGCGGACCTCTGATGGATTGGGAGGGTACATCAGAAATAACTGCACCTGAACGCAGGATGAACAGTGCTTTGCGCTCGCGCAAATTTTTATAATTTTCATCATTGCCCTTACAGGTTGAAGCAACGCAGATTTACGCCATCTGGAAGGGAGCTCCTCTGAGAGGCGATGCTATGATTCGTACGACTACCCTGGCTGCATTGACGTTGGCGCTGATGAGTGCCACGGCTTTGGCCCAAACCGCCGATGTGCCCAACGCGCCTCCGGCCCAATTGTCCGGCCCCCATGCCGCGCCACCATCCCAAGCGGACGATGATCAGGGCCCGCCGCCGGAGGCACACTCAGATACGCGTTCAGATGCGCAGCCAGACTCGCGTTCGCGCGATCTTTACTGCCGCCGTGACGCCGCGGCGCGCACGGGCTACGTGACGCCGGGCCAGGCGGCCAGCCATGCGCAGACCAACGGCACCGTGGGTGGCACGCTCGGCGGCGCGGCTATGGGCGCTATCATCGGCGGCGCTTCGGGCCATGCCGGTGCGGGCGCTGCGATTGGCGCCGGGGCTGGCCTTCTGGCCGGCACCGCGGTCGGGTCTGCCAATGCGCAGCATGCGGCCAGCGACGTCGAGCGGAACTATGCAGAGGCTTATTACACCTGCATGGGCGAGGGCCAGAATCCGGACGATACGTCTTATGCCGAAGCGCCACCGCCGCCACCCGGGGCATATTCGCCTGGCGCCTATCCGCCTCCGGGTGCCTACCCGCCGCCTCCGCCGGCTTATTATTACGGACCTTATCCCTACGGGTACCCGTACTATTATGGTCCCGCGGTCACCTTCGGGTTCGGTTTTGGTGGCTATCGCGGCTACCATGGCTGGCATGGCGGTGGCTGGCATGGCGGCTGGCACCGGCACTAGGACGATCTGACTGCTTTTGCCAAAGACGACCGGGCTGTATGGTCCGGCCGTTTCTTTTGGAACTCTAATGCCGCCGAAGCACAATCCCGCCAAGCTCAATCCCTTGCAGTTGCGCACGCTGACGCTGCTGCAAGCGATCGCGCGTATTCCCGGCGCTTCCAACCGGATGCCGGACGGCGACATCGCCATCACGCAGTTCCCGCACGCGCATGGCGATCATTTCCATCTGGGCGATGCCACTGTCTCCAGCCGCGACGCCACCGGCCTGGAAAACCAGGCGGTGTGGAACGCGCTAAGCCGCAAAGGCATGATAAAAGCGGAATGGCCGCATCAGATTGCGTTGACCCCGCAAGGCCAGGATTACGACACCGGACTTGCCGGTGAGATACTGCATCAGAGCGGTCACTGAACATGAACGCAAAGAAACGCCGCCGCCTTTATTTTGCCGCCGCCCTGGTCGCGGCTGGCGGGGTGCTGGCCGTGGCGATCGTCTATGGGCTGGGCAACAATGTGCTTTATTTCTACAGCCCCAGCGATCTGGCCGCGAAACATGTGAACCCCGGCGTCGCTTTCCGCATCGGCGGATTGGTGGAGAAGGCATCCGTCCATCATGGCGCCGGCGCCGATGTGCGTTTTATCGTCACCGATGGCGCGCGCGCCGTGCCAATCGATTACAATGGGGTGCTTCCCGCCTTGTTCCGCGAAGGCCAGGGCGTGGTGGCAACCGGCGCGCTGGACACGAGCGGCACCTTCGAGGCCACCG
>Ga0134128_10004066_pt1 | contig 17942 bp, 16 predicted proteins | sample KB31754_FD_96462 | JGI IMG/M metagenome (GOLD analysis project Ga0134128, IMG submission 96462) | Terrestrial soil microbial communities with excess Nitrogen fertilizer from Kellogg Biological Station, Michigan, USA - KB3-175-4 | ecosystem: Environmental > Terrestrial > Soil > Unclassified ... | reverse complement strand
TGAGCATGACTTCGAGTTCTGAGCCTACCGGCAGACTGACGTTATCGCCCGCCTTGAAAAGAGCGATCGCCGAGCTGCCGATTGCCGTGGCAATCACAGGTGCCCCCAGCGTGGCCACGTTGGCGGCGATCAATGCGCCTTTGCTGGCACCTTGCCCATCGATGCCCGACACCGCGCGCACGTTTTTTTCCACGCGCGTGCCGAAGTTGGTTCCGGGATCGAGCAATCCGGATTTGTTGGTTACCCCTTTTTGAAACTCGAGCGCAGCATCAAGTGGAATGATGTCGCCTGTGGGTGTGACTATTTGATCGAGCTTCAATCCGATCTTCGCTGCGCGACTGATCAAACGCGGCTTGGTAATTTCGGATACGCGTCCGCGCACAAGGCTGCCGCGCGGAAGAATCAAACTGCGTCCGAGAAACAAATCATCTTTGACGTGCGCTTCAAATATGTCTCCCGGTTGGCTCGTTTTTGCATCCACAGGATATTCCAGCACCAGCTTCAGCCGTGTCTGCACAGGTAGTGTTGCCGATTGCAAATCACTGCGCAGCATGGTGGAAGCGCCGCTGGACGCACTGCTGTTTTGATCAGGCGGTGGTGGCAAGTTATCGCTTTGCGCAAAGTCCGGAACGTTTTTTGGATCCATAGGACGCGAGGGCGCTTGATAGGCGCCGGGCACAGGCGCCATGCGGGGTTGACGCGAGTCGCGCGTGGCGGCCGCCACCGGTAAAAGCGCGGCTACCAGCGTGACAGAAAAGAAAAGCGCAGCACAGCATTTTTTCATCGTATATATTCTTCCGTACGCCAACCAAGTTGATTGTATCCCAACTATGTAGGCAGGGCGAGGCACGCCTGGCTCCTACAGCGCGGCGGCAGCCAGTGCTTGTTCGACGATAACCACGTCGGATGGGGCATCCACAGCTATTGACCTGTATTTCCCCGTTACAACTTTAATGCGGATGCCGTTATCCAGAGCGCGAAGCTGCTCGAGACATTCGGCTTGCTCATTGGCAGACGGCTTCAATGCAGCCAGGCGCAACAACGTGGCGCGACGGTAGACATATAACCCGACGTGCGCAAGATATGATGGATTTTGACGGCCATCTCTATGGAACGGAATTGGTGAGCGCGAAAAATAAAGAGCGAAGTCCTGGGCGTCAAGAACCACCTTCACGATATTCGGATTGTTGATCTCGGCAGCATCGACTATCGGCGCTGCGATTGTGGACATCTGCGTTTGCTCATCTGCAAGCAGCGGTTTGACCGCGCAATCAATAGTGTGTGGATCGATGAGCGGCTCGTCGCCCTGCACGTTTACTACTATGTCGATCTCCTGGCGGGACTGCGCAACTTCAGCCAGGCGATCCGTACCGGATGGATGATCATCGCGCGTGAGCACGACTTCACCGCCGAATGAACGAACCGCGTCATAGATGCGCGCATCGTCGGTGGCTACCACCACGCCGCTCAAACTGTGCGCCAAGCTGGCCTGTTTGTAGACGCGCTCAATCATTGTGACGCCGCCGATTTTGGTAAGCGGTTTGCCTGGAAAACGCGTAGAGGCGAAGCGGGCAGGAATGATGGCGACTGCTTTCATGGGCTCTTTCGAAGTGGACGTACGCTCGTCGTTACAGTCGAACATTCTCTGGCGATATATGCTGAGCAGCAAGCGGGTTGGCTTAATCTGAATATTAAGCACAATTAATAGCTCATCCGCTGATGACATAACAGCCACGCAGAGCGTGATAGGAACGCGGTCTCGCTTTACTCGTCTTTACCACCATGTTGTCAGTAAGAAGAATATAGGCGATAACTGAGAAAAGTTACGCCCTAAGTTTCTAGCCTCGGCCGTAGAGTATCGCGAGCGCAAACATGAGCGTAAATGGATTCTCTGAGGTGTCTTCTGTGGATTGTCTGTGCCCGACGAAAGAGCTGCTCAAGCTAAAGCTCCAAAGGATTGAGGGCGAACTCACTGATTTGGTAGATGTCGCTCGGCGCATCGTCAAAACAGCCAGCGATCCCGTCTCCGCTGTGGCGCGATTTTTGCATGAGCGGCCGGAGAATACTTCTTTGCCTGGCTATGTAATTGATCGCGTATTGCTTGAAGCTTTTGAAAACCGTCCCGAACAAATCCCCAGCCTGGTCAGAATCCTTGCCGGACACGTCAAAGAGATCAAGCGCAAAGGAAACAACGTCATAGACATTTTGAAAGAGCACCCAGGCATTGAGAAATGGGGCTCTTATCTGATCAAGCAATCGGAAGTGGTGAAGTTTGAAATCGCGCGCGAGCGCGACCGCATTGTCTTTAAAAACATAGGCGGATTGATCGCCGTCGAGCACGGCATCGAAATTCCGCTCGATAAGATTATCGTCAATCCGCCCAAACTTGAGGTAACATTGCGACTCGGGGTTTTACGCCCGCAACGGATTGTGGATATCGTATAGGCGTCAGGACTTCTTTCTCTCTCAGGCTGATTCTTGTCTAGACCGAAGATCATTGCACATAGGGGTGGACGCCACTGGGCGCCCGAAAATACTCTTTTGGCGTTTCATCGCAGCCTCGAGTTTGGTGTGGACGGCATAGAGCTTGATGTTCAACGCTGCGCAACCGGCGAGCTGATCGTCTTTCACGACGAGGATTTGGGCCGCACCACAAATGGTGTCGGACTGATCAAAGACTGTACTTTCGATGAGCTGCGCCGATTGAACGCCGGATCTTGGTTCGACCCGCTGCTGAACACGGTGAAGGTGCCGCTGCTGTCCGAGGTGTTGGAGCTGATCGCGGGCAAAATAACGCTCAACATTGAACTGAAGAATACACCGGTGGAATATCCGGGCATCATCGATGAACTGTTGGAATTATTGGTTGATTATCCGAATCCTGGTTCACTCATTATCAGTTCATTCGATCACAAGCTGATGAAACAATTCCACGAGCAAGCGCCGCAATACAAAATCGCCTTATTGGCCGCCGCGGTGTTCGTCGACTTGAAGGCGACCGCCACCGCCATTGGTGCCGAGTATTTCCATCCGGCGTATGACTGTTTCCGTCCGGATGTTGCCGACGAGGCACATCGTGCCGGACTGAAGGTGAACGTCTGGACATGCAATTCACAGCGCGAATGGCGCGATTGCTTGCGCATGGGCGTGCAAGGGATCATCACTGATGATCCGGAAGGACTGAAGGCGTTCTTGGAACGCACCACCGCGCCTGCCACCACCGCCTGATATTGATTCAGCCTCGGCAAGTCGGCGGTCGATGCCGCGGCAAGTGCCGATTGATGCCGCGGCTTGCTATGAGAGATCAACAGAAATGTTGATCGAAGGCGTGCTTTCAAAAATTCTGAATTTCGCGAAAAGTCAGCCGTAGTCAGGCTTTTAGATACCGAGCGTTTTTCTCGGTGCAGTTTCATTATCAACACAAATGATGATCCCGTCTTCCCTCTTTTTATAATTCCACTCGTCATCCGTAACCATAGGAACCGATCCAGCCCCGCCAAACTGATCAGTCCATCGATATCGGACGTGTGATGCTGCCGTGCTACTGGTTCTTGCTGCCGTGCTAATCGTGGCTTGCTGCAAAGCACGAATATAAAGATCGGGTAGTAGCACTAAACAAAATTGTTTATCCTCAAGTCAGTGCGTTTAACCGGTCCGATTGCGGTAAACCGGCTGTGCATCACGGTTTGGTGATTGTCTAAGCTTTTTTTGTCTTTTGCTGTTTTATCAACAAATGAGTTGATCGGCCATAGCGCCGTTTGATACGACGGTCTGCCCCCAATGCGATGGACTACTTGCTGAGCTTTTGCAAGCCCTGCGAGGCTAACTGTCCGATCTTGGAAGTGGCAGGAACCAGCTTCAACACCGTGTTGTACTGAGCAATCGCTTCCTGATATTGGCGCGCCATTACATAAGCTGCGCCGAGTACGTAATGAGCCTGAACGTCTTTGGGATTTTTGGTGATCACCGTTTTCAGCGTTGTGATTGCGCCCGTCGGATTGCCCGCGTTCATGTCGTAAATGGCAGCCTTGACCGGGCTGTAGCCGTCGTTTGCGGTCTTCTTATCGTCCTTCGCCCCTTTTTTGTCGACTGGCTTCTTTATGAGGGAGTCTTCATCGGCTTTCTTGTCGTCGTCCGATTTCTTGTCTTTATCGTCATCCGCCGTGGCGTCTTTGTCTGAATCTTTTTTGTCTGCATCGGATGTGCTGGCGTCATCTTTTTTCGAGTCAGCAGATTTAGCGTCGTCGTCTTTCTTGGCGTCGCCGCTGGAGGCGCTGGATGAGGCAGCCGGTGGGCTGCTTGATGACGCAGGCGACGGGCTGCTTGATGAAGTACTCGATGCGCTGCTCGCCGAGCTACTGCTGGAAGAGCTGCTGCTGGCCGAGTTGCCGGACGAATCCGCTTTCGCGTCACCGGATGATTGCTGTTGTTGCTGCCCGGACTGCTTGTTCTGCTCGTCGAGGATAGCTTGGCGCTGAGCCTGGAAAGCGCCGGCGAATGCTCCCGCTTGTGCATTGACGGGCGATACGGTGGCTGCCAGCAAAATCGACAAGCTCAATGCGAGATACACGCGCGCGTTCGTCAACATTCTGAAACCTCTTATGCTGCACTTCAAGTTATATTCTTCCCTGAAGCCAGGGCGATTAGACCGGACTACTGGCGAACCGCTTTCGGCGTGAGGATCTTTTCGATCTCCATTCCGAGGGTTAAATAGGGCAGCAACGAATAGCTGACCATCGATAGGTCGAGAATGCTGCGCCCGGTTTGCGTCTTCAGTTCGCCGAGCAGCCCGAATTGGCTGCGGTCGGGGATGACAGTGTTGAACACAAAAAAGTCGTCGGCACACCCGCGCAACCGTTCTTCCAGTTCTACCTCGACGGCGCGGTCCTTGCGGAATTTAGTCAGCAAGACGCCCATGAGTTTCAAATCCGCATTGAGCGGCGGTTCGCCGTGCACGATTTCATGCACTTGTTCGAGCATGCGTTCCAACCCGGTGAGGCTTATTACTTGCGCTAGAGTCGGAATTATTAGCCAATCTGCAGCTACCAGTCCGTTCAAGGTGAGCATGCCCTGACTTGGTGGGCAGTCGATGAGAACATAATCGAATTTGTGTGCCACCGGCTCGAGAGCGTTGCGCAGAATGCGCTCCGGCTCCGTGGATAGCGATTCCGGATTGCTGTCGAGTGTGACTTCGGTCATCACCAAATCGGGAGAGGCGGCGATAAGCGACATATTGTCGCGCAGACGCAAGGTGCACGTATCGGCATCCAGACCTGATTCGTACATCGATGCCAGATTGTTCTCTACGATCTGCTCCTGCTGCGCTTCGTCAAGTTCCATGCTGTACGTGAGATTGCATTGCGGATCAGAGTCGATGAGCAAAACTTTGCGATTCAGCCTGGCAAGCGCCGCACCGAGATATGCGGTGCTCGTGGTTTTAGCCACTCCACCTTTCTGGTTGGCCAGACAAATTACGTTGCACTTTTCGTTTCTCACGGGATTCTCGGTTTCTATTGGGCGCTCATATTTCTATGAATGAGGTCGGATACGAAGGGTATCTCTGCAAATTTTCCCAGAAAAGCCCATATTGCACCATAAAGTGACAGACAGAGGAAGGCAAGCGACACAATTCCGCTGATAACCCCGAATCCGGAATTGAGCATTCCGGCTGCACTACTTGAGACCAGCGCAACCATTTGTGCCAGGAGCATGAACAACGGTTGTGACCCACCGGCCACGACCATGCCCAGAAGTGCCAAGAATATCGACTGGAAGGCGTGAAACTTGAACTGCGGCGACTGTCCCCTCTTGGCGAAAATCATGTAAAGCAGTCCGGACATGCCGAAAGTCAAATAAGACAGGCCGCCTACGACGCGTTCTGTTTTGGTGGGCTCACTGTGTGATCGCCAGGGCATAGGATGACCGAACTCTTTGGATGGGAGGCTCTACCTGACTTTATACACTTTTTCCGACCTACTTTTGCAAATAGGGGATTAGGTCTTGCATAGAAACGGTTTCTTGAGTCTGCTTCTCCATGTTTTTGACCGTTACCGTGTTGTCGGCTAGCTCCTTCTCGCCCAGAATCAATGCCCATGAAGCGCCGGATTTTGAGGCTTTCTCGAATTGGCGTTTAAACGCCCGTGGCTTCGAGCCGGCAGGCGGGTAATCAAGGTCACAAGCAATCCCTGCATGCCGCAGTTCAGTAGCCAATTTCAGGGCTGCTACCGCGCTGTCCGAGACGATAAACGCCCGCGGCTTTAGGCCTCCGGCATCGCTCATGAGCAGGCTGATGCGCTCCATGCCGCATGCCCAGCCGACCGCCGGCGTAGTCTCGCCGCCCAGCGACTCGACAAGATAGTCGTAGCGGCCGCCGGCCAGTATGGTGGACTGCACGCCCAGGCGCGGATCGTCGGCGATTACCTCGAAGACAGTGCGACTGTAATAATCCAGTCCGCGCACGAGCCTTTCATTGATTACAGGCTCAATTCCGAGCGCTGTGAGCAGTCCAAGCAGCTCATCCCAGTGCGCGCGACAATCGGCGCAAAGGTTATCAAGGCTGGAAGGCAGGTCTTTGTAATACTTCTGGCATTCGGGATTCTTGCAATCGAGCATGCGCAACGGATTGCGCTCGAAGCGCTCCTGGCAATCCGGACAGAGGTTGCTCAAATGAGGTCGCAGTGCCTCTTTTAGCTTTTCTTTGTATGCCGGCCGGCAATTGACGTCGCCTATGGAATTGAGGTGCACCGCGAAGTTACGCACTGAAAGGGCGTGCAAGCAATCCACAGCCAGAAGAATAACCTCCGCATCGATAGCTGGTCCGGCGCTGCCGAACGCCTCGACGCCGGTCTGATGAAACTGGCGTTGGCGCCCGGTTTGCGTGCGCTCGTAGCGGAACATCGGACCGCAGTACCACAGCTTCACAGGCGACGGCTGGCGGCTCAAGCCATGCGCCAGGTAGGCGCGCACCACTCCGGCAGTGCCTTCCGGACGCAGTGTCAAGGAGCGATCCGAGCGATCGAGGAAGGTGTACATTTCCTTGTTGACGATGTCCGTCGTTTCGCCTACGCCTCTATGGAAGAGCTCAGTGTGCTCGAACATCGGCAAGCGAATTTCGCGATAGCCGGCGCGCTGCAAGACGGTGCCCAGATGGGCTTCCATCTGCTGCCATTTTTCGGTTTCCCCCGGCAAAATATCTTTGGTGCCGCGCGGCGATTGAATGTTTTGCCGGGCGCCACCGCTGCCGCCGCTTCCGCTGCCGCTTTCGGGTTGCTCTTTCATTTCGATATCTTTGACGTTCACTGGGGCTCCCATGGCAAGAACTACGATTCTAGCAGCCGCCCGGCTCTTGGCTGCCCGCTGTTGCCGATTGGTTTGCTGTAGTCCGGGGAAGAATTTAGGTGATATGCAGTCAGCACTCGACATTAATACGCTGCGGCTCGAGCTTCTGAAGAGCCTGGAACCTGAAACCGTTTCCCAAACGCTCGGCGCAATTGTCAACTCGTTTGCCAACCCGCAAGCGATTGCCATCCTGCTTTGGGATCCTGACTTCGAGTGCATGAGCGAAAAGCATCAGTATTTTCTCGGCAGCAAGGCTGATGACTTGCGCGCCGAAGTAAACGCTGTCATGGATAGCCTCTGCCGGTTCGACGATGACGAGCGCGCCGCCTGCGAGTTGCCCGGCAGCCAATTGCGCCCTCTAACTTGCCACAAGCTTGTTCACGACGGCGAGCCGGTGGCGGTGGTACTGGTAGCCGGTGACAAAGAGCTCACGCCGGCTAAGCTCGAAAATCACCTCGACGAATATCCGGTGGCAGTAGCGCTCGCCAATTGTTTTGAAGTCGCCGAGCTCAAGCGCGAAGTAGAGCGCCTGCGCGAGCAGTATGAGCAGCTCGAGCAGGATTTGCAGGAAGAGCGTCGCATTGCTGTGGCTAATGGAGTTGCCACCACCGGCGGCGGCAGCCCGGCTAAGTTTCGTCTCGAGCAATCGGACAAAGAAAAGCTCGTGTACGAAATCAGCAATGCCGTGCGCAGCTCGCTGGATGTGCAGGAAGTTTTGCAAACGGCCGTCAGCAAAATTGGTGAAACGTTCAAACTCAGTCGCTGTCTGGTTATCTGGCCGATGCCCGAGTCCGATGAATTCACAGTGTATGAGTACCATGCCGAAAACGTTGTATCGGTGATTGATTTGTTCAAGACTCCCGCCGGCGAAACGTTCGTCCGGCGTGCCAATGAAAAGACAGCTCCCCATGATTTTTGCGATGAGAGCGATCAAACTCCTTTCGACGTCCAATTCCTAAGAGAGTTTGCGTTTCTTTCCGGCATGCTGGTGCCGCTCATTTATCAGGATCGCAACATCGGCAGTCTGTTTTTGCAAGATTGCGACATGCCGCGCGAGTGGAGCATCGACAACACGGCGCTTATCGGGTCGCTTGCAGATCTGGTCACCGTCGCCATCGAACACGCCAACATGCATGAGGAGAAGAAGCGCCAAGCCGTCACCGACGGACTGACAGGCATCGCCAACCGCCGCCACTTCAATGAAACATTGGAGAAAGAATTCGTGCGGGCCAAACGCTACGGCAACGAGCTTTCTCTCGTGCTGGTCGACATGGACTACCTCAAGAAGGTAAACGACACGTACGGGCACCCGGCGGGCGATGCCGCCATTCGCGCTATTGGTAGCGCGCTCAGCAGCTCCTGCCGGTCCGTCGACCTCGCCGCCCGTTATGGCGGGGAGGAATTTTGCCTGCTGCTGCCGGACACAGGCATGTCGGATGCCATGAACCTGGCTGAACGCGTGCGCAGAAAAATTGAGCAGACACATGTAGAAGGTCCGACCACAATTACCGCATCGATTGGCGTAGCTACATTTCCTTCACATTGCACTGAACCAGGCGGACTGCTCGAAGCCGCCGACCAGGCGCTGTATGCAGCCAAACAAGGCGGACGCAACCGGGTGGTAACGGCGGAATCATTACCGGCAAAACAGTGATCATTAATCGCCAATCTGTGCTCAAATGGAAAGAAAGAGCTGAGGAGAAATGCCATGGGATTTATTGACGACGTAATGAAGAACATCAATCAAGGCATCAATGACATTCAGAATAAATCCCAAGAGGTGATGACCAACATCAGCTTGTCAAACCGGATTAATACTCTGGAGGGCAAGAAGACGGCGCTGCTGATCAATATCGGACAGCTGATTTACGACAAGTACGAGAAGGGCGACGAAGTCTCCGACGAGCTGCTGAAAGATAAGTGCAAAGAGTTGGCCTTAATTGAGAAAGATATCGACGCTGCTCGCGTCGAGCTCAAGCAACAGCGCGTGGAAGGCGATGCGCCGCGCTCTGAAAAAGCGGCTCAGCAAGCCGGGTACAAGCCGACGCCAGGCTTCCAATGCCCGCATTGCGGCGCGGCGGCCAACTCATCCAAGTTTTACTGCGTCGCTTGCGGCGGCTCGCTGAAAGAGGCGCAAGCCTCCGGAAGCAACGGCGGCACAAGCTCGGGCAACGGCGAAAGCGGACAGAGCATCGACTAGCTGTAGCACCACATATGGTGCCCTGTTCGTAGCGGCGGGCGGTAGCCCGCTTCACCATTGACCTTGCTTGTGGATCCAGGCTTGCAGTAGGCGTTCCGTAGTCGATCCTTCGGTGTCTTCCACCTCGGCCAGCGCGGTCAGTCCTTTCTTGATGAAAGCATGGAGATCGCATTGCCGTTTGTAATCGCGCATCAGCAATGTGGCGATGATTTCTTCCGGCGTGCAGAATTTGTTTTCCACCAGCACCTGTCCCATCGGTTTTTTTGATTCTTCCTGCAAAAGCATGGCTACTTTCAGATTCTCGTCGGAAAGAAAACCGCGATGCTGCAAAACTTCGCCCAGCCTGTCCTCATGCTGTTCCATTTTGTCGCGCCAGACGCGCTGTATTTCGATGGCCAGACGAACGGCCGCTTGCGAACATCCGGCGACGGCCTGCAAAATCTCTCCTAGCGCTTTTCGCCCGCTTCGTTGAGTGCTAATTGCTTCCTCGAGTTTTTTCTGATCCACCCTGCCCTGCGCAAGCAAAATACTGCCGATCTTTTCGATGCCTGTTTTTTTCAAACGGCGCGCGCCGTCTTGAATGTACAGGGTGTCGTCCACCTGCTGCGCACTGCAGGTTCCCATGGCGACCAGGATCTGTCCGAGCATTTGCCGCCCGCGTCCTTGCACCTGATAAGCGTGTTTTAGTTGCTGCTCGTTAATGCGCTGGCGAGTGAGCATCCAACTGGCCAAATTGTTGTCCTCAATTTCCCCTTGGAAGGCATGCCAGCCGTTGTTTTTCTTATATTCACTGAGATCTTCTTGCGAGCAATATCCGAGTGCATGCAGCACGGCGCCTATGGGCTGTCCCGAGATGTGCTGGCGATGCAATGCGTCGGTGAGCGATTCTTGATCGATTACTCCGCGCTTGACCAGCAGCTCACCGATCAAACCAACCTCCGATCCGCGCGCTTCGCGGACGGCGTTTTGAATGACCAGGCTTTCCTCTATGTCCGTCGCTGTGCAGGCACCAATGGCGGTGAGGATTTCTCCAATTGTGCGTTCGCCTTCTTTTTTGATGCGCAGCGCGTATTCCAATCTGGTGCGCGTAATCTTGCCCATTGTGACCAGAATCTCACCGGCAAGCTCCCACTCGCGCAGAAACGTTTTGCGATCCAATCCGGGCGGATCGAAATTCGCCGGCGTGCGTGTATCCATGCAGGCGCCGAGCATAACTTCCCACGAGCACAACCCGCTCGAGATCAGTTCTTGACCAAGTGTTTGCCCGGCTTTAATTGAGTGAATTACCTTTTCGAGCTCTTCTTCCGAGATGAATCCGTTTTCCACCACGCGGATCGCCACGTACAGCTCAGGTGGTGTCAGGCGCGTGCCGCTTTTCAAAATCGCGTCGAGTTCGTGGCGCAATTGGCTCAGTTTAATCGCATTGGGCGGACCGGTGACGTCGCCTTGCCTGAAGGCGTATACAAAATAGGCTGCGGAGCCGAAGCCGCTCTGAAGCTCGAGGTCGGACAGCATCACGGACGGATAGCAGTTGACCAAAGGAAAAGCGACGCGCGGGGTGATTTGCGACAAACGTCCGTCAAGGATCTCGACAAAGTACCCGTAAGGGTTGATGAAGTAGCGATCGCCGGCGCGCGTGCGCAGGGACAGCCAGGCGTCGTTTTTACGACACCAGGCGCGCAGCAATGGTAAGTTGAACGATTCAGCCACAGCAGTGGAGCGGCTCATTAGTACGGGCGGCAAATGCCGCTCGTTGACAATTTACCCTCGCTGCCTACCCGGTAAGCAGATGTCTGCAAGCACGGTGCTCCTATGCTGATAATAACGGCTCTGTCACAGTCCCCGCCAACGTGGTGCCAGCGGAACCGGGGCTGTGTCTGCTCGTCTGCCCCGACTGACTGCAAGGGCCGGCTGAGCCGTTGAGATGTGTCGGTTAGGCAACGGAGGTTGCATGATTGCTGCAGCGAAACATAAGCCGCGTCGAGCGGCGGATTCGGCAGGGACTTCGGCCGACGAATGCGAGTTCTGGCAAGCCCTTGTCGCTGAGGCGTTCGGTGCTTTTCTGCTCACTTTGGTGAGTGCCATGCCGATTGTCGTCGACGCTTTAACCGGTAAGTTGCAAAACATAGACAAAGTGGCGCCGGCAGGCATGGTGGTGGCTGCCATGATCTACACTCTGGGCAATGTTTCCGGTGCGCATTTCAACCCGGCCGTGACTTTAGCTTTCGCCCTGCGCACCGTTTTCCCATGGCGGTATGTGCCGTTTTATTGGGCTGCACAGCTAGTGGGCGCCACGCTAGCCGGATTGACTGTCTTTGCGATGTTCGGCACCACTGCTCATGTCGGAGCCAACGTGCCGCACATAGGAATAGTCCAGTCTCTGGCGGCGGAAATAATCTTCACCGCCGCCCTCGTGATGGTGATTCTCGGCACCGCCCATGAACACAAACTGGCCGGAGCCAACGCAGCGCTTGCTGTCGGCATGACGATCGCTTTGTCCGGCATGGTCGCCGGGCCGCTCAGCGGCGCTTCGATGAATCCAGCCCGTTCGCTGGGCCCCGCCTTCTTCGGCGACGCGCTGCCCGTCGTCTGGATCTATTTAGTTGGACCAGCAATCGGCGCGGTGCTGGCTGTGCTTCTCACCCGAGTTATTCAGGGACGGCCCAAAGAAGAGGAAGTGGAGACGGCCGCCGGCAAGCGCCGTCTAGAACAAGCGAAGGCGGATAACTAGGCGCACCAAATACGGTGCCGACCAGGTGGCGCGAGGCGCCGCCCTGCATCCTACATGCGGGCGTTTTTCCCGCAGTCCGGACAGAAGAAGAATGTCGGGCTTACCTTGGCGCCGCAGTGCGGGCAATCACGCAACGACAGATCTTCGTCCTTGCTGGGATAACGACCGGCAAGGATTTCCTGGTATTGCTTGGATTCGGACCAGTCCTTGAGCTCTTTGGCGCGATAAACGGGCAGCGGATGTGACAACTGCAGCTCAAAAAAGAACTTATAGAACTTGTTGAGCATGTCGTAATCGAGATCTTCGTACTTGGCACCTTGCTTTAGGAACTCCTCCGTATCCAGCTCTTCGTAGACGGTTTTTGAACCAGCAGTCATCTTCATGTGTGTGGCGATGCATACCTTTACGTCTTGGGTGACAAGCAGCTCTGCGCGATCTGCAGTCAATTCCGACTTGCGGGCCCAATCCATTAACGCCGCCCAAATGCCGATTTGGGCGATGCGGTTGCTCAGCCCGCCAAATGCGCGTATCAACTCGAGCATGAAATAAACGATGGTGCGATAGAGGACATGATTGGCCTTAACGTGACCGAGCTCGTGGCCGATTACGCCCCGCAACTGGTCGTCATCGAGGAGATCGACAAGCGCCGAGTGCAAGACGATGAATGGGCGTTCGACACCGAATGTCCAGGCATTAACGGTGAAGTGATTCATCAGAAACAGATCGGGCTCGTGCATGTCGAGAATGTCGCAGGCTTCGCGCAACAGCTTGTAAACGCGAGGACATTGCTTCGGCGTTACATGGCAAGCCATACCCAGAAGCTGGATGCGCAAATTTTTCTCGAAGCCGAGTTCAATCATCTTTTTGAACAGCTTGTCGATAAATGGAATCTTGCGAACTGTTTCGAGCGCCGCTTTATCGAGCGGATGCTCGAAGGCATTTGACGACAGCCTGGGGAACCGCTTGCGAGTTTTCTCTTGAACTGTGCTCATCCCGCCTCCCGAAATTTGATCTTCTCTTCTCTTTCTACCACCTCGGCATGCCTACGCGCCTGCTAGAAACTACAAATTCAGGATCTCAAGGCCGCGGCCGCCGACCACGGCGAGTTTGCCCTTGATTGCCACTGCCGAGGCGGCTTCCAAGACCGGGAAGGTGGCGACTACTTTCGGAGCGGCGCTATTGGAAAGATCGACGATGGTAGCCAGGTCCTTGCCCGTATCACTACGCCCGACTACAACCGCCTGGTTGGGGCTGGCGGCAATGGCCACGGCATCCTGCGGCAAATCCACAGATCCGATTGTGGGCAACTCGGTTTTAGTCGTATTAATTGTGAGCAGAAAGCCGCGTGACGAGGAGTCAACGGCAGTCATCACCGCTTTGTCGCCAAGTAAGGCGATGTCACGGATGGCGAGATTCGGAAAGATGCGGGTTCCTAATTGAGACTGCTGACCGCTTGCCATATCGTAAAGGGCCAATTCATTGAGCCCGCTTACCAGCAAATTTCCGTCCAACGCCGACCCCATCCGGTATACACCGGATAAAGTTTGCGAAGGCTCGGCGGATAACGTTTGCGAAACGGACACCGGTGTTACGGTAGTGGTTTTGTCGCCGGCAGCTAGAACGTAGGCTTTGTGGCGCCGGGCATCATAAGCCAGCTTCTGTCCGGAAATCTTTAGAGTCGCCACCACATCTGATGGCTTATCGACGTGCCGAAGCGTCAGCGCATCGCGGGCAAAAACGAGAAGCAAATCGCCGGCTGAAGCTACCGAGCGCACGACGCCGGGGACATCGGCTGTACCGGCCAGTGCCGGATGTTCAGGCGAGGATACGTCGTAGACTTTGATGTCTGAGCCGCCCAGGACGGCCGTGTTACCGGCGAAAGCTACTGAAGCTACAGGCAGCCGCGGAATAGTGTGACTATAGGTATACTCCCAGCCGTTGTTGCGGATGCTGAGCAGCTGAACACTGCCTGATTCCGCGGCTATGTAGGCCTCTTTGTCGGTTGCCGCCATGCGCGCTTTCGAGCTGACCATCTGGTTGCCCGCCGGTAGCACCACCGCTTCTCCCGCCGAGAGCGCCAGTCCCTTGCCCACGGTGAGCGGCAGCACCACCGTCCTGTCGGCGCGATTGCCGAGCACCAGCAGTTGTCCCCGCTGGGCGGTCATGTCCTCGATGTCGGAGAGCGGCAATTTTTGCCCTGATACCACATGTGGTGTCGGATGCATCGCCAGCAGGCGAATGTCCGCTGACTGGCCGGCGCTCTGTCCTGCCAGCGCCAGCATATCTTTGATGCGGGCCATCGTGGAATAGGTGCCCTCCAGCTTGAGAGTGGCCACCTTTTGCGGCGCGCGCGGGTTGAACATATTGAAGACGTCGACGGTCGTGCCGCCGGCCGCTGGCTCGAGCACGACGAGCTGTCGTTCTTGATAATCCAGGGCAGCTATTGATTGCTGTACGTCCAGGGTCGCGATCGGTTCTTTCGCTTCATCTTTTGTGCGTTTCGAGCTAAGGTTCAAAATCAGGATCTGGTTTTGACCGTTCTTGTCCGTGCCACCGACTGCCACGAAGTCGCCGAAGGCCGCAATCGCTGTCGGCTCCGTCAAGTACAAGAGCGGGATGCGAGCACTGACTGCCGGCTCGCCGGGTTGTGACAAATTGACGATTGCCACTGAATATGTTTGTTCGCTATCCGAATCTTGAGCAGTAAGCGCGAAGACATGGTGCTGGCTCAACGTCAAATCTATGACCTTCTTGCCAAGCCCGCTCAGCTCGCCGATTACCTGCGGACCACGCTCTTTCTTGAAATCGACGATCGCCAGTCGTCCTGACTGCGCGCACAACAAAGCATATCCTTTGGAGGCGTCGAGGATCTCGATAAAGTCGGGTGTAATGGCGGGCGGCCATTCTTCTCTTGCCAGGGTGTGGGGGCCCAGCCCCATCTTCTTGTCTTGAGGAGCGCGTTTCTTGGCAAATACGGACTGAGGGACAAGCAGCAGGGAGACGGTTGCTGCAAGGAAAAATCGGCGAGAAAGCATCTTGGGTTAGGGAATGTTCCTGACGAAACCAGCGATGACCTGCAAAATTACCATAAGTATCATAGGTGAGAAGTCAATTCCACCCATTGCAGGCAGGACGCGCCGCAACGGCTCGCACACCGGACGAACTGCCATATCGAGAGCTTTGAACGGCTGATCGTACCAGCGAATATTCGGGAACCAGCTGAGCAAGCACCAGACGAGCACGATAAACGAGTAAAGCTGAATAAGGCTCAGCAGGACCATGCCTAAAGAAAAACCCACGTGATTCACCTTACTTAACTGGATCGTCCTTATCGAATGATTGTAACATTTGAGCCCGCGCCGTGCAGCGTATTAACCCTGTATTTCCAGGCGACAGGCCAATCGTCAATTGAAGAAAAGTCGTTTTCTCACCAAAGAGCAAGAGTTGATTGCCGCCATCAAGGATTGGACGGGCGAGCGTCTGATCGGCGATGATTGTGCGCTTTTGCCTTACGGGCAGCTGGTTACCAATGATGCGCTCGTCGAGGGCACTCACTTTCTCGTGCCTGAAATGAGTTTCGAAGATCTGGGCTGGAAGTCGCTGGCGGTCAATCTCAGCGACATTGCCGCGGCTGCCGGACGCCCCCGGTACGCAGTGGTCAGCCTGGTGCTTCCTTCACATATCGGCAAACCGCAGTTGCGAGAGTTGTATGCCGGCATGGTCGATTGTGGGCGCGCGTTCCATTGTCGCATCGTTGGCGGCAACCTGGCTTCGGGGCGACAAATTGTTGTCTCCACAACCGTCATTGGCGATGTACACGAAAAGGGAGTTATGGCGCGCAGCGGCGCTTGCGCCGGCGACATTATTATCGTCACCGGCGATTTCGGCGCATCGGCTGCCGGGCTGTGGATGCTTCAGCATAATCAGGCGGGCTTTTCCTACTGTCTGCAGCGGCATGTGCGCCCTGCGCCTCGACTTTGTGAAGGCTGGTTTTTGGTGCGGCAAACAGCCGGACGCGGCGCCATGATGGACACCAGCGACGGACTGGTCGACGCTCTGGTGCAAATCGCGGACGCCTCGGCGGTAAGCATGGAAATCGACGAGGCGATGCTGCCGATTGCTGATGAGACACGCAAGGTTGCGCGGCTGGCCAAAGCGGATTGTCTCAATTGGGCGCTTTATGGCGGCGAGGACTACGAGTTGGTCGCCGCCGTCAAGCCGGAAGACTGGCAGGCAATGCAATCCTCGTCCGACTGCCCGTTTCGAGCTATCGGCAAAGTGACAGCCGGTGACGAGGTTGGGTTGCGCCTATCGGACGGCAGTCGGCAGACGTTGTCACTGGAAGGCACCTTCGAACATTGGCGATAAACCGCAATATCGTAGCGCGACGGCAGCCCGCCGGCAGAGCTTCACAGTAGGTTCCTAAACTTTCTAGAGTAAGCTATCCTTGCCTGCAGGAAATCCGTTGTGGGCTCGTGGCCCACGTTAAAGAGGCCGCCGATGACCGAACAAAACTTGCAAACTCGTCTATTGGATGGCACGGCCACGGCCGCTGCCATTCGCGAAGATCTTGCCGCCGAGATTACAAAACTGACCGCCAACGGATCGCGCCGCCCTGGTCTGGCTGTAGTAATCATCGGTGACGATCCGGCCAGCCATATCTACGTAAAAAACAAAATTGCCGCATGCAAGAAAGTCGGCATCGAGAGTTTTCATTTTGCGTTTCCGGCGGACGTGACACCGGATGTGGTGCTGAGAAAAATCTTCGAGCTCAATGAGGATACCAGTGTCGACGGAATTCTCGTGCAACTGCCTCTGCCCAAGCATCTCAACACCGAGGAGATTCTTGCCGCCATCTCTCCGGAAAAAGATGCCGACGGCTTGCACTCCTTCAATCTCGGATTGCTGACGGCCGGCAAGCCCGGGCCTCGTCCCTGCACGCCATCAGGCGTAATTGCCATCCTCAAGCGCTATAACGTGGAGATGGCCGGAAAAAATGCAGTCGTCATCGGCAGATCCAACCTGGTCGGCAAGCCGGTGGCATTGATGCTCTTGGAGCAGCATGCCACCGTCACCATCTGCCACAGCCGTTCGCAAAATCTGGATCAAATAGCGCGAAACGCGGACATTCTGGTGGTGGCAGCAGGCAAGCCGCACCTGGTCAAAGGCTCATGGATAAAACCGGGCGCCGTCGTCGTGGATGTGGGCATTCACCGCAGCACCAACGATGCCGGTGAAAGCAAACTGATTGGCGATGTTGATTTCGATCAGGCGTCCAAGGTGGCGTCGATGATTACGCCTGTGCCGGGCGGAATTGGGCCAATGACGATCGCAATGTTGCTTTCCAACACACTCGATTCGTACAAGCGGCGAATGAATGGTCCTGCGAAATAACAGAATTCATCTGTGAGACGAGGCAAGCTAGCGTGTCAGAGGCTCCAGCAAAAACACCGTTGCCGATTTGGGCGAAGCTCAGCCTGCTGATATTTTTCGTCTCGATGGCCGCTATCATCGGCGGACTGGCGATTGGTGCCGCGTGGGTTGCACAACTGCCCGTCGCTGCGCGTGATCCAGTAGAGATGGACAAAGTCGTGCGGCGCTTCGGGGAGATCGAAACTCCACTTCCCAAGGACTTCAAGTATGAATACGCATTCTCGGTGCCGCTGCTTGCGA
>Ga0134128_10004065_pt1 | contig 17943 bp, 16 predicted proteins | sample KB31754_FD_96462 | JGI IMG/M metagenome (GOLD analysis project Ga0134128, IMG submission 96462) | Terrestrial soil microbial communities with excess Nitrogen fertilizer from Kellogg Biological Station, Michigan, USA - KB3-175-4 | ecosystem: Environmental > Terrestrial > Soil > Unclassified ... | reverse complement strand
CTCGTCGCTTCGGAATCGTCCATCCGGATGGTCAATTCCCAGCATCCCGGTTCCGCCCTTCAGGCTCATCTTGTATGAGAATCCAAGGCCGATTTCAGGCTCATCTTGTATGAGAAAAGAGTCTGGAGCGCTTCCACGCGCTGGTCTGTTATCCTGAAACATAACCTCCCAAAGGGCAATTCCAATGCGCGAATACCGCTATACCACTCCCCACGGGATCCAGGTTACCCGCACGCTCAAAAAGGCTCCGTACCACGCCGGCCTGCGCGCGCTTCTGCGCGACCTGGATCGTCACCGCGGCATTTATCTGTCATCGGGATATGAGTATCCCGGCAGGTACTCGCGCTGGGATATCGCGTCCGTTTGTCCGCCGCTCGAAATCGTTGCCTACGATCGCCGCATGGAATTCCGCCCGCTGAATGAGCGCGGAGTCCGCATCGCCGGCATGTTTTTCGAAGTGCTCAAACAGCATCCCCACTGGGAGGAATTTGCGCTTGTGGAGGGCGCTCTGCACGGTGTGCTGAAGCCTTTGCCGCGCCTTTTCCCGGAAGAGGAGCGCAGCAAGCAACCCTCCGCGTTCTCGATTCTCCGCGCACTCATCGAGGAATTCCGCGGGGAAGAGAATTCGCGCCTCGGTCTGGTCGGCGCTTTCGGTTACGACCTGCTGTTTCAGTTCGAGCCGATCGAAAAGAAGCTCTCGCGCGACGGTCACAAGGATCTGCACCTCTTCCTCTGCGACGACATCTGGTTCATGGATCGCAAGAAGGAGCAGATCGAGCGCTACCAGTACGAGTTCGCAACCGGCGGCACGTCCACTGCCGGGTTGCGGCGCGATGGCGCGCTTGTCGCGCCCCCGACTCAGCGCGAGCGCGCGGGCGTCACCAGCGATCATACCGCCGAAGAATACATGGCCAAGGTGGAGCAGGTGCGTGGAGGCATGGCGCGCGGCGACTACTATGAAGTGGTCCTCCGCCGCACCTTCCACACGCCCTATTCCGGCAGCGCCGCCGAGTTGTTTCAACGCGTTCAGAGCGCCAGCCCCAGTCCCTACGAGTTCCTGCTGCAGTTCGGCGACGAACAGCTTGTCGGCGCGTCTCCGGAGATGTTCGTGCGCGTGGAAGGGCAGCGCGTGGAGACCTGTCCCATTTCCGGAACCGCACAGCGCACCGGCGACCCCTTCCGCGATGCCGACAACATTCGCGATCTTCTGGCATCCACCAAGGAAGAATCCGAACTCACCATGTGCACGGATGTGGACCGCAATGACAAATCGCGCGTCTGCGAGCCCGGCACGGTGAAGGTGATCGGGCGGCGCCTCATCGAATCCTATGCCGGCGTCTTCCATACCGTGGACCATGTGGAAGGTTTTCTGGACGCAGGCTTCGATTCGCTCGACGCATTTCTCAGCCACATGTGGGCAGTCACCGTGATCGGCGCGCCCAAGAAGGCCGCGGCCGAAACGGTGGAGCGAATGGAGAAGGATGCGCGCGGCTGGTACGGCGGAGCGGTCGGCATGATCTCGCTGAACGGCGATATCAATACCGGCATTCTGATTCGCACCACGTATCTGCGCGACGGCATGGCAGCATACCCCGTGGGCGCGACGCTGCTTTACGATTCCATTCCGGAAATGGAAGAACGCGAGACTCGCCTCAAAGCCACAGGCTTTTTCCGCACTCTTGGCGAGGCTTCCGAGCCTGCGCCCGCGGCGCGTTTGAAAGCTGCGCCCCGCAACAGCGGCGCGGGCGCCAAACTGCTGCTGGTGGATAACGACGATTGCTTCATCCACACGCTTGCCAATTACGCGCGGCAGACCGGCGCTGAAGTAGTGACTTATCGCGCGGGCTTTCCGCCGGAGCTGCTGCGCGAAATCGCCCCGAACCTGATCCTGATTTCGCCCGGTCCCGGCCGGCCGGCGGATTTCGGAGTCCCTCAACTGGTGCGCACCGCGGTCGAAATGGGCATCCCCGTTTTCGGCGTCTGCCTGGGGTTGCAGGGAATCGTGGAAGCGTTCGGAGGCGAGCTTGGCGTGCTGGATTACCCCATGCACGGCAAGCCCTCGCTAGTCCGCCATCAGGGAGCCGGCGTGTTTGAGGGACTGCCCGGGGAGTTCACGGTGGGACGCTACCACTCGCTCTTCGCGCTTCCGGAGAAACTCCCGGCGTGCCTGGAAGTTACCGCGCGCACGGCCGATGGCGTCATCATGGGCGTGCGCCATCGCGATCTGCCGGTGGAAGCCGTGCAGTTCCACCCGGAGAGCCTGTTGACCGCCGAAGGCGATCATGGTCTCAAGCTGATGGAAAACGCTGTGCGACTCGGGCGCAGCGTCGCTACTCGATAAGGGTCACGCCGCCGGACGTGCCGCTGAACGCAGTGGTTGCTGCCGCGGAGATGGACGGAGTGCCGGAAAGCGTAATCGTATCGCCGATAATTGTGGTTCTGGTTGCAACCACGCCGGCGTTGCCCGTATAAGTGAGGGCGGCGGCGGGGAAGTAGAGAACTCCGTTCATGGCTTCACCAGTGCCGCCGACCAGCGACGAAGCCGTGGTATCGGACCGGTCCTGGTAAAACAGGATTCCCTGCCAATCTCCGGTACTCGGCGCCTGCAGATTGATGGTAGCGCCGCCGTTCATCGTGACGCCTCCGGTCAGGACGTAAAGTGTCACTCCGTTGCCCGTGATAGTGGCTTGCGCTCCCACCGTGATCCCGCCCTTGATGATGTACAAGCCCGGATCCAGCGTGAGAGATCCGTGTGATCCCAGGTTTATGCCGCCGCAAATCACTCCCATCGTTGTCGAATTGATCTCCTGGCTATCGTGTCCGCCCAGGTTGATGCCAGACCCTCCGTCCGTGCAGGAGCCGACAGTCGGCGGAGAAAGTTGCGCCAACGGGTCGCCGAACGCCGCCACTCCGGTGTCCGGCGCGGGCGTTACGTTCCCTGAGCAACCGCTGCAGCCGCCCACGATCTCGGTTTTCGACCCGCCTGTGGTGGTGATGGTCGCGCCGCCGTTGATGTTAACAGCGCTGGCGTCATTGGAGTTCACATAGACGCCACAGCCTGTGGTTACGCTCGCATTGCCCGACACCAGAACAGCGCTGGGCAGAGTTCGATTCAGCGCGATCACGCAACCGCCTGCCGTCGATTGGAATGCCCCTGTGGTGGCCCGCGCCGTGATCATTCCGTTCCCGAATCCCAACACCGCGGAAAACAATTGTGGGACGCGCTCGGAGACCCTGGCGATCGCCCAATACTCCACGGTTACACCGCTCGACGTCGGCGCATGTCCTACGCCGGATTGAATCGTCACCGCCTGACGTCCGTTGTTGTCAAAGCCGTTCTTGTCCGCATACATGCAGCCCGCCTGCACGTTGTCCCCCGCCGTGGTGGGTACCGGATAGTCGCACGCGTGAGGGTCCGAATAGCATTTGACCCCGGTGGTCGCGCAGGTGATCGCTCCTCCCGTTCCCGCGGCCTGGTATGCGGCGGCAGCGGTTGAGGTAGCGGTTGCGTCTGCTGCCGCCTGCGCCGCTTCCTTGCGAAAGTACATCCAGCCGACGTCAACCACCAGCCCGATGACCCCGAACAGAGGGATGATGGCCATCGAAAACAGAATCAGTGTTTGTCCGCTACGAGAATTCCAACGTCTCTGCATACGTCGCTCCTGCTCTCTCAGAAAAGGATCGTCTGGGTAGACGAGGCGGGTAGCCACACCTGCCCAAACGCCACCTTCCGCGCTCCCGGCCAGAGGAAGGCCATTGCATTCGTGAAATGGTAGGTCGCGCTGACTTTGATCTTTCTCCCTACGAAGTTGTCGTTGTTCGTCGAAGGCGGCCAAACAGTCGTCGTCGACGCCCCTGAGTAACACGTGTTCAGAGGATTGCAGGACGTTGCCGCGCCGCTATCCGTCGTCAGCGTGACGATCACCTGGCTGTCGGGCACTCCTATGGCGGAGGTCTTGAATTTAGTTGCGATGTCGGACACGTGGATGGAACAGGTGTTTCCCGGCTCGGTGCAGCCGTAACCGTGGACCGCCGCGTACCTGGAGGCCTCGTGCGCCGCATACGCAAGCGTATGGTAGTTCCACATGCCGATTGCGAGTTGAAAGGTCGAAATCAGAATGAAAATCGCGGCCACGCCGGCGAGCGTGAACTCCACCATCGAGCTGCCGCGCTGCTGCTGTCTTCGTTGCATGGCTCAAGTCCGGGTGTGCATCGTCACGATCCGGGTGATTCGAAACTTGTTCTTCAGCACGCCCGGAATCGGAATGATCGACAGAGTGTCATAAGTGACCGTCACTTGTGTCGCAGTCCCGCCATCGGGACCGGTGATTGCGGCAGCCGTCACCGTATTGTTCGTGGAACAAGCGGAGTCGTAATTCGGCAGGCTCGATAGCTCCGCGGCGACGATGGTGCACGCCGTGCTGCTGTCGCTCGATGTAGCAACGCTTTTCGAGGTGTAGAGCGCCGCCGAGCGTGCCGCCGATTGGACGCTGATGAGCGCGTAGGCGTAGAATCCCCAATCCAGGACCCCGATGAACAGCATGAGGATCCACGGGGAAATCATGGCCAGTTCGAGCATGGCCACGCCTCGCGACCGCCTGCGATTCCCTGACATAACGTTTAGAGAATCGCAGGTGCCGCCGCAAGGAACAATACTACTCTTAGTTGAGTATCGGACGTAAATCGAAGGTAACGGCCGCTCTGGAGACCGGTCTCCGCCATTACTTCCAGTACCTGCCTATTAGGAAAAACCTTGAGTCTGGCCAGTTTCTGACGCAGAATACCTCACCTAGGAGGAATTTTGCGCACACTTCTAACGGCCATGGCGGCCGCTCTTCTCGCGACGTCCGCTTACGGCAACATCCTGGTAAACGGCAGCTTTGAAACCCCGATCGTTCCGGTGGGCAACTTCAGCAGTTTCGGGGTCGGAAGCACCGGCATTACCGGCTGGACGGTTACCGGACCCAGCGGCAGCATCGCCTTGGTGAACGATCAGTTCGTTTGCTGCGGCATCAACTACAACGCCGCCGATGGCCATCAATCTCTCGATTTGACCGGTACGGACGATAACGGCGTCGCCAAGGGCGTCTCTCAAACCGTAAATCTCAGCTCCGGTTTTTATGTCGTGACCTATGCCGTCGGCAACTACAGTGACCCAAACGGCTCGGGTTCCCCGTTCCCGTCCACAGTTCTGCTCTTTCTGAACAACGTGAATGTACAAACGTCGACGAACACCAACAACACGACCGGGCATGTGAACTGGGAAGCCTTCAACTATAGCTTTGGTACTGCTGGCGGCCCCGTCACCATTGAACTGCGTGGCCAAGGGACCCCGTCGGCCGACAATTACACGGGCCTCGACAACGTGAACCTCGACCTCTCAGCCGTTCCGGAACCAGCCAGTTTCTTCGCGCTCGGCAGCGGATTGCTGGCCATAGCGGCGAAACTCCGAAAGCGGAAGTAAACAGTAGCGACCGGTCTCCAGACACGTCTCCAGACCGGTCGCAGACGTCCCCAGACCGGTCGCTACTCGCTCACCAGCACCAACCCGCTGGGCAACTCCTCCCCAAAGATCCTTCCCAAAGCCCGATCGTCCTGCTCTTCGCCCTCGAACAGCGCCAGATAACGGTCCGCATGCGGCATCGATTGCAGCTTGCGGCGAACCGCTTCCCGTGTCGCCGCCGCCAAATCGCGCGTCGGGTCGCCGGTCCACCGCGCCAGTGCCGCCAGCGCTTCCCCGGCGCCTTGCACGTTTAACAGCGCCTCGGCCCACCGCGTCGCCGCCGCCGGCGGAATCACCAGGTTCATCGGACCGTAGAACAACTTGCGCGCGCCGATGCGGCTGATACACCACAGCTCGCTCTCACGGAAATCGCCCGCCTTCACGCGTTTCGCCAGTGCGTCGCCGAGTTCTGTTTTAGTGCCCACCGGCAGCAGTTCCAGGCTGCTTGCCGTACGCCACATCTCCCGCAACAGCGATGCGTTCCGGCGCTGCGGTTTATCCTTCCCGCGCGGCAACAGCGCTCCGGAGAGCCGCTGATACATATCCGTCTGCTGATTCCGGTTCATCCCGCCGGCCACGCGGCCCCAGAAGATCCACCAGTCGATCTCGCACTGCACCTGATTCGCGTAGGTCAGTCCCGACGCCCAGATGCGCCGCGCCTGCTCGACGCGGAAATCGTCGCCGGGGAAGCCGAATCCCGGCCGCAAACAGAACCCCGCCAGATTCAGCCATCGAGCCTCGAACGCCGGACTCTTCTTGCGCCCGTTCGCATGCGTCAGAAAGATATCCGCCATGCGCCGGATCGCCGCCAGCGGCCACGAGTTCTTGCCGAGCCCCATCGTCTGTTCGAGCTTCGCCGGCAATTCCTCGGGAGCGATGGGAGCCTTCGCATCGGCCGCGAACAGAGCAGCGATCCATTCCAGGCTCTGCTCCACCGCCTGCTCGCTCACCACCGCGGCATCTTTCCGCACCGCGGGGGCCTGCGGCTCCGCCTGCTTCCGCAGCTCAAACTGAAGATTCCAGCGGTTGTCGCCGATCTTGCTCTCGCACCACGTTTCCAGCGTGCCGATCTCGGTCAGACGCGCGCCCAGCTTCACCGGAATCAGCCGCTCCTCCGCTTTCTTGCCGAAGCGGATCACCGCATTCAAAGGCGCGTGACGATGCAGCTCCGGTTCATCGGCGGCGAACTCGAGCACATCGCCCAGCTTGTCTTCCGTGCGCGTGAGCGAACTGAACAAGCGGAACGAAACCGGCCTGTTCGCCACAAGCTGCAGTGCTTCGTTATCCACTTCGATGGCCACGCCCTCTTCCGCCCCGCGCGGCACCAGGCACACCGCCGGAAATTTGCCCTCTTTCGCCTCGCCGAGCGCGATGTAATACGTGCGCGGCAGACCGCCCCGCACCAGCACGCCGCTGCCCGTGCTTCGTACGTACGAGTAATATGCCGCGCCGCGAGCCACCGCCAGGTCCAGCTCGTTGTTCTCCAGAATCTCCGGGCGCCGGCCGTACCACTTCCCCACTACATCCGCCACGCGCTCCTGCAAAATGCGCGGAATGAAGAAGCCGCCATTGAACAGAATGGCGTCCGGCACATCGCCGGTGGGCTCCAGGAACGCGTTCAAGTGGCGCGTTACCGCGGGGTCGGTCACATACGGCAGACCCAATTCGCGAAACAAGCTGCGCTTTTCTTCCTTGGGCGCCTCGCCGCGCTCGCTGAACGGCAGGAACCCTTCGAGCGCCAGCTCCAGCGCCTCTTCCCGCAGAATCTCCGTGCGCAGCGTCTTGCCGATGATGCTGGAGCCGCTCCCGAGCACTGTGATTTCCACGCTCGGAATGCTCGGGTCATTGAGCATCTTCTCTTTGGCCGCCGAACATTGCCGCCGCAATCCGCTGCGTTGCCGGATCGAGAGCGGAGTGTTCAACTTGGTTTCCACCAGCCAGGCGAGCGTGAGGTCCAGGTTGTCGCCGCCCAGCAGCAGGTGCTTGCCGACGGCGGTGCGCGTGAAATTCACCAGGTCGCCGTCGCGCGAAATGCGGATCAGAGAAAAATCGCTGGTGCCGCCTCCGACGTCGCATACCAGCACCGTCTGCCCGTCGAACAGCTTCTTCCGTGATTGCGCCAGGTGCGTGGCGATCCACGAATAAAACGCCGCCGCAGGCTCTTCCAGCAGCGTCAACTTCTCCAGACCGGCCTCGCGCGCCGCCATCACCGTCAACTCGCGCGCCTCTTCATCGAACGAGGCAGGCACGGTCAGCACTATGTCCTGTTCGGCCAGCGGAGGATGGCCGCTGCGGTCCCACTCCTCGCGAAACTTCGCGATGAAGCGCGCCGAAACCTCAACGGGCGAAAGCACCCGGCCCGTCTCCTGCGAATCCCACGGCAGAATCTTGGCCGTGCGGTCGATATCCGGATTGGATAGCCAGCTTTTCGCCGAATGCACCAGGCGCGTCGGCACTAAAGCGCCCTGCTCGCGCGCATACACGCCTACCGGCTGCGAATCTTCCAGAAACAGGAACGAAGGCAGTGTCCGCCGCGGTTCCACACGACCCGCTGCTACAAGCTGCGGCGTTTCGAAGATTTGGACCGGCGGAAACTCGCGGTCTTGCGCGTCGCGATCGTCAATGTATGCCAGCGCGGAGTTGGTGGTGCCTAAGTCGATGCCGATCTTCATGACGCCGGCTGCACCCGTTCTCTCACGTTGAACTCCAGCTTCCACCGGCGGCCGTCGCGCGCCACGCACCACAATTGCAGCATGCCGGTTTCGGTGACGACGGTCTCGAAGGACACCGGCACCACTTCGCTGGTCTCGCCCGCGGAGAAAGCCACTTCCATGGGCGAAAGCTCCTCGAGCGCATCGCCGTAATCCTCCACCAGATCGCCCGCCTGATCGTCTTTGCGGCTGGCGCTGGTAAAGAATCGGAACTCCGCCGGCGCGCCCACAAGCAGCCCGAACTCGCGCCCCGGAATTCGCTGCTCCGTGCCTTCTTCCATGCCGAACGGCACCACCGTGACCGCCTTCAGCGGGGCAGGGAAGCCGGGAATCGACGGCATGGCGCTTTCCACGCCGACATAATACGTTCGCGGAACGCCGCCGCGGATGCGTACCCCGCGACCTCTGCGCGCCAGCCCGTAATATGCCGCTCCGCGCGACACGGCATGCATCAGATCCTCGCCGCGCAGCGGGACCACCGCCTGCATCCCTTCCTGCGCGAGCCACTGGTTGAGCGTATTCAGAATGCGATCGCGCACCAGGTCCGCACGCAGCACGCCGCCGTTGAACAGCACGTGCGTCGGACACGCCAGGCCGCTCGGTCCGCGACGAACCGCGCCGTGTTCGGCCGTCGATGCCTGCTGCCGCAAGAAGCGCGCCATGTGCCGCGTCATCGCCGGGTCCGCCGCATACGGCAGTCCCAATTCCTGCAAGCCTACGCGCCGCTGGCCCGCCGGCATCTCCGTGCTCGGTACTTCCGGAAGAAATCCGTTGCTCAGCACCTGCTCCAGATCCGCGCGATGCAGCACCGCTTTAATCGTGCCGCCGACGAGTCCCGTGCCGCGGCCGGCGATCGTCACCGGATACTCGTCCTTCTTGTTTTCCGGATCGAGCAGCTTCTCCTTCGCGGCACGGCAGTTCGCCCATAGGGCTTGCATCTGCCGGGTATCCAGCCGCGTACCCTTTTCCGCCAGACGCTGTGCCACGATGCCCGCGAGCGCCAGATCCACATTGTCGCCGCCGAGAAGAATGTGCTCGCCGACAGCCACGCGATTCAGCGCCAGCTCGCCGTTCGATTCCGTCACCGCGATCAGCGTGAAATCCGTGGTGCCGCCGCCAATGTCCACCACCAGAATGAGGTCGCCGACGTTGACCAGTTCGCGCCAGTTCGGATGCCGCTCGATCCACGCATAAAACGCCGCCTGCGGTTCCTCCAGCAGCGTGATGTTTTCGTAGCCCGCCTGCCTGGCTGCGTCCAGCGTCAGCTCGCGCGCCACCGCGTCGAACGATGCCGGCACCGTCACTAGAATCTGCTGATTTGCAAACGGAGCCTCGGGGTGCGCCGCATCCCACGCCGAACGCAAATGCTCCAGATACCGCCGGCTCGCCTCCACCGGCGAAAGCTTCTCCACCCCTTCCGGCGCGTTGAACGGCAGCAGCGGACTGGTCCGATCGACGCCCGAATGCGACAGCCAGCTCTTGGCCGACGACACCAGCCGGCCCGAGACTTCCACGCCGCGCTTCTGCGCCAGCCTACCCACCACGTAGCCGGGATTCTCATTCCACGGCAGCGCCGTCGAGCCCGCCGGAAAATCGCTCGCGCCCGGCACGTAGAGGAAGGAAGGCAGCAGATCCTCGGGACGCACTTCGCCCGGATTCACAAGCTGCGGAATATCCAGCAACTGCACGTTGGCCGGAGCGAACGGGTCGGCGTCCGCAAGGATTTCGGCATACGCCAGGGCCGAGTTCGTCGTGCCCAGGTCGATGCCGATGACGAATTGGGAATCTCGCTTACTCAATTTCGATTTCCGCCGGGGCAATAATCGTGGTGTCCTGCGGAGTGGAGGGCAGCTCCACCTTGGAGACGCGCCAACCCTTGTGACGCAGCGTGCCGCCCGCCGGCGGCTTCGCGGGCACGTTGCCGACAAACTTTACCACATTCGGATCCGCGCTCGGGGCCTTCGCGAACGTGCCTTCCACGCCATCGATGACGGGTTGCAGCGTCACGTATCGCTTGATCGCGTCGCGGCACTGGTCATGCAGGTCGCGCACCGCCGCGCCGATCTGGTCATCGGCGTAACCGGAGATATCCTCCATCACGAAATCCACCAGCCGCGAATCACGCTGCAAAATCGAAAGGAACTGCAGCGCGCCGTCCGAAGGCTTGGGTCCGGCAGGCGCCGCCTTGACCACCGGAGCAGCGGCCGGAGCGGGCGTGGACCGTTTCGCGCCCAGTCCCAAATCCTCCAGCGCGCGCCCGGAAAGCTCTCCGTGGAACAGAATTCCGAAAAAACAACGAAATGCCAATACAATTCGATTCAAAGAGAAAACTCCAAAGGTTTAGGATAGCAGCGAGCCTGCCCGCCGCCTACCGGATGACCGCTTGCCGCAAGCGTTCCAACTGCCGCCGCGCGATGTCCGCCCACTGCCCCGAGCTATCCAGCTTCAGGTAGGTCTTCCAATGATGCACGGCCTTCAATGCGTCGCCCGTGCGTTCGCACAGCAGCGCCAGGTTGAAGTGCGCGTCGGCGTATTGCGGATTCAGCGCCAGCGCCCGCTTATAGTGCGCCAGAGCTTCGTCCATCCGCCCCTGCTCGTCGTACAAATTGCCCAGGTTGAACTGTGCGAGAGGATACGTCGGGTCCACTTCAATGGCCTGCACGTAATATCGCTCGGCCTCGACGAACTTGCGCAGCCGGTAGTAAATGGTGCCGAGGTTGACCAGCGCGCCCGCCGCGCTCGGATTCAGCTCCAGCACCTTGCGATACGCCTCCACGGCCTGGTCGATGGGCGCGCCTGTTTCTTCCAGTTCCAGACCTTTCTGAAACCAGACCTCGCTCTCCCGCAGTCGCGCCGCGCTGCTGGCCGGGCGTTTGGCTCCGGGGAAATTGCGGATGCTGGCCACCGCCGCCGCATCGAAATCCAGCAGGATCTGCCCGCTGATCGCCTCCATCTGCTGCCCGCCGATGAATACCCGAATCTTCTTCCCGTCGGAAACGATCTTGAGTTCGGAAAGCGGCTGCTTCATGCCGAGCTTCTGCCGCAGCGAATCCAGCGCCTCGCCGATGCGCCGCGCGGCGATGCGTTTCTTGCTCAGCTTAATCAGCGTCTGTATGGCGAGCAATTCACTGAAGGAATAGTTCTCGGCCGGAGCAATAAATTGCTGCCGTTCCCACCCGCGAAGCTGGCGCTCGGTGACGCCGAACTGCCGCCGGACGTCCGAGCGAGAGTATTCCGCCTTCGGTGCCACGCGAACATTTTAACAGGCAAGCCCTAATTTTCGATAGGTTTCCGCTGCAAGGCGTCGATCACCAGCACGTCAGCTGTCAGCCGCGCGGGAGTCATTTTCAGGCCCAATCGCTCGACATCCGTCACGAGCGTCTGTTCCGTGTACGCCAAATGAAAATCGAAAAAGCCGCTCAGCCCCGTGCGATCTTCCACGGGCGCTTTCAAGAACCTGCCGAGATATCCGGCCAATCGCGCCATCGTGGCTCGTCCGGCGCTGAGGCGGCGAATGCCTTCAGCGTCAGGAGGCTGGGTCATCATGTTCTCATATCCCGGAGGAAAGGTGATGAATCCGTCCTTGCTCATCCCCATTTTCGGCCATGCCGACCGGTCCGGCAGCGGCGGTGCGGATTCCTCAAACTTGCGGCCTCCTTTGCCGATGCTCATCGCGTATCCCCGCAATTCTCGCGTCTCGCGATGCGTGCGCAGGCCAAAGCGCGTTTCCAGAAGCTCCCGGTACATCGGCATCAGATCCGCCCTCGCGGCGCCGGCAGGGACTCGCGCAACCACGTTCCACTGGTCCTCGGTAATCCAGCCGGGCGCGTCCATCTGAAAGAGCGGCAGCCGGTACGCCTGGAGCAGCAGGTCCTGTAGCGTGGAGCCGATGCACACAATCTCTCCTGGATTCTTCGAGCCGGGTCCGCCGTTGATGGTTCCGGGATACTGCTCGCCGCTCCACGGCTTGATGGAAGCTATCTCGAAGCTTTGGGCGAAAGCGGAAACCGCCAGCAATCCTGCCGCAGCCAATCGCATACCGCCGAATCATACCAACTCAAGCCGCGCCCAAAACAACTTCATGCCACAAAGTACTTGACGATCTCGCCGTCCCGCGGTATCCTGGACCCGATGGCACTCCCCCGACGAGAAGCGATCCCCATCGAGTCACACGCGCTCGAAAACCTCCGCTACATTCGGGGAGCCATGGAACGCGCCGGAGCCTTCACTGCGGTTCCAGGGCTCGGCGGAGTGCTGATGGGAGCCACTGCCATCGCGGCCGCATGGATCGCCGGACAGGACTCGGCCAATCCGCGCTGGCTCGCCGTCTGGATGGCCGAAGCGGTGTTCGCTCTCATCATCGGAATCTCCGCGGCGTTCTGGAAAGCGCGCCGCATCGGCGTCCCGCTGCTCTCCGGACCCGGACGCAAGTTTGTCGCGGCGTTCGCCCCCGCGATGCTGGCCGGAGCCGTACTCACTGCCGCCCTGGAGCGCTCGGCGACCGCGGCCCTCTTGCCCGCCGTCTGGTTGCTGCTCTACGGAGCGGCAGTCGTTTCCGGCGGAGGCAGTTCGGTCCGCATTGTCTGGATTATGGGCCTCTGTTTTATGGCCACGGGTATCGCCGCGGTCGCGCTCCCTGCATCCTGGAGCAACGCGGAACTCGCCGCCGGATTCGGCGGTTTACACATCATATTTGGAACGGCTATCGCAATTCGATATGGCGGCTAAACGAAACACTTTACGCAAAGAAGCCGAACCGGCCAAGCCCCTCCCGGTAGCGCCCGGCAAGGCCAAAGCCGATTCGCTCGTCTATGACAAACTCCGTCTCGGCATTCTTGCATCCCTGGCGGTGAATGATTCTCTCGGCTTCACGCAACTCCGCGACCTTCTCGGAGCCACTGACGGCAATCTCAGCGTGCACGCGCGCAAGCTCGAAGAAGCCGGCCTGATCGCGTGTGAAAAGGGCTTCGAGGGCCGCAAACCGAAGAGCACTTATCAGCTCACATCCGCGGGCCGCAAAACGCTGGACCGCTACCTCGATCACATGGAAGCGTTGCTGAGAGCCACGCGAAGCTAGGCGCTTGCCTGCCGGCGCGTACACACATTGGTATGTCATATTACTTTAAACAACAAAGTACTCTACACATCGGAATCATCATGGACGGCAACGGCCGGTGGGCCATCGCGCGCAACCTTCCCCGCTCCGCCGGACATGCGGCCGGAGTCGAAACCGTGCGCCGCATCGCCGAGGCTGCATCCGATGCCGGCGCCCGCACTCTCACCCTTTTCGCATTCTCCAGCGACAACTGGAAGCGCCCGGCCGCCGAAGTCGATGCCCTCATGCAGCTCCTCTGCCTCTACCTCGACGCCGAAACCGAAGCGGCCCTCCGCGAACATACCCGCCTCCAGATCATCGGCCGCCGCGACCGCCTCAGTCCCGCCGTACGCCGCGCCATCGAAGCCGCCGAATCCGCCACTGCGCACTGCGCCCGCCTCCACCTGCGCCTCGCCATCGATTACTCCGGCCGGGACGCCATCTGCGAAGCCGCCCGCAATTCGCCCGCACTCTCCCGCGAATCCATCGAAGCCACGCTCGGCCCATCCGTCGACCTCCTCATCCGCACCGGAGGCGAGCACCGCCTCAGCGATTTTCTGCTCTGGGAATCCGCCTACGCCGAGCTCGTCTTCAGCCGCAAAATGTGGCCCGACTTCACGCCCGCGGATCTGCACGCCGCCGTCCACGAATTCCACTGCCGGCACCGCCGCTTCGGAGCCGTGCCGCCCGCCGCGCAAGTTCTAGCCCCTACGCGCGAACTCTGGTTGGATTAGAGGCGAAAAATTTACGGCCGCCGATGAACGCCGATGAACGCCGATAACACATTGCTTTATCGGCGTTCATCGGCGTTCATCGGCGGCCAATAATCCTTCCCTGCTAGCATGGTCTTCGAACTACTTTGATCAAACTCGGCGGTCCGCTGAGTGAATCCAGGCATGAGCCTCCTTTCGAGCCGTTATCTGGCACGCTTCGTCGATTCGCTGGTCATTAGCTTGCCGCTGCTGGCCGCTTTCAAACTCGTCACGGGAAGCGCCACCGCTCCCACGCTCGGCAAGTTCGCGGTTACGTGCGTCGTCTGGTTCTCTTACGGGATATGCCTGGAAGCGTCGCCCTGGCAGGCTACCGTGGGAAAACGGCTCCTGCATTTACGGGTTTACACCTGCAGCGGCCGTCGCCCCGGCCTCCGCGAGGCAACCGGCCGCAACCTCGCAAAAGATGCGCCCTTTCTGATCCTGGCGTTCCTCCCCAAGGGATTGCTCCTCTGTAGCGCATGGTTGATTATTCAAGTGCTCGTCGTGCACTTTAGCCGCACGTACCGCGGCCTGCACGATCGCTACTCAGAGACGGTCGTGGCTGGCGATACCCCGCCCTCAGACGCCGGAGCCGCGAAATGAGTTTGCCGCGGCGGATGCTACAATCCCGCTATGTTCCAAGGCATCGAGCACACCGCCATCGCTTCGCCCGACCCGCAGCGCCTCGCCCAATGGTATGTCGATCACCTGGGTTTCACCGTGAACTGGCGCTCCGACGTCGGCAAGACCGTCTTTGTCAAAGCCAGTAACGGCTCCATGATCGAAATCATCGAGGCCCGCACGGAGACCGCCGCCGCCACCGCTCACATGCGCGACGCCGGTCTCCGCCATCTCGCGATTCAGGTGCAGGACTTCGCCGCCGCTTACGAAAAGCTACGCCGGGCGGGAATCGTCTTCCTCACCGAGCCCGATACCAAGAACGGAAACACCACGGCCTTCTTCACGGATTGCGATGGCAACATTCTGCACCTGCTGCATCGCGAAGTTCCGCTCGGGTGAACCAGGGCGGCTTTTCAGGCTCCGAACCCGGCCGCGTGCCGCGGCAGAATCCCTCGCACCGCAGCCGCCAGCCGCGCCGCCGTGTACGGTTTCTGCACGAACGCGCTCACCGGCTCTGCACCGAACACGCGCGACGCTTCCAGTTCGCTGTACCCGCTGGAGGCAAGCACCGGAACGTCGGCCCGAATCGCGCGGATCTTCGCCAGCGCCGTGCGACCGTCCATCACCGGCATGGTCATGTCCAGCAGCACGGCGTCGAACTCCATCGGCCGGCGCGCGAATACCGCTACGGCGGCTGCGCCGTCCTCCGCGCACTCCACTTCATACCCGTACCGCCGCAGCGCCGCCGATGCCGTCGTCCGCACCGTCTCCTCATCATCCACCAGCAGCACCAGGCCCGACCCGCGCAGATCCCCGGCGGGAGCCCGATCCCCCGCCGCCACCTGCGCGCGAGCCGCCGACGCCTTCAGCAACACGCGAAACCTGCTCCCCCGGCCCGGCAGGCTTTCCACTTCGATACTCCCGTTATGCGCGCGCACGATTCCCGAAACCGCGGCCAGACCGAGCCCGCGCCCCGTGAACTTGGTCGTGAAGAACGGGTCGAAGATCCGCGCCTGCGTCGCCGCGTCCATGCCGCAGCCCTCGTCGGCCACGTCCAGGCATACCTGCCCGCTCGCCGCGTCGATTCCCGTCGTCATACGGACCACGCCCGCCTTGCCTTCCATCGATTCCGCCGCGTTGATCGCCAGGTTCATCACCACCTGCTGCAATTGGCTGGCGTCCGCTTCGATGGCCGGCAGATCGCGATCCAGGTCCAGTTCCAGGCGCACCAGCTTCGGTATGCTCGCGTGCACCAAGCCCGCGATCTCTTCCACCAGCGCCGAAAGATCCACCTGCTGAATCACGAAGCGGCCCTTGCCCGAATACGCGAGCAGTTGCTGCGTCAGGTCCGCCGCACGCTCGCTCGCGCGAATCACGTGCTCCAGCAGCGGACCCACTTCGCTCCCCCGCGGCAGAAGGTCCAGCGCCAGGCTCGCGTTGCCCAGAATGCCCGTGAGCAGATTATTGAAATCGTGCGCGATCCCGCCCGCCAGCAGCCCTATGCTCTCCGACTTCTGCGAATTGCGCAGCTTATCTTCCAGCAGCCGCCGCTCGGTAATGTCCATGCCGAGCCCGATCATCTTCACCGGTTGGCCACCGGCATCGCACATCAATTTGCCGATACCCGCCTGCCATCGCACGCTGCCGTCCCGCAGCACGATCCGGAACTCCACTTGTAGCGGCGTCCGCTCCGCCAGCGCGCGCGCCACGGCTGCTTCGAACTGGCCGCGGTCTTCCTTGTGAATCAGCCCGAGCAGTGTCTCATAACGGCCGTCGAACGTGCCCGGCTCAAACCCGTGCAACACCTGCAGATTCTCGCTCCATGTCAGCTCACCGCTGGCGATGTCCCACTCCCAGATGCCCATGCGGCCGGCGTCCAGAGCCATGAGCAGCCGGTCTTCATTTTCTCGAAGCGCGGCCAGCGCGACCTCCAGCGCCGTGCGTTCCCGCTGCGCGCCCGCATAGAGCATCGAGTTGTCGATCGCCATGGCAGCGCGCCGCGCCAGGTCTTCGGCAAACGCAAGATCTTCAGCGCCGAACCTCCGCCCCCCCGTCCCGGAGATGAACGAAATGGCGCCCACCACGCGATTCCGCGCCATCATCGGCACGCACATCCAGCTCCGGAATCCGAGCTGCGTGAGCATCTCCCCGTGCCGCTCATCGCGCGCCGCTTTGCGCAGCATCGCGTCTGTAATGTCCGGCACCAGCCCCGGTTTGCCGGTCGCCATCACCTGCGCTGCGCCCGTCGGCGCCTTCGGATCGGACGGATACTTCCCGCGCAGTTCGAGAGCGAGCTTCACCTTCCCGGGGTCGGCGTGCGCCACCTCCAGAAGTTTCATCTCGCCGCCGGGCTCGTGCACATCCACCACGCACCAGTCCGAAATTACGCCGATGGCCAGCCGGGCTACCGCCTTGAGCGTCGTCTCGTAGTCCAGGCTGGACGCCAGCACCGCGCTCGCTTCCGCCAGCAATCCCGACCGCACCCGCGCCCGCTCATCGGCCGAGTTCAACTCCGCCCGCTCGATCGCCGAGGATGCCAGGTGTCCCAGCGATTCGATCACGCGCTTTTCCGGCTCCGTGAAGTGGTGCGTCTCGCGATAGTAAAATACCAGCGTTCCGGAAATCTGTCCGGCCCGTTTCAGCGGCGCCAGCGCCATGCTTTTCACGCCTTCGCGCTCGTAAAACGCACGGCGGTTTTCCAGCAGCCGGGCGGCGAATACGTCTTCGAAGTAGCGTGGCGAATCGTCCAGATGCTGGGCCGTCGCTCCGGGTAGCTTCACGGCGGTCGATGCCGCCGAAAACCCGAGCGACGACATCATTTCCCAATCGCCCGAGTCGTCTTCCTGCCGCCAGATCGCGCAGGCCCCGGCCGAATTCAGCTTCTGCGCCAGCTCCAGAACTCGCGGCAGAAGTTGCCCTGGATCGAGAGGACCCAACAAAGTCGCCGAAGCATCGACCAGCAGTTGTAATGGCAAATCCCAATCCATACCCGGAATCCCTTGGAGAGTACTCTAAAAGACTATCAGCGCACCGGCGAACAAACTGTTAGAAACCGCACCGAAGCACGGTCAGCGGCCCTCCCTCACGGGCGTGTGAAAGAATTTCGAATTGCTTTTTCTGGCCTTCAAACGCTTTCGCATCCCCGGCACCTTTTACCGCTCCGTTGAAAGTCACAATGGGAGTGCTGCGTCCGTAGCGGGTTTGATATTGACGGTGTAACCGAGAATTCGCAGTTCCCGGGCGATTTTCTGAGCACGGCGT
>Ga0134128_10004064_pt1 | contig 17946 bp, 14 predicted proteins | sample KB31754_FD_96462 | JGI IMG/M metagenome (GOLD analysis project Ga0134128, IMG submission 96462) | Terrestrial soil microbial communities with excess Nitrogen fertilizer from Kellogg Biological Station, Michigan, USA - KB3-175-4 | ecosystem: Environmental > Terrestrial > Soil > Unclassified ... | reverse complement strand
GTATGCGTCGCATGCCGTTGTTGCAGCTCCTTGCCGTAGCGCCACTACGACGCGTCGCCGCGCCTAGGCCTGCAACGCATACGGTACCTTCGCACTCCCAAATTAAATGTCAACAGGCCCTAGTCAAAACCAACGTCTTTTCCTTGATATTATCAAGGCTCTATTACAAAACCACCATGGAATTGGATTGCACAATCCAATTCCTTTCGCTCGCACTCCAAGTTGCAGCGGGTGACGTTGATTTTTATAGCGACATTTTATGATTCGACGCCGGCATTGAGGACAAGAAAAAATAGCCATCAATATGCTGAAGTGGATCGGCAGAGGGCTGCAGATGCGCGGGCCTGACGGGCTGCTAATTCAGTTTTAAGCGCGCCCTGCGCGCCCAGTCAGACCTTGGTCGAGACGATGATATTAGACCTGTGAAGCAAAGGTACTACTTTCACCCAGGCTATGCAGGAATCCTTGCATAAAAGCTAACTGCCGTGAGTCCGGCACCAAATAGCCATATTCAATGGCACGAGCCAGTGCCATTTCTGCGCCATCTTCAGGCCGAGTCGCCGCCTCGCCTTTCATGTACGCAAGATCAGATGCTGACATCAACATATCCATTCTCCTCTGTCCAAAATAGCCTTGTCGTTGTTTTCCGCGCGAGCAAGCCTTTCCCCCAAGACTCGCATGCATATTTCGCCGCCCCGTACGTGAAGTCTGCTGGCCAAACCGAAAACCGTCAAACCCTTGATCCCCGTAACTCGTGTCATGCAGCGGTCTTGCCGGCGCGCCGGCAAGTTCGGCGGTAGGAGCCGGGGCGGTAGCCCTTGACCGCTGGCGGTCAACTCCGAATCCCGCCGAAAGCATGACACGACGTGACTACCGTGAAACCGCCGCCAGATCTTTCAGATTACCGACTCACAGAGAAATTTCGGCCTTACGCTTTATTGCGCTGAGCTTATTTGCGTCGTACCAGGCGCCAAGCAGCATAGAGGGTGATTGCGATGCAAACCAATCTCGATATTGTCATCGGCCAGCTTTGTGCAAAACCGGCATAAATCAATGCGCCGCCAAACGCAATCACCAATATTTGCCCGATCCTGGTCCCAAAAAGGAGACGCAAGACCACGGCGATGTAGATTGGACCCATGTTCACCCTTCGCTTATGCACTTGCCGCAGCTTCGGAACGCCACAAAGTACGGTGGGTAGCCGGTAGCGCGGAAATTGACTTTCACTCATGAAAGTCAAAATATAGCCTCAATTCAACTATTTGTCACTTATTGTTATCACTAAGTCTCTTATAGTTGGTGGACTGCAATCGCCCATCGAATGAAGCTTGCAGTCATGAAGACACCCAAACCGCAGTCATCGCCAAGAGAAATATTTGGCCGCAATTTGCGCCTTGTACGTCGCTTAAAAGATATTTCCCAAGAAGACTTGGCGTTGAGTGCCGACCTCAGTCGCACCTACGTGAGTGAAGTCGAGCGGGGGATTCGTAATGTGTCCATCGACAATATGGGTTCGCTGGCACAAGCGCTTGGAGTACCATTGCGCGATTTAGTTGATCCGGCAATGTTCGCTTCGCTGGAGGAGCGCAACCAATAAGGCTGGGCGCCGATCTGTCCCAAACAGTGATTGCCCCATAAATCAGTCGCGCCCCATCCAATCATGTCCGACAACTGGCTCCAATTTATACCCGACGATCCCAATTTCCAGCCGTCTGCTGAAGCGGCGAAAGATGCTGAAGAAATGCTGGCGTCATTTGTCCCCGATGCCGAAAGCGTGCACGCGACGTTTCACCAATCCATCGAGTTCTTTCATCCGGGAGGAAATTGGTCTGGTGTTGCCTGCCCCGCCTGCGCCTCAGACATTGAGGCATGGTGGCAAGATGCCATGCAAACAAGTGGAAAAAGTAGATTTCAAGATCTGATGGTAAGCACGCCATGCTGTGCCAAACGCATTTCGCTCAATGACCTTGCCTATATTTGGCCGGCAGCGTTCGGCCGCTTCGCACTTGAAGCGATGAATCCCAATGTCAAAGACATTACGCCCGCTCAAGAGCAGGTTCTGTCTGCACGCCTTGGCCATCGGCTTCGTAAGGTATGGCTTCACCTATGAATTGAATAGAGCTGCAAGTAGGGCGAAAGCACTTCATGCCGCCTACCAGGGCTATCTTCCCCGATCCTCCAATGTGCCATTGACGATTGGCGAAAGAATTTCTCCAATGGAAACTCGGACCTGATCCTTTTCGATCACTGCAACATGATCACGCCCTATGGAAATCATAGGCATTTGCCTGACGAAAGCAACGATACCAACAGCGAGCTTTCTGTCGTGTACATCATTCGATGAAGCCAAGGAGCGGGCCAACCGATGGTAGGCAGCGACCACTCGACTTTCGGCTCTTGACAGCGCGCCGCGTGCGGATGAAATCTCTGACCGATCACCTTCGCGTAGATCGATGACGCCACGCTTGCGCATGTGGACCAGCGATTGCGTTTCATATTCCAACAACACCCCCCGAGAACGTCGTGGTGTCGCGTTGGCCGCGACGCCATGTTCTCGCAGCTTTTCGGCGAATCCCTCACGCCAAAGCTGAAGATCGCCTTTCCGCGGATTCAATCGCGTCCCGTCAATACCTAACGCTTTGACACACAAATGAACGTGCGGATGCTTTTCATCTTCATGCGAAGCGAATACGAATTGATGATTTCTCGAAAACTCGCTTTTTGCAAAATCCCTAACCGCACGCTTGACCAACTCGCGGCTTGTACCGGGCGGCATCGATAGCACGATATTGAACGCTTCGCGCTTATGGCTTTCCTCCGGAATTCCGTATAGCCCGTACCTCCATTCGTCCTGCAAGTCACGTACAGCCTCGTGGCCTGCAATCAGATCTCCATCTTGATTTTCCAGATCGACTTGCCCGTTGCGCGAAATGTATTCGAAATGCACCTTGATTCTGTGCATGCCGCGCCCGCTGCCGGAAATCTTGACAATTACTTCGGGCACGCGAGCCGTTGTTCGCATCAAAGTTTGGCGAACGCGATTTTCCCTCGAAGTAGCCGAACGATGATGGAAATGCACGATTGCGAAAAGGCCAGACACATTTTTCCTCGGTCGCTGACTGATGACAGGACGATAAAATAACTCCTCGCCCCACTCAACGAATCCATCGAACGCACCGCTCACTTTATACTCCAGCGATCAATGTTTGCGCGAATTGCCCGACTCACCTTGCCAGTGTGTTCAGTGATGAGCCGGTACAACTCGTCAATACGCTCAACTTCAGGTGGCGCGCTGCCTTGATTTCCGTTCATCCAACGAGCGATCTGATTGAGATTCCGGCCAATTGCCATTAGTTGCAAATTCGATTCCCCGAGCGTTTGAAGCTCCCTAATTCCAAATTGGGGTGTGCGTGTTAGATGAGCACGAACCAGGTTGACGAGCCAGACATTTGGCGAACACCCTGCGCGGGCGGCCAACTCCTCAATACAGGCATATTCCGATATCGCCAATCGAATTTCGACGCGCCGGCGCTCGATATCGGGAGCTTCCTGGATAACTTCGTAACCTTCCGCCGGCGGCATTTTGCTGGAAAGTAGCTTCCAAATGACTTGGCGAACGGCGTTACTCGGTTTTACTTTCTGTTCAAGACAGTAATCCGTCCAACGCTGCTTAAGCTCGCTTCCAAGATGAACGCTCAGGATTTTTCCCCGCGTCATGATTGACTCCACGAGGTGCCAAGCACCATTCGACGTTTAGCAAGCCGACTCTTGATCCTCACTGGAATGTCGAGATATGCGGCCTCGAACTGCTCGTCGCTCATAGCCATCAAGGCCGCATCAAGCTCCCGCTGCATATCGATTTCTGATTGCTTTCTTTTTAAATCCAAATCCGCGATTTGCCGGCGCCGCTCTGCGATCTGAACCCCACCTGTCGATTGAAAATCGCCTTGGCGATATTTAGCGATCACCCCACGAAACCAGCGGGGAGGCGTCGTTTTGATTGTTTTGCATCGCAGTGCGTCCGCTAACTCATCAATCAAAATTTGTGCCTTGGACTGTTCGATTCCCATGAGCAGATTCCGAATCGAGTCCAATTCGACGAGCGACAAGCCCTCAGGCCAGATCAGTGCTTGCACCCTTCCGGCATCCAGACGCGGTAGTGGTGGTTCATATGCAGATTCCTTTGGTGGTTCAAGTGGTGACATAGCTATGTCACCATCACCCCTGACATCTGCTGTCGCTCCCGTCCCTGACAATTTGTCACCGGTACCATTGCGTTTTGTCTTGGAGGGTGACAAATTGTCGGGGTGGGAACTTTGGCCGATGTTGAGCAAATATGAATTCGACTTTCTTCGGCCGGATTTTTGGTCAAATCGCTCTTCGATTTTAAGAAGGCCGGCCACCACGAATTGCTGGGTTACGCGTTGCACAGTCCGTTCGGATACGCAGCATTTCTTGGCAACCTTTCCAACGCTCGGCCAGCATTTGTCATCGTCCCCTGCACAGTCAGCAAGTGCCATCAAAATTAATTTCAAGGATGGGGCAAGTTCTTGTGACCATGCCCAATTCATTGCGCGAATACTCATGAATAAAATGATGCTCAGGTCACGCTATTGGTCGAAAGTCGGGGGCGCCCTATCCGTTTTTCATCCGGCTTCGGCATCGTTTGCGGCAAGACGGGCCGGGCTGCGGCGAGATCATCAAGCCATCGCCTTACGTCGCTGACAAACCAGCAAGCTCTGCGCTTATTAGGAAACGCCGTCGCCGGCAGCTCTCCTCTGTAGGCCATTTGCGAGACCGCGCCTTGCGTAGTCGATAGCAGCGACGCCAGTTCTGAGCGCGATATGACTGCCTGAGGCGCCATGCGCGCAAATGCAAGCCTAAAGTCTGTATCAATTTTTGCCATTTAAGATCACCAGTGACTTGTAGTGGACACGCGTGCAGCTTAAACTTGCATGGAGTAACCCGTCATGGGCCAGTTTTTCGTCAGCGAGTTCAAACATGGCAAATATTGGTAAGAACAAAGGGCGCCGGCTGCGATTGGCTCTGTCTCGTTTCGCAGCGATGTTGATTCAAGAAGTGAGGGATATCACCGATCTCCCCTACTCTGAAATTGATGAAAGGCTGGGTTTGCCAGAAGGGCAAGCTTTTCGATATGCACAATATCCAATTGACGGAAAGACCCGTGCGCCGCAAGCGGAATCAATTCAGTCGTTGGAAAATCGTGTAGCAAAGCTTTTGAAACGGCTGCCACATAGAATCGTAATTGAAAACGATGCAATCGGTGGCGTCGACATTGGAACACCCGACACCCATCCGAACTTGGGAGAGCTCAAGGCAACCGACCTCCAGCTAGGCTACGAAGGCGACTGGCCAACGTACCGTCGCCTCAAGACCTCCGATCCGTTTGATCCAAGACTCGAAATAAGTATCGCGAAACTGGTCGCAGGCAATGCCCCACCAGCAATGTGGCCAGAAATGTTTTTGCTATATGGCTGGCAATGGGGAATTCTCTGGGACCGCGGCTTACCTTGGCTTGACCGAGTGATGTACAATCAGCCGCCTGATGCCGACGTGATGTCATTCCTGCCGAGAGTGACCGAGTATTATCAAAATTTTCGCGCCAGGTATGCGGATGTCGGGGTCCGCGTATGGAAGGGGGAAATGCCTCCGGTTTCTGACGGAAATTTGCCGGAATGGTGCATTGATCTGTGCTTATCGGCAGAGAGCCACAGTGACGAATTTCATAGCAATTTCCGGTGATTTCGAGTAGCCTTAGCATAGCTTGGTTTGACTGTTAATCCGCAGGTCCCTGGTTCGAGTCCAGGTCGGGGAGCCAAAGAATGCAAGGGCTTACGTGAAAGCGTAAGCCCTTTTTCTTTTTGGGTGCCGGGCATCCTGTTGGGCAGTGTTCAACGTAGTCCAATTATTCGCCACGGAATGTCCCGCCGAGCACGCGCAAACCCGGCCGCCAATCCAGGCTCAACTGCAACACGGCCTCGCCCTTGGCTTCAACTGCTTCTATATCCGCGGCCGTCAGTAGGCCGGGTCGCAAGTCGTGAAGGAAAGGGATGGAGCGCCAATTGGTACACATCCCGAGGTACTAACCAATGGCACCCCAGCCTATCGCGGTTCCGGCCGTTTTCTTTCTGCCGCATCGGTAGCCTCTTCGTTAGCGGCTGGCGCGGTTTCTGCTGGGTTGGACGCCCCCGAAAGAAGCAAACCTTCATCCAACAAGGCCTGCACAATTTTTGATTGCCGGGCATCCCGTTTTTTCTTAATGGCGTCACGATTAGGTGCCTGTGACGCCAGCCAGGATTTGAAGGTGATAAACGTCTTCGGGTCAATGGTCCGCATCATCGCCATCTTTCCCGTGATGGACACGATGGGATGCTCGAAGCGGGGCGCTGTGGTCAATACGTTGGCACGCAACGCTTGAATTGGCCACAAATCGTCTTCGTCTTTGGAAAAGCAAAACGGATGAACGTCATCGCCCTCGGGCTGCCGACGAAGAAAGTCAATTTCGAAACCATCCGCGTTGATAGCCGTGGAGTTCTTTTCTTCATGCCGTTCGAAAGTGCGGTCGACTTTGCGCAGCAACTCCAGCATGGAGACGTCCAGCTTCTCCATTTCCATGATGAAGGAAATCCTTTTGCGAGCATCCCACAGCAAATCAACGTCTTGCGTCGCCAAGGCGCCGGCGGCAATTCGTACTCCTGCGCAAGCTTCATACGCGTACAAGCTGTGCGTTCCGACAACGGTGAAGTGCTCGCCCAAATTCGCATGTTCCAGGCAATTCAGCAGGGATACAACCATGTCGGGCACGCGGCCAACGCGACAGGCCCTGTTGAGCCGTTGCGCTTGAAGGAAGGCCTTTTCCAAGCTTTTGGAACGGGTTCCCAAGCGTTCCTTTTCTGCGGTAAAGTCTTGCAGGATTTTGTCGGTTTCTTCCGATTGCCGGCCAAACCGATGCTGCTTGTTCCCCGGATAGTTGCGAACCAGGTAGGTGTAGTCTCCCTCGGCCTTGTAATACATGCTGCCGCGGTATTTTTGCAGCTTTTCAAGGGTGCGCCTGAATTCGAGCATGATCGAGACGGAGTCGATAAATTGCCTGGCGGCGTCGTCCTCCAGAGGGATGAAATCAATGGCCATTTTTGCAATTCACCGTAAAAAGACGCTATTTTGACAGTTTACACGGTGAATCGAAAAGGGCCAAATGCCTTAAGGCTTGCTTCTGTGCGGTGCTCGTGCGGCGGCTTATTGATAACTATGGGTGTTGCCACTTCAAATTTGACACCAGCCGGCGCTGTTTCAACGTTCAACGGCTCGTATTTGTCTTCCGTGGCTCCCTGCCCGGAAGCCAGACAACAGTAAAATAGTTTAGCGCTGCTTCCTGCCTGTAATTTTGGTGGTGCAATCCACATTGCTATGAAATTGAAAGCTGGGAATTCCCCAATTTACTTTCCAGGTATGCATGGGCCGTTCTTGCCGAAAGCCATTTGAATCAATGTAGTCAAGCCCTTTCACATTCACTTCAAAGCCGATGTATGCCAGCGCAGATTTAGTCTCGCGAAGCAAACTGCAATACTGGGTGTCGGACGCAAAGGTCAGTTTGTAGCTGAGTCCATCGTTCGCACGAAGTTCACGCTCGACGCCGCCTTGAATCTCTTCACTCTCTACCAAATCTTCAATGCGGATCTTCGCGATATCGGGTGAGTTCTGCGAGTTGATCAGCTTCAACGGCAATTTATTCAACACAAAAATTTGGTTCGGATTCAAGTTTTGAATAATCGCCGTGCATTCCACTTTCCGCTTACCCGCAACGACATTCAGGTCGCAATTTAACGGAGAAATCCCGTACTTTGGCGGGCTCTGAACAGCTTCGCTCACAGTCAACTGATGCTCGATCAACAGACTGTTCACAGCTCGAATCGGAATGCCGGCAAGAAAAACCAAAATGCCCACGGCAATTTCCATTCCAATCACGGCCACGAAGAACCTGATCGTACCCTTATAGCGCGTGCTCTTGTAGCTCAATCCATTCAATTGGATTGAAAAGGACTGCAAGAAACCGGCTGCTGCCGCGACCAAAATCAGAAAGTCCAGCTTCAAAGAGTCGCCGGTGCTCGTTGGTGACCACGCATGCACGACCGGCATCAAGCTCAATGCAGTGAAATGGGCGACGAACTTGGTGGTGAGAATCGAAAGAAGCCAGCAAAAGGACATCACATAAATTGCCCAGGTTGCAAAGCCAATCGGTAGAGTCACGATTGGTTCTTTCATTTTGGGCCGGTCTCCGGGCCGCCGATGCGAAAGACGCTTTTCAATCCATGCGGCTACCAGATAAGTTGCTGATGCGACGGAAAGGAAAGCAATCAGGTCAAGTGCAGGGTCCAACCACTGTCCTGCCGAACCGGTCAGTTCTGGAACATCACCCGCGAGGTCACCTGAACCGACAACCTTCTCCAGCTGCGATTTGAACAGGATAGCGAGCACAACTCGAAAATTTTCAATTACAGCCATAAGAAGCGCTGACAGGAAAATCATCGTGGCTGGATGGGCTACGTGCTTGGTCTTGATCCATGAATCCAATCGTTGCGCAGCTCTCGGAAGAAATAGCGTCAAATAGCCGATTGAAAACGTACGAAGGACCGTTCCGGAAAATTGAACCAACTGGTCAACCGCTTTACCAAGTATCGAGCCAACCCCTTCATCCGGCTTATCTTCTTTGGCGCTTGATGCGCTTTGCTCTGCCTTAAATCTATGTACACGCGTGCCCCACCCACGACGTACCTCCATGCCTATCCCCCAAGACTGAAACAATGGCCTGCCCTAAGCCAAACCTGATTTTGAAAACAAGAAAAGCGGGGAGCAACCCAATTTTGACAACAGGCTGCTTCCCTCCCCCTTTTCAGCAACCTGCAACGAAAGCCGTACCGAACCGGCATTGATATTGTGGTTAATTATTTTGCTTATTTTTCGATGCGAATCACCTGACAACTTTGTCAGGTTTTTGTTAATTCGCGTGTCAATACAGCTCAATAGATGTAACCGCGCTCTGGGAAAGGCGCGTCTGAAAAATGCCCAAGGCGCGCCCCTCGGCACAAGTTAAAATTCGATGCCAAAATCATCGGCCTCGTGCTAAATTGCCTTTTTGTAACAAAGCACGCAATTTTGCGAGCATTTCGAGCCCTGGAAAGTCAATGAATCACCAAGCGTTGTCCTCATTTATTTGGTCTGTCGCCGACCTGCTGCGCGGCGACTACAAGCAGTCAGAATACGGCCGCGTCATACTCCCCTTCACCATCCTGCGCCGCCTGGACTGCGTACTTGAAGCAAGCAAACCTGCCGTCTTGGCCGAATTTGATGCAAAAACTAAGGCGGGGCTGAATCCTGACCCATTCCTGCTGCGTAAAGCCGGCCAAAGCTTTTACAACACGTCCCCTCTGGATCTGGTCAAGCTGCGGGGCGACCAAGACCACATCAGGCAAAACCTCTACGCGTACGTGCAAGCGTTCTCGCCGGCCGCCAAAGACATTTTCGAACGCTTCGATTTTTTCACCCAGATCGAGCGGCTTGCCAAAGCCAACCTGCTGTACCTCGTGACGGAAAAATTCGCCAACATCGACCTGCACCCTGAAGCGGTCGACAACGCCGGCATGGGCACCGTCTTCGAAGAACTGATTCGAAAGTTCGCCGAAATCAGCAACGACACCGCCGGGGAACACTTCACCCCGCGCGAAGTCATCCGGCTCATGGTCAACCTGCTGTTTATCGAAGACGATGACGTGCTGACACCAGGCAATGCCGCGGTGCGCACCATCTATGACCCGACCGCCGGCACCGGCGGCATGCTCTCAGTCGCGGGCGAATACCTGCTGGAACACAACCCGCAAGCCAGGCTCACCATGTTCGGCCAAGAGCTCAACGACGAGTCCTACGCCATCTGCAAAGCCGACATGCTCATCAAAGGCCAGCCGGTGGAAAACATCGTCGTTGGAAACACCCTCAGCGAAGACGGTCACACGAACCGCAAATTTGACTACATGCTCTCCAATCCCCCTTTTGGTGTGGAGTGGAAGAAGGTCGAGAAGGTCGTGCGCACCGAACACGAACAAAAGGGTTTCGACGGCAGATTCGGCCCCGGCTTGCCGCGCGTCTCGGACGGCTCCATGCTGTTCCTGCTGCACTTGCTGTCGAAAATGCGGCCCGCCAAGGACGGCGGCAGCCGTTTCGGCATCGTGCTCAATGGTTCACCCTTGTTCACCGGCGGGGCCGGCAGTGGCGAAAGCGAGATTCGCCGCTACCTGCTCGAAAACGACCTGGTCGAAGCAATCGTCGGCCTGCCGACCGACATGTTCTACAACACCGGCATCTCCACCTATGTCTGGATCGTGTCAAACAAAAAGCCGCAACAGCGCAAGGGCAAAGTCCAGCTCATTGATGCCAGCGACTTTTGGGTGAAGATGCGCAAGAGCCTGGGCAGCAAGCGCAAAGAACTGTCTGAGCAACACATCAAGGACATCACCTGCATTTTCGGCGACTTCGCCGAAGCGGACATGTCGATAGCCTACGACGAGCGCGGCAAGGAAACCGCCCGGCAATTGCAACTGACCGGCCAGCCCTCGCTCGCAACGCCTGAAAACGGCAAGGTGAAATGCGTGCCCATCTCCCGGATTTTCAAGAATGAAGAATTCGGCTATACCACCATTGTGGTGGAACGGCCTTTGCGTGACGAGGCCGGCAATGTCGTTCTCGGTGAAAAGGGCAAGCAAAAGGGCAAACCACAGCCGGACACGTCGCTGCGCGATACCGAAAATGTGCCGCTGACCGAAATCATCGACGAATACTTTGAGCGAGAGGTGCTGCCGCACGCACAAGATGCCTGGATAGACGAGGAAAAGAGCAAGGTTGGCTACGAGATTCCATTCAACCGGCATTTTTACGTATTCGAGCCGCCGCGCAGCTTGCATGCCATCGATGAGGAATTGAAGGCGGTGTCGGGCAAAATCATGAGGATGCTCGAGGAGTTGGCGGAATGAGCTTGCCGCGGTATTTGGAGTATAAAGACACCGGAATCGCATGGTTGGGACATATACCAACGCATTGGAAAGTTTGCGCATTGAAGCGGGTCGCAAGCCTTAAGAGTGGAGAAAGCATCGACGCAGAACAAATTGAGGAAACTGGGCCATTTCCTGTATATGGAGGAAACGGCTTGCGCGGCTTCACAACTGCCTTCTCGCACGAAGGACGGTACCCATTAATTGGCCGCCAAGGCGCTCTTTGTGGAAACATTAACTATTCAAGCGGGCGCTTTTGGGCCTCTGAGCACGCAGTCGTAGCAACACCAACTAGGCCCGTAGACATCACATGGCTAGGTGAGCTTCTTCGCTATATGAACCTTAATCAATACTCTGTATCCGCAGCTCAGCCGGGCCTGTCCGTTGAGGCTGTGTCTCGGCTTGTGGTCCCATATCCGCCTCATGAAGAACAAAAAGCTATCGGCGCCTTCCTCGACCGCGAAACCGCGAAGATTGATGTGCTGATTGCCGAGCAGGAAAAGCTCCTCACGCTGCTCGCCGAAAAGCGCCAAGCCACCATCTCCCACGCTGTCACCCGTGGCCTAAACCCCGACGCGCCGATGAAGGATTCCGGCGTGACCTGGGTGGGAGAGGTGCCAAAACATTGGAAAATCGTCCGTTTAGGAACGTTGTTTCGCGAAGTAAATGAGCCGGGGCATGAAGACCTGCCCGTATTGAGTGTCTCTATTCACGACGGTGTTTCAGATAAGGAGCTAGACGAAAGTGAATTGGACAGGAAGGTCAGTCGTAGTGATGACAAGTCCAAATACAAGGCTGTGCAACCTGGGGACTTAACCTACAACATGATGCGTGCGTGGCAAGGTGGGTTTGGCTCCGTTGCTGTTCAAGGAATGGTAAGTCCAGCCTATGTTGTGGCTCGACCTACCAGCGAATTCATTACATCTCATGTTGAAATGCTATTGCGCACCCCAAAAGCTGTGTTGGAAATGAAGCGACATTCACGTGGCATTACAGATTTTCGGCTGAGACTATACTGGGAGGAATTCAAGACTATTCAAGTCGCATTACCACCGAAAGATGAGCAATCGGAAATCGGAGCCTTTATTGATGCTGAAGTTATCAAACTTGACGAATTACAGTCAGCGGCCGAAGCCACCATCACTCTGCTCAAAGAACGCCGCAGCGCCCTGATAGCCGCCGCCGTAACCGGCCAAATCGACGTACGCAATGCCGCCCCACAGGAACAGGCCGCATGAGCGACATCCAACTCTTCCGCCTATCTAACGGCGCCGCAAGCGAACTTCCCAGCCGCGCCGCCACGCTCGAGCGACAACTACAAAGCCTCATCGAGAGGCAAATGCCGACCTTCCTCGGCGTGCGTTTCCTCGCCAGCGAATACGCAACCGGCAAAACCCACAAGGGCCGCATCGACTCACTGGGCATCGACGAAAACAACTGCCCCGTCATCGTCGAATACAAGCGCCACAGCAACGAAAACGTCATCAACCAGGGCCTGTTCTACCTCGACTGGCTGCTGGACCACCAGGCCGAATTCCGCTGGCTGGTGATGGAGAAGCTCGGCAAGGAAATCGCAGAACAAATCGAATGGAGCGGAACGCGGCTGCTGTGCATCGCCGCTGACTTCACCCGTTACGACCAGCACGCCGTGCAACAGATTCCGCGCAATATCGAGCTGATACGTTACAAACTGTTCGGAGATGACCTGCTGCTGCTCGAGCTGGTGAATGCGCAAAGCGTTCCCGATGCCACCAAGGTCAAGCCGCAAGCCGCGACTGCGGCAGTAGAAGCACCTGCCGTCAAACCGGCCAGTAAGGATAAATCGCAAGAAGAACAGCTGGAAGCGGCCTCGGCAGAGATTCGCGCCTTGTACGCGCAGACGGAAAGTTACCTGCTGGCCCTGGGTGACGATGTTCAGGAAAAGCGCCTGAAGCTCTACACCGCCTTCCGCCGCCTGAAAAATTTCGCATGCGTAATCCCCTACCCCAACCGCCTGCTGGTGATGCTCAAGCTCGACCCGGCGTCGGTAGCGCTGGAGGAAGGCTACAGCCGCGACATGCGGCAAATCGGCCACTGGGGCACGGGCGACGTGGAGCTGTGCCTGCGCACGACAGCCGACCTGGAGCGCGCCAAACCATTGTTGGAACGCAGTTACGCAGAAAATTGATCGGCAAGGCACACCAGACCGTTCGAAAAGATCGACATCCAATAACACGGGCAACGCATGAGCAACCTCCATCAGGAACGCCACTTCGAAACCGAAATCTGCACGCACTTGGGCACCCATGGCTGGCTATATGCAGAAGGCGACGCCGCAGCGTACGATAAAACCAACGCGCTCTTTCTGCCCGACTTGCTGGCATGGATTGAACAAACCCAGCCGGATACCTGGGAACGCCTCGCCAAGACCCATGGCCCAGCACTTCATGGCCGTTTGGCTGAACGAGTCCGCAAGAGCTTGAATGAGCGCGGCACACTGGATGTGCTAAGGCGCGGCGTAGAAATGCTGGGCTTGAAAGAGCCGCTCTCTTTGGTGCAATTCAAGCCCGCCCTCGCAATCAATCCGGCCACCCAGGCCCATTACGCCGCCAACAGGCTACGGGCGGTTCGCCAGGTCAGGCATTCGCCCAACGTCCCCAACGACGCACTGGACCTCGTCTTGTTCGTCAACGGCATCCCCGTCGCCACGGCCGAGCTCAAGTCAGACTTCACGCAATCCGTTCACGATGCCGTCGACCAATACCGGTTTGACCGGCTTCCACAACCCAAGGGCGGTGTCCTTGAACCCATCCTGGGGTTCCCCGGCGGGGCCCTGGTTCACTTCGCCGTAAGCCAGTCGGAAGTCATGATGACAACGCGTTTGGCCGGCCCGGCAACCAGCTTCCTTCCCTTCAATCGCGGTAACGAAGGCGCAGCAGGCAACGCTCCAAACCCGGAAGGCTTTGCGACTGCCTACTTGTGGGAAGAAGTCTGGGCGCGCGATAGCTGGCTCGACATCCTCCATCGCTATCTGATCGGCAAACGGGACGACAAGAAGCAGCTGAAAAGCCTCATCTTCCCGCGCTATCATCAACTGGACGCAACGCGCCGCCTCGTCGCTAATGTATTCGCCAATGGAACGGGCCAACGATACTTGATACAACATTCCGCCGGCTCGGGCAAAACAAATTCCATAGCCTGGACCGCACACTTCCTGGCCGACCTGCACGATGCCCAACATCAAAAAATGTTCGACAGCGTGCTCGTGGTTTCCGACCGCACTGTTCTTGACGCGCAACTGCAGGAAGCCATATTCGACTTTGAGCGGACCACAGGCGTGGTGGCATCCATCACAAACGAACACGGCAGCAAAAGCGCCCAGCTGGGGCAGGCGCTGAAGGACGGGAAGAAAATTATCGTCTGCACCATCCAGACATTCCCATTCGCGCTCGGGGAAGTTCAAAAGCTTGCCGCAACCGAAGGCAAACGCTTTGCAGTTATTGCCGACGAGGCACACAGCTCGCAGACCGGCGAAGCTGCGGCGAAGCTGAAACAACTCCTCTCTGCAGAAGAATGGGCCGAGCTGCAAGACGGTGGCGAAATCGATACCGAAGCCATGCTGGCGGCGCAAATGGAAGCACGCGCCGGCGGCAACGACAAGGGCGGCCTGACCTATGTGGCGTTCACCGCGACACCCAAATCCAAGACCCTCGAACTGTTCGGGCGCCCCGGGCCGGATGGCCTCCCCCTTCCCTTCCACGTCTATTCGATGCGCCAGGCGATTGAAGAGGGATTCATTCTCGATGTGCTGAAGAACTACACAAGCTACAAGTTGGCTTTCAAGCTTGCCAACAATGGCCAGGAATACGATGAGAAGCAGGTCGAGCGCAGCGCGGCAATGAAAGGCATCATGCAATGGGTACGCCTGCACCCGTACAACATTGCGCAAAAAGTCCAAATCGTCGTGGAGCACTATCGCGAAAACGTGCAGCCATTGCTTGCCGGCCGGGCGAAGGCGATGGTCGTTGTCGGCAGCAGAAAAGAAGCGGTGCGCTGGCAAAAAGCAATCCGCGCCTACATTGCGCAACGCAACTACCCCCTAGGCGTCCTGGTGGCGTTCTCCGGCGAAATCAACGACCCGGAAAGCTACCCGCAAGCCGTTACCGAAACCAGCCAAGACTTGAATCCCGGCCTCAAGGGGCGCGATATCCGCGATGCATTTGCCGAACCCGATTACAACTTGCTTCTCGTCGCGAACAAATTCCAGACGGGCTTTGACCAACCCCTCTTGTGCGGCATGTATGTCGACAAGATGCTCGGCGGCATCCAGGCCGTCCAGACGCTTTCCCGCCTGAATCGTGCACATCCGGGGAAAGACACCACCTACATCCTCGATTTCGTGAATGAGGCGCCGGAAATCCTCAAAGCATTCAAGACCTACCACGAAACCGCCGAACTGGAATCCGCAACCGACCCGCATCAAGTCTATGACCTGCGCGCCAAGCTCGATGCGACTGGGAACTACGATGACTTTGAAGTCGAGCGGGTCGCCAAGGTTGATCTGGACCCGAACGGCACCCAAAAGGCTCTGGACGCAGCGATCGCACCCGTCGCAGACCGTCTGCTGAAACGCTACAAAGCAGCGCAACAAGAACAGGCAGCAGCAGAGGAAAAGAACGACGACAAGGCCGCCCGAGCCGCGAAGGACGTCCTCGATGCGCTTCTCCTTTTCAAGAATGACATGGGCGCATTCGTACGGTTGTATTCCTTCCTGAGCCAGATTTTCGACTATGGCAACACGGACATCGAAAAACGCTTCCTGTTCTTCAAGCGGCTGATTCCGCTCCTCGAATTCGGCCGCGAACGAGACAAGGTTGACCTTTCCAAAGTGGTGCTCACTCACCACACCCTGAAAAACCGGGGCAGGCAGCCGATGGGGCTGAGTGAAGGCGAAGCTTACAAGCTCGCCCCCATGGATGCCGTTGGCAGTGGTTTCGTGCAAGAGAAGCAGCAGGCCTACTTGAACGACATCATCCAAAAAGTGAACGGTCTCTTCGAGGGAGAATTGACGGACGACGACCAGCTTGTATACGTCAATGGTGCGCTCAAGAGCAAGCTGCTGGAAAACGAGACATTGGTGCAGCAGGCCGCCAGCAACAGCAAAGAGCAGTTTTCGAATTCGCCCGACCTGAAAGATGCGCTACTGCATGCCATCATGGATGCACTCGAAGCGCACCAGACAATGAGCTCGCAGGCGCTGGGGTCGGAGCGGGTGCGGGATGGCCTGCGGGACATCTTGCTGGGGCCGGCGGAGCTCTATGAAGCGCTGCGCGCCAAATCATCTCGCGGTGATGGCGCCAGCCCGCGATAGCGCTGCGTCTTCGCAATACATGCAGGTAATCAGCGGGTTGCACCACCTGCTTAAACACGCGGGCAACCCACCTAACTTTGACAGGTATCGTCGCGGCGAGGTGCGGGCAGGCAAAACGCCATATCACGAGGTTCAATTTGACAAAATACATTCTCCCCGGTGGAACCGACGTCGCCGAAATGGCGTTGTTTGATGCGGAGGCGGTTCCGGCTAGGAGGGCTGCCGACTTGAAGCACTTGGATGAGCTGGCAGAAGCCGGAACCTTGATCAGGCTGCAGACGGGCTCGGATGGTGGCTATCTGCTACATCTCTATGTGGACGAAGATATCCCACCAGAGGTGATGCAGTATTGCGTGAGCGAGGAGCAGCTATCGGGCAAGTTTCGCCTGCGTGGCAAAAGCATTGCCTTCGGCGGCCTCGAATCCGCCTTCCAGGGCTTTAAGCCCAATCCCTTCATCCGCAGCGATGCAACACTCGTTCCTGGCGAATACGAATACGTCGTCTACCAAACCGATATTCCCGTTGAATTGATCGATGCCAAACTCAAGGCAGGCATGAGTGCCGCCGACCAGCGCTACCTTGCCATCCCTGGCTATTTCATTCCTGCGCTACTCATCTTGATGATGATCTGCGGTGCCTTGGGCGGCGTCCTGGCCGCCTTGGGCCTGGGCCTGCTTGGATTTTTTGCGCTGCGTGTCTTTTTGAAGACCAGCAAATACCGCGCCCTGAAAAATACCGCGAGCGAGTTGCAGCTTGAATTTCCAAGCATGGTCATGCAGATGCGCTCGTAGGAGGCGTGAAAAGAGCGCGCATATGGCTCGCCGAATATATAGAATATATAGGGTCAGTCTAACCCCATATGTTGTGACCCCATATGTTGATATGGCCAAGTGGAGTAGCAATGGGATGCCGCTGTGAAGCCAGTCAAACCTTCTTGCAAGCGCCTGGCATGTCCTTTGCAGGACTCCCGATGCAACGCCACACGACCTTTTCGGCAACGAATGTCGGCAGCAATATCACTAGCTGACCGTCTCTACCCCCTCGTATAAAGATTTCGCCCGCGTCGGTAACCTCAAGAAGGTCTACATATGCCGGGAGAGTTGTCGGTTTTCCGACTACCTTATCAATGCCGACAAAGGACTTATTCTTTGTGGCGGCGGCTTCGATGGATTGCTTGAAAGGTTCAAGTTCCGCAAGCATTCCCTCCGTTTCGGCACGACCTCGATAGTCGGAATATTGGGCGAAGGTGAACAAAGCCAGAGCGATTGCCAATAGCGCTCCAACGCATCCGGTCACAAAGCTTTTCATACGCGCGCCTTAATGTTTCGGGCGACCTGGAAGGTCGGGATTGTTCGCTCCCCATACTGGATCGCTAAACGAGCCGAACCAACCGTGGCATGTTGGGCATTCCGAACCCCCGTTGGCCAGGTTAAATTCCCCCACCTTTGGCCAGGTCAAATTCCCCCAGGCAGGACAGCGCCGATTGTAGGCTAAGTCCATGCCTTTGTCGCCGCTGGAGCATCAGGCAGGGGTATC
>Ga0134128_10004063_pt1 | contig 17946 bp, 19 predicted proteins | sample KB31754_FD_96462 | JGI IMG/M metagenome (GOLD analysis project Ga0134128, IMG submission 96462) | Terrestrial soil microbial communities with excess Nitrogen fertilizer from Kellogg Biological Station, Michigan, USA - KB3-175-4 | ecosystem: Environmental > Terrestrial > Soil > Unclassified ... | reverse complement strand
TGCGGCAGGTAGCCGACCCTGGCGTTGTCGGCGAGCCAGGCCTCGCCGGTGAACTCGGTATCGAGCCCGGCCATGATGCGCAGCAGCGTCGACTTGCCCGAGCCGTTGGGGCCGAGGACGCCGATCTTGGCGTCGGGGTAGAAACTCAGGTGGATGTTATCCAGCACCTTCTTGCCGCCGGCATAGGCCTTGGACATTCCGTGCATGTGATAGATGAACTGGCGGGCCATAGATGCGCTTCTCGATCGCGTTTGGGGATTGGCGCCGTATGTAAGGGAAGCGGCAGATGCCTGCAACCGGCGGCATTCAACGGATGTTCGTGCAGACCGGATCACTCTCTCGACACCATGCAATTGAGACAATGAAACTGCTCCTTGCCGCCCCCGCACGTACTTACCGCGCAGTTGCCTGTCTTAAGCCAAATGGCTATGCCTTGCATGAAGACCATTGAGGCCGCCCTGATGAAGGTATCACCTATCATCGCCATTCTTTTCGCAACGCTCGCGACCACAAGCAGCGTTGGTGCGGATCGTTCGATTCATCTGGAAGTTCAGAGCAACGCGAACGTAACGAACTACACAGTGGCAGGAGACGGAACATATCGCTCAGTCATGAACCAGGTGCTGGCCCTGCGGGCAGACCGTCAAAAGAGCGACCAAGAAGTGCTATTATACATCCAGCAGAATCGCGACAACCTCCCGCCGCCTTATTTTCTCGAAGCGATGCGCAGATCCTGTTCGTCGGACCCGGCCGCAGCTTGGTCTTGGCTGAACCTTTATAGCATCCGGGCACGATATGATGCTTTGCGCTGCGTCGATCCGTCCGCGATGGACAACGTTCAAGCTGTGCTGTTCGAGCTCCAAGCACCCGAATGCCAATCTCAGCTGAAATCCAGCCACGCTACTATAACCGCGGGCCTGTCGAAGATGCTGTCTCAGGCCGATGTATTTGCGTCAAAGGCCTCCCCTTGGTGGATTTGCTCCGGCGGAATGGGCGTCATAATGCAAACGCTGCAGAGTTCTCCAAATGAGGGGACCGCCAGCACTTCAACCGTCACCGACTCCCAATGGCTTCGACCGAAAGCGCAGTGGCCGACTATACAGCAGAAGCTGATCGCCGACTTCAGGAAGCAGCTCTCGCGGTAGACGACCGGGCCGAGAGCGCGTCTTCGCGGCGATCGCACAGACCAGAACCAATCCGCGCCTGGTTCTCGAAACTGCGCGATCCTTCCCGCATTCGGCAGGCTGTCGGCTGGCTCGTGGCGCGAGGACTGGTGCGGAAACACATAGAGCAAGGCGACAAGACCGAACTCGTGCCTCGGATCACGCTACCGCAGGCTGCCTCTCAAAGGGAGAAGTCCTGCCTGTGTCAATGGTTGGGCAAGACGCACAGCTTGTAAAGCCGAGCTTTTCGAGCAGCGGAATCGATAGTGCATTGCCCGCTAGGGTATCTCCGCCCCTCGCGGCCGCGGACCTCGCAGTTCCCACCGTGAGGCCCATCGGACGGCTTTGACCTATCGGGGGCCTCATGGTGAGCCTGTCGAACCACGAGGGCGACGGGCCGCCCGCTACCTCGCCGTATAGCCGCCGTCGATCACCAGCACTTCGCCCGTGACGTAGCTGGAGGCCGGCGAGCAGAGATATAGAGCACCGGCGGCGATTTCTTCCACCAGCCCGCCGCGGCCCATCGGCGTCATGCTTTTCCAGACCGGTCCCCAGACCGGATCACCCAGGCCGCCGCTGGTCATATCGGTCTCGATATAGCCCGGCGCGATGGCGTTGACCCGGATGTTGTCGGCCGCATAGTCGCTGGCAATGCTCTTGGTCAGCATATGCACCGCGGCCTTGCTGGCATTGTAGGCCGCCTGCGGTTGCGGAATATTCGAGACCAGCCCCGAGATCGAGCCGATATTGAGGATGACGCCGCCCTTCTGGCGCTTCATCGGCCCCAGCACCGCCTTGCAGGCGAGAAACACCGAGTCGAGATTAACCGCCATCAGCCGGTGATAGGTCTCGTCGGGAAACGTATCGGTTTCGCCATGCTGGGCGATACCGGCATTGTTGACCAGAATGTCGATCCGCCCGCCGGTGAGTTTCAGCGCCGCCTCGATCAGCGCCGCCGGCGCCTTCGGGTCGGCCATGTCGGCGGCGATATAATCGACGGTGAACCCCTGCTGCTTGAGGCCGTCGATCGCTTCCGGGCGCGGCGTCTTGCTCGAAAGGATCAGCCGCGCCCCCGCCTCGCCGAGCGCTTGCGCAATGCCGAGCCCGATGCCGCGCGATGCGCCGGTCACCAGCGCAATCTGCCCGTCGAGGCGGAATTTATCGATAATCACCATTCGCTCCCTTATTTCGTTCGGCGGTGGCTTAGCCGCGTTACCCGTTCGCGGCCTAGCTCAAGCACACCCCAACCACCGTGTCACCCCGGCGAAGGCCGGGGTCCATCCTGATGATGCGCCACAACCTCAATGGCTGCGGTGAAGCATCAGGATGGATACCGGCCTTCGCCGGTATGACACCCGTGATTGAGGCAAGGCGACCGCCACCCTCAATGCCCTGACACCTCATCCAGCAACCATTTCGAAATCGGCCAGGTGGCGCGGAAATGCTTCACGCAGGTGTCGAGAAAATCTGGCGACCGCGCGGCTTCGCCCGGCATTTCGAGCCCGGCATGGAGGCTCTCGTAGAGCAGATATTCCGCCGCCGGGCCATCGGCGGCGTAGCCGCGGGGCATCAGCTTGCGGGTCTTCTCGCTGATCTCGTAAGGGCCGGCCGCCTTGACGCCTTCGATCGCCTTGAGCAGTGCCTTGGCCGAACGCGGATGGATGACCGATTGCCGGAAACTTTCGAGCGCCTCACCCTGCAGCCCGTGCATGCCGGTGCCGAGATACACCCTCTCCGGCGTCAGGCTGATGTAGAAGCCCGGCGTGTCCCAGCCCTTACGATCGCCGTGCCAGAACCACATATTGAGGTGGGTCTTGTAGGGCCGTTTGTCCTTCGAAAAACGGATGTCGCGATTGACGCGGCCGATCGAGCCGTTGACGCGCGGATCGAACTGCACGGCCGGCGAGATGGCCCTGAGTTTCGGGCCAATCGCAGCAACGAACGCCTTGCCCGGCTCGACATACCCCGCCTCGTAAAGCGGGCGATGGGCGTCGAACCACACCTTCTCGTTGTGCGCGGCGATTCCCGTGAGAAACGCGAAAGTGGCCGCCGGAAAGCCGTTGAATGCGATTTCGGCCATCGGTTGACTCCCCAAGCCTGTCGCCAGCGCTCTGAACGCCGCGGCCCTTCGCCTACTCTAAGTCATTGAAGCGGGCCAGCAACAGCCGTTCGAGGCGCTCAACGGCTACATCAAGCTTACGGCGATTTAATGCGCGTCTTTTTGACGCAAGACGTTGTTCCATGGCAAATTATTGATGCGACGGGTGAATATGGCGCGGATGGGGCTGCTTTTCGTGGAAAGGTAGATCCGCGCGCGTTCGCCACGTCGCCAGCAGAGGATGCCGGTTTGCTCAAGCAATTGTTGATTTCTCTCGTCGTGCTGATCGTTGTGGCAGCCGGCTATATCTATTTTGTGCCGGGCTCCGACGTGACGCTGCACAATCTGGGCATCACCGCGCAAATTCCGACGGCCTATGCGACAGGCGACGCCTCGGCCAGCGGTACGACTCCCGCACCCGGTACAGGCGGGCAGCGCGCTGCCGGTGCAGCCGGTGGCCGTGCCGGCGGGCGAGGCCCGCAGGTTCAGACCGTCATCACCGTTCCGGTCACCACGGCCACTATCAACGACCGCCTCAATGCCATCGGACAAGGCACGTCGAGCCAGTCGGTAAGCGTCACCTCACAGGCGACGGGCACGTTGCAAAAGCTCGCCGTCAATCCCGGAGATACAGTCGCGGCGGGCGACATCATCGGCCAGCTCGACGATGACGCCGAAAAGATCGCCTATGACAAGGCCAAGCTGGCCGTCGACGATGCCAGCGACGCGATGCAGCGCACGCAGACTTTGGCCAAGACCAACAACGCCACGACCGTGCAGCTCAGCGCGGCAAAACTCGCCCTCGACAATGCCAACCTCGAATTGCGGAACGCCAAGCTGACGCTCGACAAGCGCTCGATCGTAACGCCGATCAGCGGCACCGTCGGGCTGTTCCAGGTGACGGCGGGCAACGCCGTCGGTGCGCAGACCGTGGTGACGACGGTCGACGACACGTCGAGCATTCTCGTCAACTACTGGGTGCCCGAACGCTATGCGCCGATCATCAAGACCGGCCTGCCGGTTGCCGCACAGGCCATCGCCCTGCCCGACAAGAGTTTTGACGGCACGGTGAGCGCCGTCGATAGCCGCATCGATCCCACCAGCCGCACTTTGCAGGTACAGGCCAAAATTCCCAACGCCGCTGGGGTCATCAAGCCCGGCATGGCGTTCTCCGTGTCGATGGCTTTCCCCGGCGAGACGTACCCGGCGGTTGATCCCCTCGCCATCCAATGGGGCGCCGACGGCTCCTATGTCTGGCTGCTGACGGCGGACAGCAAGGTGGTCAAAGACAAGGTTGAGATCATCCAGCGCAACAGCGACGGCGTGCTGGTGAAGGGCAACCTCAAGCCCGGCCAGCAGGTGGTGAGTCAGGGCGTGCTGATGCTCGCCGATGGCGCGACCGTTCGCCGGCTGAACGACAATCTCCCGGCCCAGGGCGCGGCGAAACCGGGCACCGCGGCGGCCGCGACGTCCACCGGCGGCTAGGAGCACCCGCGATGTCCATCGAAAAACAGAACGAGCAGGGCGGCAATATCGCGGCGCTCTTCGTGCGCCGCCCGGTGCTGGCGATGGTGCTCAACGCGCTCATTATCGTCGGCGGTATTGCCGCCTTCCTCGGCGTCGAAGTGCGCGAACTGCCCAATGTCGACCAGCCCGTGCTGTCGGTGAACACCAGCTATACCGGCGCCACGGCACAGACCGTCGACAACGAAATCACCTCGACCATCGAAGGCGCCATCGCCCGCGTGCAGGGCGTCTCCTCGATTTCCTCAACCTCCTCGCTCGGCCAGAGCCGCGTCTCGATCGGTTTCGTCGATGGCACCAACCTCGACAGCGCGACCTCCGACGTGCGCGACGCCCTCGCCCGCGTCACCAACAAGCTGCCCGACACCCCCAACCTGACGCCGCCGGTTGTGGTCAAGGCCGACCCCAACGCGCAGGCGATCATCCAACTCGCCGTGACCTCGGACACGGTGAAGAAGGACGACCTGACGACGCTCGTCGACAATACCATTTCCGAGCGCCTCGCCGCGGTGCCCGGCGTTGCCGATGTGCAGATCTACGGTGAGGAGGCAAAAGCCTTCCTCATCGACATCAACGCGGCAAAGCTGGCGAGCAGCGGCCTGACGGTCGCCGACATCGCCACGGCGCTCAACTCGGTGGCGTTCGACGCGCCCTCCGGCACGCTCAACGGCACCAACCAGAACATCGGCATCCGCGCCATCGCCGAGGTGACGACACCCGCCGCCTTCGAAAACATCGTCATCAAGGGCAAGACCCGGATCGGCGATGTTGCGACGGTTGTGTTCGATGCACAGAACCCGGCAAGCGGGCTCAGGTCTGATGGCCGATCAGGCATTGGCATCGGCATCATCCGCTCCGCCGACTCCAACACGATCAACATTTCCAAGGGCGTCAAGGCGGTGGTCGCCGACCTGCAAAAGACCCTGCCACCCGGCGTCAACCTCAAACTGTCGAGCGACGATTCGATCTTCATTTCGGGCGCCGTGGAAGAGGTCGAACGCTCGCTGCTGATCGCCGTGTGCTCGGTGATCGCCATCATCTTCCTGTTCCTGCTCGATTGGCGCGCCACCCTGATCCCGGCGATCTCGATGCCGATCGCTCTCATCGGCACCATTGCCGGAATCTATCTGGCAGGATTTTCACTCAACATCCTGACGCTGTTGGCCATCGTCCTCGCCACGGGTCTCGTCGTGGACGATTCGATCGTTGTGCTCGAAAACATCACCCGGCGGCGATCGATGGGGCTCGGGCCACGCGCCGCCGCCGTGCTCGGCACCAAGGAAGTGTTCTTCGCCGTGATCGCCACAACCGCGACGCTGATCGCCGTGTTCGTGCCGCTGTCGTTCCTGCCCGGCCAGACCGGGCGGCTGTTCCGCGAGTTCGGCTTCACCCTCGCTATGGCAGTCGGCCTTTCAGCGATCGTTGCGCTGTCGATGGGCCCGATGCTGGCGTCCCGCCTGCTCAAGGGCGGCGCGGAGATGGGCCACCACAAGCCGCGCCGTGATCCGCTGCACCGGTTCGGCGCTGGCCTCGCCGCGCTCTACCGCCGCCTGCTGCATCTGGCACTGGCCGGGCCGATGGTGGTGGTCCTGATTGCCCTGCTTGTCGCTGCCGGTGCCGTCGTGACCTTTGGCACGCTGCGCCAGGAACTGACGCCGCCCGAGGATCGCGCCGCCGTGCGGATGAGCATCACCGCACCCTCAACGGTCAGCCTCGATTTCACCCAGAGCCAGATGCAGCGCATCGAGGACCTGATCCAGCCGCTGCGCGACAGCGGCGAGGTTATTTCGACCTTTTCGGTGGCCGGCTTTGGCAGCAACACCAGCCGCGGCTTCATGAGCCTGACGCTGGCGCCGTGGGATAGCCGGCATCGTACGCAGGCCGAAATCACCGCTCAGGTCAATCAGTTGCTGCAGCAGGTACCCGGCGTCCGCGTCACCACCTTCGCCGGCAACAGCCTCGGCATCCGCGGCGGCGGCAATGGCCTGCAGTTCGCGGTCATCGGCGACGACTACGCCCCGCTGGCCGATACGGCGCAAAAGATCGCCGATCAGATGAACAACGACCCGCGCTTCGGCCGCGTCGTTGTCAATTACGATACCACCCAGCCCCAGCTCACCCTCAGCATCGACCGCGACAAGGCCGCGGCGCTCGGCATCGATATCAACGGCCTCGGGCCGACGCTGCAGGCGATGATCGACGGCGACCAGATCGGCAACATCTTTGCCGACAACACCACCTACCCCGTGGTGCTGGTGTCGACCACCAACCCGGTCAACGATCCGCGCGATCTCGAAAACATCTTCGTCCGCACCACCGACGGCCGCTACGTGCCGATCTCCTCGATCGCCTCATTGGTCGAGGCGCCGATCGCCCCATCGCTCGAGCGCGAACAGCAGCGCCGCGCGGTTTCGGTCACCGCCTCGCTGACGCCCGATCTGGCGCTGGGCGACGCCTACAACATGGTCCTCAATATGTCCAAGACCGTGCTGCAGCCCAACCAGACCATCATTCCGCTGGCCGAAGCGCAGACGCTGGGCGTCAACAACAACGGGCTCGTGGTCACCTTCGGCTTCGCGCTGATCGTCGTGCTGCTGGTGCTCTCGGCGCAGTTCGAGTCGATCCTCTCCGCCGTCATCGTCATGACCACGGTGCCGTTCGGCCTTGCCTGCGCCATCTTTGCGCTGAAATTCACCGGCGGCACGCTCAACGTCTATAGCCAGATCGGCCTGATCCTTGTCGTCGGCATCATGGCCAAGAACGGCATTTTGATCGTCGAATTCGCCAACCAGCTCCGCGATCGCGGCCGCTCGGTGCGCGAGGCCGTAGAAGAGGCGGCGAACATCCGCCTTCGCCCGGTCATCATGACGATGCTCGCCACGGTTCTGGGCGGCATGCCGCTGGTGCTGGCGCATGGCGCGGGCGCCGAATCCCGTCGCGCGCTCGGCCTCGTGATGGTCGGCGGCTTGACGCTGGCGGCAATCGCCACGCTGTTCCTGACGCCGGTCGCCTATCTGCTGCTCGCCCGCTTCTCGAAGCCCCGCTCGGCCGAGGCCGTCCGCCTCGCCCGCGAACTCAGCGAGGCCCCCGACCAGGATGAGGAACGCGACGCCGAAATCCTGCCGATGCCGGATGAACAACGTCCGCTTGCGGCGGAGTGATATCCGTCAAGGATGGAATGCTCCCCATCCGGCCGTGATGGCCGGGTCAAGCCCGGCCATCACGGCCGGGGGGTGGGCGGACGGCCCACCCCTCCGCTCAGCCTTCATCGTAGCTCGCACGCAAACGCTCTTTCCGTTACCTTCCACCCGATTCTCGGGAGGATGCCATGACCCTGTTCGACCTCGTCGCGAGCCGCGATAATACCGGGCTGCGGCAGGCCATCGCCGGCGACAAGACGGCCGCCGTGGCGCGCAACCCCGAAGGGGCATCGCTCCTCGCCTTCGCCGGCTATAATGGGAACGCCGAGGCCATCACACTGATCCGTGCCGCCCTACCCTCGATCGGCGCCTACGAAGCCATCATCGTTGGCGATCTGGCACGGGTGAAAGAGCTTCTCGCCCAAGGCTGGGATGGCAATGCCCTGGCGCCCGACGGCTTTACGCCCCTCGGTCTCGCCGCCTTCTTCAGCCGCAAGGAAATCTTCGACCTGCTGTTGCCGTTGACCAAAGACGTCAACGAGCGCGCAACGAACCCCCAGCAGGTGGCGGCACTGCACGCCGCGGCGGCGGTTCGCGCCATCGGCGCCATCAACCTGTTGCTGCGCGCCGGCGCCAACCCCAACCTGCCGCAGCAGCAGGGCTTTGTCGCGCTGCACACGGCCGCCATCCACGGCGACGCCCTGATGACCGGCCTGCTGTTGCTGTTCGGCGCCGATCCCGGCCTGCGAGACGCCTCGGGCAAATCCGCGGCCGACCACGCCCGCGCCAATGGCCACGACTGGCTGGCGGCCCGCCTCGACGCGAAAGCCGCTAAACCGGCAGCCCCGTCCGCGCCTTGACCTCGCGGATACTCATATTGGAATGCAGCCGGGCGACACCGGGCAAACGCGCCGCCAGCCGGCGATGCAACCGCTCAAAGTCCTCGTGGTCGCGGCAGACGACGCGCAGCAGATAGTCCGATTGACCCGCCATGAGATGGCATTCGAGGACTTCGGGGATGTCCTTGACCGCCGCCTCGAATGCGTCGAGCACCGCCTCGCTCTGGCTGGTCAGGCCGACCTCGATGAAGAACTGCATGGTGAAGCCGAGAGCGCCGGCGTCGAGCACCGCCTGATAGCCCGCGATCAGCCGTTGTTCCTCGAGGCCTTTCAGCCGCCGATGGCACGCCGAAGGCGACAGCCCCGCAGCCTCTCCAAGCTCCTGCACGCTGCGCCGGCTATCTTCCTGCACCAGCCGGAGAAGTTTTCGATCTATCGCGTCAAGTTGCAATGCCATTCGAATATTTTGTCCAAATGTCGAACATGGTTCGAAGAATGAGCGCAATAGAGCTTGGATTGCAATAAATTTCCGATCTGCCTCTGCTCCAATATCGGCCTGTCGATTTGGAGGGGAAAATGCTCATCGGCGTACCGAAAGAAATCAAGAACCACGAATATCGCGTCGGCCTGACGCCCGAGAGTGTGGCCGAACTGGTGCATGCCGGCCATTCCGTGCTGGTCGAGACCAATGCCGGCGCTGGAATCGGCGCCAGCGACGCCGATTACAAGGCAGCCGGCGCCGAGGTTGCCCGCGACGCGGCGACGGTATTCCAACGCGCCGACATGGTGGTGAAGGTCAAGGAGCCGCAGGCGGGCGAGCGCAAGATGCTGCGGCCCGGCCAGGTGCTGTTTACCTATCTCCACCTTGCACCCGATCCCGAACAGACCAAGGACCTCGTGGGCTCCGGCGCAATCGCCATCGCCTATGAAACCGTCACCGATCCGGCAGGCGGATTGCCTCTATTGAAGCCAATGAGTCAGGTTGCCGGTCGCATGTCGATCCAGGCGGGCGCAACGGCACTCGAAAAGGCGCATGGCGGCCGCGGCGTACTGCTCGGCGGCGTGCCGGGCGTGCAACCGGCAAGAGTCGTGATCCTCGGCGGCGGCGTCGTGGGCTTCCACGCCGCGGAGAACGCCGTGGGCCTCGCGGCCGACGTGACCGTTCTCGACAAGAGCCCAACCGTACTCGAACGGCTGTCGAGCCATTTCGGCGCCAGCGCCCGCGTGCTCTATGCGCATAAGGCGGCGCTCGTCGACGCCGTGGCGCAAGCCGATCTCGTCATTGGCGCAGTGCTGGTCCCCGGTGCCGAGGCGCCAAAACTGGTGACCCGCACCATGCTCAAGACCATGAAGCCGGGGGCGGTGCTGGTCGATGTGGCCATCGATCAGGGCGGATGCTTTGAGACCTCGCACGCCACCACCCACGCCGATCCGACCTACGTTGTCGACGGCATCGTCCACTACTGCGTCGCCAACATGCCGGGCGCCGTGGCGCGTACCTCGACTTATGCGCTCAACAACGCCACCCTGCCCCACGTATTGAAACTCGCCAATCTCGGCTGGCGTGAAGCGCTGCTGGCCGATCCGCATTTGCGGGCCGGCCTTAACGTCTGGAACGGCAAGGTGACCTGCAAACCGGTGGCCGAGGTGCAGCACTACACCTGGCTGAGCCCCGAGACGGCGCTGGCCGCCTGAAACGACCGCCGCCGGAGTCTCGATGCAAAGAAAGGCGCGGCCCTTAGGGTCGCGCCAATTTGCATCAAGGGGAGGACGACGACGCCGGATCAGTAAACGTACACCACCAGATTGCCACCGGTCTGGCCGACGCCAAGCACGTGGCCGGCGTTGGAGTGCGCCCGGCCAAGTGAGGTGCTGATCAGCGGATCGTTCGCCGCCATGCCCTGCATCATGGAGATGCTGGCGTTGGAAGCCGCCGCGCGCGCCACCGACTGCCGGATCTGCGGGCAGACCGGGATCTTCACCAGTTGCACGCCAGCGGCACGGCCCCACTGGTTGACCTGGGCGGGACTGTACCGGGCCTGCAGGAGACGCACGACGTTCCTGGTATCGAGCATGCATGCGGCGTTCCCGGCGCCACCAAAGTAAGCGCCTCCGGCGTAGCCGCCGCCGCCCGCTCCGGTTCCGCCCAGCCCGCCCAGGCCGCCAGGCCCGCCGGTCCCGTCGCCGTTGCCAAGCAGTCCCCCGCTACCGCCAAGCACTCCACCCAAACCTCCATTGCTGCCGCTCAGGCCGGTATCCGTCACGAGCGTGTCAACCGTACCATCGTTGGCGGTGATACCGTTGACCGTGCTGCCAAGCCCATCGACGGTGGAGTTTCCGGTCCCCGGCAGCGTCACGCCCAGATTGCTGTTGCCGCCGATAAGGTCGCTGAGACCTAGGTTGAGAGTGCTGCCACCACCGCCAAGAACGGTGGCATTACCGGACGTGCCTGACGCGCCGCTATCCAGCGATACCGTTGCGACATCGGGGACACCTATGCTGGTGCCACCCGAGGAAGAGCCGCCGCCCGAGCTGCTGGAACTCGATGAAGAACCGCCGCCGCTCGACCCACCCAAAAGACCGCCAAGCAGCCCGCCGGCAGTGGCCGGAGCGACAAGCAGACACGACACGGCGAAGGCACTGACAATTACCTTGGAACTACGCATTTGGAAATTCTCCTCTACTTTCAGAACCCCGAGGTTCCCGACTTCTTGCGGTTGCGGCATACCAACAACATCGCCGGAGCATGGCTGCATCAAAGAGACAACGAGTTTATGTCTGCGTTTATTATTTATAATACTGTCGACGTTGATTTGATAATCATCCTAAGGCCGACAACAGTAATATTGTTATAGGAAAATGCGTAGACAATGTCGTGCCATTTGCGAATAAATACTTTTCGCAAACGGCACGGCCCGGCCAGAATCTGCAAGGAGGTGGCGTGCCGGTGGGGCAGCGGGGACGGTTACCGTCGAATCCGCGCGGTGGAGCGGCTATTGCGCGCCTGCTACACCATAGCGCCGGCCCCACAACGCAGATGGCGAGGCACCGGTTTGATAACACCTGCGTGAGGGTAAAAATCGAGGGCCGCAGCTCACATTGTCCGCCGACAAATGAAAAGACGCGGAACCGAAGTTCCGCGTCTCCTTCAGGGGGTAGTCACAGAGGAGCGTCGGCCCCTGCAACTACACGGCTGAATCCAGTTCTGCCGAATGGGCAGTGCTGATTGACCAACGGCAGCGCTGGAAATTGGTTGCGGCGCACGATGCAATTTCGGGTGGCGAAGGGAGCATGACCATCCTGCTGGTCGAGCAATTTCTGGACTTTTGCCGCGAGATCGCCGACGACATCTGCATCATGGATCGCGGCGAGATACAGCATGCCGGCCCCGCCAACGATCTCGCCCCCCCGAAGTGCGCCGGCATTTGATGGTGTAGGCACAGCCACATGGGATTGGACAAGTCCACGGCGTCATTCCCGCGAAAGCGGGAATCTCTGTTCAGTCGCGGACACCGCATTTGCCCAAACGGAGATTCCCGCTTTCGCGGGAACGACGCGTGTCCGGTAATCGGTAATGTGCAACTGGTGATGCAGCCGTGACGCTGATTGCCATTGCGCCGAAGCTCGTTTCACCCGTCCCGATGCAGCGCGCTCGCGGCGAGGGCCGCGTCACGACGCAATTGCTCGATGGCAAGACCCGGCTTTCCACCCTCTATCAGGAGGACGCCGCAAAAATACGGCTGCCCCATACGCACGACAAGAGCCTCCAGGCCGTGCTGATGAACACGGCCGGCGGCCTCACCGGCGGCGATCACATGCGCTGGACGGCGGAAGCAGCTCCAGGCGCGCATCTTGTGCTGACGACGCCCGCCTGCGAGCGCATCTACCGTTCGCTCGGTACGGACGCGACGGTGGAAACTCGTCTGACAGCCAAGGCCGGTGCCCGGCTCGACTGGCTGCCGCAGGAGACGATCCTGTTTGAAGGCGCCCGCCTAAATCGGCGCATCGAGGCCGATCTGGCTCCGGACGCGACGTTTCTCGCGGTTGAAGCCGTCCTGCTCGGTCGTGAGGCGATGGGCGAGGCCGCCTTTGCCGCCCGCCTCCGCGACAATTGGCGCGTCCACCGGGGCGGCAAGCTGATCCACGCCGAGGCCACTTGCCTTTCCACCGACCGGATCGAACGCGACAGCATCTCCCTGCTCGCCGGCAATCTGGCCTTCGCGACCATCCTCTATGTCGGCGCCGATGCCGATCGGCGCCTCGAAACCATCCGCGCCCTGCCTGATCATCCCGGCGTCGGCAGCTCTGCGATCGGGGAAAAGCTGATCATCCGCGCTTTGGCGCCGTCGGGGCTTGCCTTGCGCCGCGCGATCGTCCCAATTATTGCCGCCCTTTCTGGCGTAGGCAGCCTGCCGCGCCTCTGGAATATCTGAGAGCTTTCGATGAATCTGACGCCGCGTGAAAAGGACAAGCTGCTGATCTCGATGGCGGCGATCGTCGCCAGAAAGCGCCTCGAACGCGGCGTCAAGCTCAACCACCCGGAAGCCATCGCCCTGATTACCGACTACGTCGTCGAAGGCGCCCGTGACGGCCGCTCCGTCGCCGACCTGATGGAAGCCGGCGCCCATGTCGTCACCCGCGCCCAGGTGATGGAGGGCATCCCCGAGATGATCCACGACGTGCAGGTGGAAGCCACCTTCCCCGACGGCACAAAGCTTGTGACTGTTCACGAACCAATAAGGTGATGCCGATGGTTCTCGCGCATTCCGTCACCCACGGCGTCATTCCCGCGAAAGCGGGAATCTCCGTTTGGGCAGACACACTGCTCACGAGAAACGGAGATTCCCGCTTTCGCGGGAATGACCCGGTGATTGGAATGCAGTCACTGAGCGAAGGAGCCACATCATGATCCCCGGTGAAGTCATTCCGAAGTCCGGCGAAATCGAGCTCAATGCGGGCTCTCCGCAAGTCACTATAGAGGTCGCCAATACCGGCGACCGGCCGATCCAGGTCGGCTCGCACTACCACTTTTACGAAACCAACAATGGCCTCAAATTCGATCGCGAGAAGGCGCGCGGCATGCGGCTCGATATCGCCGCGGGCACGGCGGTGCGTTTCGAGCCCGGCCAGGCACGTGAGGTAAAACTCGTACCGCTCGGGGGCCGCCGCGAAGTTTACGGTTTTCAGCAGAAGATCATGGGCAGGCTATGAGGATTTTGTGCTAAGCGGCGCCACCGATCACCGCGCCGTCGCAGAGGAGGCCGTCATGCCCACCAAGGAAGAAGATTTCAAACAACGTTTTGCCGGCGTCTTGCTCGATATGCGCAACGCCGCGGCGAACGATCCCGAAGGCATGTGGCTGGTCGGCAGCCTCGCGGCCCGCATCATCGACGAAGCCAAACAGCCGAGCTGGACGATATTCAAGGAACGCATCTCGCGCGCCGACTGGAGCGGCCTGCTGACGACGTTCCAGACCCAGGGCAACGCCCTCGCCAAACAGGGCGCGCAGCGGCAGGTGTTCGCCGTGCAGGTACTCGCCGCCTCGATGGTGGCGAAGACCCAGACGCAGGACCCCGACATCGTCTCCGGCGACAAGATTCTTAGCGACATCATCGACGACGCCGTCACCGTTTTCCGCGACACTCAGGCCGCGGACCCCATCATCAGCTAGTTTTCGGAGCAACCATGCCCGCCCGCATCTCCCGCTCGACCTATGCCGACATGTACGGCCCGACGACGGGAGACAAGGTGCGGCTGGCCGATACCGAACTCTTCATCGAGGTGGAAAAAGACCTCACCACCTATGGCGAAGAGGTGAAATTCGGCGGCGGCAAGGTGATCCGCGACGGCATGGGCCAGTCGCAGGCGACGCGCGCGCAGGGCGCGGTCGATACCGTCATCACCAACGCGCTGATCGTCGATCACGCCGGCATCTACAAGGCCGATGTCGGCCTCAAGGATGGCCGCATTGCCGCCATCGGCAAGGCGGGCAATCCGGATACCCAAGCCAACGTCACCATCGTCATCGGCCCCTCGACCGAGGCGATCGCCGGCGAAGGCCGGATTTTGACTACAGGCGGTTTTGACGCCCACATCCACTTCATCGCTCCCCAGCAGATCGAGGAAGCGCTAATGAGCGGCGTCACGACCATGCTCGGCGGCGGCACCGGCCCGGCACATGGCACGCTCGCGACGACCTGCACCGGTGCCTGGCACATCGGCCGGATGATCGAGAGCTTTGATGCATTTCCGATGAACCTCGCGCTCGCCGGCAAAGGCAATGCTTCGCTCGCCGCCCCGCTCGAGGAAATGGTGCTCGCCGGCGCCGCGGCGCTGAAACTGCACGAGGATTGGGGCACGACGCCTGCCGCGATCGACAACTGCCTCGCGGTCGCCGATGCCTTCGACGTGCAGGTGATGATCCATACCGACACGCTGAACGAATCCGGCTTCGTCGAGGACACCGTCGCGGCGTTTAAAGGCCGCACCATCCACGCTTTTCACACCGAAGGTGCCGGCGGCGGCCATGCGCCGGATATCATCAAGGTGGCGGGCCTGCCCAACGTCATCCCGTCGTCAACCAACCCGACGCGGCCCTACACGCAAAACACCATCGCCGAGCATCTCGACATGCTGATGGTCTGCCATCGCCTGTCGCCCTCGATCCCCGAGGACGTGGCGTTTGCCGAGAGCCGCATCCGCAAGGAGACCATCGCCGCCGAGGACATCCTCCACGATCTGGGGGCCTTCTCGATCATCTCGTCCGACAGCCAGGCGATGGGCCGCGTCGGCGAAGTGCTGATCCGCTGCTGGCAGACCGCCGACAAAATGAAAAAGCAGCGCGGCCGGCTCAAGGAAGAGACCGGCGACAACGATAATTTCCGCGTAAAACGCTACATCGCCAAATACACCATCAACCCGGCGATCGCGCAGGGTATGTCGAAGCACATCGGCTCCGTCGAAGTCGGCAAGCGCGCTGACCTCGTGCTTTGGAACCCGGCCTTCTTCGGCGTGAAGCCCGAAATGGTTCTGCTCGGCGGCACTATCGCGGCTGCACCGATGGGCGATCCCAACGCCTCGATCCCCACGCCGCAGCCGATGCATTACCGCCCGATGTTCGGCGCCTTCGGCAAGTCCCCGGCGCGTTCATCCGTGACCTTCATCTCGCAAGCCGGCTACGACAACTCGCTGCAGCGCCGTCTCGGCGTTGATAAAGCCATGCTACCGGTCGAAAACACCCGCGGCGGCATCGGCAAAGCCTCGATGATCCACAACAGCGCCACCCCGCACATCGAGGTCGACCCCGAAACCTACGAAGTCCGCGCCGATGGCGAACTGCTGACCTGCGAACCGGCGACGGTGCTGCCGATGGCGCAGCGGTATTTCCTGTTCTGAGGCTGTGCCGTTTCTGCGTCGGTCCGCGCCACAAATGGCGCACTCGGTCGAGATGCGGTATATATGCGGCATGAACAAGATCGACCTGAAGCATCTGGCGGGTTACCAGCAGGACTTCGCGCTCTGGAGCGCGGAGCAGGCTTCGCTTATTCGGTCGGGCACACTCAACAAAGTCGACCTCGAGAACGTCGCTGAGGAGATCGAGAGCGTGGGCAATAGCGAACGCTACGAGATCGACAGCCGGATGGAGATTTTGCTCCAACATCTCCTAAAATGGCAGTTTCAGCCGGCGAAGCGGAAAAACGGCTGGAAGGGCTCAATCGTCGAGCAGCGCATCCGCATAGCCCGCGTTATCAAACGCAGCCCCAGCCTTCATAATTATCCGGCGGAAAACCTCGAAGGCAGCTTCGTTATCGGCCGCAACGCAGCCGTCACCGACACGCAGCTACCAGAAGCAACTTTCCCCGAAACCTGTCCCTATACGATCGAGCAAATCCTCGATCCGGATTTCCTGCCCGGCGGCAATTAGCTGCCGCTGCTGAGGTCTTCCGCCGCCGCTTTCCCGCCTCGGCGGTGCAGTGAAGAATTCGCCGATCAGGCGGTCGGCGTCGCCTATTGGCAAGTCGCGGAGCAAAACGGCCCCGTCGCTCTATGCGCCAGAGAAAATCCGGGGCAACCTCCCTCATCGTCTTTTGGGGAGACACCGTCATGTTTTATGTTCTCGTCCTGCTTGTCGGCATTACCGCCGGCCTGCGCGCGGCGACGCCGCTCGCGGCGGTCAGCATTGGCGCCTATCTCGGCTGGATCAATCTCTCCGGCACCTGGGCGGCATTTGCCGGCAACATCATTGTCGCCATCATTTTGGGCGTCCTCGCCATCGTTGAACTGGTCACCGACCAGTTGCCAACCACGCCGAGCCGCAAGGTGCCGCAACAGTTTTCGGCCCGCGTCATCAGCGGCGCGGTTTGCGGCATGGTGCTGGGCCTGCCGTCCGGCAACTGGATAGCCGGCCTCGTGATTGGCGCCATCGGCGCCGTTATCGGCACGCTCGGCGGCGCGGAAGCCCGCAAGGGACTGGCCACGGCCTTCGGCCGAGACCTGCCGGCAGCGCTGATCGAGGATGTGGTGACGATCGTCGTTGCCTTCTGGGCGGTGCATTCCATCGCCGGCTGAAACTGCCAAAGCGACGCAAGACCGGCATGGCCGCGGACGAATGTCGCGGCTATGCTCTCCCGGCGAGTCTGGGAGATCTGCCATGAGCCTCTACCGCGCCGCCCTGCTGATTTTGTCCTTCGCCAGCCTTGGTGCAAACGCTGCCAGCGCCGCTTCGCCGGCCCCCGCGCCGGAGGCTCCCGCCGCCCCGACCGTGGTTGTCGGTCCGGCCACGCCCGAGCCGGAAGCTCCCTTGCCAGCCGCAACCAGCAGCCTCGTCATTAGCCTCGGAACGACCGGCGATTTTGAGCGCAAAATGGTCAAGTATGGCTGCCAGGGTGACGTCGACTCGATCACCGTGGATTACGTCAACGCTGCCCCGAACTATCTGGCGCTGATCCCGCTCGAGGGCAGCACGCTGGTGTTCAACACCGTGCTGGCGGCCTCGGGGGCCAAGTATGCGGCCGGAAAATATGTGTGGTGGAACAAGGGCACCGATGCCGATCTCTACGACCTGACGCAAGGGCCGAACGCCAAGCCCGTTCTCCACTGTTCGGAAGTCAACGACACCCCTTGAGCCGCCCTGTATGACCACCGTCGACGCCAGCCAGCTCTTCATTCACCTGCGCATCCTG
>Ga0134128_10004062_pt1 | contig 17948 bp, 17 predicted proteins | sample KB31754_FD_96462 | JGI IMG/M metagenome (GOLD analysis project Ga0134128, IMG submission 96462) | Terrestrial soil microbial communities with excess Nitrogen fertilizer from Kellogg Biological Station, Michigan, USA - KB3-175-4 | ecosystem: Environmental > Terrestrial > Soil > Unclassified ... | reverse complement strand
TGACCTTGCGCACGGTCGAGCCGGCAAAGCTGTTGGCGTGCCAGTCGGTCGAGAACCGCTGGATGTGGCGAAAACCGTTCGCCGCGACCTCCGACATCATCCGGAGCGTCAGGGTAATGAGACTGTTGAAGGCGACCTGCCGCATGGCGACGCTGCTGAGGCCGAGCAGCATCAGGATCACAAACGCCTCCGTCGCCGCGTTGACGGCCGAGCTGTCGCCAGCCGCACCATTCGTTACCGCGTCGATCAGCCGGCCGGAATAGAGCGGCGTCACCACGTCAGCGATGGTCGCGAGCATGAAACTGCCCGCGACTATGCCGATGCGGGTGGGTTGGTGCTGCCAATGTGTGAAGGCAAAGCCGAGCACGCTTCGGAAGGCGTTGCCGCGCAGATTAAATCTCGATCGAGTCATGATGCTGATGCAGCGCGGACGGCGGCGCTGGTCCCAAAGTCAGAAAATGCAAGAGCCGCAAGGCGAGAGGCCAAAGCCTCGAAAACGGCGGCGGTGGCGGAGTTTGCCCGAAAGGGCGAAGGTGGTGCGCGAACCTAAAGTAGCGGGGCGCAGCCACGGGAGGCGGGCATGTAGTCTGTCATGAACACTCTCCCCAGTCCGAGTTGCAATATTTCGCTTGTAACGGCGCGCCGGGGATTTGCCAAGAGGCGGCGCCTGGCAGCGTGGCAGCCCTGACCTTACGGCTGGTTGTGAAAAGCCGTGCGCCTCGATAGTTTTGTGATGCAGCATCGGCACTGGAGACCAAAATGGCAACGCGGGGATTTTTCGGCCGCCATCGTGAGCCCGATGCGGCGGACCGCCTGCCGCCCGGCCAGCACCTGACGCACGATTTTCCGGTGCTTTCGGCAGGCCCCACGCCGCGCGTAAAGACCGATACCTGGCGCTTCACGCTCAAGGACGGCGTACGCCCTGTCGCGACATGGAACTGGGCAGAGTTCAACGCCCTGCCGCAGACGAAATTCCTGCGCGATATCCACTGCGTCACCACCTGGTCGAAGTTCGATACCAACTGGGAAGGCGTGCTGGTCGACGATGTGCTGGAAGCCGCCGGGCTCGATGCCTCGACGCCCTATGTGCTGGCTCACGCCTATGACGGCTATTCCACCAACGTGCCCTTCGCCGACCTGACCCACGGCAAGGCCATGGTTGCGCTGCGCTACGAAGGGCAGCCGATTACCCCCGAACACGGCGGCCCGGCGCGATTATTGGTGCCGCACCTTTACTTCTGGAAGTCGGCCAAATGGATCAACGGAATCCAGTTCACCACGCGCGACGAAGCCGGCTTCTGGGAACTGCGCGGCTATCATATTTATGGCGATCCCTGGAAAGAGCAGCGTTTCACCGGTGACTGAACTTACCCCCAACATCATCCCCGCCGCCAACGCCATCCGCTGGCAGAAGGCGACCATCTCTGCCATCGAGCACAATACGCCCCGCGTTTCGAGCTTCTGGTTCAAGCCGGCCGAGCCGTTTGCCTTCAAGGCCGGCCAGCACGCCGATATCCGCCTGACCGCCCCGGATGGCTACCGGGCCCAGCGCAGCTATTCGATCGCCTCGGCGCCCGAGCACAACGAGGCGATCGAACTGACCATCGAGCGGCTCGATGATGGCGAAGTGTCGCCGTTCTTCCACGAAGTCGCGCAGGTCGGCGATGAGATCGAACTGCGGGGTCCGCTCGGCGGCCACTTCGTCTGGTCGGTGAACAATGGCGGCCCATTGCTGCTGATCGGCGGCGGTTCGGGCGTCGTGCCGCTGATGAGCATGCTGCGTCACCGCGCCGTCCAGAATTCGGATGTGCCCGCGCTGCTGTTCTACTCGGCCCGCATCTGGGACGAGGTGATCTTCCGCGACGAACTGCTCAAGATGCACGAAGCGGGCAGGGGCTTTGAACTCGCCTTCTCCATCACCCGCGAGCCGGCGCGCCGGCCGGTCGATTTCTCGCGCCGGATCGACATGCCCATCATCGCCGACCTGCTCAAGCGGCTGCCCGCCAACCCAACCGTCGCCTATATCTGCGGCTCCAACCGCTTCGTCGAAAACGCCGCGCAAGGCCTGATCGACGCCGGCCTCCCGCCGCCGCTGATCCGGACGGAAAGGTATGGGGTGTAGGTTTCGCGAACCTCCCTTCGACAAGCTCAGGGTGAGGTTCTCGGCTGAGCCTTATGCCGAGCTTTGTCGAGCCGCGAGCGCTGGATATGGATTCCCGCGTTCGCGGGAATGACGCCGGGTCGGACGAAGTCGGTGTAACCCCCCTCTATTGCTCCCCTCCTGCGTTCCTTCTCCCCTTGCGGGAGAAGGTGCCCGAAGGGCGGATGAGGGGTGGGCCACAAGCTCAGAGTGTGTGGCCACCCCTCATCCGTCTCGGCCTTTGGCCGATCCACCTTCTCCCGCAAGGGGAGAAGGAAGGGAGGAGTCACTAGCGGCGGAGCAGCCAAGCGATCACTCGCCTGACCGCTATGGTCGTAGCGGACTGAAGATTACCGTCCTCCTTGAGGACCTGCTCCAGAGTCGTGCCATGGTTAGGGTGCCTGATTCTGATCATAAAGCCCTCACTTCACCTCGTTGCGCCACGAGAACTGCGGCACGTAGCCCAGCATGCGTTTGGCCTTGTCGATCGACAGCAGCGTGCCGTTATTGGAAATCTGGCCCTTTACGGGTACGCCGGGAAACACTTCGGCGAGCAGCGACGCGTTCGACCGCGACATCACGGTGTCGGCGTTGGCGATGATGAACGCCTCGAACCCCTTGAACTCGGCTTCGATCGACCGCCGCACCGCCTGCGCGCCGTCGCGGGCGTCGATATAGCCCCAGAGGTTCCACTTCCTCAGTTTCGGGTCCCCGTCGAAACTGGGGAAAGCCTTGTAGTCCTCGGGGTCCATCACGTTGGAGAAGCGCAGCCCGATGATTTTCAGCTCCGGGTCCCAGCGCGCGAATTGCGCCGCCATCGTCTCGTCGAGCAGTTTGCCGAGTGAATAGGCGCTCTCGGGCCGCGGATAGTATTCCTCATCGACCGGTGCATAGGGCGGCGGATTGTCGAAGGGCAGGCCCAGCACCGTTTCACTTGAGGCGAAAACGACAGTCTTGATCCCCGCCTGCCGCGCTGCGAGGAACACGTTGTAGCTCGATGGCACGTTGTTCTTGAACGTGCGCGCGTTAGGTAACAGTCCCGGCGCCGGGATTGCGGCGAGGTGCACCACCGCGTCGAACGGCCCACCGCGCTCGTCCACGCCGCCCGAAATCGCCTCGATCACCTCGCCGTAGTTCGACAGGTCGACCCGCACCGTCTTGCAGATTTCCTGCTTCGGCAGCGTCTGGTCGAGGTTCAGCACCTCGTAGCCATGTTCGAACAGGTGCTTCAGCACCGCCCGCCCCAGTTTCCCGCTCCCACCCGTAACGACGACTTTGGGCATGGTTCCGCTCCCGCAAATGTCATTGAGACGCCGACGAAACACCGGCGGCGGAACCCTAGCAAGCCCCGCTGCGATGGGCAAATCGAGGGGACAACAGTCCTCGTTCCCCATGTTTTTCTGGTGAACGCAGGCTGACTATCGCTCTCAGCGCCGGTTCAACGGCACCAGCACAAGGTGCGGGTCATTGGAGGCTCAACCTCACCAATCGCTGAAAGGATACATCATGAAAAATCTCACTCGTTTTGCATTCATCGCTGCCCTTTCGCTGGGCATGCTTGCCACTGCGGCCGATGCCGCCCGCACCTTTCCCAAGCCGCCGCCGGGTACTACCCCCGACAACGTATCGGATCTCTGCGTCACGCTGTGTATCGAGGTTCCGCCCCCACCGCCGCCGGATTGCGGCCCGCATCGCGTCATCATCCTGCAGCGCGAACTGGGGACCATCACCACCAATCCGCCGCCCCCGACCGTCTGCGGCGGCAAGGGTACCGCCGCCCTGCAGGATTGCGGCGACAAGCTCGGCAATCTCCGCCGCGTTACCGTCGGCCAGGTCCGCCGGATCGACGAAAACGACAAGGTTCACCTCGTGCCGCTTTGCGACACCGTCAACCGCAGCCTGACCGAGCAGCAGCGGAACTATCTGGCCCGCGGCAATGTGCAGGGCCTGATCCTGACGATCAGCCACAACGACACGCTGATGGCCGAACTCGAAAACAATGGCTACGAGGCCAACGATGTCATCGGCATCGCTCTCGCGCCGAATGCGGCAATTCTCTACGTCAGCCGCCGCTGATTGCAATCGCGCCGGCGGGCTGCATTGTGGCGGCCCGCCAACGCCGATGAACGAATTCTGAACGCCCGCCTCAGGGGGCGTTCAATCCAGAAAGTGCAAGGTCCCGCTACAGTTCACCGCTCCCGAGGAACGAAAGATGCGCAAGCAACGTGAAGCTCTCCTGATCGCCACCCTCGCCGGGCTGGTCATCGTCGGCGCCGCCGCGTTCGTCGTGCAGCCAACCGTGGCCGGCAACAACACCCAAACCCGCGTCGTCGGCGATGCCGTGGTGCTGCAAAGCCCGATCGGAATTTCGAGGGCGGGTTGACCGGCCTCGACTCTACCGGCGCCGCTGCATCGGCGCCTTCTCCGCTTCCTCCAAAGAAGTTGACTTTCCCGGTTCGCTGATGCCTCAACAAGGCTTCACGGACCGGATTTTTTTATGGACGCCAATCCCGTACTCGTCGAGTTGATCCGCGGCGGCTGGGTCGAAAACCGCCACCGCGCCGCCTTCGTCGTCCGCGACGGCGCGGGCAGGGTGGTCGCCAGGGTCGGCGACACGGCGCGGCCGATCTTTCCGCGCTCGGCGGTCAAATCGATGCAGGCGCTGGCCATGGTCACCTCCGGCGCCATCGACCGCTTCAACCTTTCGGATGAGGAACTGGCGCTGGCCTGCGCCTCGCATCAGGGGGAGCCCGAACACATCGAGGGCGTGACGCACTTTCTCAGCCATCTCGGCCTGAGCGCCGCCGATCTAGAATGCGGCGCGCACGCGCCGACCTCGCCCGAGGCGCGAAAAGCGCTGCGGGCGCGTCACGAAGAGCCGACCGCGCTCTATAACAATTGCTCGGGCAAGCATTCGGGCATGCTCGCGACCTCGCAGGCGCTCGGCGTCGACACCCACGGCTATGTTGGCCGCGAGCACCCGACACAGGTCGCGGTGCGCGAGGCGATCGAACTGGTGATCGGCGAAAAGCTCAGCGTCGATCGCTGCGGCACCGATGGCTGTTCCATTCCCACATGGGCTGCTCCGCTCGATGCGTTCGCCTGGGGCTTTGCCCGCATGTCGACGGGCGAGGGGCTCCCCGCCGACATCGCCGCTGCCGCACATCGGATTTTCGATGCCGCGACCAGCCATCCGCTCCTCGTTGCCGGCCATCACCACCTCGATACCGAGGCGATGGAGGCCTTTGGCGGCCGCCTGATGCTGAAGGGCGGTGCGGAAGGCGTCTATTGCGGCGCCGTACGTGACAAAGGGCTCGGCTTCGCCCTCAAGATTGATGACGGCCACGCAATGGCGTCCCGCGCCCTCGTCGCCGCCCTGCTGCTCGAAATCGTCGATCCGGATGCCGGGCAGACGGCCCTGTTGGAGCGCTACGCCACCCAGCCGGCAAAGAATGTTCGCGGCCTCGAAGTCGGCGCACTGGCCGCACGGCGCGATCTGGTGCGCGAAGCGCTAGTAGGCGTTTGATGCCACCCCTCATCCGCCCTTCGGGCACCTTCTCCCACAAGGGGAGAAGGAAGACCGTTGTGGCACGGCAGCCTATCACGCACCTTCCTTCTCCCCTCGTGGGAGAAGGTGGATCGGCCGAAGGCCGAGACGGATGAGGGGGGAGCCACAGGCTACGGCCCGGCGATATTCCCCTCGATCGACACGTTCGGGAATTGCCCTGCATTCGCCGCGAGATCGGTGCTTACCAGCTTGTTCCACTGCGTCCCGACGATCGGATGCAGCCGTGCCCCGGAAATCATGTTCCCGGCGATCCGCACAGGCCCCGCGCCCGGGGCAACGCTGACATCGATTGCCGTGTCGGTATCGGTAATCACGTTATCGGCGATGATCACATTGCGCAAATAGGGACCATACCCCGCATTGATCCCGACGCCCGGCACGTTCGACACCGTGTTGCCGGTGATCGCGGTATCCGCCTCGGCCGAAATACCCACCGGCTTCGAATCTGGGTTGGTCGGCGATTTCGGCAAAATGTTGCGCACGATGTTGCCGCTGCACACCGCCAGCCGCCCACCCTGATCGAGATTGGTGATCGAGATGCCCACAGCGGCCCCGTCGACGATGTTGTTGGCGATCACCGAACCCGAAAACGCGAACTCCGAGTAGATCCCCGTTTCGCTGAGGTTCGTGCAGGTATTGCCCCGGATCGAGGCATTGCGGGTGGTGTTCGCCCGGATCGCCGAAAAGTCGCAGGTTTCGACGACATTGTCGGCGACGATGACGTTGTCGGCCCGAAAGATGTTGATGCCGTTGCCGTTCTGCCCGCTGCCGCCTGCGCGAGCGGAGATGCGCGCGATGTGGTTGCCCGAAACGATCGTGCCATCGCGGCCGGGCTGGCTCTGCCAGACCAGAATGCCGCCATTGCCGCAATCGATCACCTGGTTCTGGCTGATCGTCAGCTCGTGGCTGTCGATGGCAAAAATGCCCGAACCCGCGTGGCCGCCGAAATGACTGCCTGTGACAAGGCCCGAGCAGCCAGAGAGAAAAAGCCCGTTGTCCGGCCCTTGATGCACATCGATCGCGTCGAGCCGCAGCCGTTCGCACTTGTTGAAGGCGAGGAGGCCGGAGCGGCTGTCTATTGGCCCGCCGCCCGTCCCGTCGAGGCTGAGCGAGCGCAGCGTGATATTACTCTGCCCCTCGGCATGAAAGATGGGTGCGGCGCCGGCACTTATGATGATCGTCGCGCCGTCGATGCCGTAAATCGTGACGCTGTAGGTGAGGCTGATATTGCCCGCCCGATAGGTGCCACCCGGCAGGAATAGCGGCAGTCCGCGGGCCGCCGCGCTGGCCGCAGCCTTCTGCAAAGCCGCGCTCTGATCCGCCTCGACATCCGGCACCAGCCCGAAATCAGCCGCCGACACCATCGCGGCCTTTGATGGAGCTGGGGCCGCCGAAATCACCTTTGCCGCAGCCGGACCGGGCCGCGCCGCAGCGATCACGGCAAGGCCCACCAGCGCATTCCGGCGCGTAATGAACGGTGACTTTTTCATGCGCCGATCATGCGGGCCGGGCATCGAAAACGCCAGCGCGGTAGGGGTATTAGGTAAATCGGCCGTCACGCGAACGCGGCGCCCGGCCAGTTTCGCTTGGCGCTGGCTTTCCGCCCCGGCTATAAGCCAGAGACGAGTCAACGGCCAGGGAAGCTCAATGCTCCTCGACGACAAGATTTATCTCGGCACCAGCACAAGGCCGGAATATCTGGCGCTGAAATACGGCAACCGCCACGGTCTCGTCACCGGTGCGACCGGCACGGGCAAGACCGTGACCCTGCAGATCATGGCCGAAGGCTTTTCGCGCGCTGGCGTCCCGGTCTTCGCCGCCGACGTGAAGGGTGATCTTTCGGGCATCGCCATGGCCGGCACGCCGCAGGATTTTTTGACCAGGCGCGCCCAGCAGATCGGCTTCACCGATTACACGAACGAAGCCTTCCCGGCGATTTTCTGGGATATCTTCGGCGCCAAGGGCCACCCCGTCCGCACCACGATTTCCGAGATGGGGCCGCTGCTGCTGTCGCGCATCCTCGGCCTCAACGACGTACAGGAGGGCGTGCTCAACGTCGCCTTCAAATACGCCGACGACAACGGCCTGCTGCTGCTCGACCTCAAGGATTTGCGCGCGCTGCTCGTTGCGGTCAGCGAGAACGCCGCGGCGATTTCCTCGAACTACGGCAACGTCGCCACCGCCACCATCGGCGCAGTGCAGCGCGCGCTGCTGGTGTTGGAGCAGCAGGGCGGAGCGAATTTCTTCGGCGAAAAGGCGCTGTCGATCAACGACCTGATGCGCATCGCCCCGGATGGGCGTGGCTATATCTCGGTGCTTGCCGCCGACCAGCTCATGCAGTCACCGCAGCTCTACGCGACATTTTTGCTCTGGCTGATGAGCGAACTGTTCGAGGCGCTGCCCGAAGTCGGCGATCCGGCCAAACCAAAGCTGGTGTTCTTCTTCGACGAGGCCCACCTGGTGTTCGACGGCGCGCCAAAAGTGCTGGTCGACAAGGTCGAGCAGGTCGTAAAACTGATCCGCTCGAAAGGTGTCGGCATCTATTTCGTCACCCAGAACCCGGTCGATATTCCCGAGGCCGTGCTGGCCCAGCTCGGCAACCGCGTGCAGCACGCGCTGCGCGCCTACACCCCGCGCGAGCAGCAGGCGGTCAAAGTCGCCGCCGACACATTCAGGCCTAACCCCGCCTTCTCGACGGCCGAGGTCATCAGCCAGCTCGGCACGGGCGAGGCGTTGGTCTCGATGCTGGAGGAGGGTGGCATTCCCTCGATGGTCGGCCGTACGCTGATCCGCCCCCCATCGTCGCGGCTCGGCCCGATCTCGCCCGGCGAACGGCAGGCGATCATCGCGGCCTCTCCTGTCGGTGCCCTATACGATCAAGTCATCGATCGCGAATCCGCCTACGAAGTGCTGAAGGGCAAGCAGGCGCAGCAACCGCCGCCGACGCCGAACCCGCGCACCAGGCCCGCCAAGCCTGGCGCCCCGCGCCCGTCCAATCGCGAAGGCATGGTCGAAGCCGCGACAAAATCCTTCACCCGCGCCATGGCCAGCTCCGCCGGGCGGCAGGTGATGAACACCATCGGCCGCGAGCTGGTGCGTGGCGTCCTCGGCAGCCTGATGCGTGGCCGGTGAGGAACCTGATCGAATTGCCGGCGGGCGTGCGGCCGACACTGGCCGTCTTCGCCTCGGATAAAGGCCCCGGCGATGCCGAGCGGGCCTCGATCATGTCGCAGGTCGGCACCTATTTCGCCCGCAAAGGAGGCCGCATCGTCTGCCTCGCCGAGGGGAAATCGATCGCCATTCCGCTGGTCACCAGCGCCCGCGCCGCCGGCGGTGAGATCGTCGTGATCGGCGACGACAAGTTTTCGCTGCCGCGCGCTCTCGCCGGCGTGCCGCTCGAGCAACTGGCCGATGCCGACGCACGGCACGCGCGGGTCGCGGCCTTGGCCGACGCGTTCGTCGGCCTGCCGGGCTCGCTCGCCTCGATTTCCGCGCTCTATCTGAGCTGGCTCAAGGCCGGAGGCGGCCCCGGCGGCAAGCCCGTGGTGCTCTACAACCGCAACAGGGCCTTCGAAGTGCTGCGCGGCTATTCCGCCGACATCCTCGCGCATTCGATCCCCCACCACGAACGCCTGGTCCAGTTCGCCGACACAGTCGAAGATCTATGGACCCGCGCCAATCGTCTGGCGGGCGAGGGCAGGGCGCGGCAGCCGGGCTAGCTTTTGGGAGTGTGTCTTACGCGTGTGCGGATAGCCGAAGGCCAAGCGCCTTCATCACGCCGAGCAGGGTCGACAGGCGCGGGTCACCTGTTTCGCTCAGCGCCTTGTACAGCGCTTCTCTCGTAACGCCGGCTTCGTTAGCGACGCTGCTCATGCCTCTGGCGCGGGCAACCACGCCAAGCGCGACCGTGATGTAACGAGCGTCACCAGTCTCGAAAGCGTCGGCCAGAAGTTCGGCTTGAGATTTCGGCGTATCGAGATATTCGGCCGCATCGAAGGGTAGAGTTTCGATCATTCGATCTCCTTGGCCATCGTAATGGCCCGCTTGATATCGCGCTTTTGAGACGCCTTGTCCCCGCCGCAGAGAAGCAGGATGAAGGCGTTGCCGCGCTTCACGAAATAGACGCGATAGCCCGGCCCGAAATCGATGCGAAGCTCACCGATACCTTCGAAAAACTTCACGTCGCCGAGAAGGCCGGCCTGGATTCGAACGATGCGTTGCGCGATCTTTCGGACGGCGTCCCGGTCTTTGAGCCCGGCAAGCCACTCAGCAAAGTGGGGCGTTTGCCGAACCTCGATCATGTGTAAAATATAGTTCACACGCTAAGGCGCGTCAAGCTTGTAGCAAAGTTGAGGTGCGTCCGGCGCGGAGACGTCGGTGGCAGCCGGGCTAGCTCCGGAACAGGGGCACGACGTTGCTGCCGCTGGGGGAGCGGATTGCCATCACCGGTGTTGCGGACATCGGCAGGCGGCCGCGGCGCTCCGGGCCCTGGTAGCGGCCGGCGCTGACTTGCGGCGCGGCCCGCTTCAGCCGCGACAGAACCCGCTCCAGCAGATATTTCGGCGACATCGGCTTGACGATCACCTCGTCGATCCCGCCGGCAATCGAGGCCTGCTTCATGCTCTGCGTGACGGTGCTGGCAAGCGCGATGATCTGGAATTCTCGCCGCGCCAGACGCTCGTCGAGCCTGAGGGCATGCGCCAAGCCACCGGCCGGCGCCGCCTCATTATCGAAATCGCAGACCAGCAGGTCGACCTGGGAAAGCCGCATATAAGTCTGCAGCGCCGCCTGGGCTTCAAACACCCGCACCCTCAGATTCGGCGTCGCCGCCAGAACCGCGGACAGGATCGACGACAATGCTGGATTCGCCGCAAACACCGCGACGACCCTGATCGGTTCAACCATGACGCCAACCCCAATAGTTAACGCAACATTAACATGGCGGTTGTGCGCCGAGAAGGGAGATAGAGCGTGTTCGGGAAAGTGCCCACCGCTTTCCCGTTCGGAGGTGAGGGCTCTTGTCTTCCCCCTCTCATCAAAGGGAGGGAGACGATGGAACCGCAAACTCACGCCAAAAACACGGCGTCATTCCCGCGAAGGCGGGAATCCAGTATTCCAGCGCCGTGTGGTTCTTGCCCCTTTGGTGCAACACCGAACCTCACCGAGTACTGGATTTCCGCCTTCGCGGGAATGACGCGGTGATTGGGATACGGCCGTGCCCTCACCTCAAAACCTCATGGTGAGCTTGTCGAACCACGAGGTTTCGTGCCTGTGGCCCATGGTTCGACATCCTGAGCCTGTCGAAGGATCACCATGAGGGTGGTGCACTAGCGCACGGTGTTGCCGCAAGCTCCCTCCCCCTGTCGAGTTGCGATGGCGGAAGCCACAAGCTCGGCACCCCGGCGTGCAAAAAGGCCCGGCCATTGCTGACCGAGCCCTTGAACTTGCCGACGAATAAAAAGGCTTAGCGCGCTTCTTCGTAAAGCTCTTCGACGTGCTCCCAGTTCACCAGGTTGTCGAACCAGGCTTCGAGGTACTTCGGCCGCGCGTTGCGATAGTCGATGTAATAGGAGTGCTCCCAGACATCGACGCCGAGCAGCGGGTGGCCGTCGTGGATCAGCGGGCTCTCGCCGTTCGGGGTTTTTGAGATTTCGAGCTTGCCGTTCTTGAGGCTCAGCCAGGCCCACCCAGAACCGAACTGCGTCGTGCCGGCCGCGATGAAATCGGCGCGGAATTTATCAAAGCCGCCGAGGTCCGAATCGATCGCTTTCTGCAGCGAGGCGGGCAGGTTCTTGCCGCCGCCATTGGGCTTCATCCAGTTCCAGAAATGCACGTGGTTGTAGTGCTGACCGGCATTGTTGAAGAGGCCCGGATTCTTGCCGTAGGCTTCCTTGACGATGTCCTCGAGCGCCAGAATTTCGAGCCCCGAGCCCTGGAGCAGCTTTTCGCCATTGGTCACATAGGCCTGGTGGTGCTTGTCGTGGTGGAATTCGAGCGTTTCCTTCGACATGAAGGGCGCGAGCGCGTCATAGGCATAGGGCAGGGGGGGAAGGATGAACTGCGTGGCCATGTGGGATGCCTCCTTGGGAGTCTTTGGGGAAGTCTTGAAGCTTGAATCTTGGACGCTGGACTTTTGCAACTTTGCCCGGCCGCGCCGGAGAGCACGACCCGGAAATGTGTTCGATATAGGCCCTTTGGCTTGGGGCAACAACCGCGCCCGCGAGAGGATTATGCCAATCCGGCGCAGTAGAGCGCAAACACATAGCTTTCGGCCGTTTCCTTCAGCCGGTCGAAGCGGCCGGAAGCCCCGCCATGGCCGGCATCCATGTGCGTTTTGAGGAATAAGGGCCGGTCGCCGGTTTTGGTTGCACGTAAGCGTGCCACCCACTTGGCCGGCTCCCAATAGGTAACGCGCGGATCGGTCAAACCGGCCAACGCGAAAATCGCCGGATAGGCCTGCGCGGTGATGTTTTCATAGGGGGCGTAGGAGGCGATCCGCTGATAGTCCTCGATCGAGGACAGCGGGTTGCCCCATTCGGGCCATTCGGGCGGCGTCAGCGGTAAAGTGTCGTCGAGCATGGTGTTGAGCACATCGACGAACGGCACTTCGGCGATGATGCCGGCGAACAAATCGGGGCGCATGTTGGCGATTGCACCCATCAGCATGCCGCCAGCCGAACCGCCCTCGGCCACGATCTTGTCTTTTGCCGCGAACTTTTGCTGAATCAGCATCTCAGCGGCGGCGATGAAGTCGTTGAAAGTGTTGGGTTTGTTCTCGCGGCGGCCGAGGCGATACCAGCGATAGCCCTTCTCCATGCCGCCCCGGACATGCGCCGTCGCCATGACGAAGCCGCGGTCGGCCAGGGAGAGTTCGGACACCGAAAACGCCGCCGGCAGCGACATGCCATAGGCCCCATAACCATAGAGCAGGCACGGAGCTGTACCGTCGATGCGCATGGATTTCCGGTAAAGCAGCGTAACCGGCACCTGCTCGCCATCCGCTGTCGGCGCAAACAGCCGCCGGGTCACATAATCGTCCGGGTTGTGCCCCGAAGGAACGACCTGTTCCTTGAGCAGCGTGCGGGCGTCGGTGGCGACCTCGTAGTCGTAGGTCCGGTTCGGCGTCGTTGGCGACGAATAGGTGAACCGGAAGGTCGGCGTATCGAATTCGAAGCCGACCGACATGCCGAGCGAATAAGCCTCTTCGTCGAAATGGATGGTCTTTTCCTGCCCACCCTTGGCGAAGTCGCGGATGACAATGCGCGGCAACCCGTTTTCACGTTCGAGCCTGAGCATGAAGCGCTCGGTGACGACCAGATCGAGGATCAGCACGCCCGGACGATGCGGGACGAGGTCCTGCCATTCCCCGCCCTCGATCTCCGTGGTGACGACCTTGAAATCCTCGGCGCCGGCGATGTTCGTCAGCACGTACGCCAGGTCGCCGCGGGTTTCGATGCTGTATTCGACGCCCGTCTCGCGCGGCCGGAAACAGCGCAGCGCCGCTCCCGGCACGTTATCGAGCACCCAGACCTCGGTGGTCTGATGGTCGTGGATGTCGATCAGAATATGCCGGCGGTCGGCCGTCTCCTCGACGCCAACGAAGAAGCCGGGATCGGCCTCCTCGTAGATGATGCTGTCGTCGGCCTGCTTCGTGCCGAGCAAGTGATGTTTCACCCTGAACGGGCGGTGGCTGTCGTCATATTCGACATAGTAAAAGCTTGCACTGTCGGGCGCCCAGACCACACCCTCGGCGATCTCCTCGATCACATCGCCGGTTTCCTTGCCGGTCGCGAGATCGCGAACGCGGATGGTGTAAAACTCCGATCCCTGCCGGTCGGCCAGCCACGCCATCAGCCGGTGGTCGGGTGAGTGATCGGCGCCGCCGAACCCGAAATAGCCCTCGCCCGCCTCCACATTGCAATCGAGCAGGATCGTCTCGGCGCCGCCCTCGCGCGGCGTCCGGACGATGACCGGATATTGCTCGCCTTCTTCCATGCGCGAATTGTAGGCGAAGGGGCCATCGGGCGTCGGGATGCCCGAATCGTCCTCCTTGATGCGCCCGCGGATTTCGGTGAAGATTTTATCCTTCAGCGCCGCGTGAGGCGTGCCGAAATTTTCCTCGTAATAGGCGTTCTCGGCCTCGAGATAGGCCCGGATTTCCGGATCGAGTTTCTCCGGCGCGTCGAACATGTCCTGCCAGTTCTCAGCCCTCAGCCAGTGATAGGGATCCTCGCGGGTGATGCCGTGATAGGTCGAGGAATAGGGCTTTTTGGGCGCGACGGGCGGATTGATGGGCATGGTCACCTTCGGATCGGACGACGAAGGTGACCTTTAACGCTTTCGGCCCCTCTCCCCGCAAGGGCAAATAGGCCGGCTGGAAAGTGTGGCGGACCGTTTGAGGAGGGAGCGAAATCCTGACGTTCGAGCCTCCCCCAACTTCTTCGTCATTCCTCATGCTCCCCCACCCACGGTGTCACCCCGGCGGAGGCCGGGGTCCATCCTGAGGCCTTGTCACAACGGCAGCGGTTGTGGCGAAGCATCAGGATGGATACCGGCCTCCGCCGGTATGACAGTGGTTGTGGATAAGCGTCGCCATCAAGGACCGCTGGTGTTCGCGCCTAACTCACCCACCTACCGTGTCATTCCCGCGAAGGCGGGGGAATCCAGTACCGGTGAGTCAACGAGGAACCACACTGGTCCAACCTCACCTCTGCGCATACTGGATTCCCGCCTTCGCGGGAATGACAGCGGGTTTGGGGGAAGGCTCACCGCCACCGGCCGTTGTTGTCGATCCCGCACCATCCCCCACCCACGGCGCCGCCGTCTCGCTTTAACGAGGGCAGAGAACCGTTTCGGCTTGTCCCGTCCGGACGAACCGGTAAGTTGCTGGAAGACGACTCCCGGTCGGTGGGCAAGTGATGAACCCGGGATCAACCTGACGCGAGACTTTCATTGGCTGCATCGCCGGACATTTCCGTTGCAGTGCTGGTGGCTGCGCCGTTCATCGCGGCGTTGCTTGCGCCGTTGCTGTGCCGAGTCATGGGCCGTTACGCCGCCTGGGTGTTGGCATTGGCCCCGGCGGCCATTTTTGTTTTCCTCGTAACATTGATTCCCTCCGTGGCCGCCGGTGAGGTCGTGCGTGCCCGATACGATTGGGCCCCGGCCTTCGGCATCGACCTGAGTTTTGCGATCGACGGCTTGAGCATCGCCTTTGCGCTGACCATCAGCGGCATCGGCGCGCTGATCGTCCTTTATTCCGGCGCCTATCTTGAGGGTCATCCTCATCTAGGGCGCTTCCTGGGGTTCATGCTCGGCTTCATGGGGGTGATGCAGGGGCTGGTGCTGGCCGACAGCCTCATCGCGCTTTACGCCTTCTGGGAACTCACCGCCGTCGCATCGTTCCTGCTGATCGGCTTCGATCATTCGCGCATGGTCGCTCGCCGCGCGGCGTTTCAGGCGCTCATTGTCACAAGCGCCGGTGGGTTGTGCCTTTTGCTCGGTGCGCTGCTCCTCCAGCAAGTCACGGGCCAGTGGGACTTAGGCGCCATGGCGGGGCAGGGGCCCACAATTGCCGGTTCGTTCCTTTTATTGCCGATCTGCTTCCTAATTTTTATCGCCGCGTTCACGAAATCGGCGCAGGTACCCTTCCATTTCTGGCTCCCCAACGCCATGGAAGCGCCGACGCCGGTCTCCGCCTACCTCCATTCGGCGACCATGGTGCAGGCCGGAATTTACCTCCTCGCCCGCCTGTCGCCGCTGCTCGGCGGCACCCCGGTCTGGACCACGACGCTGGTGATTTTCGGTGGCGCCACAATGGTTTGGGGCTCGATCGGTGCGTTGAAACAAACCGACCTCAAGCAAATGCTGGCGCAATCGACCATCGCCTCGCTCGGCGTCCTCGTCCTGCTCCTCGGCTTTGGCGGCGAAACGGCGACCATCGCCGCGATCGTCTACTTCCTCGCCCATGCCCTTTACAAAGCTGGGTTTTTTCTCATCGCTGGCCTCATTGACCACGAAACCGGCAGCCGCGATATCACCGCCCTCGGCGGTCTCCGCGACAAGATGGCCGCGAGTTTTATCGCTGCAATCCTCGCCGGCGTCTCGATGCTCGGCCTGCCGCCGGCCCTCGGCTACCTCGCCAAGGAAGAGATGTACGGCGTACCCGGACCGCTGCAATGGCTTGAAATCGTCGCGCTTCTCGCCGGCAACACAGCGCTCGGGGCCCTCGCCATCGCCCTCGTCGCAAGGCCGTTCATGGGGCCGTTGATCCCGACCCCAAAACCGCCACATGAGGGGCCCGTTGCGATGCTCGCCGGGCCGCTGATCCTAGGCATTCTGGGCATCGCAGCGGCCGTTCTCATCGGCTGGACAGCGACGCAGCTCATCGTCCCGGCGGCCACTGTGCTTGCCGGACACCCGGTCGACAACCACCTTGGCTTCCGGCTCGACCTCGCCGACCCGGCGATCTGGCTATCGCTGGCAACCTGGGCGCTGAGTGCCCTGATTTACTGGCGCCTCGACACCGTGCGCACAACGCTCCGCCGCCTCGACAGCCTGCTCGGCTGGACGGCGGATACGGTGTTCGACCTCGCCATGGCCGGGCTGCTGCGGCTGGCGCACGGCTTCGCCTCGACCTGGCAGAACGGCCGGTTGCGATTCTATCTCCTTGTCATATTTCTTGGCCTTGCGGCGGCGCTTATCCTGCCGTTGGTGATCCTGGGTGGCCTTTCCTGGTCACTAATTTCACCTGACCTGCGGCCGCCGGAGTGGGGCGTTTTCGCCCTCGCGATCATCGGCCTCGCCGCCGTGGTGTTCGCGCCAAACCTGCTGGTCGGCATCCTCGCGCTCGGCGTGCAGGGCCTCGCAATTGCCTTGCTTTACCTGCTGTTCGGCGCTCCCGACCTGAGCTTCACCCAGTTCATGGTCGAAACCCTGTCGGTGGTGATGTTCGCGCTGGTGATGATCCGGCTTCGGCTCGACACGCACGAGCGCCGGACCGTGCCCGCGGCGCTGCGTGACGGCGGGCTGGCGCTGCTTTGCGGTGGCGGCGTCACGGCGGTGCTGCTGGCGATATTGGCAAAACCGTTCGATGACCGGCTCGGTGCATTTTTTGCCGCCAACGCCGTGCCGCTGGCCCATGGCCGCAACATCGTCAACGTCATCCTGGTCGATTTCCGTGGCCTCGATACGCTGGGTGAAATCTCCGTCGTCCTGACGGCGGGCATTGGCGTTTTTATCCTCATCGCCACCGCGAGGCGGGTGCTTCCAACGGAGACTACCTCTCTCGCCAAACCGCGCCGCACCCGCCGGCCGCGCGCGGCAAAACCGGCGCCTGAGGCCGCGCCGTGAACACCCTGATCTTTCGCACGGCAGCTCCGCTCATTGTCATCGTGATGCTGGTTTTTGCGGTGTTCGTCCTGCTGCGCGGCCACAACGAACCGGGCGGCGGCTTCATCGCCGGGCTGATCGCCGCCGCCGCCATCGCGGTTTACGGCATGTCGGCGGGCGTCCCTGCCGTCGAGCGCGCGCTTCGCCTGCCGCCGCTGTCGATTGCCGGGGTCGGCATCCTCCTCGCAATTGCTTCGGGCCTGCTCTCGGCCGTTGTGGCGGCGCCGTTCCTCACCGGCCTCTGGACGTTCATCCATCTGGGCGAAACTGAGGTCGCCCTGTCGACGCCGATGCTATTCGATTTCGGTGTGTTCCTCGTTGTCTTCGGCACGGTATCCGCCATTTTCCTCGCGCTCGAGACGGCTGGAGAAGCCGGCTGATGGGTGCTCTGTTCGCCATCCTCGTCGGCGTCTTCGTCGCGGTTGCGGTCTATCTGTTGCTGGCGCGCTCACTGCTGCGCATGTTGCTGGGCTTGGTGATTCTGGGGAACGGCATCAACCTGCTCATTCTGGTCGCGGGGCGGCTGACTCGGGCGGCGCCGCCGATCTTGCCGGCGGGCGTCACGGCCCCTGATGGGCCGATCGCCAATCCGCTGCCGCAGGCGCTGATCCTGACAGCGATCGTCATCGGCTTCGCGCTCTTCACTTTCCTGCTGACGCTGGCTTATCGGAGCTACCAGTCGCTCGGCACCGGCGACGCCGATGCCATGCGGCAAGCCGAACCTGTTCCGCCGCCGAACCCCCCGCTAAGCTATTGATCTTGGCCATGCAGACCCTGCCGACGGCTCTCTCCGCGTGGATCATCGTCCTTCCGGTAATCCTGCCGCTGGTCGGCGCAGCGTTGCTGCTCATC
>Ga0134128_10004060_pt1 | contig 17949 bp, 6 predicted proteins | sample KB31754_FD_96462 | JGI IMG/M metagenome (GOLD analysis project Ga0134128, IMG submission 96462) | Terrestrial soil microbial communities with excess Nitrogen fertilizer from Kellogg Biological Station, Michigan, USA - KB3-175-4 | ecosystem: Environmental > Terrestrial > Soil > Unclassified ... | reverse complement strand
GCGCCATCGGCGATCCCAACACCGTCACGGGTTCGGAGTCCTACGCGCTCGGCAACAACAACACCATCGACGCCAACGGCGCCTTCGTGGTCGGCAACGGCGTGACGATCCCGACCGGCATGGACGGTGCGGTGGCGCTCGGCAACACCTCCACCGTTGCAGCGGCGGTGCCCACGCCCAGCGCGCCCATTCTGGGGACCGTCTACAACTTCGCGGGCGGCGCGCCGGCCGCGGGCGATGTCGTGAGTGTGGGTTCGGGCACCGAACCGCGCCAGATCCAGAACGTCGCGGCGGGCCAGCTCAGCGGGACCAGCACGGACGCCGTCAACGGTTCGCAGCTTTACGCCACCAACCAGGCGCTGACCAGTCTTGCCGGCAGCGTCACGGCCACGACGGTGCATTATTTCAGTGTCAACGACGGCGGCACGGCAGGCGGCAATTTCAACAACGACGGCGCCACGGGTGGCGTGTCCCTGGCGGCCGGGGTCGGGGCGAGCGCGACGGGTGGCCGTGCGGCTGCAATCGGCAGCAATGCGCAGGCGCTTGGCGATTTCGCCACGGCACTCGGCGACAACGCCCTGGCCAACACGGCGGGCACCGCCATAGGCGGAGGCACGAAAGCCAGCAACGACTTCGCCTTCGCGGCAGGTTTCCAGTCCACCGCTGCAGGCGTGGCGTCAGTGGCGTTGGGCCTGCATGCAAATGCCTCGGCGGATGACGCCGTTGCGATCGGCAATGCCTCGCAGGCGCTCGCGGCCTCGACGCTCGCGTTGGGCGACAGCAACATCGTCGTCGCCACGGCGGGCACGGGTTCCATCGCGGGGGGGCACAATTCGCAAGTGACCGGCGGCACGGGTGCAGTGGCGCTGGGCGAAGGCCAAATCGCGAATGGCAACGGTGCGGTCGCGATCGGCGATCCCAATTCGGCCATCGGCAACGGCGCCGTGGCCGTGGGTGCCGACAACACGGCCAATGGCCAGGGCGCCCTTGCGCAAGGCAACGGCAACAGCGCGACAGGTCAGGGCAGCGTGGCGCTTGGCAACGCCAGCAGCGTGGCAGCGGCGGGCGGCATTGCCATCGGCGATACGGCCAACGCCACCGGATCGAATGCGGTTGCGTTGGGATCCGGTGCGATCGGCCTGGGGAACAATTCGATTGGCATGGGCCATGGCGCCTATGCGCGAGGCGCTTATTCCGCGGCGATCGGTTATGGCGCGTACGCTGCGGATTCGGGTGTGGGGCTCGGTGACGAGGCGCATGCGAACGGCGGCTTCTCGGTCGCGGTCGGTCGCAACAGCAGTGGGGGCTACAAGTCGGTGGCGATGGGTTACAACGCCGCGGCCAGCGTGAACACGGGTGTCGCGCTGGGAAACAGCGCCGTCGCCAACAACGACAACGACGTCGCGCTGGGCGCGGGCAGCAGCACGGCAGCACCTTCGACGGGACCGTACACGATCAATGGGGGCACCGTCGCCGCGACCACGGATACGAATGGCGTGGTGAGCGTGGGCGCCGCGGGCAAGGAGCGCCAGATCCAGAACGTCGCCGCCGGCACGGTTTCGCAGACCAGCACCGACGCGGTGAATGGCTCGCAGCTTTACGCGGTCGGCACGCAGGTCAATACCAACACGACCAACATCGCCACGTTGCAGGCGGATCAAATTCATTATTACGACGTCAACGACGGCGGCACGGCAGGTGGCAACTTCAACAACGACGGCGCGACCGGAACCAACGCGCTGGCGGCAGGCGTGAACGTTGCGGCAACCGGCGACAGCAGCCTCGCGGTAGGCGCCGACAACACTGCGACCGGCGTCAACAGCGTCGCGATCGGCAGCGGAAACGATATCGTCAACGGAAGCAACAGTGTCTACGTGGGCATCGGCAACCGCACTGCGACCGGCAGTTCCACGAATGACAAGGCCCGGTACAACAATGTCAATCTGGGCGCGCGCAACATCGCTTCCGCGAATTCGGACGACACCACCACATCGACAGTCAATGTCGGCGGTTTCGGTGCGAATGCCGGTACGCCCGCCGTCGTCGACACGTATGGCAGCGTGGTGGTCGGCCGCGACAACATCGGTGGGGGTGGTGGCACTGCGCTCAATCCGGTCTCGGCGGATGTGGTCTTCGGCATCGGCAACATCACCAACAATGACGGGGCGGGCGGTTACATGAGCGCGGGCACCACCGCCATGGGCTACTTCAACATCGCCGATACGCGCAATTCCGTCGGCGAACCCAACGTGGCGATGGGTGCCTACAGCCGTGCGGTAAGCGGCGGCAGCTCAGGCAATCATGCGGAATCCGCAGTCGGCGTATGGAATGATGCCCTCGGCGCCAACGCCAGTTCGTTTGGTTCGCACAATTCGGTGAGCGGTTCGAACAGCGTCGCCTTCGGTACCGGCAATCGCGTCGGTACATTTGGCACGGCGACCGATGCGGAAGGCTACGTGATCGCCTCCGCGGCCACCAGCAACGGTACGGCGGTCGGCAATGGCAATGTGGTCACCGGCAACTCCAGCACCGCCGTGGGTACCGGCAATACCGTCGGCGGCGCCAATTCGGGCGCGTTCGGGGATCCGAACACCGTCACGGGCAACGCCAGCTACGCGTTCGGCAACGACAACACGATCAACGCCAACAATGCGTTCGTGCTCGGCAACAATGTGACCATCGCCGCGGGCCTCGATGGCGCGGTGGCGCTCGGCAACGACAGCGTGGTGGCGGCCTCCACGATTGCTTCGTACAACCCCGGCACGGACGCGATCTTCGGCACCGCGATTGGCAGCAATGTGGTCAGCGTGGGCGCGCCGGGCACGGAGCGACGCCTCACCAACGTCGCTGCGGGCGGCGCACCGACCGACGCGGTGAACGTCAGCCAGTTGCAGTCTCTGCAGGACGCAATGGTCGCCGGCGAGACGCACGACTACAGCGTCAACAGTGTTTCAACTGGCACGGATACCAATTACGCCAATGGCGGCGCGACCGGCGCAGACGCGCTGGCTGCGGGCGTGTCCGCTTCGGCCACTGGCAACAACAGTGTGGCGGTTGGATCGGCGGCCCATGCCGGCAACGTCGGCGACATTGCCATCGGCAACGGCGCGTCGGCCGACAATGATGGTTGCGGTTTGTGCAAGAGCACCATCGCCATCGGCGTGAACGCGACGGCCGGTGTGGACGTGATCGGCAACGGCGGCATCGCGATTGGCGAATCAGCGCTATCGGTGGGCGTGGCGATCGGCAGTTTCGCACAAGCAACCGGATCCGACGCGACAGCGGTGGGCATTGGCACGATCGCGAGCGGCACTCTGGACACCGCTTTGGGTGACGGCGCGAACGCGGCGGGCTCCTTTTCGGTCGCGCTCGGCGCGGGCGCATCGACCTCGGCGAGGGCTGCTGTCGCGATCGGACAAGGCAGCCACGCCAATGACTTGAACAGTGTTGCGCTGGGCAGCCAAAGCGTGACCGCCCCGGTGGTGGCCACGAGCGGCACCACGATCAACGGCGTGACCTATGCCTTCGCCGGCACCACGCCCCGCGGAACCGTGAGCTTGGGTGGCACGGGCGGGATTCTGGGTGTCCCCACCCGTACCATCACCAACGTGGGGGCGGGTCGCATCGACGCGACCAGCACGGATGCGATCAACGGCTCCGAGTTGTACGCCACCAATCAGGCCATCGAAGCAGTCGGCGCGGTTGCCAACGAAGGCTGGAACCTGTCGGCGAACGGTGGCACCGGCGTGAACATCGCACCGGGCGCCACGGTGGATGTGGCGCAAGGCACCAACATCGTGGTGACGCAGGACGCGACCACGGGCAATCTCACCATCGCGACTTCCGACACGCCGGTGTTCACCAGCGTGACCACCGGCAACACGGTGATGGACGGCACCGGGGTGACGATCACCGGCGGGGCGAATGGCACCGTAAGCTTGACCAACACCGGTCTCGACAACGGCGGCAACAAGATCATCAATGTCGCGGATGGCACCGATCCGACGGACGCGGTGAACGTGAGCCAGTTGACGGGCGCGGTGGCGGGTGCGACGACCGAAGTGGCGGCGGGCACGAACGTGGCGAGCGTCGCCAAGACCACGGCGCCGGACGGACACGCCATCTACACGGTGAACGCGAACGGCACCACGGCTTCGGCGGGTTCGGCGGCGGTGACGGTCACTCCGGCCGGTCCCGATGCCAACAACGTCACCGACTATGCGGTGGACCTGTCGGCGGCGAGCAAGGACAGCCTGGCCAAGGCCGACACGGCGCTGCAAGGTTTCGTGACGCAGGCGGATGGCACGGCTGCGCAGACGGTCGACCAGGCCAATCCGCAGGCCAACTTCAAGTCGGGCCAGAACATCAAGGTGACGGGTGACGCCACCGGCATCACCGTGGCGACCGCGGACGACGTGTCGTTCAACAGCGTGGCGGTTGGTCCGATCGCGATCAGCACCACCGGCATCGACATGGGCAACACCAAGATCACCAATCTCGCGCCGGGCACCGATCCGGCCGATGCGGTGAACCTCAGCCAGCTCGACACTGCGGTAGCCGGTGCGACGACGCATTACTACAGCGTCAATGACGGCGGCACGCAGGGCGGCAACTATGCCAACGACGGTGCGACAGCTGTGGGTGCGCTTGCGGCAGGCGTGGGCGCGAGCGCCACGGCCGGCAACGCGACCGCGGTGGGTCAAGGCGCCATGGCTTATGCCACCAACGCTACCGCGATCGGCACCGGCTCGTTCGCGATCGGAACCAACAGCACCGCAGTCGGCGACGCGGCGCAGGCGCGCGGCGGTGACAGTGTCGCGTTCGGCTACGGCGCGTATGCCCTGGGCACCAACAGCAGCGCGATCGGCAGCGGTGCGCTGGTGCGCGGCAACTACAGCGTGGCCGTGGGCAATGGGGCCTATGGCGGCGGCACCGGCGCGGTCGCGATCGGCAACGGCGCCGCCACCGGCAGCAATGCCAATCCGGCTTTCGGCAGCAACGGCGTGGCGATCGGCAACGGCGCCTATGCGGGCAGCACGACCGGCGCGGACATGGCGCTGGGCAACGGCGCGCGCGCGATCGGCGGCAACAGTGTTGCGCTCGGCAGCGGTGCCACGGCGGCCAATCTTGGCGACGTGGCGCTGGGCGCAGGCAGCGCGACAGTGGCGACGGTTGCGGTGACTGGTGCGACGATCGGCGGCCAGTATTACGCCTTTGCCGGCGGCACACCCAGCGCGGCACTGGGTGTCGGCGGGAGGCAAATCCAGGGCGTGGCAGCGGGCCAGCTTGACGCGAGCAGCACCGACGCGGTGAACGGTTCGCAGTTGTACGCCACCAACCAGGCCATCGACGCGGTCGGCAGCGTCGCCAACGAAGGCTGGAACGTGACGACGGCGGCGACCGGCACGGGCGTGGCCAACGGCACCAGCGTCGCCAACGTCGGCCCCGGCCAGACCATGACGCTGACCGCGGGCGACAACATCGTCGCGACGCAAAACGGTACCGACGTGGCGATTGGCCTGAACCCGGTGCTGACGGGCATGACCAGCATCACGGCCGGCAACACCACGATGGACACCAACGGGCTGACGATCACCGGCGGCCCGAACGGCACGGTGAGCCTGACCGGCAGCGGCCTCGATAACGGCGGCAACCAGATCCACGGCGTGGCCGACGGTACCGCCGCGACCGACGCGGTGAACGTGAGCCAGCTCGACACCGCGGTGGCCGGCGCGAAGACGCATTACTACAGCGTCAACGACGGTGGCACGCAGCAGGCCAACTACGACGACGACGGCGCGACCGGTGTCGACACGATCGCGGCGGGCGTTGCCGCGTCGGCCAGCGGCGATCTCGGCACCGCGGTCGGCGCGCATGCCACGGCATCGGCATTGGGCGCAACGGCGGTGGGCACCGCCGCGCAGGCGGTCGGCAACTACGCGACTGCCGTGGGCCTGGCGGCCTACGCGGCTGCAGGCGGCACGGCGTTGGGCTACTACTCCGCCGCCAACGTGGACGGCACTGCGGTCGGCCAACATGCGAATGCCTATGTGGGCGCGACGGCCATCGGTTCCGGTGCCAACGCGTCGGGCTACGCCAGCTTTGCCGGCGGCCAGAACGCCAGCGCTTCGGGTTACGCGGCGACCGCACTTGGCAACAGCGCCGCGGCGTCGGGCGACGGTTCCGTCGCACTCGGCACCACGGCGATCGCCGGTGGAAGCTACGCGACGGCGGTCGGCCCGTTCGCGGTCGCACAGGGCTATTCGTCCGCCGCGTTGGGCGACAGTGCGAATGCGCTGGGTGACCGCAGCCTCGCGCTGGGCGCCGACGCCGTTGCGAACAATGCCGATGACGTGGCATTGGGCGACGGCTCGGTGACGGCGGCGGCGAACCCGACCGCGAGTGGCGTGATCAACGGCGCAACCTATACCTACGCGGGCGGCAGTCCCACCAGCGTCGTGAGCGTCGGCAGCGTCGGCAACGAGCGCCAGATCACCAACCTGGCGGCCGGTCGCGTCAGCGCGACCAGCACCGATGCGGTGAACGGCTCGCAGTTGTACGCGACCAACCAGGCAGTCGGCGGCATCCAGCAGCAGATCAACAACATCAACCAGGGTGGCAGTGGCGAGTTCCAGACCAGTTCCGACAGCACCGGTTCGCCGTCGCCGACCGGCACCAACTCGGCCGCGGGTGGCGCGAACGCAACCGCGTCCGGCAACGACAGCCTCGCGGTCGGCAACAGCAGCACGGCCAGCGGCAACCAGAGCACCGCACTGGGCACGTCCTCCACGGCCAGCGGCACCGGCAGCACCGCCGTCGGCGATGGCGCGCAGGCGACCGGCGACAACAGCGTGGCGCTGGGTGCGGGTTCGGTGGCCACGGGCGACAACACGGTGTCGGTGGGCTCCGCGGGCAACGAGCGCAAGATCACCAACGTCGCCGCGGGCACCGCGCCGACCGATGCGGTCAACGTGAGCCAGTTGAAGCAGTCGCAGGCGGGCGGCGTGCAATACGACACCAACAACGATGGCAGCACCGACTACAACAGCATCACGCTGAACCCGGGCGGCGATGGCCCGACCGTGATCCACAACGTCGCGAACGGCACCGCCAACGGCGATGCGGTGAACGTCGGACAGATGAACACCGCCATCGCGGGCGCCGTCACCACGGCCAACAACTACACCGACCAGCGCTACAACGAGTTGAAGGGCAGCATGACCCAGATCGGCAACCGCGCCAACGCGGGCATCGCTTCGGCGATCGCGGCGGCGAGCCTGCCGCAACCCTACGCGCCGAACCAGAGTTCGCTGGGCGTGGGCCTGGGTTCGTTCCGCGGCGAAGCCGGCATCGCGGTCGGGATGTCGAAGATCTCCGAAAGCGGCCGCTTCATCCTCAAGGCCAACGTCAGTTCCGACACGCGCGGCGACGTGGGCGCGGGCGTCGGCGCCGGCATCGTGTGGTAATCGCGGCAGCACCGGGCACCCGCCACGCGCGGGTGCCCCGGCGTCCTCAAAAAATCATGGGAGAAATCATCGTGGGAAATTCAACACGCAAATGTGCCGTGCTCACTGCTGCACTGCTTGCCGCGGGCACGCTCGCGGGCTGCGGAAACTTGAGCCACGGCATCACGAAGGACGGCACGCACGCGCAGCAACTGGTATGGCCGAAACCGTCCGACACCATCGCGCTGCACAGGAGCGGCACCTTCCCCAACCTCGACAACCTGCGCCAGGTGCAGGCCGGCCTGGACAAGGACCAGATCATCGCGCTGATCGGTCCGCCGCACTTCAATGAAGGTTTCGCGGGCGTGCGCGAGTGGAATTACGTGTTCAACTTCCGTGGTGCGGACGCCAACGTCACGCAATGCGAATACAAGATCCTGTTCGACGACAACAAGATTGCGCGCAGCTTCTACTGGAACCCGGAATCGTGCGCGGATTTCCTCAACCCGCCCGCGAAAGCCGCACCGCAGGTCGAGCGATTCACGCTGTCGACCGATGCACTGTTCGCGTTCGACAAATACGCGTTGTCGGACATCAAGCCGAACGGTCGCGAGGAGCTCGGTGCGCTGGCGCAAAAGCTCACCGCACCCGATGCGAAAGCCGAGCACATCCACGTGATCGGCTACACCGACCGGCTGGGCAGCGAGGATTACAACCAGACGTTGTCCGAGCGCCGTGCCGCGACGGTGCGTGATTACCTGGCCGGCAAGGGCGTCGCGTCCGACCACATCGACGCCGAAGGCCGCGGCGAAGCCGATCCGGTCAAGACCTGCGATGACAACAACCGCGCGAAGCTGATCGCCTGTCTCGCGCCCAATCGCCGCGTGGTGGTCGAGGCCGAAGGCACGCACTGATCGCACGCACCAGGTTCCACACCTTGAGCCGGCCTTGTGCCGGCTCTTTTTTTGCGCGTAACCGAAGTTTGCGCGCGCAACCGCGTTCATCGTGACAACTGGCACGCACCATGCATCACGCACGTGGGGGGATCCTGCAGGGGGTCCAACATCTCGAATTCGTCTGGTGCACCTCCGGTTGCGCCACGGATCCTGTTTGCCTGCGTTTCACATTCAATCGCACCAGCCATCACAGGAGTCATACTGATGAACAGAATTTTCAGTCTCGTCTGGAATCGCGCCAAGAAACAAGTCGAAGTCGCTTCCGAATTGGCGACCCAACGTTCGGGATCGGCGTGTTCGGCCGGAACCGGCAGCACGCGGCGTGCACTGCTGGCGTCCTTCGTGATGCTTGCACTCGGTGCCGCGCCTCTGGCTGCATTGGCGGGACAGACCGACTGCACCGGCGCCGCAGCGACGGGTGCGAATGCCCTGGCGTGCGGTGACGGCGCGAGTGCTGCCGGCACGAACGCGACGGCATTGGGTGCCGATGCGAACGCCGCCGGCTCGAATGCCGTGGCGATTGGCGACAATGCGAACGCGACCAACAACGACAGCGATTACTCGACGCTCGTCGGCAGCGGCAATGTCAATTACACCTATGTCGATCCATTGACCGGCATCACTTACACGGGCGCGAGCATCGCGGGCGAATACAGCACCGCGTTCGGCTGGGGCGCGCAGGCCTACAACCGCGGCGACACCGCCTTCGGCACGTATTCGCACGCGGGCACGCAGGGCGCGCCCACCAATCTCGAAACGTACGACACGGCACTCGGCTACCAGACGTTCGCCAGCGGCGGCGTGAGCCTCGCGATCGGCGCGTTCAACCATGCGACCGGCCAGGCAAGCGTGGCCGTCGGCTACGCGTCCGACGCGGCGGGTGATGGCGCGGTGGCCGTCGGTCCGATCGCCGTGGCCAGCGGCGACTTGAGCGTCGCGCTGGGCGCGGGTTCAGTGGCGCTCGCGGACGACAACGTGTCGCTCGGCCATGCGGCCACCGATATCGATCCAACCACCGGCATTGCTTATGGCAGCGAACTCGACCGCACGGTTTCTCACGTCGCGGCGGGCACGGCGGATACCGATGCGGTGAACGTCGGGCAGCTCGACACCGCCATCGATGGCGTGACCGCGCACTACGTCAGCATCAACGATGGCGGCGTGCAGCAAGCCAACTACAACAACGATGGCGCCACCGGCGTGAATGCGATGGCGGCCGGCGTCGCGGCGAACGCTTCCGGCAACAGCAGCATCGCCGCGGGCGACACTTCGCACGCTTACGGGACGGGCGACATCGCGATCGGCCAGCAGGCGGTCGCGAAGGGCGGCAACTATGCGACGACCCCGCTCGTTGCTTCCGCAACCGCGGTGGGTTCCGGCGCCAGCGCCACCGGCAGCGGCTCGGCCGCGCTCGGCATGAACGCAACCGCCTCGGGTTTCGAATCGATTGCGATCGGCTTCCAGGCCAACATGGCCTCGTCCTTCATCCTGACACCGGTGGGCAACACCGCCAATTCGGTTTCGATCGGTGGTGGCGAACCGTCGGATGTGTTCCTGGATTCCTTGACGGGCATCAGTTACACCGGCGCCCAGATCGCGGGCATGTACAGCACCTCGGTCGGCTGGGCCACCGAAGCCTTCAACCGTGGCGATACCGCGGTGGGTTCGCACGCACACGCGGGCGACCTGGCCCAGGACGGCACGGTTGAAACCTACGACACCGCGCTCGGCTACAAGAGTACCGCGACCGGCGGATCGAGCGTGGCGGTGGGCACGTTCAACCACGCGTTGGGCGTCGCGAGCGTGGCGGTCGGCGCAGGCGCAACGGCGAGCGGCGACTACAGCATGGCGATAGGCGCGGGCGCCAATGACGGCGGCTTCGTCAACGCGGTGGCGCTGGGTACCGGCGCGGTCGTTGATCGCGACAACAGCGTGTCGGTCGGCGCTTCGGGCGCCGAGCGCCAGATCACCAATGTCGCGGCAGGCACGGCGGACACCGATGCGGTGAACGTCGGCCAGCTCGACAGCGCGATCGCCGATGCGACGACGCATTACTACAGTGTCAATGACGGCGGCACGCAGGGCGGCAACTATGCCGGCGATGGTGCAACCGGCACGAATGCCATCGCATCGGGCGTGGGCGCCAGCGCGTCCACGACGGGTGCCGTGGCGGTGGGCAACAACGCGCTGGTGGCGGCTCTTGCGTATACGCCGCTGGGTGGCAGCCCGACGAACACCGGTGCCACCAACGCCGTGGCGATCGGGACGGGCAGTGTCGCCAATGGCAATCAGTCGGTGGCGATCGGTGATCTGGCCAAGACCACAGCGGATACCTACACCTTGACCAACTTTGGCGGCACAGGGCTTACCAGTGCCAACGCCGTGGCCATCGGGTGGAAGGCTTTGACGCTTGGCGACAAATCGGTGGGCATTGGCAGCAATGTCATCGCCGGCGGCAACGGTTCGGTCGCGTTGGGCAACCTTGCCAACACCACGGATACGGACGCGATCGCGATTGGCGATCAGACACGGGCTTCCACGGACGCGATCCACATTGGCAACAACCCCCAGGCGGCAGTCGCCGGCATGGGCGTGGGCGCGCGCAAAGGCACGACGCTGATCGGGATGAACTCGATCGCGAACCAGCACTACGACACGGTGGTGGGCAGCGAAAACCTGGTTACGGCCGACGATGCGGTAGCCATCGGCAGCAGCATCGTCAGCGCAGTGGCGGGTTCGGTGACGCTGGGTAACGGCAGTGTCGGCGAGGCCAATGCGGCAGGCACGGCGTTGTTCAGCGGCGATGCGATCGCGATGGGTGGCGCGGTGTCAGTGGGTGCGCCAGGCGCCGAGCGCCAGATCAAACACGTGGCCGGTGGCACGGACGCGACCGATGCAGTCAACGTGGCCCAATTGCAGGCGGTCGCCGATGCCACAGCCGATGCGGTGATGTACGACGACGCGGCGCATGCCAGCGTGACGCTGGGTGGCCCCGGTGCAACTGCGCCGGTAGCCCTCAAGAACGTGGCGGACGGTGACGTGTCGGCGAACAGCACCGATGCGGTGAACGGTTCGCAGTTGTACGCGACCAACCAGGCTATCGCGGCGTCGCAGACGCACTACTTCAGCGTCAACAGCACCGCGACCGGGGCAGGCAGCAACTACGGGAACGATGGTGCCACCGGAGCGGTTGCGCTTGCGGTGGGCGCCGGAGCCAGCGCGACGGGCAACAGCGCCATTTCCATCGGTGCCAACGCCAATGCGACCCCCACCACGACCAGCGACTTTGCGACGCTGGTGGGCAGCGGCGCGGATGCTTCCCAGACGACGCTGTTTATCGATCCGATCACGGGAACGCAGTACACGCATTTCAGCATCGTCGGTGCATACAGCAGTGGCCTCGGCTGGGGCGTGCAGGCTTACAACCGCGGCGATACGGCGGTCGGCACTTACGCGCACGCCGGAGATCCGGGCCAGGACACGACGGTGGAGACCTATGACACCGCGCTGGGTTATCTGACCGAGGCCAGTGGCGGCGTCAGCACCGCGGTCGGCCAATTCAACCAGGCCAGCGGCCACGGCAGCGTTGCAGTGGGATTTGCGACGCGCGCAACGGACGATGGCGCCACTGCCGTGGGATCGGGCGCGCTGGCGACCGGCACGGGCAGCATCGCGAGCGGCGGCTGGGTGGACAGCAATGGCGATGGCCAGGCCACGCCGGGTGAAATCACGGTTGCAAGCGGCGCGTATTCGAGCGCGTTCGGCACCCGGGCCGTGGCGTCCGGCGACAACAGCCTCGCTTCCGGCTTCGCGGCGAACGCCAGCGGTTATGCGGCCACGGCGCTCGGCAATGCAGCGGCTGCCATGGGCTACAGCTCGGTGGCCGTCGGCAACAGCAGCTTTGCCGGCAACGACTACGCCACGGCGGTGGGGCCGTTTGCCGCCGCAAGCGGGTATTCCGCGGTGGCGATTGGCGACAGTGCCAGTGCCTCGGGTGACTCCAGCGTCGCACTGGGCAATTACGCAACCGCGGACGCGAAGAATGGCGTCGCGCTCGGCAGCAACGCGAGCACCGCCGGTTTTGCCAACAGCGTCGCGCTGGGTGCGGGTTCGACGGTGGATCGCGCGAACAGCGTGTCGGTGGGTGCACCGGGTGCCGAACGCCAGATCACCAACGTGGCCGACGGCACCGCGCCGACCGATGCGGCGACCGTCGCGCAACTGGACACGGCGGTGGCGGGTGCGACCACGCACTACTTCAGCAGCAACGATGGCGGCACGCAGGGTGGCAACTACGACAACAGCGGGGCCACGGGCGTGGATTCGCTGGCCGTGGGCGTTGGCGCGCAGTCGGCCGGTGATTACAGCATCGCCCTGGGAACCAATGCCTACGCGGCGACCCGCCGTGCGATCGCGATTGGTCAGAACGCGGGCGCCTCGGGCGCGCAGGCGTTCGCCCTGGGCAGCTACGCGTCGGCAACCGGTGACAACTCCGTCGCGCTCGGCGGTGCGATCGACCTGAACGGCAATGGCACGATCGATCCGGGCGAGTTCACCACGGCGACGGGTGGTTTGTCGCTGGCACTCGGCGTGGACTCGCAAGCCACCAACACCAATGCGTCGGCGATCGGTGCGCAATCGGTGGCCTCCGGATTGGGTTCCACCGCCGTCGGCAGCAACGCATCGACGTCGGGCACCGGCGCCGCCGCCCTGGGCTTCGGTGCCGCGGCCACGGCCGACAGTTCGGTGGCGATCGGCTGGAACTCGATCGCGGATGCGGCGAACACGGTCTCGGTGGGTTCGGCGGGCAACTACCGGCGCATCGTGAACGTGGCGGATCCCACGGGCGCGCATGATGCGGTAACTCTGGGCTATCTGCAGGGCAACTACTCCACCACCAATGCATTGGCCAGCCTGTCGCAACAGATCGATGCGCTGGACAAGCAGATGGCGGGGCTGAGCCGTGCATCGGCTTCCGGGCCGGCAGCGACCGCACCCGTGGTCGCCACCGCGGCCGCGGATAGTCCGGTTGCCGCGCCGGCGTCGAGTCAGACGCAGCAAGCCGTGGCCTCGGCCAACGCGTACACCGACCAGCAGACGCAGGAAGCGCTGCAGTCGGCCAACACCTACGCGCAAGTGCAGGGTTCGCAGTCGCTCAGTTCGGCCAAGGCGTACACCGACGCTGCCCTGGCCAACTACGTGACGACCGATACGTTCAACCAGTACCAGCAACAGGTGAACGCGCGCTTCAGCCAGCAGGACGAGCGCATCGACCGGACTTCGGCGATGAGCACGGCGATGGTGCAGATGGCGGCGAGTGCGGCCGGCATCGACACTCCGAACCGCGTGGGCGTCGGCGTGGGTGCCACGCACGGCGAATCGGCACTGGCGATTGGTTACCAGCGTGCGATCGGCAAGCATGCGACGTTCACGATCGGCGGTTCGGCATCGTCGGGCGAGAGCACCGTCGGTGCGGGCATGGGTTTCGGCTGGTAAGCAGGCATGACGACGCCAGGTCGGATCGACTGGCATTGGGGAAGCAGGGCCGGCGTGCAAGCGCCGGCCCTTTTTGCGCCCTGGAAGCGCACGGCGCGTGCGCTTGCTAGGCTTCACGGAATGCGTTCTGTGGAATTTCCATGCAACTGACCGACGTCGGCGCCAATCTCACTCACGAATCCTTCCGCCGCGACTTTGCCGCGGTGCTGGAGCGCGCGCGCGCGGCGGGCGTGGCGCGGATGATCGTCACCGGCGCGTCGCGCGACGGCAGTACGCATGCGCTGGAACTGGCGCGCCAACATCCCGGTGTCCTGCATTCGACCGCGGGCGTGCACCCGCATCATGCGGGCGACTACGGTTCCGAAACGGACGCGCTTTTGCGCGGCCTGGCGCGTGAACCGGAAGTGGTCGCGGTCGGCGAAACAGGCCTCGATTATTTTCGCGACCTGTCACCGCGGCCGGCCCAACGCGCGGCATTCGAGAAGCAGCTCGCGATCGCGATCGACTTGGACATGCCGTTATTCCTGCACCAGCGCGACGCGCACGCCGACTTCCTGGCGCTGCTGAAGGCCGCGCGCGATCGCGTGCCGGCGGCGGTGGTGCACTGCTTCACCGACGAGCGCCGGGCGCTGTTCGATTACCTCGACCTGGATTGCCACATCGGCATCACCGGCTGGATCTGCGACGAACGCCGTGGCCTGCACCTGCGCGAGCTGGTGCGCGAAATCCCGGCGAACCGGTTGATGCTGGAAACCGATGCGCCTTACCTGCTGCCGCGCGACATCCGCCCGCAGCCCGCCGACCGGCGCAACGAGCCGATGTACCTCGCGCACATCTGCGAAACCGTCGCGCACGAACGCGGCGAGGAGATCGATGCGACGGCGGCGAATGCGACGGCAACGGCGCGCGCGTTTTTCGGGTTGCCGGCGTAGGGCGAGCATCGGCACCCATCCACCTCCTTCCAAGGGAAGGGGGTCGCGCGTAGCGCGGGGGATGCTGTTGCACGATGCGAAGAGCCATCCCCTTCGTCGCTTCGCGCGTTCGCTGACGCTCCGCCCTTCGCGAGCGAAGGGGAGGAATCGCCGCCTTGCGGCGCTTACGCAACACGTCCCGCGCGGATTCCGAGCGTCCAGCGCACCGGCCGCACGTGCTCCGGATCGTTCCACGCCGCCAGCAGCGCATCCGTGGTCGCGGCGATCGCGTCGTTGCCCGTGGCCTTGAAGTAGTGCTGCGCCGCCGACCAGGAAGCGAGATAGGCGAGCAGTTGCCGGGCCGTCCAGTCGACGCGCATCTCGAATGACGGCGCCGCGACGGGCGTGAACGGGATGTCCAGCGAAGCGTAGCCTTCATCCACCAGCCGGCGTTCGGGCGACCAGTACGCGCCGAGGATGTCGTCGTACAGGTGCGCGATTACTGCGTCCACCGCCGGCGTGATGCTGCAGTTCGCGTAGCACCACGCCGCGAACAGGGCGCCTGGTTTTGCGACGCGGCGCACCTCGGTGATGAAGGCGGGCAGATCGAACCAGTGCAGCGCCTGCGCGACGGTAATGGCGTCGACCGAACGGGTGTCGATGCTGGTGGGATACGCGCCATCGCCGGCGGAAAAATCCCGCGGCTCGTTGCGGTATTCGACGCGCGGATGCGCAACGGCATTGCCGAGTTGCTGCGCACTCGGGTCGGTCGCGATCACGCGTTTGAAGCGTTGCGCCAGCGCCACGCTGGCCTGGCCATTGCCGCAGCCGGCGTCCCATGCGCAACCGCGCGCGGGCGCTTCGGCCGCGATCCAGTCGAACAGCGCCCCGGGGTAGTGCGGCCGCGCCTTCGCGTACAAATCGGCGTGACGGGAAAAATGATCCTTGAAGTTCATCGCAGCGTCCCTCCGGGATGGCGCGAGCCATGCGACACGATGATGCGATGCGTGCCGGGTGCCAGCTCGCCCAGCGAGTGATCGCCGACGCGTACGCGCACCAGGCGCAGGGTCGGCAGGCCCACGGCGGCGGTCATGCGGCGTACCTGGCGGTTGCGGCCTTCGCGGATCGTCAGCTCGATCCATGCATCCGGCACCGTCTTGCGAAAGCGCACCGGCGGATCGCGCGGCCACAACCCTTCGGGCGCGCGAACCAGCATGCGTGCCTCCGCGGGAAGCGTCGCGCCATCGCTCAAGGTCACGCCATTGCGCAGGCGTTGCAAAGCCGCGTCATGGGGCGTGCCTTCCACCTGCGCCAGATAAGTCTTCGGTTGCTTGTGGCGCGGGTCGGTGATGCGGTGCGCGAGCGCGCCGTCGTCGGTCAGCAGCAGCAAACCCTCGCTGTCGTAGTCGAGCCTGCCCGCAGGATAAACGTTGGGCGGCAAGCCGAATTCGGACAGCGTGCGGCGCGGCGGCGTGCCGCGGTCGGTGAATTGGCACAACACGTTGAAGGGTTTGTTGAACAGGACGAGCATGGGTGGTCGTCAATGTGCCGAGGATGCGGACGCCGGTGCGGCACTGTCCGCCGGGGCTGGATCTTCTGCAAGCGCCGCATCCGGTGCGGTCACGACATAGCCGCGCGCCTGCAACGCGGCGAGATAGCCGCGCGGATCCAGCAGGTCGTGCATCGGCAGCACCGCGAAGCTTTGCGCGTTCGACGCCAGCGCGGCGTCCGCCGCCGCCAGCCACGCGCCTTCCACGCGCATCGGCAGGTTGTCGATGCCGAGCGCCTTGGCGAAGCCCGCGCCGGCAATCGCCGAGCGGCAGGTGTCGCGGTACGCGCCTTCCGGCACCTTCCGCAAGGTATCGATGTCGCCGGCGGCCCATGCGTTGGCGCGCGCGCGGAAGTTGGGCAACTCGTGCTCGACCGCATCCAGCACCACGTCGAGGCAGGCGATGCCGTCCAGGCTGGACGCCGCAAACGCCTTGACCGCCTGGCGCGGCTCCTTGATTTCCAACGTGATCCCGGGCTCCACGACCTTTACGCCATGCTGCTTGGCCATCGCCGCCACCGCGCCGGTGACTTCGCCGTCATTGCGCAAGCCGTTGGCCTTCATCGCCTGCTTCATCAATTTCCAGGCGGCAACGATCGGGCGATAGCGCTCGATCGAGTAATCATCACCGAAGTAGTGCTGGCGGGCGTAGTACCAGCGGGCGTAGGTGGCGGGTGGCAGCACGTCGTGCAGGGTCTTGCCGTCGGGGTTGCGCTGCGCGCGGTACAACGACGGCAACAGGAACAGTTTGCCGAACCAGTTGATGTCGACCTTCAACTTCACGTTGGGCGCTTCCAGCACCGCCTGCGATGCGGCAATCGTTTGCGAAACCTGGCTGGAGCGCCATTCGATGCCGGCCGGCAACGTCGGCACGACGCCCAGGATCCACAACACGTGATCACCGCGCGTGACCTTCCACAAGCCGGGGCCGGGCATCACGCCAGTGACCGTGACCGCCTGCAAAGTGGTGATCGAAGACGCGGCGGCAGGCTGGGCCGAGGGCGAGCGTTGCGCCGTGGTTTGCGCGGACGCACCGGCACAGGTGATCAGCAGGGCGAGCATGACGGGAACGATGCGCATCCCGTAATGATCGCAGGACAAGGTCCAAGGTTCATTCGGCCCATGGGCCGCTTGGCGTAACGCCGGCGACCCGCGACAATGGCGGTTTGTGCGCTGTGCCCACGGAGCCTTGCATGTCCAAGATCATCTACACCCTGACCGATGAAGCGCCCTTGCTGGCCACGGCTTCGCTGCTGCCCATCATCGAGGCGTTCACCGGGTCGGCAGGCGTCGAACTGGAGACGCGGGACATTTCATTGGCGGGGCGGATCCTGTCGCAGTTCCAGGATGTGCTGAAGCCCGACCAGAAGCTTGCCGACGACTTGGCCGAACTCGGCAAGCTCGCGCTGGCGCCGGAAGCCAACATCATCAAGCTGCCCAACATCTCGGCCTCGCTGCCGCAGATGAAGGCGGCCATCAAGGAATTGCAGGCCAAGGGTTACGCGCTGCCGGATTATCCGGACGAACCGCGCGGCGACGTCGAGAAGATCAATATCAAGGCGCGCTACGACAAGGTGAAAGGCAGCGCGGTG
>Ga0134128_10004058_pt1 | contig 17952 bp, 15 predicted proteins | sample KB31754_FD_96462 | JGI IMG/M metagenome (GOLD analysis project Ga0134128, IMG submission 96462) | Terrestrial soil microbial communities with excess Nitrogen fertilizer from Kellogg Biological Station, Michigan, USA - KB3-175-4 | ecosystem: Environmental > Terrestrial > Soil > Unclassified ... | reverse complement strand
CGATCACGAGCTCATCAAAATCAAGGCGCCCGGCGGCGACCGGGAAGCCCGGGACGCGCTCTTCGAGGAGCTGACCAGACGCACCGGCAGCTCGCTCGTACATCGGATCGGCAACGTGGCCGTCCTCTACCGGCCGCGGCCGGACCTGCCGAAGATCGTGATCCCGGACGCCTGACCCTATTACTCGAACTTGACCGTCACGATCTCGTACGACCGGATTCCGCCCGGTGCGGAGACGTCGACGACCTCGCCCTGGGACTTGCCGACCAGGGCGCGCGCGATGGGCGAGGTGATGGAGATGCGGCCCGCGCGGATATCCGCCTCGTCCTCGCCCGCCACCTGATAGACCACGCGGCTGCCGTCGTCCTGGTCCTCCAGCTCCACCACGGCGCCGAAGACCACCCTGCCGGTGTTGGTCAGCTTGCTGGGATCGATGATCTCGGCATTGGAGAGCTTCGTCTCGATCTCCTTGATGCGGCCCTCGACGAAGCCCTGCTGCTCGCGCGCGGCGTGATACTCCGCGTTCTCCGACAGATCACCGTGGCCGCGCGCCTCCGCGATGGCCTTGATGATGTTGGGACGGGCCTCGGTCTTCAGCCGCTTGAGCTCAGCGCGCAACGCCTCGGCGCCGCGCAGAGTCATGGGGGTGCGTTTCATCCAATCTCCGTGGCAAGAACGGCCTCGTGCCTGGAGCCGAGCAGGTCGTGCAGGTCCTGAAGCCGGTTGACTTCGACCTCGTCCAGATGATCCAGCGCCTCGCACGTGGCGAGCCCCGCCGCGAGCGTCGTGTAGTAAGTCACGCGGTGGTGCACCGCCTCGCGACGGATGGAGTTCGACTCGCGTATGGCAAGCTTGCCCTCGGTAGTGTTGACGATCAAGTCGATCTCGTCGTTCTTGATCATGTCCACGATGTGCGGGCGGCCCTCCCGTACCTTGTTCACCCGGCGGCAGGCGACGCCGGCCTCGGTCAGCGCGCGCGCCGTGCCTTCGGTCGCCACCACCTCGAAGCCGCGCGCAATCAGGCGGCGCGCGAGCTCCACCGCACCCGGCTTGTCCCGGTCGCGCACGCTGATGAAGCACACGCCCTTTCTCGGCAGCGTGACGCCTGAGGCGGTCTGCGCCTTCGCGTACGCCTCGCCGAAAGTGCGGCCGGTCCCCATCACCTCGCCCGTCGATTTCATTTCCGGGCCAAGTATCGGATCGGACTCCCGGAACTTGATGAACGGAAACACCGCTTCCTTGACCGAATAATAAGGCGGCTCGCGAGCCGTGGTCACCCCCTGATCACGCAGCTTCTTGCCCGTCATCACCCGCGCGGCGATCTTCGCGAGCGGCAGGCCGGTCGCCTTGGAGACGAACGGCACCGTGCGCGACGCGCGCGGATTGACTTCCAACACGTAAATGATGCCGTTCTGGATGGCGTATTGGATGTTCATCAGACCCACGACCGAAAGGGCCTTGGCGAGCCTGCGGGTCTGATCGCGCAGGCTCTCCTGGGTTTCCGCGCTCAGGCTGTTGGGCGGCAGGCAGCAGCCCGAGTCGCCGGAGTGCACGCCGGCCTGCTCCACGTGCTCCATGATGCCGCCGATCAGCACCTCTTCGCCATCGCACACAGCATCGACGTCGACCTCTATCGCGACGTCGAGAAAGCGATCGAGGAGCACCGGGCTGTCGTTGGAGACCTGCACCGCGTGGCCCATGTAGGCGCGCAGATCCTCTTCGTTGAAGACGATCTCCATCGCGCGCCCGCCGAGCACATAGGACGGCCGCACCACGAGCGGAAAGCCGACTTCCCGCGCGAGCACCACCGCCTGGTCTTCCGTGCGCGCGGTCGCGTTGGCGGGCTGCTTCAGGCCGAGCTTGCGCACCAGGGCCTGGAAACGCTCGCGGTCCTCGGCGACGTCGATCGAGTCCGGCGAAGTGCCGATGATCGGAGCGCCCGCCTCTTCCAACGCCCGCGAGAGCTTGAGCGGCGTCTGGCCGCCGAACTGCACGATCACCCCTTCGGGCTGCTCCTTCGCCAGGATTTCGAGCACGTCCTCGAGGGTCAGCGGCTCGAAGTAGAGCCGGTCCGACGTGTCGTAATCGGTCGAGACCGTCTCCGGGTTGCAATTGACCATGATGGTCTCGAACCCGTCCTCGCGCAGGCTCAACGCCGCATGCACGCAGCAGTAATCGAACTCGATGCCCTGGCCGATGCGGTTGGGTCCGCCGCCGAGGATCATGATCTTGCGGCGGGCGGTCGGCTGCGCCTCGCACTCCTCCTCGTAGGTCGAGTAGAGATAGGCGGTGGAGGTCGCAAACTCCGCGGCGCAGGTATCGACCCGCTTGTATACGGGCCTGACGCCGAGATCGTGGCGCTTGGAGCGCACCGCCTTCTCCGGCAGATCGAGAAGCCGGCCGAGGCGGCTGTCGGAGAAACCTTTGCGCTTCAGGACCCGCAGCCGATCCGCGGTAAGGGCGCCGAAGCCTTCGGCGCCGATTCGCTTCTCCTCGGCGATCAGATCCTCGATCTCCGCGAGGAACCACGGGTCGATATGGGTGAGCTCCGCGATGCGCTCGAACGACCAGCCGATGCGGAACGCATCGGCAACGTACAGCAGCCTGTCGGCGCCCGGGGCGCGCAGCTCGTAGGCGAGTTTCGCCTGGCCGTCCTCATCGAGCGGCGGCCTGAGGATGGGCGAGAGGCCGTCGAGACCGGTCTCTAGCCCGCGCAGCGCCTTCTGTAGCGACTCCTGGAACGTGCGCCCGATGGCCATGACCTCGCCAACCGACTTCATCTGTGTCGTCAGGCGGTCGTTGGCGGCCGGAAATTTCTCGAACGTGAAGCGCGGGACCTTCACCACCACGTAGTCGATCGACGGCTCGAAGGAGGCGGGCGTGGTGCCGCCGGTGATGTCGTTCTTCAGCTCATCGAGCGTGTAGCCGACGGCGAGCTTGGCGGCGATCTTGGCGATCGGGAAGCCCGTCGCCTTGGAAGCGAGCGCGGAGGAACGCGACACGCGCGGATTCATCTCGATCACGAGCAGCCGCCCGTCCTGCGGATTGACCGCGAACTGCACGTTGGAGCCGCCGGTATCGACACCTATCTTGCGCAGCACCGCGATCGAGGCGTTGCGCATCCGCTGATACTCCTTGTCCGTCAGAGTCAGCGCGGGCGCCACGGTGATCGAGTCGCCGGTGTGCACCCCCATCGGATCCAGGTTCTCGATGGAGCAGACGATGATGCAGTTGTCCTTGTGGTCCCGCACCACCTCCATCTCGAACTCCTTCCAGCCGATCACCGACTCCTCGAGCAGCACCTCGGAAGTCGGCGAAGCGTCGAGGCCGCGTGCCACGATGTCCTCCAGCTCCTCGCGGTTGTAGGCGATGCCGCCGCCGCTGCCGCCCAGCGTGAACGACGGGCGGATCACGACCGGATACCCGATATCGATGGCGACGGTGAGCGCCTCTTCCAGGCTGCGCGCGATCTGCGAGCGCGGCGTCTCGAGGCCGATCTCGCGCATGGCGTTGCGGAAGAGCTCGCGGTCCTCGGCCATGTCGATCGCCGCTCTGGAGGCCGCAATGAGCTCGACGCCGTGCTTCTCGAGCACGCCCTCACGCACGAGGTCGAGCGCTGTGTTGAGTGCGGTCTGGCCGCCCATGGTCGGCAGCAGCGCATCCGGACGCTCCTTCTCGATGATGCGTGCCACGGTGCGCCAATTGACCGGCTCGATGTAGATGGCATCCGCCATCCCCGGATCGGTCATGATCGTGGCGGGATTGGAGTTGACCAGGATGACCCGATAGCCCTCCTCCTTCAGCGCCTTGCACGCCTGTGCGCCGGAATAATCGAACTCGCACGCCTGGCCGATGATGATCGGGCCGGCGCCGATGATGAGGATGCTCTGGATGTCTGTTCGCTTGGGCACTGGAATCCTGTCGGGACGTGTCAGCGCGTGCCGGCCTGGCGGCGCGCCTGCTCCTCCGCCTCGCGGAGCTGGGTCTGGAGCCGGCGCAGCATCAGGTGATTGAAGCGCTCGAAGAGCGGCTTCAGATCGTGGGGCCCCGGGCTCGCCTCCGGGTGACCCTGGAAGCCGAATGCCGGCCGATCCTTGAAGGCGAGACCCTGCAGCGAGCCGTCGAAGAGCGAGCGGTGCGTGGCGCGCACGTTGGCCGGCAGCGTCCCCTCGTCGACCGCGAACCCATGGTTCTGGCTGGTGATGAACACCCGCCCGGAATCCAGGTCCTGAACCGGATGGTTGGCGCCGTGGTGGCCGAACTTCATCTTCATGGTGTTCGCGCCGCAGGCGAGGCCGAGAATCTGGTGGCCGAGGCAGATGCCGAACACCGGAATGTCGCCCTCGAGAAACTTGCGCGTCGCGGCGATGGCGTAGTCGCAGGGCTCGGGATCGCCGGGTCCGTTGGAGAGGAAGATACCGTCGGGCGCGAGCGCCAGAGCCTCCTCGGCGCTGGTCTGAGCCGGCACGACGGTCATGCGGCAGCCGAAATCCGACAACAGGCGCAGGATGTTGCGTTTGATGCCGAAGTCATAGGCCACGACATGCAGCCGCTGGTGCGAGCGGATGGGTGCGCGCGAGCTGTCGGGCCAGACGCTGCCCTCGTTCCACTGGAAGCTGCGCTTGGTCGTGACGACTTTGGCGAGATCCATGCCCTTCAGGCCGGGGAACTTGCGCGCGGCCTTGATGGCGGCCGCGGTGTCCACCTGCTCGCCCGTCATGATGCAACCGGGTTGCGCACCGGTCTCGCGCAGGATGCGGGTCAGGCGCCGCGTATCGATGTCCGCGATCGCCACGACGCGCCCGCGCTCCAGGAATTCGCCGAGCGACTCGTTGGCGCGCCAGTTGCTCGCCCGCGCCGGCAGATCGCGGATGATCAGACCGGCCGCGTAGATCTGGGCGGACTCGAGATCCTCCGGCGTGCCGCCGGTGTTGCCGATGTGCGGACAGGTGAGGGTTACGATCTGGCGGGCATAGGACGGGTCGGTGAGGATTTCCTGATACCCCGTCAACGCAGTATTGAAAACGACTTCGCCCGTGGTGTTGCCCTTGGCACCAATCGACTGGCCGCGGAAGATGGTGCCGTCCGCGAGTGCCAGTACAGCGGGTAAGCTCACTTCAAAAACACCTCGCTAAGTTGTAATCCGGCGGGCGTCTTGGCACCCATTCACATATACAAAGCGGGAGGGTTCTCTCGAACGCCTCCCGCCTTGCATGGACTAATCCGTACACGGATTACGTGGAAATTTTACGAGCCGGGCGGCTGGGTGTCCACGGAAAATTCCTCGACGCCATTGCGGCAAAACCCCGCAGACAATCACCCAAGTGACTGATCTGACGCGATAATATCGCTCATGCCGTAACGGCCGGGCGGCTGCCGCAGGAGCCACATTGCCGCCCTGAGCGCCCCCCGGGCGAAGATGGCCCGGTCGGTCGCCCGGTGACTCAGGCGCAGCTCCTCTCCCGGGCCTGCGTAGAGCACCGTGTGCTCCCCGACGATGTCGCCGCCACGGACGACCGCGAATCCGATTTCCCTCTGCCGCCGGGGCCCGACCCGTGCCGTCGAGGTCCCCGAGAGCGCCTCCGCGGGCGCCAGGCCCCGCCCCTCGCCCGCCGCCCGGCCGAGCGCCAGGGCCGTCCCCGAGGGGGCATCCTGCTTCATCCGGTGATGCGCCTCGATGATTTCGATGTCGAAGTCAGGCGGCAGCGCCCGGGCCGCCCTGCGAACGAGATCCATGAGCAGCGCGACTCCCAGGCTGGTGTTGGGTGCGATGAGCAGCGGAATGTCGCGCGCCGCGGCATCTAGCTCCGCCTCGGTGACCTCGGCCGCGAAGCCCGTGGTCCCGACGAGCAGCGGCTTGCCGGCGGCGCGGCAGGCGGCAATGTTGGCGCGAGTCGCATGCGGCTGGGAGAAGTCGATCGCGACGTCCGCCGCGGCGAGCGCAGCCGGCAGGTCGCTCGTGACCTCGACCCCGAGGCGCTCCATACCCGCGAGCACGCCGGCATCACGGCCAAGACTGGCACTGCCCGTGGAAGCCACCGCCCCGCTGATTCGCAACGCAGGGAACTCGCTTGCAACGCGCACGAGCGCCTGGCCCATGCGGCCGCTCACACCGACGATGACCGCCCGCGTATGCATCACGAACCCAATTACTCGGCCCTTCCTGGGCCTCGCCCCTGCTGCCGCAGGGGCCGACGCGCCTTGAGCGTCGTTATGGTCTGCTCCCGGCAGCTCATTCTCTCAGGCGCCCGAGAAGAAGCGCCTGACGCCTTCGAAGAACCCCTTCTCGCGTGGCGCGTGGCGCTGCCGATCCTGCTGGAGGGACACTTCGAGCGTGCGTATCAGCTCGCGCTGCTCCGTGGAGAGATGCACGGGCGTCTCCACGACGACCCGGCAGAAGAGATCACCCCGCGTGTTGCTGCGCACCGGCTTCACACCCTTGTCGCGCAAGCGAAACACGCGCCCGGACTGCGTCTCCGCCGGAATTTTCAGCGTCACGTCACCATCGAGCGTCGGCACCTCGACCGTCCCGCCGAGCGCCGCGGTCGCGAAGCTGATCGGTACCTCGCAACTCAGATGCTCGCCGTCCCGCTCGAAGATCGCGTGCTCGCGCACATGGACTTCGACATAGAGGTCGCCCGGCGGTCCGCCATTGCGCCCTGCCTCACCCTCGCCGGCGAGGCGGATCCGATCACCGGTGTCGACGCCGGCCGGGACCTTCACCGAGAGCTTGCGGCTGCGGCGTATGCGGCCCTGCCCGAGGCAGGTGTCGCAGGGGTTCTTGATGATGGTGCCCACGCCGCGGCAGCGGGGGCAGGTCTGCTGCAGCTGGAAAAAGCCCTGGGAAATGCGCACCTGTCCGGAGCCGCCGCAGGTATCGCAGGCGGCCGGCGAGCTGCCCTTGGCCGCGCCGGTGCCATGACAGGTCTCGCACTCGGAGAGCTTCGGCACCTCGATTTCCACCGTGCGACCGAAGACGGCCTGCGGGAGCTCGAGCTCGATCTCGAAGCGCAGATCGGCACCGCGGAACACCTGTGCACGGCCGCCACGGCGCGCCGTTCCGAAAATGTCGCCGAACACATCGCCGAAGATGTCACTGAAGGCATCGCCGGGCCCGAAGCCACCGGCCCGCTGGCGAGCGCTTGCGGCGGCAGCTTCCACGCCGGCGTGCCCGTACTGGTCGTAGGCGGCGCGCTTCTGGGCGTCGGTGAGCACCTCGCAGGCCTCCTTCGCCTCCTTGAAGCGCTCCTCGGCCTCCTTGTCGTTGGGATTCCTGTCGGGGTGATACTTCATTGCGAGGCGGCGATAGGCCTTCTTGATCTCCGCCTCGGTGGCCGTTCTCGGTACGTCGAGTACCTTGTAGTAATCAGCTTTGGACATCTCGCGTACTGTCACACATCAACGCGCCCTGCGCGACTCCTTTGTTTCCGCTCCTGAACCCGCGGCCCGGGTTCGCCCCGGGCCGCTTACTGACTTGCTTTCGTACGAAGACTCGCTCAGCTCGCCTTGCGGCCCTTGTCCTTCACTTCTTCGAATTCCGCATCGACGACATCGTCGCGTCCGGCCTGACCGCCGGCGCCGCCCGCCGGGCCGGAGGGACCACCCTCCGCACCAGCGCCTGCGGCCGCCTCCGGGCCTGCTTGTCCGGCCGCGTAGGCGCGCTGCGCGATGCCCGCGGAAGCCTGCGCGAGAGCCTCGGTTTTCTTCTCAATGATGTTGCGGTCATCGCTCTTGAGCGCGGTACGCAGATCCGAGATCGCGGATTCCACTTTGCCGCGCTCGGCCGCATCCACCTTCTCGCCGAGGTCCTTCAGGCTTCTCTCGACGGCGTGGATCATGCCGTCCGCCTTGTTTCGGGTCTCGACCAGCTCGCGGAAGCGCTTGTCCTCGGCGGCATGCGCCTCGGCGTCGCGGACCATCCGCTTGATCTCGTCCTCGGTGAGGCCGCTCGAGGCCTTGATCACGATCTTCTGCTCGCGCCCGGTCGCCTTGTCCTTGGCGGAGACGTTGAGAATGCCGTTGGCGTCGATATCGAAGGACACCTCGATCTGCGGCATGCCGCGCGGCGCGGGCGGGATGTCGCTGAGATCGAACTTGCCGAGCGACTTGTTGTCGGCCGCGCGATCGCGCTCGCCCTGCAGCACGTGGATGGTCACGGCCGTCTGGTTGTCATCCGCCGTCGAGAAGACCTGCGACGCCTTCGTCGGAATGGTGGTGTTCTTCTCGATCAGCTTGGTCATCACGCCGTGGAGCGTCTCGATGCCGAGCGACAGCGGCGTGACGTCGAGGAGCAGCACGTCCTTGACCTCTCCCGCCAGAACACCGGCCTGGATGGCGGCACCCACCGCAACCGCTTCGTCAGGATTGACGTCCTTGCGCGGCTCACGGCCGAAGAAGTCCTTCACATACTTCTGCACCATGGGCATGCGGGTCTGACCGCCGACCAGGATGACCTCCGCGATGTCGCTGCCGGAAACGCCCGCATCCTTGAGCGCGGTGCGGCAGGGCGCGATGGTCTTCTGCACCAGATCCTCCACCAGCGCCTCGAGCTTCGCCCGGGTCAGCTTGATGTTGAGATGCTTGGGACCCGAGGCGTCCGCCGTGATGTACGGCAGATTGATGTCGGTCTGCTGAGTGGAGGAGAGCTCGATCTTGCCTTTCTCGGCCGCCTCCTTCAGGCGCTGCATGGCCAGCGGGTCCTTGCGCACGTCGACGCCGGACTCCTTCTGGAATTCCTCGGCCAGGAAATTGATGATCCTGAGGTCGAAGTCCTCGCCGCCGAGGAAGGTGTCGCCGTTGGTCGAGAGCACCTCGAACTGGCGCTCGCCGTCGACCTCGGCGATCTCGATGATGGAGACGTCGAACGTGCCGCCACCCAGGTCGTACACCGCGATCTTGCGGTCGCCGCCCTGCTTGTCGAGACCGTAGGCGAGCGAGGCTGCCGTCGGCTCGTTGATGATGCGCTTCACTTCGAGGCCGGCGATGCGGCCGGCATCCTTGGTGGCCTGGCGCTGGGAGTCGTTGAAGTAAGCGGGAACGGTGATCACGGCCTCCGTGACCGGCTCACCGAGGTAGTCCTCGGCCGTCTTCTTCATCTTCATGAGGACGCGGGCCGAGATCTCTGCCGGCGCCATTCTCTTGCCCTGCACATCGACCCACGCGTCGCCGTTGTCCGCGCGCGCGATCCTGTAGGGCACCATCTTGACGTCGCGCTGGACCACATCGTCATCGAACTTGCGCCCGATGAGGCGCTTGATGGCGAACAGGGTGTTCTGCGGATTGGTGACCGCCTGGCGCTTGGCAGGCTGACCCACCAGGACCTCGTTGTCCTTCGTGAAAGCGACGATCGATGGGGTGGTACGGTCGCCCTCGCTGTTCTCGATCACGCGGGGCTTGCCGCCCTCCATGATGGCCACGCACGAATTGGTCGTGCCGAGGTCGATGCCGATTACCTTTGCCATGTCTCTACTCCGCCGGAATCTCTTTCAAAAGGGGGATGATGTCGATGCACTTTGTGGGTGTTCGCGGCGCCTTTTCAAGGCGCTGGATCGGGTCCTGCCCCGCCCGTGTGCCTGATCACTGGGCCGGTGCCTTGGCCACGATGACCCGCGCCGGCCGGATGACCCGGCCGTTGAGCTCGTAACCGGCCTGCACCACCTGCAGCACCGAATCGGGCTCTGCGGTGGCGGACGGCTGGGCCAGCATCGCCTCGTGCCGAGTCGGATCGAAGGGCTCGCCGACCGGGTTGATGGTAGTGACTCCCAGACGCTCCAGCGCCTTGGCGAGCAGCTGGAGCGTCGCTGCCTGGCCCTGCTTGAGACTGCGGGCGTCGGCTTCTCCCTGATCGGCGCTCTGCACGGCGAGCTCCAGACTGTCGCGCACGGGCAGCAGCTCGGCCGCGAACTTCTCCAGACCATAGCGATTGGCGGCCTCGATGTCGCGCTGGGCGCGCTTGCGCACGTTGTCGAGCTCAGCGACGGCCCGTAGATACTGCTCCCGGTTGGCGCGGGCGCGCTCCTCCGCCTCAGCGAGGGCCTGCTGCAGACGTTCGAGCTCCGCCAACGGCGATGCCGAGCCCGGCATGCCGGCCTCTTGCGGGCCCGGACCCGCCCGCCCGCCATTCTCCTCCGTACTCATCAAGGAACCTCCGGAATCGCGATAAGAATCGATGAGAATCAAAGAGCCGCCGCCGGGGAAGACCCCTCCCCGGGGAGAGCATTTGTGATCACCGGCTGCTTGGGGTTCTATCGGCGGGAATTCAAGGCGGCGCCGAGAAGCTTTGCGGTCATGTCCACGATCGGGATCACCCGCTCGTAGGCCATACGCGTAGGTCCAATGACCCCGAGCACCCCGACGACCGAGTCCGGCGAGCCGTACGGGGCCGTCACCACACTGCAATCATCGAGGATCTGATAGCCCGACTCATGGCCGATGAAGATCTGCACGCCTTCGGCCCGCAGGCTGTTGTCGAGGAGGTGCAGGAAATCGCGCTTCTCGTTGAACGCCTCGAACAGGCGCCGCAGCTTCTCGACGCTCGACAGCTCCGCGACGCCCATGAGATTGGTCTCGCCCTTGATGACGTACTCGAGCTGGTCATCGCCGCCGGCACCGGCCTCGAATACGTGCTGTGCCATCGAGATGGCGTCCAGCATGACCTGGTTCATGTGGGCGCGGGTCTCACTCAGCTGCCGCAGGATCTCCTGGCGCACCTGCGCCAGCGAGCGGCCGCGGAACTGCTCGTTGAGGAAGTTGGAGGCGCGCTTGAGCTCATCGGGCGAGTAGTAGCGCTCGAGCTGGACGATGCGGTTCTGCACCTCGCGCTCGCCGTAGACCAGAACGACGAGGACCCGGTTCTCGGAAAGGGTGACGAACTCGATCTGAGTGATCGAAGCTTCCGCGGCGCGCGGCAGCGTCACCACCCCGGCAAGCCGTGTCACGCTCGACAGCAGTTGCGATACCGTGGCGATGAGCTCCTTCGAGCTCTCGCGCGCGGCCTCGAGCTCGCGGCCCTCGAGCTGGCGGCGGATCTCGGCCGCGGCTGCCTCCTCGACCGGCTGCACCTGCAGCAGGGTGTCGACGAAGAACCGGTACCCCTTGTCGGTCGGGATGCGCCCTGCAGAGGTATGGGGCGATGCGACGAATCCCAGTTCCTCGAGGTCGGCCATCACGTTGCGAATGGTCGCCGAGGACAGTTGCAGGCCCGAATCTCGCGAAAGAGAGCGCGAGCCAACGGGCTGGCCGTCGCGGATGTAGCTCTCGATGAGGATCCGCAGCAGGTGTTGCGCCCGCTCGGTGAGCTGCTCTTCTCGGCCTTCTGCTGTCATGAGTCTCAAACCTTACACCTCAAACTATAGACGGCCGAGGCGACCGTCAAGCAAGCCCATTGCCGTCCTGCTACGATCCCGCGGATGGCCCTCCCCGTCCGCACGTGCGCGCTGGTCGGCAGATTCACGGACTCGCGCGTCGCGGAATCCGCGCTCGCTTTGCTGGCGCATCTGGCGACCCGGCAGGTGACGGTACTCCTGAGCGAAACGGCAGCGCTGCGGCCTGCGGGCGCCGGGGCGGAGCTGCTGCGGGTGCCCGAAGAAGAGCTCGGCCGCCGCGCCGATCTCATGATAGCGGTGGGGGGCGACGGCACGCTGCTCTACGCGGCGGGCCTGGTCGCCCGCCACGGCGTACCGCTTCTCGGCATCAACCGCGGACGGCTCGGGTTCCTGACGGATGTCATGCCCCAGGACATGCTCGGCTGCGTCGACGCCGCGCTCGAGGGCAGCCTCGAGGCCGACGAGCGTCCGCTGCTCGCCGCCTGCCTGCGTTGCAAATCGGGCACCGTGGTCGGCGAAGCGCTGGCGCTCAATGACGTGGTGCTGCAGAAGCTGGCCACCGGACGCATGCTGGATTTCGAGACCCGGGTCGGCGGCAGATACGTCAATACTCACGCAGGCGACGGTATCGTCATCGCGACCGCGACCGGCTCGACCGCCTACGCCCTCTCCTGCGGCGGCCCCATCATCGAGCCTCACCTCGATGCGCTCGTCATCGCGCCGATCTGCCCGCATACGCTCTCCGATCGCCCGATAGTTGTCTCCGCGCACGCGCCGATCGAGATCGAGCTGCTGGAGCGCCCCGACGCGCGCGCGCAGGTCACCTGCGACGGAACGATTCTCGGCGAGGTCGCTCCCGGGGACCGGTTGGAGGTCAAGCCTGCGGGTGAGCGGATCACGCTGCTGCACCCTGCCGGTCACGACTATTACCGCCTGCTGCGCTCCAAGCTCCACTGGGGGCGCGGCAGCGCCGAGCGCTGAGCCTCCGGATCCCCGCCCAATGCTCATCCGCTTAGCCGTCCGCGACTTCGCCATCATCGAGGCCATCGAGCTCGAGCTTCGGGCCGGACTCACGGTGCTCACCGGCGAGACCGGGGCCGGCAAATCGATACTCGTCGATGCCCTGCAGCTGCTTGCCGGCGGCCGCGGCGGACCGGAGATGATCCGCCACGGCGCCGAGCGAGCCGAGATCGCGGCGACATTCGACCTCGGCAAGGCACCGCCCGGACTGGCGCGCTGGCTGGAGGAGCAGTCGATCGACGGTGGCGATGAGCTCATCGTCCGCCGCGTGTTGTCGGCGGACGGACGCTCGCGCGCGTATCTCAATGGTCAATCGGTTCCCGTGCAGCTCCTGCGGGAGGCCGGCAGTATCCTGATCGACATCCACGGCCAGCACGAATTCCAGTCGCTCACGCGCGCCGCCGCGCAGCGGGAGCTGCTCGACGGCTACGGCAAGCTCGATCCCCTGGTCGGGCAGGTGGGAATCGCCTACCGCGTCTGGCGCGAGATGCTCGAGCGTACGCTGGAGCTCGAAAGCAGGGCTCGCGATCGCGAGGCGAAGCTCGAGCTGCTGAAATATCAGGTCGGTGAGCTGCAGGCGCTGAATCTCGAGGAAGGGGAGGTCGTGCGGCTGATCGAGGAGCGTTCGCGGCTCATGAACCGCGGACGGCTCGCCGAAGCCGCGCAGGCGGCGCTTGCCGCGCTGTATCAGGCCGAAGAATCCAACGCGCATGCCAGCGTCAGCCGCGCGCTTCAGTCCCTTCGCGCCGGAGCAGCCCTCGACCAGAAGCTCGCTCCCGTGGTCGCGCTCGCGGAAGAGGCGGCAGTGCAGATCCGCGAGGCCGCGCGCGAGCTCGAGCGCTATGGCGAGAGCCTGGACCTCGATACGCAGCGCCAACATGAAGTGGAGCGGCGGCTCGCCGCCATCGAGGAGCTGGCGCGGAAGAACCGCGTGACGCCGCTCGAGCTGCTGCCGCGCGCCGCACAGCTCGCCGCGGAGCTCGAGGGGCTTGAGCGGGCGGAAGTCGACCTGGCGGTGCTGCGCAAGGAGCTCGCGGCGGCTCTGGATCGTTACCGCGAGCAGGCGAAGACGCTGTCGCAGAAAAGGACCACCGCCGCGGCCGCGCTCGCCAAGGACATCAGCGCCCGCATGCAGACGCTGGGAATGTCAGGTGGCCGTCTCGAGGTCGAAGTCGCGCATAGCCGGACCGCTGAACCCGCGCAGCACGGCATCGATGACATCGAGCTTCGCGTCAGCACCAATCCCGGCCAGCCTCCCCGCGCGCTCGCGAAAATCGCTTCCGGCGGCGAGCTGTCGCGACTGTCGCTGGCAGTGCAGGTTGCAACCAGCGCGCAGGAAACGCGATGCATGGTGTTCGATGAGGTCGATTCGGGCATCGGCGGCGCCGTGGCGGAGATCGTCGGGCGCGAGCTGCGCGCCCTTGGCGAGCGCAGTCAGGTGTTGTGCGTCACTCACCTGCCGCAGGTCGCCTCGCAGGGCCATCATCACCTGCGCGTCACGAAGCTGACGGACGGCAAGACCACCCGCACGTCGTTGACGGTGCTCTCCGATCAGGACCGGATCGAGGAACTGGCCCGCATGCTCGGCGGAGTGGACGTCACGTCCAAAGCACGTGAGCACGCGCGCGAAATGCTTCAGGTCGCGGGCAAGCGCTTGGGCGCGCGCCGGTAGGGGCACTGGGTCTTGCGGCAGTTCCCGTAGAGGATCAGGGAATGATCGCGGATCGTGAAGCCCAGCCGCTCGGCGACGGCGGTCTGGCGCTCTTCTATGCCGGCATCCATGAACTCTTCGACGCAGCCGCAGTCCAGGCACACTATATGGTCGTGATGCGTGCCCTGGTTGAGCTCGAAGACCGCCATACCGTCCTCGAAGTGATGGCGGGTCACGAGGCCCGCCGCCTCGAACTGCGTGAGCACGCGGTAAACGGTGGCGAGCCCGATGTCCTCATTGGAGTCGAGCAGAGTGCGATAGATGTCTTCGGCTGACAGATGCCGCGTCGCGCTGCCCTCGAGGATCTCGAGGATCTTCAGGCGGGGCAGCGTCACCTTCAGGCCCGCTTTGCGCAGGTCCTTGCCTTCCACCGCGTCATCTCCTCCCGCAAACGGCGCCGGGCGTGGGATCGGCCGCGGCGGATTCGCGATCAGGTATCATCGGCGCCCATTATCGCGCATTTTCCCCTCCTACGGACCTCCATGCGACTTGAAACCCTGATTTCCGTTTCCGGCCCCGCGGCGCGCCTGCGCCTTCTGGCGCTCGCACTGCTCGCCGCCTGCATCTGGCTGACGGGCTGCGTGTACCGCATGGACATTCAGCAGGGGAACTACCTCGACGGCAAGGCCGTGAAACAGTTAAAGGTCGGCATGACCCGCAGCCAGGTGCGCTATCTGCTCGGCACGCCGATGGTGGAGGATGTCTTCAACAAGGACCGCTGGGACTACATCTATTACTTCAAGCGCGGCTACGTCCGCCGCCCGCTCGAGAGCCGGGTGATCGTGTACTTCCAGAACGATAAGGTGCAGCGCCTCGCGCTGTACAACGTACCCAAGGGACGGCCGTACGGCCCCGGCCGAATGGCCCCCGTCAACAAATTCAGTATCTTTTAGATTGGCGCAAAGTCGGCATCCTGCTGCTTTGCGCGACAAAATCGCCGGGAGCGATTTTGGACAGCGCGAAGCGGTGGGCCCGAGCAGATCGCCTGGAGCGATCTGCAACATCGGGCGCGCCGGCGCTCGATGGCCCCGAAGGGGCGAGGCCCACGACGGGCCGAGTAACGGCCGAGGCCCAGGATGGGCCGAGCAACACGGCCGTCTGACCGCATTTGATCTCGCGGGCCAGGGACGGCCTGGCCCGCTTACTTATTTGCTTTCGGACGACGCATGGATTGGGCGCGGCGACGCTGTCTGGGATCGTCGGGGAGGGGCCGGTAGAGCTCGATGCGATCGCCGTCGGCCGGGAGGTCGGCGCGAGTGCGCGGCTCGCCGAAGATCCCAACGGGAGCACTGTCCCAGGGCACCTCGACATCCTGCGCTTGGCGCCGGGCGGCCTCGATCGCCTCGGCAATGGTTGCGTCGGCGGGCAATGCCACGGGCCAAAGGTATTGGCGCGTGGAGTCGGCATAAGCCACCACGCAGTGCTTCGCTGGAGGGCGGCTCACGGCTTCGCGGGGCCGCGACTTCGGGCCACGAAGGCTTCGACCAACGAGCCGACGGTCTCGGCGAACTTGCTCTCGAGCATCAAGGCCGAAAACGCGCTCTTGAAGGCGAACCGCATGCTGAGCTCGACGCGGCATCCGTCGGGGCCTATGGGCGTGAGCAGCCACTGGCCCTCGAGCGTCTTGAAGGGACCGCTCACCAGGTGCATCAGAATCCGCTTGTCGGGCTCGAGCTCGTTGCGGGTAGTGAGCTCGCCGTGCAACGGCCCCTTTTTGACGCCGATCGTCGCCACGATCTCGCGCTCGGTCCGGGACTCCACGCGCGCGTGGGTGCACCACGGCAGGAAGCGCGGGTAGCTCTCGATGTCGTTGATGAGCGCGAACAGGCGGCTCGGCGGCTGGGCGACGAGCGCCGAGCGCTTGACCTCTCGCATAGGCGCTGATTGTCCCAATATCACCGCCCCGGCGACAAGCTTCCCAATACAATGGCGCCCCCGAGCCCGACCCGACCCATACCTCAGTCTTCAGTCATCCATGTCGCCCAAGGCCGACGCCCCAGCCTCCCGCCTGATCGCCGAGAACCGCAAGGCGCGCTTCGATTATTTCATCGAGGAGCGCTATGAGGCCGGGCTCTCATTACAGGGATGGGAAGTCAAGGCCATGCGCGCCGGGCGCGCCCAGCTCAAGGAAGCTTACGTTTACCTGAAGGGCGGCGAAGCCTTCCTGTTCGGCGCGCACCTCTCCCCCCTTCCATCGACCTCCAGCCACGTGGTCGCCGACCCCGTGCGCACGCGCAAGCTCCTCCTGCATCACAGCCAGCTCAGCGGCCTCGTCGGCGCCGTCGAGCGCAGGGGCTACACGCTGGTGCCGCTCGAGCTCTACTGGAAGGACGGCCGCGCAAAGCTCGAGATCGGACTGGCCAAGGGCAAGAAGCAACACGACAAGCGCGCCGTCGAGAAGGATCGTGACTGGAAGCGCGACAAAGCGCGGATTCTCAAACGCGGCTAGCCGGTCAAGGCAGATTGAACCCACTCACGGTGGTCGGCGTGCCCGAAGTCGGCGAGAGCTTGGGATTCTTCAGCGCGTAGACGAGATTGACCGTCACCACCGTGTCAGTGTGCTTCTCGGCGCCAGGCGGTGGGCTGGTGTTGTTCACCAACTGCACGCCTACGGCCAATGCCAGCGAAGCGTCGACCTTCACCTGAAGAGCCAGGTTGTCGGTAGTCGTCGTGTCGCTCGAGCCATATTGGACCAGCAGCGTGTTGACGAGCTTGGTCGATTGGGTGATGGAGTGTGAATAGTTCAAGCCGGCCTGCAACAGCGCGTCACTCACGACGGGCTGCGGCAGGCAGTCGATCGTGCCGGAGGTGTTGGAACTGCAGCCGCGCACCGTGACGTTGCCCACCGGACCCAGCGTGAGCAGTTCCGCCCGCTCGCGTCGATATCCCACGCCGAGCTCGCCCGCCAGCAGCGTCGCGGGTGTGTCCATGAACTTGAATCCGGCGCCGGTGGCAACGCTCTCCTGGTAGGCGAAGCCGGTGAAGAGGTTGCGATCCCAGCGGGCGGTCGAGAACCAGAAGGTGCGCTTGCTCAGCGTGAGGTCCGCCTGCAGATGCACGTTGGTATCCTGCTGCGTGCTGTAGTGACCGGTGCTGGCATAGAGAGCTGCAAACCCGCCGCTCAGCGTCCAGGGGCCCATCAGGTGAGCGGCGTCGAAGGTGGCGTTCCCGCTTTTCGTAGTCGTGTTGGCGCTCGTCACGAGGAGCCCGAGCTGTCCTTGCGCAGCCCAGGTCCCGGCGGGCGCTTCCGGTGATCTTGAGCCTGCATCGTCCCCTGGCGCGCTCTCGGCCTGCGTCGCCTCGGCCAATGTCACCGCTGCCGCAGCGTGTGCCTCGGCTGCCTCAACTGCTTGCGCTGTCTGCGCGGCTGCCGAATTGGCGGCTTGGGCGAAGCCGTGAAGCATCAGCGCGACACCCACGGCCGCAAAGCCCTTCCTCACCATTTGTGCGACTCCCTATGACTGACCCGACCCTGCGCCCCCGTTGGTGCTTGCGGCGCACGAAAAGCGGGCGACCTTACCGGAAACCGTACGCGGTGGGAACTGCCGCAGGTCGGCGACGGACGGCGAACTCGACCGCAACCCCGGCGGGGAACTTTTCTGCGGCGAAAGGCGGTCTTGAGGTATCCTATCGAGACCTTGGGGGCGACCGGCTTCGACGTGGGTTGCGAACCTTCAGGGGCGTACCGAGGTGCAGTGCCCTCGTAAATCACTCTGCAAAACTATAGTTGCTAACGACGACAACTACGCCTTAGCCGCCTAATCGCGGTTGACCTCCGACCAGCTCGTGCCTGTGCGACTGAATCGGGGGACGCGTTCACAGGATCGCGATCCGTGCGTGCGACGGGCCGGATCGTTAAGAGTCACCGTCCGCTGGCGCGGCGTCTTCCCTGCCCCT
>Ga0134128_10004056_pt1 | contig 17953 bp, 17 predicted proteins | sample KB31754_FD_96462 | JGI IMG/M metagenome (GOLD analysis project Ga0134128, IMG submission 96462) | Terrestrial soil microbial communities with excess Nitrogen fertilizer from Kellogg Biological Station, Michigan, USA - KB3-175-4 | ecosystem: Environmental > Terrestrial > Soil > Unclassified ... | reverse complement strand
TGCTCTGCAGTGCCCATCCGAAGATGGCTCCGGGGCGGATTGTGCAGATGTTCAAGAGTATTACGGCGCGAGAGATCTTTCGGCGAAAGCCGGCCGTCAAAAGGGTGCTGTGGGGTGGGGAATCTTGGACAGATGGGTACTATGTGGCGACGGTGGGCGAACGGGCGAATTGGCAGACGGTGGAACGGTATGTACAGCGACAAGGGCAACCTCGGGAGGATCTCCGACAGCTCTGGATGTTTTAGTTCTGTGATACCCCGCAGCTTGCTGCGGGGAGCTTCATTATACCGTGATTCTGTGATTCGATGAGTTCACTTTTCCCTGCGCCGGCGTCGAGACACGTGCCGACGCTGGCATCCTCACCACGGGACGAAACCATGCATGACAAACCAGGAGTCGACCGGCACCTATGGGAGATTCGCCCCATCCGCGATCTGCTCATCTTCGGCGCCCTCGCCGGTCTGCTCTGGTTTCTTTATCAATTACCTACTGTGTTCTTGCCGGTTTTTATCGCCCTTCTATTCGCCTATCTGGTGAGTCCGTTTGTCGGCTACGCGTTCAGACAGTGGTCGGTGCCTCGCCCCTTGACGGTCGGCATACTCATGTTGCTCTTGACCCTCATCTTCGTCGGCCTCGGATTCTGGCTCATCCCCCTCTTGATCGAGCAAGCTCAGACACTAATACAAAAAATCCCGGTATATGCACGGAGTCTTTCACAACGCTATCAGGACCTACTGAGTAGCTCTTTCAACCTACGCGACCTCCTTGGGCGGATGTACGACGACCCGCTGGCAACGCTCCGGCCCCTTTTCGTAGGGACCGGTCAAGCATTCGGCCTGCTGGGACAGCTGCTCGGGATCACCGTCAACGCCGCCCTCTATACGATCTTGATCCCCATCTACTTTTTCTTCTTCGCTTGGAATTTTGAAAGCATGAGTCAGACCGTCGTTCGCCTGATTCCTCTCGCGCATCGACAGCACACCGTGCATGTCTTGGGCCGAATGGATACAGCCGTGCGTGGCTTCGTGTTCGAACGCCTCCTCATCGCAGTGGTCACCAGTATATTGTACGCAACAGGATGGGCGTTGGCCGAAGTTCCCTATTGGTTCCTGTTAGGAGTGGCCACCGGTCTAGCCTCCCTGGTACCGTATCTCTCCACAATCGGATGGCCCTTAGCCGTCATACTGAAGTACGCCGATGCCGTTACGGCAGGGCAATCCACCGAGACCGAATGGATGGCCATCTTGTTATGGCCGAGCGTAGCCTACCTGGTTGGGCAATTCATCGAAAGCTGGATCCTGACTCCCTGGCTACAACGCCACTCCACAGACATGAGCGCCGCGACGATTCTCATCGTCGTCTTCGTGGGCGGAGCCGTAGGGGGGCTGTTCGGGCTGATTTTTGCGATACCCGTCGCCGCCTGTCTCAAAATTCTGATCGAAGAATTTGTCAGGCCGCGATGGCTTCAATGGGTGCGCGAGCCCTAAAGCTTTGGTACAGAACAATCTTAGACTTCCTTAGACTTCGGCCCATGCCGACACGGTTATCTGTTGCACAGCAACTCTAGGGAGCAACCGAGTACAGTACCCGTAAGAGCCGAGGTATATGTGAACTAGTCGTCCAGCAGAAAGGAGACGGCCATGACATTACCGCAACACAATATTTCACTGTTCCTCTTACTTGTTCTATTCGTTCTTGGCACGGCGGGATGTGATGCTACAAAAGAATTGGTCAAAGCGCCTTTTGAAGCGACAACGGCCCTATCCAATGGGACAACGCAGGCTACAAGTGAACTTCTCGAGCCGCTCAAGGAGTTTATTTCTAGCACTACTCCCGGAGCGATGTATAACGATCCACAAAAGGCAAAGCACCGCTTCCGGGTATTTGTTGCTTGCAGCTTCAATAACGTCCAGCGAGACATCGCCCAAGGCGAAGGGGAATATGTGACGTCGCTCGCAACACTTGCAGGCATCCCACAAGAACGACGCCCTCAATTTTTTGCCATGCTACAAGAACGCTATACCACCATCTATTCCACAAACACCGCGCCGGTCGAATCCCTGCATCGGTTAACAGCCGTGGCCTGGCCTGAGGAAAATTGAAAATGAAATTTCAACTTGATAGCTGCTCGCATAGTCTTGTGAGCAGGCCATACATCGAGAGGTAAACCATGTCAAAACCGAAACGCATAGACGCCGATCATCTCATCCGACGGTACTATGAAGGAGAGGATATGGGGCGGCAAGATGCTTTTCCGGAAGATACTTTGGCATCTGTTCCGCGTGTCGATCCTCGCTCTTCCGATGCAGTGACATCCGATGCAACGTTGTCCGGAGGCGATGTCGATGCGACGTGGAGCGGGACGGACGACGGTGAAGAGGCGGTGGGCGGTTCGACTCCAACCCCGGATCAGGACGTAGTTGACGAATTAGGGAAGGCCGTGGGCATTACGTATAACGACGCTGAGCCTTTGCGATTCGGCGATAAAGTGGCCGATCGCGATGCGCGGCGATGGGAGTTGAATCCCGCCTCTTCCGAGGAATACCAAGAACGATTGCGTGAACTCACATCCGGCGAGACCGGCGCGCCGAAACGTCCGCCAACCAAACGACTGAAACCAGCCGCCAGAACCGAACAAGGCGCATCCAATCGCGACAGAGTAGGCGCCAGAAAGACACCAAAGAAAAAACGCTGACATTTTATTTGATGAATGGCTGTACGGGCGCGATTTTTACGGAAAGGAGCCGACTATTATGAAGATGAAGACCCTATCGCAACAGCAGCAGAACTGCCTACAGGCCTGTTTCTCATGTGCGCAAACCTGCGAGACGTGCGCAGACGATATGATCGGCATGGAACATCACGACCATAATGATTTGATGACACGTTGTATCAGACTGTGCCGCGATTGCGCCGACATCTGTGCCCTCGCCGCCAAATTCATCAGCCGTTCCTCACAGCGCTCCGAGTCCCTGTGCCGGATCTGCGCGGAGATTTGCGACGAGTGTGCAGAAGTGTGCGAGAGCCATGCGCCGCAACATGCTTTATGCGGTCCATGCGCGGAGGAATGTCGTCGGTGCGCGGATCTCTGTCGGGAAATAGTGGGATAGCGGCTCCTGCGGCATGATTGGTCCGAGAGCCGGAACCGAGGACCTTTCTGAAGGAGTGGCGCATGCGGAGCTTCTTTGCGATCAATCTCATGTTCGTGACCTGTTTAGTAGCCGCCTCGATGGAGGCGGCTACCCTTGTTCGTCCGCACAATGCTAGTCCGCCGACGAACCCAAGTCCAGGACCGACCGACCCGACTCCCAAACCGTCCGGACCGATTCCGCCTCCACAGCCTCCCGTTCCAAAACCCAATCCATCGCATCTGTCGCCTTCAACTGACCTTGGCTCAGCCTGAGATTGAAAGGATTATTCAGATGGTACCGACCTATTGGGAATCGCTTCGGATCGGATGGACTATTCTCTGGCGGGGAGTGGGAAGCGTGGTGCTGTTGCTGATGCTGGTCAACGGACTGATCATCACCGGCATGCCCGAACTCTCCCGGACGAGTCCTTCCTGGGGAGCGATTTTCTTTCCATTCGCTCTGGCCACCCTGATCGGAGCCTTCGGCATCATGCCATGGCTCGTAAAGAGCCTATGTACGATTTCGTACCCAGGGTTTCGTCTACGACTTATGCATGAGTCCTCAGCTTCTCAGACGTAAGTCGCTTCATATGTATCAATATGCGATTGCCTGAACATGAACCATTGACATGAAGGAGAGCAACATAATGCACACCGCGACACTGCAACAAAAGTATGAACCACGACCCTATGATCTCCACGACCTTCACGGCATTTCAGACCGGACGCTCGCCATGCATTTCAAGCTCTACGAAGGCTACGTCAAGGAGACGAATAATCTCACAGCGCGAATTCATCAACTGGTGGAGGACGGGAAGGTCGATCAGGAAGAGATGCCGGTCTATTCGGAGCTCAAACGGCGATACGGGTTCGAATACAACGGTATGGTGCTGCACGAATACTATTTCGATAATCTCATAACCAACGGATCGGCTGAACCCGGTGCGCATTCCCCGTTCAGACGCGCGGCAGAAAGCAGCTTCGGCACGTATGAAGGATGGAAAGGCGATTTCATCGGAGTGGGGAAAATGCGGGGGATCGGCTGGGCCGTATGTTATCTCAACCCCTACAACGGCAGACTCACCAATCATTGGATTACACTGCATGAAACCGGCAACGTGGCCGGCTTCGCCCCTGTGTTGGTCATGGATGTGTGGGAACATGCCTTCATTCTTGATTACAAACCTTCGGAACGCGTCTCCTACATCGAGGCTTTTTTTTCCAATATCAACTGGAAGACCGTTGAGCATCGATTGGAGCGCACGATCGCGCCGACATCTATTCCGGCGCTGAGGTGACAGAATTCCTGAGGATGCTGGAAAAGCTTTTCCGCAAAGTCCGCGACGCGAAGAATAATGAGCGTCATGTCTGCGGACGGGCGTGAGTCGGTGAGCGCCCCGTGTCTTGGTCGAGGCGTAATCCTTTCTCACCCGCCTATTCCGAGCTGCCAGGGCGCAGCGCTCTCCCGCTTCGGTACGTTGAGGCCTTGAGCGATGCGAGAACGACGCTGGAGGGCTTTTGCAGCGTCCTCACTTACAATTGGATGACCGCTCTCAGAGGCAGATGGTCTGAAGCCAGGCTTGAGAGGGTCGTCTTATGAGCTCGGATGTCAATGACGCTGTCGGGAGGTCGAATCCAGATACGGTCGAGGGCAAAAATAGGCCAGGGAGAAGGAAATGATCGGAGCGAGGGCGTGTGGCCGAAAATTTTGGCAATCCACCGAAGAGGTCGCCCCCATAAAAACCATTCATTGATGTCCCCCATGAGAACGCAATGGCGCGTGCCGAACCGTTTGAGAAGTTCGCGCACTTGCCATCGCCTCTCGCTCGGACGTAAACCGAGATGGGTCGCAATGACCTGCAGCCGCTCCATGCCGCACATCACATCAACATCGATGGCGCCGCGAGGCTCATGGCCACGGACACTTAGATCGACCAGCCGGAGTTCTCTCAGCTTACAGGTCGTCAGTACGCCGTTCCCGTATGCGCCGTGGCGTCGCAAGATAGGTCCGGCGATCGGAGTCATACTCAAATGCACGGCCAACCACTGCAGAGTGTCTTCCTCATCCACTTCCTGTAGTGCAATGAGATCAGCCTGCAATTCCTGCAGCACCGCAAGGATACGTTCCCGGCCATACTGGCCATCCCATCCAATGCAACGGTGTACATTATATGTGGCCACCGTGAGACGCATGGTTACGACACCGTCCCTTAGGAAATTGCCGGGTGATCCAGCAAAAGTGCAATCACAATGCCCATGGCGTCCAAACCTATTGATTCAGGAGTCAGTAACCTTGCCTATCTTATCCAATTTTAACGAGTCGTCATCCAGAAATTATGCGCGTCGAAAGGACAACTTGTCCTTCTTTCATCTTTATGACACACACAAGCGCTGGACGAAAAAAGATATCATCTGCCCATTTTCAAAAAAACTGATGTATTTGACGAGCATGCAAACCGATACACACGGCGGTCTCACTTTTGCACAGTAAGCCAGAATTACTTCACGGATTCAAACTTCAACATGGAGGAGATTGATCATGGCTAAGACACTCATTGAACCTGCTTCCACATCGACGGATGAGCTTCGAGCAATGTTGCTCGAATGGCGCTCAGTGATTCAACAAGAGATCCATGAGCTTTTGGCTCAGCATCGGGAGCACTACACTGCGACCCACAATGATTCTGTCCTTGACCTTGAAGATATGTCTTTACGCGACAGCACCGCCGAACAGCAATTGTCGTTACTGGAGGCGCGTAACCGCACCCGCCTGATGTTGGATACGGCACTCCGTCGACTAGACGATGGAGAGTATGGATTGTGCGAGGATTGTGGCGACAAGATAGGCGCGGGGCGTCTGAGAGCCCTCCCCTTCGCAAAACGTTGCCTGTCGTGTCAACATCAGGCCGAAGTGCTGGAGAAGATTGCGCGACAAGAAGTTCGGCGGGACGACATGTAACAGCGCTGGGACAACTTTTCAATCAGGTTCAGGCAGAAGTCGATGGCATCAAGGACAACCACCCGATCAGCACCAGCCAGAGGGATCATCCTCAATAGAACATGAGACTGCATGGGGGGCTGTGTCCAGCGGGATGCGTCCCCTATTGGTGCACCACTTTCTTGAGAAAGAGTACCTCAGACTCGACATCCTGGTTCAGCATGAGATGGCTGAAGAGCACACGCCAATGGCGATCAAATCTCCACAGCAACCGTCCTCAATCAAATTTTTCGGATTGTGCATGGAACAGATACGCGATGTCCGCCCCGTCGTACCGTTTGTAAATCGTCCACGGCTCCGACTCTCAATTTTCCATGGTCCACCATCGTGGAGAGGCTGGTTCCTGTCGGCATCAGGCTATCTGTGATCATGCCGGATACGCTCACCGCTGCTTGGTCGCCTGGACCTGGAGATTGTTGGTGATGCGCTTGACGCCGTTTACCTGTCCAGCCAGCTGTTCCGCGCGAGCTTTCTGTTCCGAGGTTTGCACCACGCCATTGAGAATCACGGTCCCTCGGTCTGTTTGCACATCGACATGCGAAAAGGCCACCACATTCATATCTTGAATATTATCGGCCGCCAGTTTCCCTTGTATGGCCGCCGTGATTGAATCATCGTTCAATTTATCTAAGGCGGTTTTGCCGATCATGGCCTCACCGGCCGTGAGGTCGCTCACCCCACTAAATACGAGAACAAGAAGCACGAAAACAAGTGATAACATTCTCATAGGATCATACCCTTATGGACTATGATGGTTGCTTGATTCAATTGTATGCTATCCACGATTGCATGATGCTTCATTGACCGCTTCTTCCACCGCCTCCTGTCCCCGTTTGGCAAATCCCCTAGCGGATCGTCCGACATCCCTCACCGCCTCCTGTCCCTGTTTTGCAAATTCCCTAGCGGATCGTCCGGCATCTCGGACAGCCTCTTCTCCCTTGTCATAACAGTCTCTTCCTCGCTCCACCGCTGTGTCCCAGGCCTCTTGCCCCCTATCAATCAGATCATCCTTCGCGCGATTGGCGTAATTGCGCAACAGGCCGCGCAGCTCTGAGCCCGGCTGAGGAGCAAACAGCAGCGCGACGCCGGCGCCGATCAACGCTCCAGCCATGAACGCGGACCATCCAGCGGCCTCTTCAATTCCTTCATCGTAATAGTTTCCATTACGCATACTATCGTCCTCCTTTTTCCGCCAAGAAACGTAATGTTCTGCGACTACGTTCGAATTTCTTTGATCTGCCGTTCCGCCTCAAACCAGTGAGACCAATCGTTGCCGTGTTCGCAGCCGCTCTCTTGAAACAGCATAAACGCCTGCTCTGCGATTCGACGATGCGTCGTCGAATGATCCTCGGTATTCTGAAGTCCATTAGGAGTAGGAGAAGTCATTGAAAGCGTTTCCTCGGATACCTTTTCAGATTCTCGCAACTCAGCAGACGGCTCCTCTATGCACTGCTGCTCTTGCCGCTTTTTGGGGTTAGCGTATGGTTGGAATGAATTGCGTTGAGCGGAGTTTCTGCTTAAGACCTGTCCCGCCGGTTCGGCATTCGTTGGTCCCCCCTTATCCGCCTGACCGTCCCTCATTTTCTCTTTGCTGATCGATGGTTTATTTTTACTCTTGTCCGAACGCGCTCGTGCCATTTCCTCTCCCCATCCGTTGATAGTTGACGAAATCCTTCATTCCGGACGTTTGACCATTCCCTGCTTTCGCAACGACAGCACCTGCTTGTTTGTCGTCGCAACACTCATGTCAGAGGCCTCGACTCGGACGTGATCACCTTCTTTAAACTCTTATCGGTTCAATGACACGGATCTCCTCCTTGCAGCACATCCTTGCACCTATGCGATTCCTTTGTCCGGCGACCATGGGTCATGCCAATCGAAGATGGGATGCCCTCGTCGCTGTTGCTTCCGGTGAATGTGGAACACACGGTGATCCGCCGTCAGAGCCCAACAACCTGGGGCCAGCAATCGTACAAACACGATTCCGTCCTCTGTGTTTGAAGCGCCTATTGCATTACCCGCTTCCATGGCATATGTTTTAACAATCATACGTTCACCATATCTGACGTGCAATGGATCATTAACTAGGAGACTGCCTAGTTTGCATAGGTCGACAGGCTCGGGATGCTCCGAGTGAGCCAACTCTCTTGCCGCATGTTACTGGCGTTACTGCTCACAGGATGTAGTGACGATCCTGTCGCCGACTCGGACGCCGCACATGCTCCCGATGCCAAACCGCAAGCTGGCATCGTCCATCTGACAGCCGAGGAAATACAGAGCGGAGAGATCGCCGTCCGCTCAGTGACCAGCGGCGATTTCAGCGTGCACCGTGAATTTCCCGCAACGGTGGCTCCTAATCATCATGCCACGGCCCAAATCACTGCTCTCGTCAGGGGACGCGTCCTCGAGGTGTACGCCGATTTCGGACAGGAGGTAAAAGGAGGAGAGGTGCTGGCCATGCTGTATAGCGGCGAGCTCGGCATGGCCCAATCGTCTTACTTAAAGTCCGGCGCGAGGCTGTACGTAACGGAACAAGCGTTTGAGCGCGCCAAAATGCTCGTGCAAGAAAAAGTCATCGCCTTGGCGGAGCTCCAGCGTCGCAAAGGAGAGATGCTGAGCGCACGCGCCGAACGCCAAGAAGCACAAAACCGTCTCCGCCTCCTCGGCATGACCGACGACCAGATCGATCGACTGGATCGAGATCAAAAGGTCCGTTCGAATATTTCGATTACCGCGCCGTTCAATGGCCGCATCATCTTCCGCAATTTGACCAAAGGCGAAGTCGTGGAGGTGACGCATCATCTGTTTACGATCGCCGACCTCTCGGAAGTCTGGGTCTTGGCGAACATTCCCGAAAAAGACATTCCGTTCATCCGCAATTCCGTGCGAACCGATGGGAATCGCAACGTCGAGGTGCGCCTCAACGCCTATCCGGAGGAGGTATTCCACGGCAAGGTGACGTACGTCGGCGATGTCCTGGACGTGGCCACGCGGACGATGAACCTTCGCATCGAACTGTCGAATCGGGACCACATGTTGAAGTCCGAGATGTACGCGACCGTTCGAGTGTACTCTCCACCCACCCGCGGCGTATTAGCGGTGCCGGAGAACGCGGTTCAACGCGACCGGGACCGATACTACGTGTTCGTGCAGCTCGATTCACACACCTTCGAAGCCCGCGACGTCAAATTGGGCGACTCCAACGGGAACCAGGTCGCGATCGTCGAGGGCCTTCGTGAAGGAGAACAGGTCGTGACGAACGGCGGATTCATTCTGAAGTCTGAGTTGATGGGCGAAGACCTCTAGTTCATGCTGACTTCCCTGCTCGAATTTTCCCTTCGGCAACGGATCCTCGTTCTTATTTTTTCAGCCGGTATGGCCGCCGGCGGGCTGTATGCATTCAAGACGATTCCGATCGACGCCTTTCCTGACGTCACGACGATTCTGATACAAGTCGTCACCAAAGCCGAGGGACTATCGCCGGCGGAAATCGAACGGTTCGTCACCTTTCCGATCGAATTGCAGTTGCGTGGCGCGCCCGGTCTGACGGACATCCGTTCCTTCTCCAAAGTCGGCGCTTCCATCATCACAGTCGTCTTTCGTGACGATATCGATATTTATTTAGCCCGGCAGATCGTCCTGGAGCGGGTTCTCGAGGTTCAAGGCTTGTTGCCGCCCGGCGCCACATCTCAACTGGTGCCCAACTACACCGGTCTGGGAGAGGTGTATCAATTTTATCTCGATGGACCGCACGACAACGAACCGGGGTACCAGCCGACCATCGAGGAATTGACCGAACGGCGAACGTTAGTGGATTGGGTCATCCGCCCCTTGCTCAAGGGACTGCCGGACGTCGTGGATGTCAACTCGATGGGTGGCTATGTAAAACAATATCAGGTCATCGTGAACCCCGGTCTGCTCCTCAAATACGATCTCGCGTTGCATGACGTCTTCCAGGCGGTCGCGAAGAACAACGCCAATGCCGGCGGGAACATCCTTGAAAAAGACGAAGAAAAGTATATCGTCCGCGGTATCGGACTGATCCATACCTTGGAGGACATCGGCAACATCATCTTGCGGGAAGTCCATGGCACGCCGGTGTACATCCGCGACGTGGCGGAAGTGCAGTTCGGTCATGCCGTGCGACATGGCGCCAGCGTACTCAACGGCTCTCGCGAGGTCGTGTCCGCCCTGGTGCTCATGCTGCGTGGCGGCAATGCTCGGGAGGTGGTCCAAGCGGTCAAGGACAAAATCGACGAAATCCACGACAAACATATTCTCCCGGGCGGGCTTCGCATCGTGCCGTTTTACGACCGTATGGATTTGGTCAATGCCGCGTTACACACGGTGTACAAAGCGCTGATCGAAGGCATCATCTTCGTGATCATCGTCCTCTACTTGTACCTCGGCGATATTCGCAGCGCCCTGGCCGTGACGATCGTGCTGATCGTCGCGCCGCTCGGCACGTTCATCGTCATGCGGTACTACGATCTGACGGCCAATTTGATGTCGCTCGGCGGTTTGGCCATATCCTTGGGCATGATTACCGACGCCGCGATCATTCAAGTGGAGAACGTCTCGCGACATCTCTCGGAAGCCTCGGAGGACGATCGCCGGTCCGTCGAACGCCGGCTCCCGATCGTATTGAAAGGCGTGGCGGAAGTCCGCGGCCCCAGCCTGTTTGGGGAATTGATCATTGCGCTGACCTTCTTGCCGATCCTGGGACTCGTGGGCATGGAAGGTAAAATGTTCGGCCCGCTGGCCCTCACCATCATGATGGCGCTGTTCGTTTCTCTGCTGTTATCGTTTACGCTGTCTCCGGCGCTCTGTCTGTTGCTCCTACGGGGAGGAGGACACAGCGATCCCTTTGTGGTGCGATGGGCCAAGCGGGGGTACCGTCCCATTTTAGAATGGGCCATGGCGCATCCCAGGATCCTCCTCAGCGGCGCCGGCGCGTTATTGATCGGCAGCCTGGCGCTCTTCCCATTTCTCGGCGGAGAATTCATCCCGATCCTCAATGAGGTCGCCATCACCCCTCAAACCATTCGCCACCCGAGCATCTCTCTGGAGGAGTCGATACAAATCGAAATGGATATGCAGCGGGCCGTCATGGAGTTTCCGGAAGTCACCAAGGTAGTCTCGAAGATCGGCCGCTCCGAGATCGGCAACGATCCGCAGGAACCGAACGCGAGCGATCCCGTCGTTTCGCTCAAGCCGATGGAAGAATGGACCACGGCGAAGACCAAGACGGAATTGGATCAAGCTGTGCGCAAACGTCTCGAAAAAGTTCCCGGGGCCACGTTCTTGCTGAGCCAACCCATTCAACAGCGCGTCGATGAACTCTTATCCGGCGTCCGATCGGAGGCCACCGTCAAAGTCTTGGGGGACGATCTCAATGTGCTGCGCAAAACCGGCGAGCAAATCAGCGCCATCATGAACAACATTCGAGGAGTCGCCGATGTCCGCATCGAGCAGCTCTTCGGGCAAGTCTATTTGGCGATCGATATCGACCGGGGGAAAATCGCCCGATACGGCGTCAATGTCGCTCAGATCCAGGAAATCATATCGACGGCGATCGGCATGGAGTCAGCCACACAGGTCTACGAAGGCGAAAAACGTTTCGATTTGACGTTGCGCTATCCCGAGTCGGCCCGCAATAGCGTCGAGACCATTCGCGATATTCTGCTGCGCACTACGACAGGCTCTCTCGTTCCATTGGGCGACCTCGCGCGAGTCGAACTCCGTGAAGGCCCCGCCTTGATCAGCCGGGAACAATTGCAGCGGCGAATCTACATCGGCTTCAATACGTATGGCCGCGACATCGAAAGCATCGTCACGGAAGCGCAGAGCAAGATCGCCAAACTCAAACTGCCGCCCAGCTATCAAATCGTATGGGGAGGGTCGTTCGACAACATGCGGCGGGCGATGTCCCGCTTGAAGATCATCGTTCCCATCACAATCGGAATCATCTTTCTATTTCTGTACGTCACATTCAACTCATTCCGATACGCGACGATGATCATGCTCAATCTTCCATTGGCGCTCATCGGCGGCATCGTCGGACTGTGGGTGACCGGAGAATATCTCAGTGTGCCGGCTTCGGTTGGATTCATCAACTTGTTCGGGGTTGCCGTGCTCAACGGCGTCGTGCTGGTGTCGTATATCGATCAGCTGAGAAACGACGCCTCGTCGTTGAAGGAGGCGGTTGTCCGTGGCTGTATGTTGAGACTACGGCCTGTTCTTATGACTGCCACAGTGGCGCTGCTCGCGTTGACGCCGCTCGCCTTGGCCACAGGCGTAGGATCGGAGGTACAGCGTCCGCTCGCCGTCGTCGTCATCAGCGGCCTCTTGACATCGACCACATTGACGCTGCTTGTCCTTCCCGTTCTCTTTCCCTGGTTCGAGCGGAAACAGGATTAGCGTATTCCATCGTTCTGCCGTCCAGACGCTGAACCCCTCAGACTAGGGATCTCACTCGTTTTATTGCCCACACCATTCGCATACGCTTGAGAGCGACTCGGGCAATGGGTTCCCGGGTTCCTGCCCCAACGTTCGATCGAACGATCGGTGTGAGGGCGAAGGGGTATCATTCAACTCATCAGGGAAGGATCGCGATGAAGATCGCCCAAGTTGCGCCGTTGTGGGAAAGCATTCCTCCGCACCGCTATGGAGGCACTGAACGTATCGTTTCATACTTAACTGAAGAACTCGTTAGCCTTGGCCATGACGTCACCCTGTTTGCCGCCGGTAATTCGGTTACATCGTCGACTCTCCGTGCGATCTGCCCGTCGTCTTTGCGTTCAACCCCGCAGATGTTCCCAGACGCTTCGTTTTCACTTCTCCTTGAGCGTGCATTCGGAACTTACGCCGAGGACTTCGATCTCATCCATTCACACCTCGATCTCCTGGGTTTTCCTCTCACCCGTCGGTGTCGCACGCCGGTGTTGACGACATTATATGGTCGGCTCGACCTGCCGGAACTGATTCCGGTGTTTGAGCAGTTCCCCGAGTTACCGCTGGTGTCGGTTTCGGACGCACAACGATGCTCGATTCCTGGGGCCAATTGGCAGGACACTATCTATCCTGGACTGCCTCAAAATCTATATTCCATGCATCTAAATCTCGGCCGGTACCTCGCATTCTTGGGACGGATCTCGCCCAACAGAGACGTGGAACAGGCTATCGAATTGGCCAAACGCACTGATATGCCGATTCGGATCGCGGCCAGAGTTGATCCGGCGGATCAGCATTACTTTGAACACATCGCGCCGTTATTCGAACATCCGTTAGTGGAGTATGTCGGTGAGATCACTGATGGTGAGAAAGACGATTTTCTCGGTGAGGCCTATGCGTTGATCTGCCCTGTCGATCGGCCTGAACCCCCCGGTTTGGTCTTGATCGAGGCTCTCGCGTGCGGCACGCCCGTGCTGGCTTATCGACGGGGAGACATTTCAGAAATAGTGGATCACGGATCGACGGGATATCTCTCCGACACCTTGGAAGAGATGGTCCATACAGTAGCATGGGTACCCAATCTCGATCGCCACCGCTGCCGAGCAGCTTTCGAGAAACGGTTTACCGTCGAACGTATGGTTCAGGACTATCTCTTATTGTATCGGCGATTAGCGCACAAAGAGAAAGATCAATCGGTTGAACGAGAGGCGTATCGTATTATGCAGCAGTTCTCCCATTCGGTGACCACCGACGATACCCGAATCGAGGAAGCAGCATAATTCTTGGAAATCAACCATCTGGTATGCGTTAATCGACTGTGAGAGCAGCTTTTTTCCATTTGCGTTTGGATGACACCGAATGTTCAATGGCGTGGCACAATGCGTCAACCGCGCTCTCTTTGGTCAAATAGGTGGACACGCCCGCCGCTTTCATTTTTTTCTCCGTATCGGCTGATTGATTCACCGACAGGCCGATGACGACGGTGGTCGGCTGATTCGCTTTGATCTGCTGCGTCGCTTCGATCCCATCCATCTTCGGCATATTGATGTCCATCACCACCACATCAGGATCGAGGCCCTGCGCCAGTTCGACCGCTTCCGCTCCATTGCTCGCCTCGCCGACGACTTCAAGATGGTCATACGCCGTCACAATGCTCCGCAAGCCTTGCCGCATCGTGGGGTGATCGTCCACCAGCAACACACGAACTCGTGAGGGGTGAGAAGTGAGGGGTGAGGTGTATTCGGAATCGTCGCTGCCTCTTACTCCTAACCCTTCACTCGTCACGTTTGTCAACGCTTCTTCACCCTTCTCCCCTAACCCCTTACCCCTAACCTCCCCCGCCGGCAGTGTCAGCATCGCCCTGGTGCCCTTGCCCGGAGCCGATTCGATCTGGAACGAGCCTCCCACCGCCCGCATACGTTCCCGGATACTGAAGAGTCCGAATTTAGAAGAGATGCTTCCAGTGGGTGTCCCAGCAGCAGCAGCAGCAGCAGCAGCAGCAGCAGCAGCAAGATCAAAGCCCGCGCCCTCATCCTGTACTTCGATTCTCAGCAGGCCGTCGCGCTGTTCCATCCGGACGGTGGCTTGGCCGGTTCCCGCATGTTTGGAGGAGTTGATGAGCAGCTCCCGCACGGATTGAAACAATAAGGTGACTTGGTCCTCAGGAAGCTTGAGATCCTCACCTGAAGGCACGGTCACAGTGACAATCTGATTATATTTCTTCATGTAGGTGCCCAGCCACTGAAGCACCGCTGTCAGGCCGTGATCGCGCAGCACGGTGGGACTGAGGTCGGAAACGAGGGTACGGCTATAGGTCAACGCGTCGGAGAAGATGTCATCCACTTTCTTGAGGACCTGTTCACAGGCCAGTACGCCGGCGGTTGCGCGCTTGCCCTGTCCGATCGTGAGTCTGCCCAGCACCAGCATCTGTTGCAGATGGTCATGCAGCTCCGTCGCCAACCGTTTGCGCTCCCGCTGCTCGGCCAGGTTGAGTTCAGTGGCCAAGGTGCGGAGGTGATCTTCCGACTGAGCGAGTTCATACGTGCGTTCGGCCACGCGCTGCTCCAACTCGACGGCAAAATGTTTCAGTCGTTCCTCCGCCTGCTTGCGATCAGTGATGTCGCGGGCGATTTTCGACGCGCCAGTGACGCGGCCCTGACTGTCCAGGATGGGAGAAACCGTCAGAGAAATATCGAGCAACGTCCCGTCTTTTCGGCGGCGGACCGTCTCATAATGCTGAATGGATTCTCCGCCCCGGATTCGCTCCAGAATGCCCGGCTCCTCGTCCAGACGCTCGGGAGGAATGAGCATAGTGATGGGCCGGCCGATCGCTTCCTGCGCGTGGTAGCCAAACAGCCGTTCCGCTCCCGCATTCCAACTGGTGATGACGCCGTTCAGGTCTTTGCTGACGATAGCATCGTCGGAAAATTCGACGATGGCAACGAGTCTGGCATTGGCAAGTTCCGCCCGCTTGCGCTCGGTAATGTCCACCAGCATATTGATGCCACCGACAATCTTGCCTTGGGCGTCGCGGAACGGCGTCGGATAGGGCATGAACCAGACACGCGTGCCGTCGGGACGCTCTACGATGGCTTCGGCCTCACGGACCGCGCGACCCTCTTTGAGTGCGATGGCCATCGGACATTCGTCATGCGGCATCGGCGTGCCGTCGGGACGGTACAGCTTCCAACTCACGCACCACTCGTCGCTGCCCAGCTTCGGCACGCGGCCGGAGAATTCCACGGCGGCCGGATTGAAGTGCGTGAGGCGCCCTTCGGCATCGGTGGTGTAGATCGCGGCCGGCAACGCATCGATCATCTCACGAAAGCGAGCCTCGCTCTCGCGCAACGCCTGATGCGCTCGCAATAAGTCACAGTGTTGCTTCTCAGTCTCGCGCAGCAATGTTCGTTCGTGCATGAGCGCCTGACTCACCTCACAAGCGCCGGCAACCGGATCGTTGAGGAGATACTCGGCGAGCGACTGGTGTGTCGCCAACAGCTGGGTGAGGTCAGCTTCGAAGGCAAGTTCTTGATGCGTCTTGGTCCAGTAATGGGCCGTTCGGACGAAGCCGAGGAAGAGCAGCAGGTGCTGCAGACGTGATTCGCCCAGAACCCGTTGGAGAGCATCAAGGCAGACGGCCGCCTCCGGCGTCTGCAAGAAGACATGGCTGGCGCAAGCAAAGATTGCCTCTTCCAACCGGGAATCCGGGGCGGGTAGTTCGGACATGGAGCCATCATCGGCAGCGCATTGCGCGAGATAGGGCTCTAGCTGCTCCGCGCGCGCAAGCGGACGTCTGATGAGCCGGATAACGTCTTCGACTGTTTGGATCGGACTCTGAGCGTCGCCCGATGGATGCCCCAACCCGACAAGAAAACCGACGTGCCGCGTAATGCAGTAGCGCACCTCGCAGAAGCGGGACAGATACACGAACAGCCGTTCCTTGAAGAGCGAGGGCAGCGGATTATCCAGATACGCGAATCGGGCAAATCCCCAGAGATTTGCGGTGATCTCCGGACTTTCGGGAGCAAGCCGGAAGAAATTCGGCAATAGGCCGAATCGGCGCTCGATCTCGGTGTGCAACGGACTCAGTTCCTCGCGCCTCTGTTGGGATTGAGCCGTCTCGGACCCTGCGTTATTGCGGAGGGAAGATTCTCGTGATTCCTGATTCTTCATCCGGCCACAAATGATCGTGTCAGCGAAGACGAAAGATTCCAAGTAGGTACAGTATAGTGGCAAGAGGGGGGGGGTGAGGTCTAGGAAACCCCCTTGACTGCTTTAAAAATTCACCAGGACGACCTCTCATATAATTCCAATTCGCTGTCGTGCATCCGAGCGAAGAGATCTCAGTCGAACTGGTTGAACGCCCCCGGCTCGGCCATCGGAAGCACGATGGCTCGCTACGATGACTCAGCCGGTTACCCCGGCACGCCAAGACGCGCCGCCGACATGGTGACGCGGCGGTATCCCATGAGAACGAAGTTAGAGGACTCTTTCAACGGCCTGTCATACGCCGCTTCATACTTACCGTCAAGTGCTGGTGTACCTTGGCATACTCGGCCCAAGGGTCCTTGGCAAGTCGTGACAATCGTTCTTCGATGTTGTGCAGTATAAACCGGTCCGAACGTAGCTCAGGAGAGCACTCATCCCAAGTCAGCGGAACGGAAATGGGAGCCCTCGGCCTGGCGCGCGTCGAATAGGCGGCCACCGCATAGCAGGCGGGACCGTCCGCTTCCTCGACTTCAATGCGATCAATCGCCTCATGAACCTGATCCGTCACGTGTTTCTGATAAAAACATCCGGTACCCTCCCCATCCGGACAACGTATCAGCTTCGGTGAAGCCGCCGATCACAAACTCCTGACGCCGGTGGCATTTCAGCTTGAATGAAGCTCCCCGCAGCTTGCTGCGGGGAGCTTCATTCAATGGCCATTGTCATACGGGCAGCTTCGTCAGGCAGTCCCCGACGGCGTCAGCTTTCGACCGGCACAATGAGCGCCATCGAGACCGCCTGACGGACCATTTGGCTGGCATAACCCCACTCGTTGTCATACCAACTCATCACCTTGACCAGATTGCCGTCGACGACCTGCGTCATATCGACATCGACGATCGACGCGCGCGAATCTTGAATGATGTCGGAGGATACGATCAGATCCTCCGTCACTCCCAGTACCCCGGCATACCGGTCGCTACGCGCCTCTTCCAAGAAAATGTTGTTCACTTCAGAGCTACTCGTGTTCTGTTCCGTCAACATTGATCTTCCCCCGATTTTGTGGACACCGGGTTACGCGACAGCCGCCTTTGCTTCGAACTCGGCGGGGGACTGATAGCCAAGGGTCGAGTGGCGTCGCTGCCGATTATAAAATACTTCGA
>Ga0134128_10004048_pt1 | contig 17968 bp, 20 predicted proteins | sample KB31754_FD_96462 | JGI IMG/M metagenome (GOLD analysis project Ga0134128, IMG submission 96462) | Terrestrial soil microbial communities with excess Nitrogen fertilizer from Kellogg Biological Station, Michigan, USA - KB3-175-4 | ecosystem: Environmental > Terrestrial > Soil > Unclassified ... | reverse complement strand
GTCGGCAAGGTCGATATCCGCAAGCTCGAATTCTTCTCGCAGAACGACGCCGATGCCTATTCCTTCTCGGGCGGCCTCAACCGCACGACGCAGGGCATCATGGAATTTGTCGAGATGTTCAAGGCGCCGATCAAGATGCTGCATCCGCTGCTGACGGCGACACAGGAAGGCAACTATATCGGCTCCGAGAATATCGGCGCGATCCCGTTCCAAGGCATCATCCTCGCCCATTCGAACGAGGCCGAGTGGCAAACCTTCAAGAGCAATCGCAACAACGAAGCCTTCATCGACCGCATCTGCGTGATCAAAGTGCCGTATTGCCTGCGCTCCTCCGAAGAGCGGCAGATCTACGAGAAGCTGCTGCTGAACAGCGAGCTCAGCACCAATCCGTGCGCGCCCGGCACGCTCGACATGCTGGCGCGGTTCTGCGTTCTGTCGCGCTTGAAGCCGCATGAGAATTCGAATCTTTATTCGAAGATGCGCTCCTATGACGGCGAGAGCCTCAAGGACACCGATCCGCGCGCCCGCACGGTGCAGGAATACCGCGACGCCGCCGGCGTCGATGAAGGTATGAACGGTCTTTCGACGCGCTTCGCCTTCAAGGTGCTTTCCAGCACCTTCAACTACGACACGCATGAGATCTCCGCCGACCCGGTGCATCTCATGTACATTCTCGAGCAGTCGATCCGCCGCGAGCAGTTCGGCGAAGACGCGGAGAAAAAGCTCCTCGCCTTTATCAAGGCCGAGCTCGCGCCACGCTACGCGGAATTCATCGGGAACGAGATCCAGAAGGCCTATCTCGAATCCTACGGCGATTATGGCCAGAACCTGTTCGACCGCTACGTCGCCTACGCCGATGCCTGGATCGAGGATCAGGACTACAAGGACCCGGATACCGGCCAGTTGATGGATCGCGAGCTCCTCAATCAGGAGCTCTCGAAGATCGAGAAGCCGGCGGGTATCGCCAATCCCAAAGATTTCCGTAACGAAGTCGTGAAGTTCGCGCTGCGCGCGCGCGCCGCGAACAAGGGCAAGAATCCGGCCTGGACGTCTTACGAGAAGCTGCGCGAAGTCATCGAGAAGCGCATGTTCAGCCAGGTCGAGGATTTGCTGCCGGTCATCAGCTTCGGTACGAAGAAAGACGGCGAGACCGAGAAGAAGCATAATGACTTCCTCGAGCGCATGACCTCGCGCGGCTACACGCCGCGTCAGGTGCGGCGCCTCGTCGAATGGTATATGCGGGTGAACAAGGCGGGTTAGTCAGCGCAGGAGTAAGCGCCGCGATGAACATTATCGACCGCCGGCCCAATCCGAAGGGCAAAAGCCTCGCCAATCGCCAGCGGTTCATCGAGCGTGCGAAAGGCGAGGTGAAGGATGCAATCGCCGAAGCCTTGAAGCGCCGAAAGATCGGCGATGCCGAAGGCGGCGAGAAGGTCTCGATCCCGACCCGCGGCATCCAGGAACCGGTGTTCCGCTCCGCTTCGCGCGGCGGCAAGCGCGAATATGTCCTGCCCGGCAACAAGAAATTCGTCGCCGGCGACAAGATCGAGCGGCCGCAGCAAGGCGGCGGTGGCGGCGGGCGCGGCCAGGCGAGCCCCGAAGACAACGGCGAGCAGGACGCTTTCGAGTTCATGCTCTCGAAGGACGAATTCCTCGATCTGCTCTTCGAGGATCTCGAGCTGCCAAATCTCATCAAGACCAAGCTCAAATCGATGGAGACGACGCAGCTCCAGCGCGCCGGCTATTCCATCGAAGGCACGCCGGCGAGCCTCAACATCCGCCGCACCATGCGCAACAGCTTGGCGCGGCGGATTTCGCTGAACCGGCCGAGCCCCGCCGATCTCGAGGCCATGGAACGGCAGGCGCAAGCCGCCGAGGAGGCCGACGACGCGGAAGGCGCGGAGCAGGCGCGCACCGATCTCGAAGCCGCGAAGCAGCGCGCGCGGCGCTTTGCCTATATCGATCCGGTCGACGTCCGCTACAACCGCTTCGAGCGCATTCCCAAGCCGAACGCGCAAGCGGTGATGTTCTGCTTGATGGACGTGTCGGGCTCGATGACCGAGGCGATGAAGGACCTCGCCAAGCGCTTCTTCCTCTTGCTGCACGTCTTCCTGACGCGGCGCTATAAGACCGTCGACCTCGTCTTCATCCGCCATACCTCGAACGCGCAGGAGGTCGACGAGGACACGTTCTTCCATAGTCGCGAGACCGGCGGCACAATCGTCTCGACGGCGCTCGAGGAGATGATGAAAGTCGTGCGCGAGCGCTACAACCCCGAGAACTGGAACATCTACGCGGCGCAGGCTTCGGACGGCGACAATTATTCCGAGGACAGCGACCGCTGCAGCCAGCTCCTCGGTGGCGAGATCCTGCCGCTGACTCAATATTTTGCCTATATCGAAGTCGGCGCCGAGGCGACGCTGCGTCACGGCTTCCCGTCGCCGCCGACCGATCTCTGGCGCACCTACGCCGCGATCGCGCCGGCGCATGAGAATTTCGCGATGCGCAAGGTCGCCGATCCGTCGCAAATCTATCCGGTGTTCCACGATCTCTTCGCCAAGGACCGGGAGCATGCCTGAGACGCTGCTCAACTCGCTCGCCGGCGACGAGAAGCTGCTCTTCTCCGGACCGGAATGGGATTTCGAAAAGCTGCGCCGCGTCTATGAGGCGATCGAGGAAATCGCGATCGGCGAGATGGGGCTCGATGTCTACCCCAATCAGATCGAGGTGATCACCTCCGAGCAGATGCTCGATGCCTATGCCTCGATCGGCCTGCCGCTGATGTACCGGCATTGGAGCTTCGGCAAGCATTTCGCGCGCGAGGAGACGCTCTACCGCAAGGGCTATCAGGGCCTCGCCTACGAGATCGTCATCAACTCCAGCCCCTGCATTTCCTACATCATGGAAGAGAATTCCATGGCGATGCAGACGCTGGTCGTCGCGCACGCCGCCTTCGGACACAATCATTTCTTTAAGAACAATTTCCTCTTCCGCCAGTGGACGGATGCGAGCGGCATCCTCGATTATCTTACCTTCGCCCGCGATTACGTCGCGCACGCCGAAGAGAGCTACGGCGCCGACGAGGTCGAGCGCACGATCGACGCGGCGCATTCGCTGATGAGCCACGGAGTCCATCGCTATGCACGGCGGCCGAAGCTCAATCTCGAGGAAGAGAAGAAGCGCGAGGAAGAGCGCCGCCGCTTCGCCGAAGAGAATTACGACGATATCTGGCGCACGGCGCAGCTCGCGCAGGAGAGCGCATCGGCAGATGCCAAGCTGGCCGAGAAAGAGCTCGCCGCCATCCGCCAGAAGCTCGGCCTGCCGGAAGAAAATCTCCTCTATTTCCTCGAAAAGCGGGCGCCGCGCTTAAAGCCGTGGCAGCGCGAGCTGGTGCGCATCGCGCGCAATGTTTCGCAATATTTTTACCCGCAGAAGCAGACCAAAATGATGAACGAAGGTTGCGCGACCTTCTGTCATTACGAGATCGTGCATCGCCTGCATGAGAAGGGTCTGATCAGCGATGGCACGCTCCTCGAGATCATGCATTCCCATACCAGTGTCGTGACGCAGCCGGAATTCGACGATCAGCGCTATTCCGGCATCAATCCTTACGCGCTCGGGTTCGCCATGATGCGCGATATCAAGCGCATCTGCCTCGACCCCTCGGCCGAGGACCGCGAATGGTTCCCGGATTTTGCCGGCAACGGCGATCCCTACGGCACGCTGCGCCATGCCTGGGCGAACTACCGCGACGAAAGCTTCGTGCTGCAGTATTTGAGCCCGCGGCTGATGCGCGAGTTCCGCATGTTCAAGCTGGTCGACGATGCCGACCAGGATGCGATGCTGGTCGACGCCATTCACGAGGATCGCGGCTATCGCGAGATCCGCCGCGCGCTGGCGCGGCAATACGATCTCGCCCGCCACGAGCCCGACATCCAGATCCGCGACGTCGATCTCGCCGGCGATCGTTGCTTGGTGCTGAGCCATGCCGTGCATGACGGTGTGCTCTTGGACGAGAATTCGGCCCGCGCCGTGCTCGAGCAGCTATCGACGCTCTGGCACTACGGCATCCGGCTCGAAGAGATCGACGCGGCGAGCGACAAGGTCCTCAAGACCCACGAAGTCTCGGCGCGGCACTGACGCCGCGCCGAGCGTTTCTTCGTCCACTTTTCAAAGACTGGGGAAAACCCGCGGCCAGCGCGGCTCGGCGCGGGCTTGTGCCAAGACGCCGATGCTCGCTTGCGGCGCATCGCATGCGCCGTCGGATGGCGGCGCCGGCGGGATGAAGTCGAGCCTTCGTGGCCGCAGCGGTTTGGCACGCGCGGCCTTGCGCATCAGCTGGCGGATCGTGTTTTCGTCGACCGCGTCGCGCCGCATCATGGCCTGAACGATCGGCTCGGCGAGGATTTGGTCGAGCGTTGGCTCGCAGTTGCCGCGAAAGAGCGTGTCCTCCATTTCTCGCTCCTCTCTCGAAAAAGGGTTTTTCGCGGCCACCGATTTGGGGTCGCGTTTTCCCCGTTCAAGACCGAGAAGCGAAATTTTTTGCGACGCCTGGAGTTCGGCTGCGTAATCGGGGAGGCGAGGGATTTCTAATGCAAGCTGAACGACGCCTGCGCATGGCGCATGCGTGCCGGGCCCATCAGCGAGGCCTGGGCGACCTTCACGGAATGCAGCTTGCCTTCGATGTTCTTTTCCCAGAAGGCGAGGAAGCGATGCAGTTCGGGATAGCGCGGCGCGATGTCCAATTGCTGCCAGATGAAGCTTTGGACGAGATGCGGGTGGTCCGGAAGGTGATAAAGGATCTCGACCGTGGTCAGCCGGTACCCCTCAAGCTGCTTGCGAATGACCTCTTGGGCGAACATGCGCGAAACCTCATAGCTCTCTGACGAGAGAACGGAGACCGCTATCAAGTTTTCCCGGCGGCCCTGAATAATCAAGAAAAAACCAGAAAGATCAATATTTTAGCAGCCTAACGATAGGAGTGCTGCCAGCCCGGCTAGCGGGCGCGGACACTCGAGAGGAAGCGCTCGGCCTCGCTGCGCAGCGTATCGGCTTCTTCGGCCAGCCCCGCGGCCGAGCTCAGCACCATGTTCGCCGCCTGGCCGGTCTCATCGGCCGCGCGATTGAGTCCCATGATGTTCGTCGAGACGCCGCGCGTGCCCTTGGCGGCTTCGAGGACGTTACGTGCGATCTCGTGCGTCGTCGCTTCCTGCTTGTCGATCGCGGTCGCGATCGCCGCCGAGATGGCGTTGCTTTTCGCGACGGTGGCGCTGATTTCGCCGATCGCATTCACGGCTTCGCGGGTCGCCTCCTGGATCGCGCGCACTTGCGCGGCGATGTCGTCGGTCGCTTTCGCGGTTTGGTTGGCGAGCAATTTGACCTCCGACGCGACCACCGCGAAGCCGCGGCCCGCCTCGCCCGCGCGCGCCGCCTCGATCGTCGCGTTGAGCGCGAGGAGATTGGTCTGGCTCGCGATGTCGGAGATGAGCTTCACGACCTCGCCGATGCGATGCGCGGCTTCGGCAAGGCCGCGCACGGTGTTGCTGGTGCGCTCGGCTTCGGCGACCGCCTCGTGGGCCACGCGCGCCGATTCGGCGACCTGGCGCCCAATTTCCGAGGTCGAGACCGAGAGTTCTTCGGCGGCGCCGGCGACGGTCTGCACATTGGTCGAGGCGCGCTCGGCGGCTTCGGCAACGGCGTCGGATTGGCGCAGCGCCGCTTCGGCGGTCGAGACCATCGCCGCCGCCGTCGTCTGCATCGCGCCCGCCGCACCCGAGACGGTGTCGACCACGCCTTTGACACTCGCCTCGAAACTTTGCGCCAGAGCCAGCAGCTCGGCGCGGCGCTGCTCGGTCATGGTTTGGCGCTCGCGCGCCGTTTCGATCTCGCGCTCGCGGGAAACCCGGGCACGATCGCGGAACACGGCGAGCGCTGCCGCCATCTCGCCGATCTCGTCATCGCCTAGTTCCGGGATGACGACGTCGAGATTGCTGCGCGCGAGATCGCTCATGCTGCGCGTCAGCGCATCGAGGCGGCGCACGAGGTGGCTGCCGACAAGAAGCGCCGGGCCGACGGCGATCAAGCTGAGCGCCGCGATGACGGCGAGCAGCGCCTCGCCGCGCAGCACGGCGACCAGGCAGGTGACGAGGCCCAGCAAGGCCATGGCGCCGAAGGCGCCGAGCAGCTTGACGCGGATTCCGGTGCCGGCGCGGCTCGAGAGTGCCTCGCTTTGGCTGATCGCCGCCATAATTCTTCCTCTGCGGCGCGGCGAGTCGGCCGCGCAGGGCCGATTATCGCGACGCCCCGGTTAGGGCATCCTTAAAAATTAGCGTTAACGAAATGCGGTGAGGCGCGAAAAGCCATCGAATGGAGTAGCTTGAGGGTGCGGCTGGGCGGAGCCCGTCCCCGGCGGGACGATTGCATGCCACGCGGCGTCTGTTAGCTTCGCGCGATGCTCGGTCTTTTGCCCAGGCTCGTCATCAGCCTCCGCTTCGGCGTGGCGGCCGTGTTCGGCTTCGGCGTCTCGCTCGTCCTGCCTGCCGCCCTACCTGCGGCGATGCGCGGCGCGATTGGCTGGGACGCCGGCGTGCTGCTCTTCTTCGCATTGACGCTTTTCGTCATCGGCGGCGGCGATTCATCCGGCTTGCGCAAGCGCGCGAGTCTCAGCGACACCCATCTCTGGATTCTCCTCGTCGTCGTCGTGATCGCTGCGGCGGCAAGCTTCGCCGCGCTCGCCTTCGTCCTGCAAAAGCCGCAAGGTGCGGTGACCACCTCGCTGGTCGCCCGCGTCTGCGTCGCGGCCGGCACCCTCGTGCTGTCCTGGATCTTGGTCCATGCGATGTTCGCGATCCGCTACGCGCATTATTTCTACGGCGATCCGGAAGCCGACGGCACGCCGCGCGGCGGCCTCGCTTTCCCCGGCAAGGGTCATCCCGATTTCTGGGATTTCATGTATTACGCTTTCGTCGTCGGCATGACCTGCCAGGTCTCGGACGTGCAGGTGCTGACGAAGCCGATGCGCCGCCTGACTTTGGCGCATGGCGTGCTCGCCTTCTTCTTCAATGCCGGCGTTCTGGCGCTCGCCGTCAATATCCTCGCGACCGCGCTCTGAGCTTCATGCGCTCCTTGCCGTCACGGTCGAAATTTGCCGGCCCCAGCCAGCGCAGATAGGCGCGGCGCAGCCGCGGCCAATCGCGATCGACGATCGCGAACCAGACCGTGTCGCGGCTTTCGCCCTTGATCACCATGTGCTGCCGGAAATAGCCCTCGCGCTGGAAGCCGAAGCGCAGGGCTGCGCGCTGCGAGCGGCGATTGCGCGCATCGCATTTCCATTCGACCCGGCGATAGCCCCAGCGCTCGAAGCACTGGCGCAACATGAGAAAGATCGCCTCGGTCGCGCCGCGGCTCTTCTGCAACGGCGCGGCGAAGAAGATGTTGCCGAGCTCGATCACGCCATGGCCCGGATTGATGCGCATGAAGCTCGCCATGCCGAGGGCGCCGCGCCGCTTGTCGACGATGGCGAAGAAGAGCGGGTCCTCGGAATCGGCGCAGGCCCCGAGCCATTGAGCGAAATCTGCCCGGCTGATGAACGGCCCGATGAACATGAAATCCCAGAGCCGCCGGTCATGGCCGGGCCCGTGCGTCGCCTCGTAGAGCGAGACGGCGTGACGACGCGATTGCAGCGGCTCAAGCGCCACATAGCGGCCGCGGAGCGGCAGCCGCGCCGGTTCGCGCGCCGGCCGCCAGCGGAATTGTTTGGCTGCCATCGGCGGATTCTTAAGGTCCGAGCTGCGCGGCCGCTTCCCAGCGGCCGGCCCAGGTCTCCGCTATCGTCGCCGGCATATCTCTTTCTCCCCGATCGGTCCCGGCCAGAGCCCTTCGCGATGCGGGCCGTCCAGCGCTTCTGATTAGCGACTTCCCTGTACAAACGCACCAACAGCGCGGCGCTCGGTCCTTCCGGATCGAGCGCCGCGCTTTTTGCGTTTCGGGGCTCAGCTTCGCCCGCGGATCGCATTGAGCACGCGCCGGCCGATACGTTTCGCGCGCGTCAGAAGCTTGCGCCTTCGGCTGCTCTCTTGGGCGCGCCGCAGGCTTTCGATCGCATTCGCTTTGGCGGTGCGCCAATGACCCCAGGCGTCGGTCCGGCAAAAAATACTGTAGCCGTTGCGGAGAGTCTGATCGTCCGCGAGGTTCTCGTAGAGCGGATCGCGCATCAGGCGTTGCCGCGCGGCGTAGCATTTGAAGGCGTTCGTATCGTCGAGGCAGATGATCTTGGCGCCGTAAACATCCTCGAGCTCGGCCGAACCCGTGAATTCCGAGCCATCGATCAGCACGAGATCGAACTGCTCGATGCCGTTGGCCCGCTTGATCTCGGCAATGCCGTCGCGGTCGAGCTCGGGATGCTCCTGAAGATATTGCAGGCCTTCCGCGCGCCAGCCGAAGATGGTGGCGAGATCGTACTGATTAAGCGCGGTGCTGTGCGTTTGGTAGAACACGCGTATCTCGGCCTCGCTCGCAACGCGCGATGAGCGGACCGACGACATGTTGTAGCAGCGGACGAAATCGTATTTCTGAAAGCTCCGCTGCAACTGGGCGAACCGCGCGCGCGACACTTCGAGGCAATAAAGGACTGGGTTGTGCCGGTTCAGGCGCAGCGTGCTGACGAGGGCCTTGGTACTGCCTTCGCCCGAGGACGATCCGATCTCGAGCACGTGCTTCAGGTCTTCGAACATGCCGAGGCCTTTGAGCGCCTCGTAGAAGGCGTCGTCGAGGATTTCCGGCGCAATCAGCCGATCAGACGCCGATACTTGGTCCACTGGCGAAATTCCCTCACATGATCGCTACCCGCGATGCGGGATTTAAGCATGTGCAGAGGCGAAGGGCACGTGGAGACACGTCTTTGCCGCCGCGCTCCCGCCCGAGCGACAACCCAGGTCTCGGCCAGGTTTGCGGCATGTGTCCGCCGACTCCGCGCAGGCGCAGAAACCCCTTGCCACGCTCGGCGCCGAGCGCTTCAATTCAGTGATACGGCTGGGGTGCCGGCGTTCGGCCGGCTGAGATCATACCCACGGAACCTGTCTGGGTCATGCCAGCGAAGGGAGCCCATGCACGGCCAAACATCGCGCAGCAAGCTGAAGATCGCCGTCATCGGCGGCGGCGTGATCGGTTTGTCGGTCGGCTGGCGCTTGGCACAGGCGGGTTGCGCGGTCGAGATTTTCGAGCGCGGCGAAGCCGGGAAGGGCGCGAGCTGGGCCGCGGCCGGCATGCTCGCCGCCGGCGTCGAGACCGAGCCGGGCGAGCTGGCATTGCACGGGCTTTGCCGCGCCAGCCAGGAAGCCTGGCCGCGCTTTGCCGCCGAGCTCGAAGCCGCCTCCGGCCAAAGCGTCGAGCTGCGCCGCGAAGGCACGCTGATGGTCGCGCTCAACCGCGACGATACCGCCCAACTCCGCTACACCTACGATTTCCAGCGCGCCCATGGCATCGCGCTGGAATGGCTTAACGGCGCGCAAGCACGCCAGAAAGAGCCCTATCTTCATCCCAATCTCGCGGCGGCGGTTTACTGCGCGGGCGATCATCAGGTCGAGAACCGCAAGCTCGTGCGCGCATTGCGCGCCGCCTTCGTGGCCGCCGGCGGCAAGCTGCACGAACACACCGACGTCACGGCGATCGAGAGCACCGCCGGCCGTGTGACCGGTATCGCGCTCAAGAACAGGCGCGTCGATGCGGATGTGGTGGTGCTCGCGGCCGGCGCCTGGTCGGGCGAGATCGCGGGCCTGCCGCCGACTGCCAAGCCGCCCGTACGCCCGATCAAAGGCCAGATGCTGGCGCTGCGCATGGATCCGGCGGCGCCGCTGCTCCGCCACGTCGTTTGGACGCCGCGCGTTTATCTCGTGCCGCGTGCGGATGGCCGCCTCCTCGTCGGTGCGACCAGCGAAGAGCGCGGCTTCAACAACGACCTCACGGCGGGCGGCGTTTACTCGCTGCTCGAAGGCGCGTGGCGCGCCCTCCCGAGCGTCGAGGAATTGCCGATCGACGAGATGTGGGTCGGTTTCCGCCCCGGCTCGCGCGACGATGCGCCGCTTTTGGGGCCGGGCGAGATCGAGGGATTGGTTTACGCGACCGGCCATCACCGCAACGGCATTTTGCTGACCCCGGTGACGGCGGACTGCATCGCGCGCTATATCCTTGAAGGAGAGGTCGCCGAGGTGATCCGGCCGTTCGCGATTTCGCGCTTCGCCGGGTCGCAGCAGGCTACGGCCAAGGAAAAGGCATGAACGCGATCATTCGCGTTAACGGCAAGGACGAGCAGGTGAGCGCTGGCACCGTGGCGGAGCTGCTCGCGGCGCGCGGCATCATCAAGCCGAAAGGCGTCGCGGTCGCGCTCAATGGCGCCGTCGTGCCGGCAAGCGGCTGGGCCGGCGCCAAGCTCGCGGCCGGCGACCGCATCGAGATCGTCAAGCCTTTCGGCGGCGGGTAAGCCATGGCGCCGGATTCGACCCAGACCGTGACCGACGCGCTCACCATCGCGGGCCGCAGCTTTGTCTCGCGCCTGCTCATGGGCAGCGGCGGCTATCCCAATCAGCAGGTGCTGCTCGATTCGCTGCAATCGGCACAGCCGGCGCTGGTGACAGTGGCGCTGCGCCGGATCAGCCTCGAGGCCTATGCCGAGAGCCTCGTCGATCTCCTCGACGGCTATGCGCTGCTGCCGAACACGGCAGGCTGCGCGACGGTGAAGGATGCGGTGCTGACCGCGCAGCTCGGCCGCGAGGCGCTGGAGACCAATTGGGTGAAGCTCGAGCTGATCGGCGATCGCGAGACGCTTTATCCCGATGTCGAGCAGCTGCTCGTCGCCACCGATCAGCTGGTGAAGGACGGCTTTATCGTGCTGCCTTATTGCAACGATGATCCGGTCACGTGCCGCAAGCTTGCCGATCTCGGCGCCGCCGCGGTGATGCCCTTGGGCTCGCCGATCGGCACCGGACTCGGCATCGCCAATCCCTACGCGATTGAGCGTATCGTTGCGACCAGCCCCGTGCCGGTGATCCTAGACGCGGGTATCGGCACGGCGTCGGATGCGGCGCAGGCAATGGAATTGGGCTGCGATGGCGTGCTGCTCAACACCGCCGTCGCCAAGGCGCGCGATCCGGTGCGCATGTCGCTCGCCATGCGCTACGCGGTCGAGGCCGGGCGCGGCGCACGGCTCGCTGGCCGCATCCCGAAGCGGACGCAGGCCGAGCCGTCGAGCCCACAGCTGGGCCTCGTCGGCGGGTGAGCCTGGCGCTGCGGCTCCCTAGCCCGCCGGTTCTCGTCATCACCGATCGCTATCAGGCGCAGCGCCCGCTCGAGGAGATCGCCGCCGCGCTCTTCGACGGCGGCTGTCGCTGGCTCAGCTTGCGCGAGAAGGATCTGCCGGTCCCGGAGCGGCGCGCGCTGCTGCAGCGCTTCGCAGCCCTCGCCAGGGAATTCGGCGCGACCGTGACGGTGCATGACGATCTCGATGCCGCCGCAGCGCTTGGCCTCGGCGTTCATCTACCGGCGCACGGCTCGATCGTTGAGGCGCGGCGCGCGCTTGGCGCGAAAGCGCTGATCGGCATCTCGGCCCACGATGCCGCCGAGGTGGTGAACGCCGCCGCAACCAGCGCGGATTACGCGACGCTCAGCCCGATCTTTCTCACGCAAAGCAAGCCCGGCTATGGCCCGGCGCTCGGCCTTGATGCGCTGAGCGGCCCATGGAAATTGCCGGTGTTGGCGCTCGGCGGTGTCGATGGCGAGAACGCGGCGGCCTGCCTTGAAGCGGGTGCCGCCGGGGTTGCCGTAATGGGCGAGGCGATGCGCGCGGCGAGCCCCAAGGATTTCATGGCTGGTTTGCTGGCGCATCTGCCCGAGCGGCTTGCCGGCCGATCCGGGCTCGTCCCATAGTTCCGAAGGAACTCTGCAACGGGAGGGTATCAGCGTGATCGAGCTTTACTATTGGCCGACGCCGAACGGGCACAAGATCACCATCTGCTGCGAGGAAGCCGGCATTCCCTATACGATCAAGCCGGTCAACATCCAGACGGGCGAGCAGTTCAAGCCCGACTTCCTCAAGATCTCGCCCAACAACCGTATGCCGGCGATCGTCGATACCGAGTCGGCGGATAAAGGCGCACCGCTGAGCGTCTTCGAATCCGGCGCGATCCTCATCTATTTGGCGGAGAAGACCGGCAAGTTCCTGGGCAAAGATTTGCGCAGCCGGATCAAGACGCTCGAATGGCTCGCTTGGCAGGTCGGTGGGCTCGGCCCGATGGCCGGGCAGGTCAATCACTTCGTCCATTACGCGCCGGAGAAAATCCCCTATGCGATGGACCGTTATGTCAAAGAGGTCAGCCGGCTTTTTGCCGTGATGGACCAGCAACTCGCCAAAAGCCCCTATCTCGCCGGCGATTTCTCGATCGCCGACATGGCTTCCTATCCCTGGACCGCGATCTGGGAACGCCAGCAACAGAAGATCGCGGAATTCCCGAATGTGAAGCGGTGGCTCGATACCATGCGCGAGCGGCCGGGGGTGAAAGCCGCTTACGAGAAGGCGAAGGCCTATCAGTCAAACCGCTCGAACACCGACCCCGAGGTGGCGAAGATTCTCTTCGGGCAATCGGCCGCGACGGTGCGTCGCTCCGGCTAACCATCCGCGCGGCGCGCGGAATCGCGTGCGGCGTCCCGAAAAAGCGAAAGCCGCCACCCGCTCCGTAACGCGGATGACGGCCTACTTTGCCTTTCGACAAGGCAGCGAGCGATTAGAGCTTGCCGCCGATCGTCGTGAACGTCGTACCCAAATTGCCGCCGACAGTCGTCGCGCCGGTGATGATCGCAACGGCGATGAGCGCGGCGATCAGGCCGTATTCGATGGCCGTCGCGCCGGACTCGTCAGCGAAAAGCTTCTTGAAAATAGACATGGTCGATTTAGCTCCTGGACCAGGTTGGTGACGCGGCTATCCTCCCTGTCGCAAATTAAAGCCGAATTAACAGGACAATATAAATGCAACTAAAGATAGTAATATTGCCTTCAATCGTGGAGTATTATTGTAAAAAGCGCGATTAATACTGCTGAAATTTGCGTCTAATCCGGGATAAATCCAGGCTATTGCCGGCAACGTAGACGACGTATACGAACGGCGCGCACTGCCGACGCGCCGCGGATTTGCTGTTGATCAAATGTCAGATATGCCGCTGCCATGCGTGTGACTTGCGCGCAACATGCGCTGAAGATCGCACAAATGTGGCCGGAAATTTGTCGCGAATACGGCGAAACATGTTACTATTCACACGTATTGCGTTCGATCGAACGATCGGGACAGGTGCGGCGAGGCCCCTCCTGCCCGCACCTCAAAAAGAACCTCAGGAGTACCAAAGAATGAAGGCGTTAATTTCCGCGTTTGCTCTGCTCGCGTTCGTCGGCGCGTCGACCGTGCCGTATGTGGCGCATGCGCAGGGCCAGAGCTCCACGCCGAGCACCTCGACCACGAACAAGTCGGCACCCGCCAAGAAGAGCACGGCGAAGAAGACCGCCAAGAAGAAGAGCACGGCGAAAAAGACGGCGAAGAAGACGTCGAAGCCCAGCAGCACCAGCTCGGCGCCGAAGACCATGTAATTTCGCCGGCGATCGGCGAGGAAAAGCCCCCGGAGCGAGCGCTCCGGGGGCTTTTTTCATGTCCGGCGAACGCGCCGTGCGCTAGCGGCTTAAGGTGTTTTCGATGCGCTGCAGGCGAAGACGGCTTTGGTTGGCGTCAGCAACGGGCAGGCATCGATATCGACGCCCTGGCTGGTGACCTGCGGCGTTGCCGCCCCGCCGCAAGCCAGGACGGCGGCGTCCCTGATCGTCTCCGGCTTATTCCAAAGCCGGCTGTAGCAGATCGCGACCCGGTTGCTCGAAGGCGCGGCAGTCGGCGTCGGGGGGAGCGGCACCGGCGCGAGCACGGGCGCATCCGGCACCATGTCGGGCATGGTCGTGGTCGTTCCGTAGACGATGATTGGCGCGGCCGGCGGGGGCGGCGCCCCGGCCTGGTCCGGCGTGTAAGTCTGATAAGGCGCCGGCAGGCCACAGCCGCTGAGCGCCACAGCTAAAATCCCGAACATGCAAAGCGTGCGCATGCGCGAAAGCTGGCGCATCGGCGGGCGCGGCGCAACCATCTTCTTCGTCGCGGCGGCGTGCTCTATCATGGCGCAATGACCCTCGATCCTGCCCTCATCACAGGCTACCACGCGCATATCTATTACGACGCCAAGACTCGGGACACCGCGGCGCGGCTGCGTCAGGCGATCGGTGAACAATTCGACACGCAGCTCGGCCGCTGGCACGACGTGGCGGTCGGGCCGCATCCGATTTCGATGTATCAGGTTGCCTTCGCGGCGAGCGAGTTCCCGAAAGTCGTGCCGTGGCTGATGCTCAACCGCCAGGGCTTGCGCATTCTCGTGCACCCCGAGACCGGCAACGGCTACCGCGATCATGCGATCTATCCGCTCTGGCTCGGCGAGCCGGTGCCGCTGCGCTTCGAAGTGTTGCGCGGCGAGCGCTGATCGGTCAGCCCCGAGGAACCGCGGCGCCGCCGCCGCGTTCTCCTGCCATGAAGCTTTGTACGCTGTTGCTTGTCGCGCTCGCACTCGGCGGATGCGGTGTCGTTGCCGCGCCGTGCCGCATCGGCTCGGCTGGGCTCAAAGCCGTGCCGTTGGTCGGGCACGTCGCCGCCGCGCCGACTGACGCCTGCGCGAATGTGATCGATCCGGATTCGGTCTCGGGCTCCTGAGCTTTAGGACTTCGGAGGCTTCGGCGAGCGGGCGATGAAGGTCGTCACCCCGAGTGAATGGCCTTGGAGCGCTGCGACCAGCTGATCGCGGTTCATGCCCGCTTGCAGCGTGCCGGGTGCGATATCGGTCGCGACCAGCGTGATCGTATAAGGATGCGGATAGTCGGCGGGGTTGGGGCAAGGACCGGCCCAGCCGACTCTGCTCGTGCCATTCTTGCCGGCGCCGAACGCGGTGTCGCTATTTGCTTCGCCTTCCTTCAGCCCCTTCTTGTCGGCAGGAATGTCGTAGGCGACCCAATGCACGAAGCCCTGGCCGGCGCGCGCCACGGGATCGACCATGGTAATGGCGAAGCTTTTCGTGTTGGCGGGCACATTGTCCCATGACAGCGGCAGCGAGACGTTCTGCCCTTTGCAATTGCCGTTCGGATTGGTGCCGACATATTTCTCCGGCATATAGCTGAAAGATTTCATCGCCGACGAATAAAGAACGAAGAGCTTCGGCCGCGGTGTGTCGGCGGCGCTAGCCGGCGCTGTGCTTATGATCCAAGCCAGCGCCAGCGCGGCGACGGTAAGTATGGCGTGCTTCAACATGCGACTTCCTCCTGGTTGCGCGTGATTAGGGCGTCGTTTGGCGATAGCGCACGACCATGCTGGCCGGTCCGAGGCTATGGCCTTTGATCATCTTGAAAAGCCCGTCGCGATCGAGGCCGGGCTGCAGCGAGCCGGCCGGGATATCGAGCGCGAGGAGCTGGATCACGTAATGATGCGGCGCATCGGCCGGCGGGCCGCAGGGGCCGGTATAACCGTCGCTGCCGCGCGAATTCCTGCCTTCGGTGATATCTGTCGCCGCGCCATTGCCTTCGCCTTCCTTGAGCGATTGGCGCGTCGCGGGAATGTTGTAGGCAATCCAATGCACCGAGCCCAGGCCGCGCAGCCCGTCGGGGTCGGTCATGATCAGCGCGAAGCTCTTGGTGCTGGGCGGCGCGTTCGACCAGGCGAGGGGCGGCGAGACGCTCTTCCCCAGTCCGCTGCCACGGCAGTTATTGCCGGCATATTTCACCGGCAGCATCGCGTCGTCTTTGATCGTCGGCGAGGTGAGGGTGAAGAGCTTCGGCGTCTCCGCCGTAGTTGCAGCGGTTGCCGGCAGCGCCAGCGCGGTGGCGATAACCGTGGCGATAGGCAGACGCGGCAGACCCATCATGCGTTCCCTTCGGACTGTCTTCGTTGGCGCAGACCAATCCTACCGGGTCGCGAGCGGTACCACATACCGCTTGTCGAAAACTTGATCGCCGCGCACTTCCGGCTTCACCATGCCCTGTGCCTGGAACCAGGCGAGCTGGCGCAGGATATCGCTCACATCGAGGGTCGCGCCGGCGTCGATATAAGAAATGCCGGCGCGAAGCTGCTCGGGACTCTGCCCGACATATTTTGCGATGATCTCCAAGATTGCCGCGGCGTCGGCACCGTCGCGCCGTTTCTCGTCCGGTCCGATGAAAGCGTTGTGATAGTCGAGCGCGCCCTTATGGAAGGCGCTGAGGAAGCGCTTCACCAGATCCTGGTCCTGATCGGCGTGCCTGACGGAGGTGAACAGCGCGCCGGTTTGGATGGGCGTGACGTCGCCGACGTAGCCGACCAGTTTCAAGGCGCCGCGATTGATCGCCGGCGCGGCGACGGTCGCGAGGATGACGCCGGCATCGACCTGGCCGCCGACCGTGGCGCTGACCTGATTGGGCAGGGATTGCAGCGGCACGATCCGCACGGTCTTGGGATCGATATTGAATTTCTGCTCGATAAGATTGATCGCGTAATGCGATGGCGCGCCGAATTGCGTCGTTGAGATCGAATGCCCGCCGAGCGCGGCAAAGCTCTTGAAGCCGAGATCGTACGCTTGGTTTGAGACGACGAAAGTGAACACCGGGAAACCCGGTACTTCGCGGGCAAGGCCGCTGATGATGCGGATCTTGTTCTGGCCGGCGAGATTGTAAAACGCGGCCCCTGGCCCGGTCGCGCCGAAATCGATATCGCCCGAGACAATCGCGACCGCGATCGGCTCGGCAGAATCGAACGGCAGGATCTCGGCGTCGATGCCTTCAGCGCTGAAATAGCCGCGCTCTTGGGCGATGAAGTTCGGACCGTTGGCCGCGACTTTGACGATGCCGAGCTTGACGTGCTCGGCGGCTTCGGCGCTGCTGGCTGTCAGCAGAGCCAGCGCCGTTAGTACACCGGTCGTCCTCAATCGCATGTCGTTTACCCCCTTGCCTGCCATGCTAGCACGGCCGTCCACATCCGGCGGGAGGCGCTTGACGCCGGATTGTCGCGATCCATACTGGACGCGTTCCAGAGGGGAGCCCCGAGACGAGGGCTGAGACGAGGCGAGGCAAAAGCCGCCGCGAACCCTTTGAACCTGATCCGGATCGTGCCGGCGTAGGGACAGGAACGGCGCCCATCGAAATTCCGCGCCACCCTCTCGCCAGAAAACCGGGTCGGATCATCCCCTCGTATCGGGAAGGAGATCGTCATGCCCGAAGGCGCTATCGGCCAGAACTTCAAAGTCTCGACCGGCCCGCTGCCGGCGTCGCGCAAGGTGTTCGTTCCCGGCAAGCAGCACGGCGATGTGCATGTCGCGATGCGCGAGATCGATCTCGAGCCCCACGCGAAGGAAAAGCCGATCCGCGCCTACGATCCTTCGGGCCCGTATACGGACCCGGCGGTCGCGATCGATATCCGCGCCGGCCTTGCGCCGCTGCGCGAGAAATGGATCCTCGCCCGCGGCGATGTCGAGCGCTACGCCGGCCGCGAGGTGAAGCCCGAGGATAACGGGCTCGAGGGCAAAGAGCAGAGCGCGGTGCCGCTTTTTGATCGCGCCGGCCGCCAGCCCTTGAGGGCCAAAGGCGGCAGATCAGTCTCGCAGCTCGCTTATGCCCGCGCCGGCATCGTCACGCCCGAGATGGAATACATCGCCATCCGCGAGAATCTCGGCCGCGAGAACCTCAAGCTCGATCCGAGCGGCGAGAGCTTCGGCGCCGCGATCCCCGATGTCTGCACACCCGAATTCGTGCGCGACGAGGTCGCGCGCGGCCGCGCCATCATCCCCGCCAATATCAATCACCCGGAAAGCGAGCCGATGATCATCGGCCGGAACTTTCTGGTGAAGATCAACGCCAATATCGGCAATTCCATCGTCACCT
>Ga0134128_10004047_pt1 | contig 17971 bp, 13 predicted proteins | sample KB31754_FD_96462 | JGI IMG/M metagenome (GOLD analysis project Ga0134128, IMG submission 96462) | Terrestrial soil microbial communities with excess Nitrogen fertilizer from Kellogg Biological Station, Michigan, USA - KB3-175-4 | ecosystem: Environmental > Terrestrial > Soil > Unclassified ... | reverse complement strand
TCCGGCAATTACAAGATCGTGGTCCAAGGCGGCACGGTGAAGGACGGCAAGCGCGTGCCGCGCACAGCATTCGGTGGTGCGCCCATTCTCGCCAACCTCGTGAAGGGTAAGATCACCGACCCGGAGGCGCAGAAGGCGTTCGACTATACCGAGAACGTTGCACAGGTCGGCATCTGGTTGGCGCTACCGCCGAAGACACCCGACAACATCGTCGCGACCTATGTGAAGGCGTTCAACGATACGCTCGCCGATCCGCAATATCGCGCCGATTTCGCTAAGATCGATCCTGATTCGCCGGTCGCGAGCAAGGCCGATATCGAAGCGCTCGTCGGCAAGCTCGCGACGGTGTCGCCCGAAACGCTTGCCTATGTTCAGGCCGAGGTTAAACGGCAGGACGTCGACCAGACGAAATAAAGGCGCGGCGACAGCCGGACCGATCAGCGTGCCACTTCGGCGGTCTTCGGGAAGAAGCGATCCATCTTCGCTTTGATCCCATGCTTTTCCATCTCGGCGAGAAACATCGGATGGATGCGCGGATCCTGATCCGCGTATTCGATCTGATCGCCGCCTTCCCTGGTGCTGGTCGAGAAGGAGACCTTCTCGCCGAGGATTTCGCGGCGCCGCGCCGTCGTGAACGGATAGCGCAGGCTGCCGAAGCCGGTCGCGAGATAGCGGGCCGGCACTTTGCTGGTGGTGAAGTGCTGGTGGAATTGTTGGTCGGCCGGCGGAAACACCACGCCATGCGTCCAGTCGATGCGGACGAAGTCGCGTTGCCCCTCATGCCACATGAGCGAATAGCCGCTGCCGCCAACGCACATCACGTGATAGCCGGGGCCGTGGCGATGGGCTTTCTTATAAGTGCCCGCCGGCATCTCCGAGACATGCGCGTGCATCGAGCTGTCGGAGAGCAAGAAGATCAGGCAGCCGCCGCCGGCACCGCGATCGGAGAAATCGGGCAACTCGATCGTGCCGATATCGGGCACGAAGTTCGTCTCCCAGGTATCGTTGCCCTGGCGCAGCAAGGTGAGCACGCCCTCGCCTTCGAAATATTCCTTCTTCCCGATACGATCGTCGAAATCGAAAGGATTGCCGAAGACGAAACGCTCGCTGTGAAACAGGTTGAGCATCATGGGCAGGTTGGTCGTGCTGACGAGCAGCGCCCGCGCCGAGCCGCTGCCATTGAAATGGCGGTACTCCGCGTTGAGCGGAATCGCGAACAGACTGCGCTCGCTCCATTCGAAGCTGCGCCGTTCGCCATTCGGCAACGTAAGCTGGGTACTGCCCGAGCCGGCAACGACATATATCACTTCCTCGAAGAGATGACGCTGCGGCGCGGTCGATTTGCCGGGCGCCAGCTCGCACAGGATCATGTTGCAGAAATCGCCCCGACCATCGAGATGCAGCGCCGCGGCGCGCGCCCCGAGGCGCGGCCAGTCCGCCGTCTCGACTGTATTGCAATCGATCGCCAGCCCTTCGACGACGCGCAGTCCCTCGCTCTTGAGCCAGTCTTGGTAAGAATCGATACCGTAGCGGGCCTTGTCGAACGCTGCCATTTCTATTACTCCGCCTTGACGAGTTCGGGCATCACCTGTTCGCCGAACAGCGTAACCGATTTGATGCTCTCGGCTAGCGACATGTCGCCGAAGACGAATTGCCCGACAAGATAATTCGCATCGACCAACTCAAGCTGCGCGCGCAGTGCCCTGGAGACTGTCGCGGGCGCGCCGGCGAAAGCGAGGCCGCTCGCCTGCATTTCCGCAAAGCTCGGCGCCCAAGTCGTCTGGACGGGCTTCTGGCCGTAGCGATAGAAGAGCTCGAAGAAGCTCTGATGCCAGACCGGGTAAGCCCGCGCGGCCAGCTCTTCGGCCTCGCGATCAGTCTCGCCGAGAACGATGAAGCGGCAGGTTCCCATCAGCCGATCGCGAAAGCCCTTGCGCGCCGAGGCCTCATAAAAACGCTTGGCCAATACAGCGGCAGGCTCCGCCTTCGCCAACGTGACCGCGTTGAAGCCGCGCAGCCCATATTCCGCCGCGCTTTCGGGCGTCCCGACGCCGTACCAGAAAGGTGGATGCGGCTGCTGACGCGGCCGGAGCTCTATCGGCACGTCGCGAAAATCGAAATGGTTGCCCGTGAAAGTAAGCCGCTCCCGGGTGAAAGCGAGCTCGATCACTGCGAGCGCCTCTTCATAGACGCTCTGCGCCGTATCGACAGGCTGACCGTAGAGCATCAGCTCGATCGGCGAGCGGCCGCGTCCAATGCCGACCTCCAGCCGTCCGTGGCTCAGATGATCCAGCATCGCAATCTCTTCCGCGAGCCGCAGCGGATGGTACAGCGGCAGGAGATAGACCAAGGGTCCGAAGCGCAGCCGCCGCGTGCGCTGCGCGATCGACGCAAGGAGCACGCTCGGCGACGGCGCCATGCCGAGCGGTGTCGAATGGTGCTCAGCCAAGTGGTAAGCATGAAAGCCAAGCCGATCATAAAGTTCGACGATACGCAGCCGTTCGTCGTAAAGCTCGGTCATCGGACGACCGCCGCGATCGAGATGATCGAAGATCCCGAATTTCAATTTACGCAAGAACCGCCCCGATCACTTGAGCCGCGCGGTCGCGGCTTTGAGCAGGCTGAGATCGGCGTAATCTTTCGCCTCGAGGGTCGCCTTCACCATCCCGAGCTCGTGCTGCAGCTTCACATTCGCAGTCACCGCCGCGACATCCGGCGTCGCATCGGGGCCGCGGTAATAGCCCTTGCCCGGAATGAACAGCCATTTGTCGAAGGCGGCGACAGCGCGCTTTGTCACGTCTGAGACGATCTGCAGCGCCTCGTCGCGATGCTGCGGATCGTCGAACCAGCGGGTGGCGCGCACGTAGTCTTCGAGCAGATCGACCAACACCGCGCGATGCGCGGCGATGTAATCCTTGCGGGCGGTCCAGAACGAGACCTCGAAGCGGCCAAGCGCATCGCCGGTCGTGAAAAGCGTGCGGGTATTGCCGGCGAAGTCCGGCAGATCCTGAAACGGATGCACCGCGACGACGAGATCGGCCTTATGCTCCGCCGCCAGCGCGTACATGTTGCCGAACTCGGCTTGGATCTCGGTGAAGTCGCGGTTCACCTCCATCTTATGCTGGCGCATCGTGTGCTTGATCGCCATGTCTGTCTCGCCGCCGAAGGCGTTGGTCGCGAGCACCTTGCCGCGCAGATCGTCGATCGTCTTGATCGGGCTGTCCTTCATGACGCGGAACTCGGGACCCGACCAGCCGGGCACGCCATCCTGCACCTCGTCCGCAAGGATGCGGAGATCCTTCATCCCGGCATTCACAACCGCGATCGCGAACGAGCTCGAGCCAAACGGCGCGATATCGAGCTCGCCCGCCTGCACCGCCGTGACCTCAAGCGAGGTGCCCTGGAAATGGATCGGCTCGAGCGTGTAGCTGATGCCATTGTGAACCGCGATGCCCGATTTCGTGAACATGTAGGGCGTCAGCTCAGCGGGCGTGACAATCCAACCGATGCGGATTTTGAGCGGCTCGGCGCGTGCTGCGGTAGAGCCGACGATCATGCCAGCGGCGAGCGCGCAGATGATCATGATCCGCATCGCGGCTCTCGCGATACCGCGTTTGTACTCTCTCAAGGCGCTTCCTCCCTCGGCTGCGTGCCGGCGACAGGAACTCACCAGCGATGCGTGCCGCCATACTAGGATTTCGTCCGACGATAGCCTAGTATTTCGTCGGACAATAAGCGACACGGACGCTCAGAACGCTGTACGGGAGGCATGCGAATGAAGGTTTTAGTTACAGGTGTGTCCGGCTATGCAGGCTTTTATGGCGCGTTGCGCCTTGCCGCCGCTGGGCATACCGTCACGGGCCTTGTCCGCCATCCCGAGCAGCCGCGACTGAATACCTTGCGCATCCAAGAGGTGCGGCTGGTCACCGGCGATGTCGGCGACGTGACGAGCTATCGCGACGAGCTTACGGCAGCCGATATCGTCGTCCATACCATGCTCGACAAGCGCAAGCCGCAAGAGACCGATCGCGCGCTTTTTGCTGCGCTCAAGGATTTGCCGGCGCGCAACCCGCGGCGGCGCTTCATCTACACCACCGGCTGCTCGATCTTCGGCAAGCTGCCGGTCCTCGTCATGGACGAGAAGGTCGAGCCCAATCCGGCGCATCCGCTCGCGTTCCGCCGCACGCTCGAGAAGGAAGCGCTGGCGATCCCCAACATCGCCACGGTCGTGCTGCGTCCCGGCTTCATGTACGGCCATGACGGCTACAACAGTGTCAGCGCTGATTGGTTCGCGATGGCAAAGGCGAGCGAGGTCGTGTTCCGGGGCGATCAGGAACGCGGCTGGTCGTGGATCCATATCGCCGACCTCGCTGAAGCCTATCGGCTGGCGGCCGAGGCCGACGACGCCGTCGTCGCCGGCGAGGTCTTCCATCTCGGCGACGAGTTGCGGCCGCGCAGCCTCGATGTCATGCGCGCCTGCGTTGCGGCGGGGGGCTACACCGGCGAGATCCGCTGCGAAGGCCCGGCAAAGGGAGACAATATCAGCACCTGGTTCAACCAGAATGAGTTTATGACCTCGCAAAAAGCACGCGACCGCCTCGGCTGGCGTCCGCGCCATGCGGGCATTATCCCATGCGTTAAGCCGGTCTACGCTTCCTGGGCTGCGGCGCAATCTAGCCAGTAAAGGTGACGCTCGCTTGTTAGTAATCGTCATTCCCGCGAAAGCGGGAATCCATAGCCGCAAGCGGGGCATTTCTCTGGACCCCCGCTTTCGCGGGGGTGACGATTAAAGGTATAAAGATCGAGAGAGGTTTCCGATGGACGAGGTCAAAGTCATCGCCACCCGCTTCACCGATCGGCCGAAGACCGATCCCAATGCGCGTATCTTCAAGATCGAAGATCACATCAAGATCGGCGAAGCCTATAACCGGTCAAGCCGCCTCTATGTCGGCGATGATTTCCGCGCAACGCTCATCACACTGTCGCCCGGCCAGGCACAAGAGACGCATAAGCATCCCGAGACCAGCCATGCCTGGTTCATCGTTTCGGGCAAGGGCGAGGTCGAGATGGAAGGCGGCAAGCGCGTGGCCATCGAGCCGGGCTGGTTCAGCGTTCATCCGCGCGATTCGGTGCATGGGCTCTACAACACGGGCAGCGAGAATCTCACCTACATCGCGCTTTCGGTTGGAAAATAAAACATGATGGGCCCAAACGATTTTCGCGGCGTCTATGCCATCATCCCGACACCATCCAAGCCCGGCGCGGAGCGCTGGGATGCGGTGGACACGGTCGATCTCGACGAGACAGCGCGCGTCATCGACCGGCTCATCGCCGACGGCGTGCACGGCCTCATCGTGCTTGGCACGACGGGTGAATGCGCGACGCTGACGCCGAACGAATATCAAAGCTTCGTCGCCTGCGTGCTGGAGAGCGTGAAGAAGCGCATCCCGACTTTCATCGGCACGACCGCGCTCGGCACGCATGAGGTGGTGGCGCGCACGCGCTTCGCCCAGCAGCAAGGCGCTGACGGCATTCTCCTCGGGCTACCGATGTGGCAGCCGCTCACGGTCGACATGGCGGTCGACTATTACCGCAGCATCTCCGAAGCCTTCCCGCGTCTCTCGCTCATGGTCTACGGCAACCACCGGGCCTTCCGCTTCGCGTTCGCGCCGGAATTTTGGGAGCGCGTCGTCGACGTCGCGCCGACATTGATCGCGGCGAAATTCTCGCGCCCCAATGTGCTGCTCGATTGTCTCAAAGTCTCGAAGGGCCGCGTCCATTACCTGCCGCATGACGGCGGCATGAGCAAATTCTACGACCTGTCGCCTTCAACGACGACAGCGTGCTGGTCGACGGCAGCGTCGATGGGGCCGGAACCCGTACTGGAGCAAGTCCGCGCACTGCTAGCGCAGGACGTTGTGGCGATGAAAAAGATTGCCGCCGATCTCGCCTGGGCACGCGAGCCGATCCAACCGATCACCAGCGATGCCGAGCTTTTCGCCACCTACAACATTCAGGTCGAGAAAACCCGCATCGCCGATGCCGGTTACTGCAAGGCGGGACCGCTGCGTCCGCCCTATCACATCTGGCCGGACGCCTATCGCGAAGCGGCGCGCGAGCACGCAAAGCGTTGGCGCGAGCTCTGCACGAAATACGCCAGGACGAGCGCCGCCGCGCAATAGCAGCTTCGGCTACTCGGGCGCCTCATCGCTAGCGGCGTCAGCGCCTTTGATGCGCTGCGCCAGCGAGGCTTGCAGAAATTCGTCGATATCGCCGTCGAGCACCTTCTCGGTCTGGCTGGTCTCGACGCCCGTGCGCAGGTCCTTCACCATCTGGTAGGGCTGCAGCACGTAAGAACGGATTTGATGGCCCCAACCGATGTCGGTCTTGGTGGCGTTCATCGCATCGGTGACGGCTTCCCGCTTGGCGAGCTCGATCTCGTAGAGGCGCGCTTTCAGCATGGCCATCGCCTTGGCGCGGTTCTGATGCTGCGAGCGCTCGCTCTGACAGGCAACCACCACCGGCTGCTCGAAATCCGGCGGTTGATAGGTCATACGGACGGCGCTGTCAGTCTTGTTGACGTGCTGGCCGCCAGCGCCTGACGAACGATAGGTGTCGGTGCGGAGATATTTTTCCTGCACCTCGACTTCGATCTTATCGTCGACCACGGGATAGATCCAGGCCGAGGCGAAGCTGGTATGACGGCGCGCATTGGCGTCGAACGGCGAGATGCGCACCAGGCGGTGCACGCCGCTCTCGGTCTTCAGCCAGCCATAGGCATCCTCGCCCGAGACGCGGATGGTCGCGGATTTGATACCGGCGCCTTCCCCTTCGCTCTCCTCGAGCCATTCCACCTTGTAATCGTGCTGCTCGCCCCAGCGGATATACATGCGCAGGAGCATCTCGGCCCAGTCTTGCGCCTCGGTGCCACCCGAGCCGGCATGGACCTCGAGATAGCAATCATTGCCGTCGGCCTCCCCGGAGAGCAGGCTGTCAAGCTCGCGCGCTTTGACTTCCTCGCGCAATGCGACGAGCGTCTTCTGCGCGTCGTCGAGCATCGCATTGTCGCCTTCGGCCTCGGCCAGCTCGGCGAGCGCCAGCGTGTCGTCGACTTCGCGCTCGATCTTGAGATAGCCGTTGACGCCACGATCCAGCCGCGTGCGCTCGCGCATCAGGGACTGCGCGCGCGTCGAATCGTCCCAAAGCTTCGGATCTTCGATCGCCGCGTTCAGCTCGGCGAGACGGCGCGTCGCATTGTCCCAGTCAAAGATGCCTCCTCAGCAGTGCCAACGACGACCGGATATCGTCGACAACTGCTAATATTTCCGCGCGCATAGGTAAGCTCTCAGCTATAAGCCCTCAGCCGTCAGTGTATCGCACCACTGGCAGAGAGCCCGATTTAATCTCTGATAGCTGATAGCTGAAAGTAGAAAGCTAATAAAGCCCGCCGGTGCCGCTCGTCGGTACGCGCTGCGGCGCGGCGTCCGCGCCGTCCGGATCGGAGGTATCGATCCCGAGGCCACTATTGGTCACGTTACCGCCAACCACCACGCCCGAGCTGGAGGAGCCAGGCTCGGTCCCAGGCTTATAGGCTTCGAGGATCGCATTCTTCTGATCCGGCCGGGCGAGCGCGCCGGTGGTCGGGTTGATGCGCACCAGCTCGATCCCCGGCGGGATGCGGAAGGGTGTCGCCGGTTGATCGGCGAGCGCCGCTTGCATGAAGTCGCGGAAAGCGGGCGCGGCTACGCTCGCACCTGTCTCGCGGCGTCCGAGCGTATGCGGCTGATCGAAGCCGACGAATACGCCGGCGACGAGATCGGGCGAGAAGCCCATGAACCACGTATCGTTGCTGTCGTTCGTCGTGCCGGTCTTGCCGGCGAGCGGCTTGCCGATGACCGAAATGCTGCGGCCAGTGCCACGTTGGATCACGCCCTCCATCATCGACACGATCTGATAGACGCTGCTCGGATCGTCGATCTGCGCACGATTGTCCGGCAACTCCGGGGGTGCCTGCCTGTCCCAGCCGATATTACTGCAACCGTCGCAGGCGCGCGTATCGGGACGGAAGATCGTGACCCCGTCGCGATCCTGCACCCGATCGATGAAGCTCGGCGAGATCTTCTTTCCGCCATTGACCAGCATCGCATACGCCGTCGCGAGCTTGAGCGGCGTCGTCTCGCCGGCGCCAATCACGAAGGAATATTCGCGCGGCATATGATCCATGATGCCGAACTTCTCGATCGTGTCGCCGACGGCGTCGAGGCCGATCGTCGCACCGACGCGCGCGGTGACGAGGTTGAGCGACTCCTCAAGCCCGATGAGCAGCGGCACGGGCCCGTAGAATTTCCGCTCATAATTGGACGGATTCCACTTCGGCAGGCCGGGTCCCTGATCGAGCACCAGCGGTCCATCGAGCACGATCGTCGAGGGCGTGAAGCCGTGATCGAGCGCAGAAAGATAAACGAATGGCTTGATCGCCGAGCCGGTCTGACGCATCGCTTGGGTCGCGCGATCGAACTGGCTTATCTCGTAGCTGAAGCCGCCATCGAGCGCGAGCACCCGGCCGGTATGCGGATCCATGGCGACGAAAGCGCCCGATACGGCCGGGATTTGGCGCAGCCCGTAAGCCGGCGTCGCCTTGCCGTTGCGCGGAGCTTGTGGCGCGAGCGCCTGCACCAAGACCACGTCCCCGGGCGCGACCACATCCGTTGCCTGGCCCGGCACCGGACCCACACCGGCTTCCGGTAGCGGCTTGCGCGCCCACTTCATCTCGTCAAAGGGGATTTGGCCGCGACTGCCGTCGGCAAGACCGATATCTGCGCCAGCCGCGGAGGTGCCGAGCACAATCCCGAGCTGCCAATGGACTTCATCGGCGCCCGCCGGCAGCGGAATCACCTTCAGCCGCGCCGGCCAGTCGCTTGACACTTCCATGCGCGTCACGGGTCCGCGCCAGCCGTGGCGCCGGTCATAGGCGATCAACGCGTCACGTAGCGCTTTGTTGGCGAGCGCCTGCAAGTGCGGATCGAGGCTGCTGCGCACGGCAAGCCCCGAGGTGTAAAGCCCCTTCTCGCCATAACGCTGCAACAGCTCGCGACGGACCTCTTCCGTGAAATAATCCGCTTTGACGATCTCGGTGTCGTCGCGATGGCGCAGCGTGATCGGCTTTGTTTGGGCGGCAGCGCCTTGCTCCGGTGTCAGATAGCCGGCTTCGACCATCCGATCGAGCACGTAATTGCGCCGCTCGCGTGCCGCTTCCGGATTGCGCTGCGGATTGTAATTGTTCGGCGCTTTCGGCAAGCCGGCAAGAAAGGCGGCTTCTTGCGGCGTCAACTCGTCGAGCGATTTGTTGAAGTAGTTGAGCGCTGCCGCTGCGACACCGTAAGCCCCGCCGCCAAGATAGATCTCATTGAGATAAAGCTCGAGGATGCGATCCTTACTGAGCACCTGCTCCATCCGGATCGCGACGAGCGCTTCGCGCATCTTGCGTTGAAGCGAGACCTCGTTCGTCAACAGAAAGTTCTTCGCCACCTGCTGCGTGATCGTCGACGCGCCGACCGGTCGCCGACCGCTGCCGTAATGCAGCAAATCGGTCACGCCCGCGCGCAGCATCGAGAGCGGATCGACGCCGGGATGCGTGTAGAAATTCTTGTCCTCGGCGGCAAGGAAGGCGTGGATCACCAGCGGCGGCATCGCCTTGATAGGGATGAAGACGCGCTTCTCGGTCGCGTATTCCGCCATCAAACGCCCGTCGCCGGCATAGACGCGGCTCACGATCGGCGGCTGGTAGTTAGCCAACTGCTCGTAATCCGGCAGATCGCGGCCGAAATACCAAACTGCCAGCCCGGCGACCCCGGCGCCTGCCAGGCCGACCAGAATTATCAGCACTATCAATATCTTAAGTAGCTTCATGTGATTGGCCCGTCGAGCCGACCTGCCGCCTGGGCGGCATTGATCGAGTCGACGGGATTTCGCCCCCGCCACTCCGGCACGAAGCCTAACCTGCCCCCGTTTTGTGGCGCGTTTGAGGCGCGAAGCCAAGCGCTTTCAGAATTAAAAGAGGTTAACGGCCGACCGTCCGGCGCGGGTTAACGGAGCGGTTGTGGCAAGGCCGCGTCACTTGTATCCTAATTGCGCGATGCCGCGCACCGTACCCTCCTCTGGGGTTGGCACGAGAAGCGCGGAATGGATTTTAACCCGAAGCCGTCCCGGCCGCCGATCTCGGGCCCCGGGGCCGAGCGCAGAAAGTTCCGCCATGGCCTCTTTTTCGGCGCCGTTCGACGGACCAAATCTCGGCACGAGCTTCGCCTCAACCAGGACAGCGCCACCCGTTCTTCGCGCGGGTGCGGTCGCGCCCCTCGGAGTTCATAAGAATGGCAAAGCGCATGCTCGTCGATGCGGCGCATCCGGAAGAGACCCGGGTCGTCGTATTGAATGGCCAGCGGCTCGAAGAATTTGACTTCGAGACCTCCACCAAAAAACAGATCAAAGGCAACATCTATCTCGCGAAGGTGACGCGAGTCGAGCCGTCGCTGCAAGCGGCCTTCGTCGAATATGGGGGCAATCGTCACGGCTTCCTCGCCTTCGGCGAAATCCATCCCGACTACTACCGCATTCCGGTTGCCGATCGTCAGGCGGCGCTTGACGCGGATCGTGCCGCCGAAGAAGCGGCAAACGAGCGGGAAGAGGAGAGTGTCGAGGCAGGGCTGCCGGTCGAACGCTCTGCCGACGCGCATGAGTCCGATGACGAGCATGGTGAGATTGATCACGATCATGCGGACAGCATGACCGAGGCGATGAGCGAGGATCGCCTCATTGACGACCTCGTCCCCGATCCCGAGGCTGCCAGCGAACGCGACGGCCACGACAGTTCTGCTTTTCCGGAGGATTCCGAAGCCCCGGCAAGCGTCGATATTCCGGTCGAGGAACCGAGCTTTAGCGCGACGGCCCCGGAAGGCCATGCTTTTGCGCATGACGACGGCGAACGCGGGGCGGAACCCGTCAGCGAAAGCACCGAGCCCCCCGAACTCACGCCAGCGGCCGAAAGTACACCGCCGATCGAGGTGGTTGCTGAGACGCCGGTCACCATCGAGACAATCGGCGGCGACGAGATCGAGGAAACTGCCCGGCCGCGCGCCCGGCCGCATCGCCACTACAAGATCCAAGAGGTGATCAAGCGCCGGCAGATCATGCTGGTACAGGTCACGAAAGAAGAGCGTGGCAACAAGGGCGCGGCGCTCACGACGTACATCTCCCTCGCCGGTCGGTATTGCGTGCTGATGCCCAACACGCCGCGCGGCGGCGGCGTCTCGCGCAAGATTACCAGCATGCAGGATCGTCGGCGGCTCAAAGACTTGATGAGCGATCTCGAAGTGCCGGATGGCATGGGCGTGATCGTGCGCACGGCGGGCAGCGAGCGCTCCAAAGCCGAGATCACGCGCGACTTCGAATATTTGCTGCGCCTTTGGGACGACATTCGCGAGCTGACACTCAAATCGACGGCGCCGGCCCTCATCTATGAAGAGGGCAACCTCATCAAGCGCTCCATCCGCGATCTTTACGCGCGCGATATCGACGAAGTTCTGGTCGATGGCCGGGAGGGCTACGACACGGCCAAATCCTTCATGCGCATGCTCATGCCAAGCCATGCCAAGCGCGTGAAGCTCTACAACGATCCCTCGGTGCCTCTCTTCCATCGCTTCCAGGTGGAAGGCCAGCTCGATGCGATCCATTCGCCGGTGGTGCAACTGCGCTCCGGCGGTTACATCGTGATCAACCCCACCGAGGCGCTGGTCGCGATCGATGTCAATTCCGGCCGCTCGACCCGGGAGCGCAATATCGAGGAGACCGCGCTCAAAACCAATCTCGAAGCTGCCGAGGAAGTCGCGCGCCAATTGCGCTTGCGCGATCTCGCCGGGCTCATCGTCGTCGATTTCATCGACATGGAGGAGCATCGCCACAACTCTGCGGTCGAGCGGCGGCTGAAGGACGCGATGCGGCACGATCGGGCTCGCATTCAGATCGGCCGCATCAGTCCTTTCGGTTTGCTGGAGCTGTCGCGCCAACGCTTGCGGCCATCATTGCTCGAAGCCTCGACCCAGCCCTGCCCCCACTGCAACGGCACTGGACATATCCGCTCTACGGAATCGACCGCCCTGCATCTGCTGCGTGCGCTCGAGGAAGAGGGCATGCGGCGCCGCACGGCGGAAATCAAGGTCGTCGTCGCTTCCGCCGTCGCGCTTTATGTCCTCAACCAAAAGCGCGCGACTTTGCAGCAAATCGAAGGTCGTTATGGCTGCCACGTGACGGTCGACGAGGACGAGACTCTGATCCCGCCGGCCTTCAGGCTCGAACGCATGCGCGCCTTCACGCCGGCGGAACTCGCAGCACTGCCGGTGCCGCAAGCAGCGGCTGTTCCGGTCGAGGAAGAGCCTGAGGCCGACGAGAGCCTCGATGAAGCCGCGATCGAAGCGGCCGCGGAAGAATTCACTGGTAGCCCGCGACGCGGCGATGGCGAGCATCGCGATCCTTCCTCCTGGATCCCGCAAAGCGAAGAGGAAGAGGACGAAGCCGAAACGCCCCAGGCCGCCCGCCCAGATCATCTCGGCGGCGACGAGCAGCATGGCGACGGCCAAGGCCGTCGCCGTCGACGCCGTCGCCGTCGCGGTCGCGGTGGCGATCGCGACCGCACGCACGACCACGGTGCAGCGGCGATGCCCGTAGGTGAAGCGCCGCCACCCGATGCAGAAGGCTCGCCTATGGTGGCAGCCGGCGGCGAACCCGTCGAAAGCGATGGCGGCGGCGACGACGAATTGGGCGAAGACATACAGCCTGCCGAGTTGCGCGGTGGCGACGGCGAGGGCGACGGTGAGCACCGGCGCCGCCGGCGCGGTCGCCGCGGCGGGCGTCGCCGTCGGCGTGGCCAAGGTCAAGACCAACAGGGCGCTGAGCAACAATTTGGGAACGAGCGCGGGCCGCGCCTGCAGCTCGAACTACGACCGGGCGAACCTGGCTATTCGGGACCCGCGGAAGAGTTTGGCGAGGAATCTGATTTCGTTGCGGCCGAGGAAGTAGCCGAGGCCGACGTCATAGAGACCATACCTGCGCGCCAGGAGGCCGCGCCGCGCGACGCTCGCCCTGGAACCGAGGACACTGCGGCAACGCCGCCCGCCCCAGAAACGCCGTCCGCTCCAAGCGAAGCAGAAGGCGATACCGAGCGCACGCCGGTCGCTTACAACGTCTCACCACCACACGAGGTCAGCGGCCCCGCCCCCAACCCGCGCCGCGGCTGGTGGCGCCGCTAGAGGAGGGCGCGAGCCCTTAGCGCTTCCAGTTGCGCAAGCGGCGCGCGGCTTCCGCGATATCGGCGGTCGCGCCGGCAAAGCACAGCCGCATCGTCGCATGTCCGCGCTTCGGGTCGAAATCGACGCCAGGCGTACACGCAATGCCGATCTCGCGCAGCATGCGGCTGCAGAAATCGCGACCGTCGTTGGTCAGCGCGGCGATATCGGCGTAGAGATAGAAGGCGCCGTCCGCCGGCGCGAAGCGTTCGAAACCGGCCTTCGGCAACTCGGCGAGCAGCAGCGCGCGATTTTCGGCATACCGCCGGCAATTCGCTTCGAGCTCCTCGGTCGCATCGAAAGCTGCGAGCGCCGCGTGCTGCGCGAGCGCCGGCGGCGAGATGAATAGATTCTGCGCGAGACATTCGACCGCACGCAGCATGTCCGGCGGCACGATCATCCAGCCGATGCGCCAGCCGGTCATCGAATAATATTTCGAGAAGCTGTTGATGATGATCGCATCGGTACTCAGCGCCGCCGCGCTCGCTGCTGGCTTTTCATAGGTGATGCCGTGATAGATCTCGTCCGAGATCACGCGAATGCCGGCAGCATCGCATTGCTTCGCAATCGCTGCCAGGATCGCGCCATCGATCATGCTGCCCGTCGGATTGGCGGGGCTGGCGATGATCAGCCCGTCAATCCGATCGCGCTCGCCGCGCAATAGACCGAGTGTCGGCTGGTAGTGCTCCGCCGGCCCAGCGGCGAGCTCGACCGGCACGAGATCGAGCGCCGTCAGGATGTTGCGATAAGCCGGATAGGATGGCGCCGCGAGCGCGACGCGCTCGCCGGCATCAAAGGCAGCGAGAAAGGCGAGGATGAAGCCCGCGGATGAACCCGTTGTGACGATGATCCGCGCCGGATCGATCGCCACGTGATAAGTGCGTTGGTAGTGGCGGGCGATCGCCTCGCGCAGCACCGGCACGCCGAGCGCGTCGGTGTAGCCGAGTACCTCCCGATGCAGCGCCGCTTCCGCCGCCGCGACGACGGCACGCGGCGCCGGCGTCGAAGGCTGGCCGACCTCGAGATGAATGACATTGGAGCCGCCCGCGGCACGCTCATTCGCCTCGCGCAACACATCCATGGCGATAAAGGGCGGCACCAAAGCACGCCGCGACAGCTTGACGCTCATCCGCCCCCGTAAGGTTGACGGCGCTGTGCCGATAAGCCCATGCTGCCGCTGGATTTGTGGTAGGATACAGACTCAATGCGCATCTGGTCCGGTATTCTATGCATCGTATTCGCGCTTTGCACGGCCCTCGTGCCGCGCGCTCATGCGCAAGACTCGATCAGCTTTCTGCGCGATGCGGAAATGGAACACGTGCTGCGCGCCTGGATGACGCCGGTCTGGAAGGCCGCCGGCCTCGATCCCACGGCGGTTCACGTCTATGTCATCAATGATCCGACCCTTAATTCTTTCGTCGCCGGCGGTCAGAACATTTTTCTGAACAGCGGGACGATCATGAAGGCGCAGAACGCTAACCAGCTCATCGGCGTTATGGCGCACGAAACCGGTCACATCGCCGGCGGTCATCTCGCCCGCAAAACACAGATCATGAAGAACGCGATGATCGAGAGCGTGATCGGCATGGTGCTCGGCGGCGCGGCAAGCGCGCTGGGCCACGGCAATTCCGGTGGCGCCGGCGTCCTCGCCGGCGCCGATGTCGGGCAGCGCGCTTTCCTGCGGAATTCGGTCACGATCGAAGCTTCGGCCGATCAGGCGGCGTTGCGCTACCTCGATCGCACGCATCAATCGGCGCGTGGCCTGCTCGAATTCTTCGAAATCCTCCAGCAGGAAGAATTCCTCACAGCCCAGCATCAGGACCCCTATCTCATCGACCATCCATTGACCGAGGAACGTGTCAATTACCTCCGTGAGCATGTCGCGCGATCGCCCTATTCCAGCGCGAAGGATCCGCCGGAATGGGTGGCGCAGTTCAACCTAGTGAAGGCAAAACTCGGCGCTTTCCTCGGCGCGCCGTCGCAAGTTCTGGCGGCTTATCAGGCGAGCGATAATTCGGAGGCGGCGCGGTATGCGCGAGCCATCGCCTATTACCGCATCCCCGATCTCAAAAATGCGATCCCGACGATCGACGGGTTGATTAAGGATTTCCCGAACAATCCCTATTACGACGAGTTGAAGGGGCAAATGCTGTTCGAGAACGGCCGCGTTGCCGATGCGGTTGCGCCTTATCAGCGCGCCGTCCAGATCGCGCCGGGCGAGCCGCTACTCAATATCGAGCTGGCCCAGGTGCAACTCGAGACAAACGATCCCAAATATCTCGCCGCGGCGAAATCGGAACTGACCGGCGCGCTACGCGACGAGAGCGACAATCCCGATGCCTGGCGCTCGCTTGCCATCGTCTATGGCCGCTCGGGCGATATCGGCATGGCGGCATTGGCGATCTCCGAGCAGAACATGGCACAAGGCGACTATCGACAGGCGATCGGACAAGCACAACGGGCGCAGCAATTGCTGCCAGCCGGCCCGCAGCGCCAGCGTGCCCAGGATCTCCTGGCGGAAGCCAAGCGCCAACAGCAGCAAGCGCAGAACAAGTAGCGGGCTATGATCCTTGCTCGCCTCCTACGCCTCGGCGCACTGGCGTTGCTCATTGGCGCCGCTGCCCTTCCCCGTCAAACGTCAGCCGCTGATTCCCCATCTCCTGCGCCACAAGGCAGCATGCCGAAAGACCGTGCCAGCTTGGATCAAGCGATCCACGATTACTTGATGGCGCATCCGGAAGTGATTCTCGATGCCCTTAAAGCTGCCCAGCAGCAGGCCGACGCGCAAGCGGTGGAGCAATCGCGGCGTGTCATCGCGACGAAACGCAAGGAATTACTCGACTCACCGGACGACCTCGTCCAGGGCAATCCCAAGGGCGATGTAACCTTAGTCGAGTTCTTCGATTATCGCTGTCCGTATTGCAAGCAGATCGAGCCCTCGCTCGACGCGCTGCTGAAAGAAGACGGCAAGCTGCGCATCGTCTACAAGGAATTCCCGATCCTTGGCGAAGCCTCGGTCTACGCGGCGCACGTCGCGCTCGCTGCAAAGAAGCAGGGTAAATATGCCGAATTCCACCGGGCGATGATGGGGACAAAAGGCGACATCGGTGACGAGACGGCGCTCAATGTCGCCACTTCGCTCGGCCTCGATGCGAGCAGGATCAAAGCTGACATGAGCGCGCCCGAGATCGACAAGGTGATCGACAAGAATTATGCGCTCGCCGATGCCCTCAGCATCCAAGGTACGCCGGCGATCATCGTCGGCGAGACGCTTATCCCCGGCGCGGTCGATCTCGATACGCTGCGCAAGGACATCGCGGCGGTCCGTGGCGGCGGCTAAGCGCCCGGCCAGCTTTCGATAGGCCCGACCGGTTTCAGCAAGTCGGGCCCATCCGCCCGGTTGGAATTGACGGCGCGATCGAGCGGCACCGCTTCCAATAAATCGTTCCGCGACGGCATCAGGAGTTCGAGCGCAGCTTCCACCGGACCGTCCGGATCGAGCCAGGTCGCGTAATCCTCGGGCGTCAGCACCACGGGCATGCGGTGATGAAAGCCGCTCAGGAAATTGTTCGCCTCGGTCGTGATGATGGTGAAGCTGTCGAGCGCGGCAGCAGGATCGTGCCGCGGCCCCCAACGTTCCCAGACTCCGGCGAAGGCAAAAGGCGCACGGTCGCGCCGCGCTATCAGATAAGGCTGCTTCGACGCATCACCCTCGCGCCATTGGTAATAGCCGTCGGCGGGAACGAGACAGCGCCGCCTTTGGGTAGCACCGCGGAACGCCGGCTTTTCCAAGAGTGTCTCCGCGCGCGCGTTGATGAGCGGCGGCCCGGCTTTGGGATCGTCGGCCCAGGGCAAGACGAGGCCCCAACGTAGCGCGGCGATGCTGCGCTGGCCGATAGGCTCGCGGCGTTGCCGGATGACCGGAACCTCGAGTGTCGGGGCGATGTTGTAGCGGGGCGCGAGATTGGGCCGTTCGATGAAGCCAAAGATCCGAGCCAATTCTTCAAGCGCCGTCTTCAATAAATAGCGGCCACACATCGCAATCACTCCCCCGCGCCGCTATGGTAGCGCAATGAACGCCGATCTGCGCGAATTGCTTGAAGGCGCGCGCTGCGCCGCGCGCGCTGCGGCGAAGGCGATCCTCGAGATCTACGAGACGTCGTTCGCGGTACGCTCGAAAGCGGACGCGTCACCCGTGACGGAAGCCGATGAGCGCGCCGAAGCAATCATCGTCGCAGCATTGACGAAGCTCGCGCCGGAAATCCCGGTCGTCGCGGAGGAAATGGCGACACGCAGCGCGGTCGCGGCCGGGGCACGTTTTTGGCTCGTCGACCCACTCGACGGCACGCGTGAATTCGTCGCTAAGAACGGCGAGTTCACCACCAATATCGGGTTGATCGAGGGCGATCGTCCAATCTTGGGCGTGGTGCATCTGCCGGTCACCAACATCACCTATACCGGTGCCGGCCTCGGCACAGCGATGCGCCAGGAGCAGGAAGCCAAGCCGGCCGGGATCACCGCGCGCCGAATCCCTGCGTCGGGGGCGGTCGTGGCTCACAGCCGATCGCACGGCAATAACGCCAAGCTTGCGGAATATCTCAGCAGCCTGCGCGAGCCGCAGGCGCGCATCGCCG
>Ga0134128_10004045_pt1 | contig 17975 bp, 10 predicted proteins | sample KB31754_FD_96462 | JGI IMG/M metagenome (GOLD analysis project Ga0134128, IMG submission 96462) | Terrestrial soil microbial communities with excess Nitrogen fertilizer from Kellogg Biological Station, Michigan, USA - KB3-175-4 | ecosystem: Environmental > Terrestrial > Soil > Unclassified ... | reverse complement strand
CCGCCTCCCGCAGGATCTTCACCATTTGCTCTTCTGAAAATCGGCTCTTCTTCATGGCTTCCTCGTCTCCCCGGAAGCCATCCTCTCAAGAATCAGCTGGTCCGAAAATCCCCGGGCAGGTCACAATACCATGTGGAATTGATGGATGTCGCTTCAAGACTGGAAGTTGCGCCCCCGGCCCACGCGCCATTGCGGGAGCGTCGACAGGTCTGACTGCGAGATTGCGCGGGAACAGCGAGGCCCAAATGCGGCCCGCCAGGTCAATTGTCGCTCCGCGGCCGCCAAGCGCATGAGCCCACTCGGATCCTGCCTTAAGTTCCAAGCGCGGTGGGCTCGACGCCCTGGGCGACCCTAACCGCGCAAAATTGATTCCGATCGACTCGATCTCCGAAAAAAATCTCGGCCAATTCGTCAACGCCATGACCCCGATGGGGTCGCGCCGGACGTTCAATGTGCCAAGCCGCCTCGGCTCGACCGGCAAGAAGGAGCTCATGTAGAGCCGTGGAATGACTCGTATGGTGATTCGCAATTTCGGGGTCACCCCGCCTGCTGCAGGAACGCGGCCGTGAGGTATCACGAACCACTGAAAATTCTCTACGATATTCTTGGACTCAAGCACACTCATCTAGTGGCTCCTCGAATGCCTCCCAATATCGAGCCCAGTTGTCCGGCTTCAATAAATTCTCAGAAAGATCACCGGTACTTTGGTCCGTTGGAATCCTCTCGGCCTGCTTCTGTTTTCGGGTTTCGACGAGACCAAAGTGCAGTGGATCGCTCATAGTACTTAGACGCCGATCCCATGAACCCCCCGTTCGCGCGCCTACTAGGGTACGGGACCCGCTGGCGCCACTACTACTCGAACTATCACCTTGGCGTGAGTACGCGACACCGACGCTAAACGAGTAGTCAAAGAATCCGATAGAGAAACTGATGCTAAACGTTGCAGCGCCCGACGCGCGGCCGGTACTCGTTTCGTACCAGATCTGCACGCGAAAATTTGCACACACGGAAATAAGGCCCGCGATATCGGCATTCCCGGAAGCGTTGAAAAAGCCCGAGAGCACGGCATCGCGTGCACCGATTCGGATGTATATCCCAGCGGTAATGCGCCCTGTGCCACTCGCCGGACCGAACGTAAATGCAGTGACAAGACCATACTCGAACGAAGACTCAAGAAATTCAATTGTGTCTGCCCGCGACTGAATACCGACGAATCCGCCGCCTCCATAGATTCCGACTGAGAGCAGGAACGGCTTGTCAGGACTGGACAGGCTGAACCGAAAGCGTGCCGGTTCGGAATTGAACGGCAAGATACATGCGATTCCGACGCCAACGTTCTGCAAGGAGAACGCCGTTGTTCCGATCAGCGGCTTATAGAATTGATAACCGACAACAATTCCTGGGCCATCGGACCAGGGGCCAACGCTGATACCAAACTTATCTCTAAACCACTGCTCGAGCGTTTTCACGAAAGCGAGTTGACCGCCAAAATTAACGCCGGCGACGTTTGCAATTAGGTGAGACTTTTGACCACTGCCTGCAGTAAATGACAAAGGTTCAAAGATGATGGTGAGGAAAGAAGCAGCGCCGAATAGATTGATCTTGAATGCATCGAGCTTCGCCTCCACTGACATTTGTGGCGGCCCTGGTTTTAGAAAGTCAATGGTCGCGCGACTCTTGATAGCCAGCGTTCCCGCACCGTCCAGCGGCTCGAATACTGGCCCCGAACCACCGGGATACGGATGTACCTGTGTGATCCAGTCGTACGAGATTGTGGCGCCCGTTGGAGCACCTATTTGATTAAGTGCTTTCTCGACTACATTTTGGACGTTTAGTAACGATGATACGTCGCCGGTTGCGACCACGTGACCGGCCTCTTGGACTAAACGCGTGAAGTCGGAACTGAGGGCCGATACGTTAGTAAGATAAGCGCGAAGAGCATTCTCGTCTGGAGGCGGATGCATCGACAGCCCGGTAAGCACAGTTGTGAGGTGCTCGAGTCGCGCAAGTAAAGACGGAGATAACCAGCGTCGCAGGTCCGCTGAATTACCCGAGCCTGTTTGAGCTGCAGCCACTCTGGTACGAAGGGTCGCTACAAAGTCTGCGACTTGACCGCAGATGGTCGCGAGGCGTTGAAGAATAAGGTCTTGATTCGCAAGCTTGACCTGATTTATGGCACTAAGGGCTATTCCCCGCGGGTCCGGGGCCGTCACCAGAAAGTCGATTACCTCGTATAGCGGACCAAGGTCGTTCGGCACCTGCAGGCCGTTGATCGCGTTTACGATTGCGCTCGCACGATCGACTTTGGCCGTAAGCCACTCGAGAGCGTGCTTGCTCTCAGCGCCGACGCCCGCCGTCAGGGACGAGGTTATCGCCTGACGCACATCCTGAAATACCTTGCCCTGGAGATCTCGACCCGCGAGGGTGACCCATTGTGAGTAACTAGCAATCAGTGCGTCGGCATCGGTGTGCGTGCCGGGGAATGTGGTCGCGACTAGACTCGCCAGACGTGGCGCCTTAGCAAGCGCGTCAACAGTGCAGCGAAAGCTTTGAGCTGCCCTATTGAGCCCCGCAAGCTGATTGGGATCGCGGGGCTGCAATTGGCCGATCTCGCTGATCGTCCGTTGAAGCTCCGTGGCATGCGCCACAGCCGACAGACTTATGTCGGCAATTTCGAGAAACGCGCGACGCAGCTCCGCCTGATTCGCTGGCAGCGCCGCAACCATCGTGTCGATCTTGACCGCGAGGGTGTCTACGTCCGACCTCAACTCTTCTGCCGCGCTGACAATCTGATTCTGTGCAGCGGATAATTCGTTGACTAAGCGCTTCCAGTACGCATCAATCTGTCCGTTCAGGTCCGCTTGGGAGTGCTGGAGCCAAATCCTCCAGGTATCGAGATCGAATACGCCGTCGAGCACAGCGATTAGCTCTCGCTGCAACGTTGCCAAGAGCTCGAGGGGGTCACCATTCTTGGCCGATTCGATTGCCTCTATGCCCTTGCGTACTGTGGCGATGCGCTCCTGAAGTTGCTTCAGTCGCGGGTCAGCGGCCAAAGCCGTTTCCGCACTCGAGAGCAGGCCCACCTGCACGATTTCGCCGACAGTATGAAGGATCTCGTCTGAAAGACTTCCCAAGTCCTGCAGGGATTTGCTAAGTCGTATTAGAGATTGTAGCCACGTAAGCGCGCCCGTTGGCAGGAGTGTGGCCGGGTTTTCGATAACGGTTCGAATTTCATCCCGAAGCTGCTGCAACGCAGCGACGAGCGGAGCACCGAGCGCAAGCAGATCTGCCGCAGAAGCTTGCGAGGCACGCTGCAGTCCGGACTGCACGTTCGCAACAGCCGCAGCGATACGGGGAACCAAACTGACTTGCGTTGCCGTAGACTGCAAGGCGCTTTCGAGATCTGAAGCGATCCTGTGAATCTGGTCGATCGGTACTGCGTTCTCGAGCTGCTGGACAATCTGCGGCGCTTGCGCCCCGCTCACTTTCATGACCACATCGCAGATATCGATGAAACTCACGACACCGGCGAGCTTCGCGCTTCCCACTGACCTCCTGAAAAACTCGGCCGGATCCGCGGCGTTGCGACGCGCCATTTGCACGGGATCGGCATCGAGCGACGGCACTGCTGTTCGCGCCGCCGCTATGGCTCCCCCCGATGCCATCCCGTATCGGTAGCCGGGCAGCTGTGGCAGCGGTGTCCCCGAGCCTCCGATCGGTCCACGCTTTCTCGAGACAGCCGACATGTTCATCGTCGCGTTAGCGAACCCACCAGAGTTGCCAGTGTCCGATGAGAAATTGAGCGCCGCGCCAGCGTCGACAAACCGCAAGAAAATCTCTCCGGGATTGTCGGCATCGAAACCGCTTCGTAAGTAATACGTATCGATTTCGACGAGTGCGCGTTGCCGGGCGGTGTTCGATAATTGCGAGAGTACGCCTGGCTCTACCAAGGCTTGGCGCAGGTGTGGGTATATGGGTGGCTGATTCGCGGCCTCAAGCTCAACACTCGTCATCAATGCTTGATGGATGTCCCCGACGCCCTCTTCTTCGAGGGCCAATGGGACACTGGTCACAGAGCGGGTTGTCCGCTGCGGGCCGGGCGCACAACATGATGCGTCCACGGTCGTTCCTTGCGTTGGGCCCGGTTGCGGGATGTCGATATCGAGGAGAAACGCGATGACTCGGTAGCTTGCGTTTCCGGGCTTATCCTCTGGGGCAAATCTTACTTTACCGTTGCCAACGCGAGCTATGTATTGCTGCGGCACGGCGAGCGATCCGCTTACGAGTCCAGAGGCGTACTGATCGGGTCGCTTCCAGTCAACACCAGCCCCCCGCCGTGTTGCCTCAAGGCCGTTCCGGTATGCGAGCACGATCTGGTGCAGCAGGTCCGGGGCATGGACAACGGCGTTGTCCAAAAAGACAAGGGGTGCGCGCGCTTTGACGCCAGCAGCTGTATCCTCGTATTCAAAGTCGACCAACGAGGTTGTCCCACCTGCCTCTCGCGGCCAGAACGCCTGCTGACCCAAACCCAAAAGGTCATCGGTCTCTGGGCGTGCCAGGTCGGAAGTGACCCAGGCGTGCATGGTAATATTGCCGAATGGCCAGCCACGGCCGGCAAAGGGCTGTTGTTTTAGGGGTACGCTGCGAGCGAGCTCCGGAACGCGGATATAAAACCGCTGCACCAGTTTTGCAACAATCCCTTGAATGGGGTCATAGACCAGTCGCCGCTCCGTCTCCTTAACCAACGTCGCCGGATGCCCTATCGGGCATAGAAAGCCTTTGTATTCGACTACTACGATACTGTCCCGACCGAACTGGCTGTTCTGGTTCCAGAGCTGGATCGTTAGTGCGCCACCACAAGAGTTAGCTGCGGCCGGCGGAGCCCATGCGCCCTTCAATCGCAGCGTCGCACCGAGCGAACTCAGCAATAGGAGGCGTGCTGCTATGGGTTGAGGTACGAATATCCCTTCCGTGGGCGCGTCAGGTCTTGGAACGACGCTTGGAGAGCCGAGCAGGGCCGTTTCGCCAAATCTGCTCGTCAATGCCACGAGTTCATGGCGGTCGCGCGGGTCGAGTGAACTCCGAAACGGCTGGTCGTTCTGATGGGTGTATCCATTCGCCCAAAAGTTGTTCGGTTGAAAGTCTGGTGACCATACCGCGCGAACCTTGAGCGACTCGGCGCGCATGCTCCACAATTCTGTAAGTTCTGGCCTGCCTGCCGCAGCACCCCCGGTCACCTTCCATTCGAAGTCCTCGCTGATCGGGGACAATCCTAGTCGGTATGGCGCCTGAACGATGCTGACCTGCTCTACGTTGGGCTGTGGGAGGCCTTCGGCCAGGGTGCCGGGCCGTGAGGCCTTGTCGCTGCGCAACGCGATCTGATTCGGAAGCGTTAGTGTGTCTGGCTTCGCATTGCTGTGAAAGCGCGGCTTATATCGCTTCCGCTTGTCGCTCAGCCGTCGATTCCAGTCATAGAGATCATCTGCCGCGAGATTTATTTGCGCCTCGCTTCTTGGGCCCACGTGCCATTCGAACGTGAACCAGCTTGGTGCTGCGAATCGGACGCGCGTGGACCGGAGGTTCGGCGTTGACGATATCTGGTGGCCGAGCTTGGCAAGGGCTTGGGTTCTTAGGGTGGCGTACGTTCCCGTATTACGCGCGTTGCACAGTGCCGTTTGACAGGCTTGACCTGTGCCAAGGTTATTGAGCTCGCAAATCTGCTCGTCGGTGACGTAAGGGGGAATATCCGCCTGCGTCGCGCCGGGGAGGTCGGTGATATAGAGCGCCTCCTCATATACGTGCTGGGGGCCAACTGCGAACTCCAGCAGAGGCGCCTCTCCCGGCTGTGGTACGAGCACAGAATGGGCCCGATCCGGCCGGAGCGCTACGCGACGGAACCGGGTGGTCATCTGAAATGCGTCGGCGCCGCGACTCACGATGAGGTCGAAGTCGTCGAGCGGGATGTTCGGCGTTCTTCCGATCGCGGCTGACGTCCAATCCAGATTGTCGATTGATTCAACGCGCACGACCGCGGACGCATCGATTGAGCGTCCGCCGACAGACGACCTAATGCCGCGCCGCACGAATATTGCTTGATCGACGCCCGCCATGGGCGCAACGATGCGGGTCACTACGAATGTACCGGCACCACCCTGACAGGCCGAAACGAATGTTCCCCCCATAGCGGTGATCTCAAGGTTCACGCCGTGCGCGACCTGCCAGCAGCTTGGGTTAATGAGATGCGCCTCGGCATGCGCGGGCTGCTCACCTACAGCAGTGACTCTCAGCCGGCGCGCAATCATCCTCCCGACCGCCTGGGCCGAAATCGGGCCCGGAACCACGGTGCCTGCACCAGTTGGAGCTTCGCTCTCCAGAGCCATGCCCGCGATGCGCTCAAAGCGCTCATTTCGCTGCAGTTCTAAGGCGACATCGATCGCTTGGCCTCGGAAGCACACGGCTGCGCCGGGGACACTGATCGACCGAGAGGCCGCGGCCTTTCCGCTTGTCCATATTCTGGTACTTGGCGCGCGCCGGACTCTAAGACCGATTGTTGACTCGGCGGCGCCGACGAGCTCGACCTGGGCATGATTGACGTGTATCACACCCGCTGGCGTAGCCAGCGGTGCTTTGTGGCGTGACTGGATAGCAAAAGTCCAGCTCGGATAGAACACAGCCCGAGCCTTCACAGACGGATCGATTGCGGCGTCCGGCACGTTAGCGAGCAGCCGACCGAATGCTACGCCGCCATGTGCCACCGGGTGGCCGAGCAGCCACGGCTCGAAAGGGAAGTCGCAATTGAATGCAAGTGCCGGGAGCTGGAAGCGCCCCTCCCAATTGAGACCCTTGAGTCGCGCGGTAAGCTGCAAATCGGCTGGCACATCTGTCCCGGGTAACCAGCCACCCGAAACTTCGACAGCGAGCAGATTCTGTTCATGACCGCACGCAATTTTTGGCCTGCCGTCGAAGAGTTCGTCGGAAATCTCGAAAAGGGGGACGGCGCCTAACCGAACGCGTACCGATCTTTCGTCCCGATCGACGCTGAATCTGGAGGTCGCACGGGCAAGCGGCCCGAAGAGCGGCGACAAGGCCGCCGCACCGGCTGAAAGCGCAAGTAGCTCGCGCCGCGAGACACGCGTCGCGAGAAGACGATCGTAGAGTGCAGTCTGAATCCCAATTAGGTCGCGTCGACCTCCCGATGTGCTACCGGGGACCCCTGCGTCCGGTGACCGCATCGACCGCTCCGCTTGTGCGCAATGCGATCGCGCGCACCGACGAGCACCCGTACTATAGACTTATATGCTTCCTCGACAGGGGTGCGACGTGTCGGGAATTCATGCCTCCCTGCAAGCCATATCAACATCATCCCCTGACTCCCACTATCTCATAACACTACATCTTGCGCGGTCCGCCTGCAAGTAGTCTAAGACGATTCACTAGCGTCGCTGTAGACGGTGGAAGTGGCCTAGTTGTGTGGTGTTGATGTACGTTGAGAAGGTAACACCGCAAGTAGTTGATTATCTGATGTTCACAATATCCGGTCGGCGGCGGGCAGTTGGTCGTTAGCTGCGTAATGTTAATGCTTGCTGAGAGACTCACGCTGCAAGTAGTTGATTATTTGGTGTTCAGAGCTGCGGTGGGCGCCGACAGTCACCTTTCTGATTTTCAAATTATTTGCGCAGTCGGCCCGGTAGACGTGGAGAGCACAAAATTCGTGCATCCGATGCATCAGTCAGAACCGTGCTACGGCTTTTCCGGCGGGCCCAAACTTCTGCATTTCGCTTCCCGATTGAGTTCTTGGCTGAAATGAGCCATTTGTCCTATGATCCCGGCCACCATTGCGCTCTCTCCCGCGCAAGTGGGCGGAGGTAAAGCCTATGCAGATGAAGGAGCTGTTGATCATCTTGGTCGTCGTGCTCGTCGTCTTTGGCGCTAAGAAGCTTCGGAGTGTCGGCGAGGATCTGGGTCACGCCGTGCACGGCTTCAAGAAGGCAATCAACGAGGGCGAGCAGCACGAACCCGACGCCGGATCGCCCCGCCGGCAAATCCCGTCTGGTACCCCCGATTCCGCGTTTCCAGATGAGAGGGCTCCCAAGGCCGCGGCGGGAGCCAAGAGTGAACGTAGCGACTGACATGCTGCGTTGGCAATTGGAATGAGGGGTCGCGGCTTGCGGTCGCGGCGCGGCACTACGGAGCATCACAGGGTCACCCAAACCTCCCCTCGACCAACGGTTCTCTATGGGCTCGGCGCGACGGTCGTAAGTACAAGCCGTTCGGCCGCGGTGGGCAGTTGTTAACGATACGCCCGCATCGCCTTCCCACGGAAATCCCGCAGTCACCGGTTCTTTCCTCCACAAACTGAGTAGTGCTGACGTGACCGACCAAGGAAGTCGCGCTCTCCTTGCTGCGTATTCCACGCGATCGTGAACAGGCTTTCCACGGGATGGTGAACACGGATTCCACGGCAACGTGAACAGCGTTCCACGGGATCGTGAACATTTTGGCGCGGCGCGTGGCGCGGTGTTCACGATCGCGGATTGCTGTTCACGATCGTGGCGGAGGGAGCCGGCGGCTGGAGATTGATCGGCGGGTCGACCGCGTAGCCTTCGGGGTTTTGTCCCCGGGGAGCGAGGTCGATGCCGAACGAGAGGGTCTCCATGTCCAAGTTGAAGCAGCTGATCGCCCTGCAGGCGAGCAACCTGAGCGTGCGGGCGATTGCCCGGGCGCTCGGGCTCTCGGTCGGTGCGATCTCGAAGTATTTGCGGGCGGTGCGCGCGGCGGGCATCAGCCCCGCCGATGCCGAGACACTGCCGGAGAGCGAGCTCGAGCAGCGGGTATTTGGCCCGGGCCCGCCCGGCGAGCCGCCGAAGCTCGTGCCGCCGGACTTCTCCTGGGTGCACACCGAGCTCAAGCGCCATCGGCATGTGACGCTGCAGCTGCTGTGGGAAGAGTACGTCGAGCGACACGGCGAGGCCGCCTACCGGCGCAGCGCCTTTTGCCAGGGCTACCGGCGCTGGGAGCAGCGCCTGAAGCGCTCGATGCGCCAGCGGCACTTCGCCGGGGAGAAGCTCTTCGTCGATTACGCCGGACGCACCGTGCCGATCTAGGGGCGCTGGGCGAGGAGTCATTCCGGGCGCAGCTGTTCATCTGCGCGTTCGGAGCAAGCGGCTACGCATACGCGGAGGCGACCCGCACCCAGACGCTCCCCGACTGGCTCGCGAGCCATGTGCGCGCGCTCGAGTTCTACGGGATGGCGCCCACGATCATCGTGCCGGACAACCCCAAGGTCGGCGTCACGCGCGCCGATCGGTATGAGCCGGAGCTACAGCGCTCGTATGAGGAGCTCGCCGCCCATTACGGGGCGGTGATCATCCCCGCGCGCCCGTATCGCCCGAAGGACAAAAGCCGCGCGGAGCTGAGCGTGCTTTTGGTGTACCGATGGATCCTCGCGCGGCTGCGGCACCAGCGCTTCTTCAGGCTGGATGAACTCAACGCTGCGATCCGGCCACTCCTTGTCGAGCTCAACGAGCGACCGTTCCAACGCCTCCCGGGTTGCCGCCGCAGCATCTTCGAAGCGCTCGACCGCCCGGCGATGCGCCCGCTGCCTCAAGCTCCCTACACCTACTCGCAGTGGCGCGAGCGGATGGTCGTCTTCGACTATCACGTGGACGTCGAGCAGCATTACTACAGCGTCCCGCACGCCCTGGTCAGGCACTCGGTGTGGGCACGCTACACCGCCCCACCCGCAAGAGCGTCAAGTCAATCCTCGAGAGCGGACGAGATCTGCGTCCGCCGAGCGCGACCGAACCGCTTGCACTCGAGCTTCCGACGCACGGCAACGTGCGGGGGCCGGGCTACTACCACTGACGATCCGCACCACCACGACGGAGATGATGACAATGTTGACGAACCCGACGATCGAGACTCTCAAGGCCCTGAAACTCTACGGCATGCTCGAAGCCCTCGAGGAGCAGCAGCAAACCCCCACCGTGCAGAGCCTATCCTTCGAGGAGCGCTGCGCCATGCTCATCGACCGCGAGCGGCTCTACCGCGACAACCAGCGTCGCACCCGCCTACTGCGCGGGGCGCGCCTGAAGGTTGCGGAGGCTTCCATCGAGGACATCAACTACAAGGCTGCCCGCGGGCTCGACAAACGCCAGATCGCCCAGCTCGCAAGCGGCGAGTGGATCCGCCGCACCCAGAACCTGCTCATCACCGGAGCGACGGGCTCGGGAAAGACATGGATCGCCTGCGCCCTCTCGCAGCAGACCTGCCGCCAGGGACACTCAGTACTTTACTTCCGGATGCCGCGCCTCATCGAGGAACTGCGCATCGCGCACGGCGACGGCAGCTACATCAAGTTCCTCAAGAGCCTTTCCAAAGCGGCGCTCATCGTACTGGACGACTGGGGACTGACGGCGCTCTCGGCGCAGGATCGCGCGGACCTACTGGAAATCCTCGACGATCGCATCGACACCGGCTCCACGCTGATCGCGAGCCAACTGCCGGTGGATACCTGGCATGCCTACCTCGGGGAGCCCACGCTCGCCGACGCGATCCTCGATCGCCTCGTCCACCAGAGCCACCGCATCGACCTGAAGCTACCAGGCGAGTCGATGCGCAAGAACCGGGCGACAGCGGATGCCGGAGCTTCTCCCCGGCCGGACGGCCGGTGAGACCGCGTTGCGGTCTTAGCCGCTGAGCAAAAAAGAGAAATCCAAGAGTCCCGTTATCCACGCCAGCACAGCGTCGGCTTGACGGATCGTGAACACCTGACGTAAAAACTGATCCTCCAGCTTCCGGCTCCACGCACTGTTCACCATCGCGTGGATTTACTGTTCACGATCGCCTGAATACGCACCATTTCCTAGACCTGATGCCGATGCACGTCAATTCAGCAGAGTTGAAGTCATTACGGCTTGGCCGTCTTGCGCGCGTGACTTCCCAAGGGCGTACTTAGATCCTCCAGAAACTCCGACACCGGCTCGACCCCCGACACATGCAGGTGATCTCTCGCTCGCGTGCAAGCGACATAGAGCAGCTGCCTTTCGGAGTCGTATACAGCCTGTAAGTCGCCATCCTCGCCGACCTGCTCAATCCGCTCCTGAAGCGGCAGCAATTCGTCGTCACAAGCCATGACGGCGACGGCGCGGAACTCCAAACCCTTAGCGAGGTGCATTGCGCCAATCGCGGTGTAGCCGCTGGTGCCCTCCACCTGCGCGTTCAGCTCCCGACAAGCGAGCCCGGCCAGATCGACCGCTCGGCGCGCGCGCTCGATTTGCGCCTCCGATCGGACAAATACGCCGATCTCGTGTGCCGCTACGCCCTCCGCAGCCCGTTCGCGAAGCCAGGTGGCTACAGCTTTTACCTCCTCTTCTGCGGTTGCACAGGCTCTGACCTGAGGTACCGGTCCATTGAAAACGGAGACGGTGTCGCTACGCTCCTCACGCAGCCCGTCCATGTCCGTGATTTCTGGATCGAGCAGGCGATCCGCCTGCTGCCGGATCTGATGCGAGGTCCGATAGTTGACGCGCAGGGTTCGCGAGCGTCCGCGTACATCGACGCCCTGTGAAAGCCACGAGAACGGCTGCTGGAAAATCCGTTGACCGAGGTCTCCCGCGAAGAACAGGGCATTTGGACGGCCTCCACCCAGGGCTGCCAGGAACCGCAGCTGGGATGGCCCTAAGTCCTGGCACTCGTCGATCACCGCGAAATCATACGGAGGATGCCGCGCCTCTGTCAGTTTTTCGGCCAGTGCGGCATACATAGCCGCAGGCGTGGTCGATCCGCGTTCGCCGAGCATCGTCCAGACGCGGGCGAAGATATCCCACAGTTGTGCGCGTTGAGGCTCCTTCAGCCTGGTTTTACGGCCCAGGCGGGTCACGTCCCGATAGGCCTCCCACGTGCGCAGTTGCCGGGCATCGACGATATGCGTCCATTCGGACAGCAGGAACGGCTGGCTGAAGCGATGCCCCGCTACTGCCGCCGATGCCTCTCGCATGATCGCTCGCAACGTCTGCTCCGAGGTCAACGTCGCCGGGCCGATCAGCGACTTGTGCAGACGAACCGCCACCGCGTTCAGGGCGCCTACGTCAATCCGTTCGGCCAGCCGTGGCTCGTGGCTTACCAATCGGCGTAGTTGGGTTTGCAACGCGCGGGCCAGGGGTTCCGAGAACGTGGCCAAGAGGACTCTTCCATCCGGATTGATGCACGCCAGATGTGCTGCGCGATGCAGCGCAACGATCGTCTTTCCCGTACCCGCCGAGCCGGAAACCCGGGCCGGTCCCCCGAAGCTTCGCTCCACAATCTGTCGCTGCTCGGGATGCAGGAAGACGCTCCAGCGGTCCCACGGATATTCCAGAGCGCGCGTCAGCTCCTCCACATCGCTCATCACGCGAAAGCGTCGCTGGGCGTCAGGATGATCGAAAGGCGATGCCGCCGGTGGGAGTGTCTCTGGTGGGCGTGGCGTGCCTCCGGTAGCCAGCTCCAGCAGCGCTTCCGCCGCCTCGCCGGGAAGATGATCGACAAGGACCAAGAGACTGTCTTCGTCCGCCGCGCGCACATCGGCCAGCCATTCCGGAGGCACGCCGTAGCCCAGAAGCTCGTCATCGGAGCGCTGGTTGAACAGCTTTGGTCTGCCCGGGGCCCCCGCCGCCATGGGAACAGGCCGCACTGGCGCATACGCCGACGTGACGACTTCCTGCACGCGCTCTCGCAGCTCCACAAGCTGTGCGGCACCCGTCTTGGGATGCGTCTCGACCTTCCGGCGCTCGGCCCAGGCGTATGCCCTATCGTGGTGATCGACGTAGCACAGCAACAAGCTGCCCGCTGTACGATGCACGATGATACGAATATCGGCGCTCACCCGGGCGGACCAGAAGTTGGGGTCGCGGGCATGATCCAGCTTGTGCATCTGGATACCGGGACTGGCCGGATGGGTCTGCAGATCGAAGGTGGTGACCTTGACGGCCTTCTGCTCGGCCGTCGTCAGCCGTGCCAGGCTGGCCGTAAAGGTATCCGCGATCAGGAACTCCACGGTCTACACCCGGAATACCTTCATCACCTCATCCCCCAGGTGATTGATCACCTTCACCGCTATGCGGCCGGATTTCGGCTTGGGGAAGGGCCGCGAGGTATCGCTGTTCAAGCTGGCCCATGCCTCCTCGTCGATCTCGGCCCTCAATGTCGTCTTCAGTGCCTTGTAGGGGTCGTTCTGGCCTAGGAAGTAGGCGTGGCGGACGAAAAAGCTCTCGCCGTTGTAATCAGTATCAACGAACCAGCAGGCGATCTTGTCGGTATCATCACTCCGCACTTCGCCCGTGGAGGGGTCGAATACGTCCACGCCATGCACCTTGACGCGGATCTGGAGCTTCTCCGAGTCCAGGATCTCAATGTCCGGCTCGCCGAAAATGACGAACAAGTTGCCCTTGCCGGTGGCCTTCAGGTCCGCGGCCATATGCAGATCGGCATTCATGCGCGCCTTGAGCACCGGGATGCGACCGAGCTTGTGGAATTCGTTGGCGTGCGCTTCGTAGTTGAAGGCGCAAGCGATCAGCACATCGAAGCCGGCATCGCCGGCCTCGCGCGCGGCTTCCACCAGGTCCGGGCGCGATACGGTACCGAACTCTGGGCCGATGAAAATGCCCGCGCGCTTCTCGGTCTCACTTTCCTGGTAATGCCCCTCGGCACAGATATAGGTGCCGGGCCAGCCAGTCAGCGCCGTGAAACGGATACGGTCTTCCTTGTGCGCCTGCTGGACGCCGGCGACCCTCAGGTTCTCGAGGATCATCTGCTCGAAGCTGGCACCCACGCGCGCCCCCCTGGGACCGGTCTCCAGCGGGTCGATCAACTCATCATTCTCATCGACACCCAGCATCCGGTGGGGACTCAAGGATTCCACGGTGAACGGACCTGCCACACGCACGGTCCTGTTGTCCGTGTACGGCTTGTCATATAGGTATTCGAACTGGGCCTTCGCAGCGATGGACTTGTCGATCTCCTGCTGGCGGGCGATGCGCGCTTGCCACCAGTCAGCATGGAGGTTCTTGGCGGACGCGGGCCACGTCGCTTCGGCCTTGCGCGGGATTTCCCACTCCTGCCAGGACTTCTTTAGTGTCGCGTTCAGTTGCTCGCGAAGCGGCTCAAGCGTCTTCTGCCAGTTCTCCCAGATGACGTCGATCTCAGCGTTTCCGGCAATTGAGCTCAGCATGATATGAGGCACACGCTCATATACGAAGCCGTGGCGAATGTTTCCGTACGTCGGCTGCGAACTCGGCGCGGTACGCGTGATTTCGCCCTCCTTGATCTGGCCTTCGCGCGAATCGGCTAGCAGGTAGAACGGATAACGTGCCCCCATAATGCGCGCACGGGCCAGCGCCAGTGCGACCCGGGAAGTGTCGAGTGTGACCCAGCGGCGGCCCCATTGTTCAGCAACAAGAGCGGAAGTGCCAGAACCGCAAGTTGGGTCTAACACCAGATCGCCTGGGTCCGTTGCCATCAAAATACAGCGTTGAACGACCGGTGTATCAGTCTGGACTACATACCAACGCTGTGACGACTTGCCCGATGTGTCTAACCAGGCGTTTGTCATTCGCTTAAACGGACTATCAGCATGGAACTTGCGCATCCAAGGCGGCCCACCGCGCGTCTCAAGGCGATCTGCTCTTACAAGCCTTTGCATGCCAACGAGCGTGGTTTTCCAGTGAGCGTTTGCACCCGGCGTATAGGTCTTTCCCTGAAAGACGAAGGGCCTGTCTTCCGCAGCCGGCCCAGCCGAATTTGTCTTGGAGAGTGCATACACCTCCCCCTGAGGAATGGTACTTGGATTTTCGCGCTCCGAAGGTTGAAGCGGCCTATAGTCCACAGGCCCAAGTCTTACTCCCCATGATCCTCCGCGAGTTTCAGATACCCACTCATCCATGAATTTGTCCAACAGCAATGGACGAAACTTCGCGTTTGTTTTCGACTTCGCGTACCAAAGTACATAGAAGAAGTTATCATCTAGCAACCCGCTAGGCGTTGCCGTTTTCATAACACTGATCTGTGAGACGCCGTTCTGCTCGCCAAAGACTTCATCCAGGAGTGCCCGCACGCGGTGCACATTCTCGTATCCAATTTGGAGGAAGATTGATCCAGACTCGGCGAGCAAATCACGTGCGATGACTAGACGGTCCCTCAGGTAGGTTAAATAGCTGTTAACGCCATCCTTCCACGTATCCCGGAACGCCTTCACCTGCTCCGGTTCCCTAGTGATATTCTCGGCCGATTCTGATTTCGCGCTCCGATCGGTGGTGGACCACTGAAAGTTACTGTTGAACCTGATTCCATACGGCGGATCCAAATAGATGCACTGCACCTTGCCGCGCAGTCCCTCGCGCTCGGCGAGGCTTGCCATCACCTGCAGCGAGTCGCCGAGGATCATCCGGTTGGTCCAGTTCTGGTCGTGCTGGTAGAACTCGGTCTTGTCGATGCCCTTGGGCATGCCGTTGAAGTCGGCGAACAGGTCGGCAGTGCTCTGCCCTGCCACGTGCGCGCTCTCGCGGGTCTGGCGCAGCAGGTCGTCGATCAGCGCCTTGGGGTGGACCTTCTCCTGGATGTAGATGGGCGGCGCGTGAACGACGAGGTCCTCCGCGTCCTGCTCGTCCTTGCCGCGCCAGACGAGCTGCGGGTCGAGATCGGTGTCGCGCGGGTAGCGCAATAGCTTGGGGGCCTGTTGTGCCTTATCCTGCACCGACTGGTATTCGGCCGTCGGGATGTTGCGGCGCTTGGCTTCTCCGTGCTTCAAGTCTTCGACCTGTTTGGGCTGAGCGGGTTTACGGGCCATGGTCAGACGCTCCCCGGTGCGACCGCGGCGACGCTGATTAGATGGTTGAACTGGGCTTCGAGCTTCGCCTTGAAGTCCTTCTCCATCGTGTAGATGTCATCGAACTCGGCGAAGGCCCAGCGGCCGTAAGTCTGAAGCTGGTTCACGCCCGGAATCCAGTAGGCATTTATGGTCAATTTCTTCATTTTTGCGTCTTCCCGGCGATAGCCCTTGATCTCCACCACCAGGTTGAGCAGGTCTTCGGGTCCTCGGCCGTCGTCCACGCGCAGGATGAAGTCCGGCACGTAACGGCGCGACTCGGACTCATGCCGGTATGGCACCTCGAGCCCTAAGTTGTGGTTCTTGGTATAGGCCACCACCTTCGGGTGCGCCTCCGCGATGCGGCAGAACTCCGCCTCCCAATCGCTGTCCAGCATCACCCAGTTCACGTGATTCTTTGGTGGCGGTCCGCGGGTGTCCCAGCGGTCCGGGCGGGAGGTATTGAAACGCACGTACGCGGTGCTGCCGGTGGCGTTGTACGGGTCGAGCAGCGCCCGGACGACCTTGCCATCCTCGGCCGTGGAATTGATACCGGCGTGGATGTACTCGCAGGCCTGGTCCGCGAGTTGCCGGTACATAAGCATGGCCGGATACGTGTCGCCCTTGCAGATGAGGCAGGTGTCAAGCCACTGCTTGACGATGCGCTTGAGCTGGCCAAACAGGTGCAACTTGGGCTCCTCGCCCGGATCGCGCCACTTGCTGTAGAGCAGATGGCGCGTCAGGTTCATCAGCAGCGTGGAGGGACGGACGTTTGCGAGGTGCCGTACGTCTATGTCGGCCTGCTCGCCGATGATGCCGGAATTGGTCGTGGTGGTCGGGCCAACGGTCTCCGGCGTCAGCACGTACCTCGAATCCTCATCGAACACGGCGCTCAGCCGTTCCTCGGGCAACTCGATACGGTAGCCGTCGACGCGGGGGAAACGGATCTCCAAGAAATCGCGCTCGGGTCGCACGGCTTTGACTTGCACGGTCTCACGCGGAGGCTGGGGGGGTGACACGACGGGCTTGGCCGTGAAGTCAAACGGCACTCCGAAGATGTCGGCATATTCGGCGTTGAACCGGCCCTCGTCGTTCAGGTCGTAGCTCTGACGGCGTAGCGCTCGACCGATGACCTGCTCGCACAGCAGTTGGGTGCCGAAGGCGCGGATGCCGAGGATATGTGTGACGTTGTTGGCATCCCACCCTTCGGTCAGCATGGCCACGGAGACGACGCAACGGATCTGCGCGCCGAGCTGCCCTGCCTTGCCCACGGTGTTCATCACCTCTCGGAGCAGGTCCTGGTCGGTCAAGTTGTCCGCGGCGTGCGGATCTCCTGTGCGTTCCACTTTCTCGCGGCGGAACCGCTCGATCTCATCGAAGGCCATGGCGCGAAAGCCCTCGTCCAGCTTCTCGCCGGATTCCAGTTGCTCGGAGTCGATCAGCAGCGTGTTCGGCCGCGGCAATGGACTCAGCGTCACCGGATCGAAGTTCTGGAACAGCGCCAGGCGGCCGTTGTGCTGACTGGCCGTACCATCGGGATTCGTTCGCGTGAAACCGGAGACGTAGTCGTACACCAACTTCGAGATGGCCGTGTTCTGGCAGACGATGATGAAGCACGGCGGCACAGTGATGCCACGTTGCTGCCAGAGCTCGTAGGTCTTCTCATAATGGCCGTAGAGCGCTTGCAGCGCGGTCTGCAGCTTGATGGGTAGCTTCTCGGGGTCCAGCTCCTCGCCCTGGCCACGTCCTTTCTTCGGCATATCCTTGCGGATGTTCTCCCAGAGATTCCGGTACAGCGGCATCTCATCGCCCGGGATGTTCTCCGAGACCGGCACACGGGGAAGCTTGACGATCCCGCACTCGATAGCGTCCATCAGCGAGAAATCGCTCATTGTCCACGGGAAGAGCGTCCCCTCGGCATAGCCGGAGCCGGCGAGGAAGAACGGCGTGGCCGAGAGATCGAACACCCGCGCGACGCCCGGTTGCCCCTCCTTCCCCAGCTTGCGATTTACGGCCTCGAGTCCCGAGATCCACAGTCGCGCCGCTTTGCTGTTGCGCTCGGCCTCCTGCTTTTCCTCGCCCTTGAGCTCCTCGTCATCGGCCTCGGGCGGCTTCTCGCGATAGCAGTGATGCGCCT
>Ga0134128_10004044_pt1 | contig 17976 bp, 17 predicted proteins | sample KB31754_FD_96462 | JGI IMG/M metagenome (GOLD analysis project Ga0134128, IMG submission 96462) | Terrestrial soil microbial communities with excess Nitrogen fertilizer from Kellogg Biological Station, Michigan, USA - KB3-175-4 | ecosystem: Environmental > Terrestrial > Soil > Unclassified ... | reverse complement strand
TTTTTGCCCGTCGAAATATGTCCGAGAATCTTGACGCCTGCCGAGGTGCTCATTAGGCTCTGTACCCCGACACAAGATCTTGTGCCCGCGAGGCGGCTCCACGGGATCGCGAGTTGGGGAGGTCAGGGGGTGCCGGCCGCGAACAGCGGCACGCGGGCAATCCCATCGTTGCGCCGCGTCGCGCGTTCCGCGCGGGCCCGCATCCCCTGTGATCCGTAGGACAGGCGTGCTAAAGACAACCGGAGCGCCGCGGACACATGAATACCGTCGTGAAGATCGAGCCGAAGGACATCGATGCCATTCCGTTCCAGGAGGCATCGCTGGACATCTGGGACAAGAAATACCGCCTCACCGCCAAAGACGGCTCGCCCATCGACAAGACGATGGACGATACCTACAAGCGCGTCGCGCGCGCGCTCGCCGATGTCGAGCGGGAAGAGGTGCGCGATCACTGGTACGAGCGCTTCCTCTGGGCGCTGCGCCGCGGCGCGATCCCGGCCGGGCGCGTGACTTCCAACGCCGGCGCGCTGGAGCACAAGCCGGCGACCTCCACGATCAACTGCACGGTGTCGGGAACGATCCGCGACTCGATGGACAATATCCTCAAGAATGTCCACGAGGCCGGACTGACGCTGAAGGCGGGATGCGGTATCGGCTATTGCTTCTCGACACTTCGTCCGAGAGGCGCTTATGTCTCGGGTGCGGGGGCCTATACGTCCGGACCGCTCTCGTTCATGGACATCTTCGACAAGATGTGTTTCACGGTATCGTCGGCTGGCGGCCGGCGCGGCGCGCAGATGGGTACATTCGACGTCGGTCATCCCGATGTCATGGAATTCATCCGCGCCAAGCGCGAGAGCGGGCGCTTGCGACAGTTCAATCTCTCGTTGCTCATCACCGATGAGTTCATTCGAGCGGTGCGGGAAAACGGCGACTGGAAGCTAGCATTCCCGATCTCGAGCAAGGAGTACGAGAGTGAGCGCCCGGATCTGAGCGATACCAGCAAGTTTCTGTGGCGCGAGTGGGAGATTCATGACGACTATGTCGTCAATGAGCAGGGCCTCGTCGCCTGCAAGATTTACAAGACGATGCCGGCGCGGCGTATGTGGGACGTCATCATGACATCCACCTACGACTTCGCAGAGCCGGGCTTCATTCTGATAGATCGCGTCAATGAAATGAACAACAATTGGTGGTGCGAGAATATCCGCGCTACCAATCCGTGTGGAGAACAGGCCCTTCCGCAGTTTGGCGCGTGCCTCTTGGGCTCGGTGAACCTGACGAAGTTCGTCCGCCATCCTTTCACCGAAGCGGCTGAATTCGATTGGGCGGAATACCGTGAAGTCGTGAAGGTCTTCACGCGGATGCTGGACAACGTGGTCGAGATCAATGGCCTGCCGCTGGAAAAGCAGCGTGAGGAAATTACGCGCAAGCGCCGCCATGGAATGGGCTTCCTGGGCTTGGGAAGCACGATGGCGCTCCTGCGAATGAAGTACGGTTCGCCGGAAGCGGTGAAGTTCACCGACGAGGTCTCGCGGGAAATGGCGGTTGCCGGCTGGGAGATGGGGCTCGATCTCGCCCGTGAGAAGGGTCCAGCGCCGATCATGGTGGAGGAATTCACGATCACCAAGGAGATGCTGAGAAAGCGGCCGGAAATGAGTCGTGATGGCTGGAAGATCGGGGAAAAGATTCCCGGGCGGCTGCTGCACGCGAAGTACAGCCGCTACATGCAGCGAGTCTCGGAGGTTGCTCCGAAGCTTGTCGAAGCTCTGGCGGAGACCGGGGCTCGGTTTACGCACCATACTTCCATTGCACCGACTGGAACGATCTCGCTGTCGCTTGCCAACAATGCTTCGAACGGAATCGAGCCGTCCTTCGCACATCATTATTTCCGCAATGTCATCCGGGATGGCAAGAAGACGAAGCAAAAGATCGACGTGTTCTCCTTCGAGCTGCTCGCCTACCGCGAGCTCGTCAACCAGAAGGCCAAGCCCGACGCCACGTCAGAATCGGAGAAACTTCCGGACTACTTCATTGCCTCCGACGATATCTCTCCCAAAGAGCATGTCGACGTGCAGGCCGCCTCTCAAAAATGGGTGGACTCCTCGATCTCGAAGACCGCGAACGTGCCGACGAACTTCCCTTATGAGAAGTTCAAGGACATCTACCTATACGCGCATGAGCGGGGACTCAAGGGGTGCACGACTTTCCGCTTCAACCCCGAAGCGTTCCAGGGCGTGCTGGTGAAGGAGCAGGATCTGAAGAACACGGTCTACAGGTTCACACTGGAGGACGGCAAGGTCGTTGAAGTGCATGGGGATGAGCAGATCGAGTACGACGGCGAATTGCACACCGCCGCGAATTTGTTCGATGCGCTACGCGACGGGTACTACGGACGCTACTGAAGGCGTTGCAAGGCGGCGTCTGTGGCCCCATCAATCGGAAGTCAGATCATGACCATCAAGATCGAGCGCAAAATCGTCAAGTACCAGGTGCAGAAGCCTGAGGATAAGGCAGCGGTCGCGGCTCCGAGGTCCGCGCCGCCGCCGGCCGAGGAGGTCGTTCGCGACAAGAACGGGCACATGGCGAAAGTCATCCGGATGCACGAGAGGCTCGAGCGCCCGGAGGTGCTGATCGGCTCGACGTACAAGATCAAGACGCCGATCTCGGATCACGCGATGTACGTGACCATCAACGACATCGTGCTCAACGAAGGCACGGAGTACGAGCAGCGCCGCCCGTTCGAGATCTTCATCAACTCGAAGAACCTCGATCACTTCCAATGGATCGTGGCGCTGACGCGGATCATCTCGGCGGTGTTCCGCAAGGGCGGCGACGTCACCTTCCTGGTCGATGAGCTCAAGGCCGTCTTCGATCCCCGCGGCGGCTACTGGCAGCCGGGGGGCAAGTTCATGTCCTCCATCATCGCGGAGCTCGGGTACGTCATCGAGAAGCATCTGCAGACCATCGGCCTCATGCGCAAGCCACAGCTCGATGAGCACCAGCAGAAGCTCGTGGATGAGAAGCGGGCGGAGTTCGAGGCCCGCGCCAAGCAGGCGGACGCCTTCGCCAAGTCGCACTTCCCCGAAGGGGCGCAGCTCTGCGGCAAGTGCAGCACCGCGGCGGTCGTCATGATGGACGGCTGCATGACCTGCCTCAACTGCGGCGACTCCAAGTGCGGTTGAGCCGAAGCGGCGCGTAGTCATGAATCCAGGGGGAGTGTAGCCGGCGGTGGCCGCGATTCTCAGGCAAGCGGTTCGTAGCGACGTGGCGGGTCTCTTTCGCGTGCGGCAAGCCGTCTCTGAGAATCGCCTGTTTCTGCTCACTCTGGCCGATGACCAGATCATCGAGGCGCTCGAGACCACCGGGCGGGGATGGGTGATCGAGCTCGATGGGGTGATCGTGGCGTTTGCCATAGGCGATGCCCTGACCGGCGGCATATCAGCGCTATTCGTCGACCCGCCGCATCGTGGGCACGGCTACGGACGGCGTCTGTATGACACGGTCGTGGAGTGGCTGTGGTCGCAAGGGCACGATCGCGGCTGGCTCAACGGGGAGCCGGACGCCGGAGCTTTGGTTCACTGACGCTGCTTCAGGCATGCGGTGCTTTCTCAGCCTGGCGCCACTTCTGCCAGGCGTAGAGCGGCAAGCCCGCGAGCATCAGCAGCGTGCCCCAATAAAGCGAGTCCCTGCCGGTGCCGGCGGCTGCCCATAACGCGAATGCGAAGGCCAGGGAAGTCAGCACGACGTTGCGGCGGCGTGCCTGGTCGCCCCGGCCGAGCAGCAACTCGGCCATGGAGCACAGCATGTAGGGCACCAGCGTGAAGAACACCGAGATCAGGATGATGGCATTGAACGCACTCACGAGGCCGCGGCTGTAGCTCATGAGGATCAGCAGCGTGCCGACGATGCTGGAGAAGACCAGGCCCCCAGCCGGCGTGCCGCGATGCGATTCCTTCTCGAACAGCTTGGGGAACAGATTGTCCCGCGCCACTGCCTGCGGGAATTGGCCCGACATCAGGATCCAGCCGTTGAGCGCGCCGAAGCAGGAGATGACTGCGGCGGCGGCGATGAGGTCACCCGCCCATCCACCCCAGAGAGCCTTCGCGGCGTCGGCGAACGGCGCGTTGGAATGGGCCAGCGACTCCGCCGGGACGATTCCCATCACCGCCGTGGTGCAAAGGATATAGAAGACTGCCGCAATCAACGTACCGTACAGCGTCGCGCGAGGGACCGTCTTTTCCGGATCCTTGACGTGGTCGGTCGGGACCGTCGCGCATTCCAGGCCCACGAAAGCCCACATCGTCAGCGCGGCGCACGAGTCGATGGCCGCCGGCGTCGACTGGCCGGTGCCGCCGGCGGCGAGCATGTGCGGGTCGAAGTAGAAGACTCCCCAGAGCGCAAACATGAGAAGAGGGGAGAGCTTCAGAATGACCGTGATGATCTGCAGCCGTCCCGCAACGCGCACGCCCAGAATGTTCACTCCGGTCAGCAGCCAGCACGTGGCGATCGCTGCGCCCGCGCCGGCTGCGTGATGGGTGCCGAGCGATGGCACGAGAGCGGTCAGATAGCTCACGAAAGCTACGGCGATAGCCGCGACGGCTGCCGCAATGCTGATCCAATACATCCACGCGAGCAGAAATCCCGCGAAGTCCCCGAAGACCTCACGCGGATAGGCATAAGGACCACCCGCGAGCGGCGCGCGTCGCGAGAGCCTGCTGAACACCCGGGCGAGGAGTAGCGCGCCCGCGGTACTGATAACCCATCCCCACAGGCTATAAGCGCCGTACGCCGCCAGCGACGCCGGCAGGAGGAAGATCCCGGAACCCACCATGTTGCCGATCACCAGCGAGGTGGTCGCGACGAGGCCGAGGCTGCGGCGGGGCTCGCCGGCGGATTGCATACGCGTGATGCTACTCATTTCGTATTGTATCTTTGGAGCTTCAAAATAAGATATCCTCTATATGTAGCATCCCCGGAGATACAGCATGGAAACCTTAGCTGAAGTGGGACAGGCGCTGCAGCAGGCGCGTCTCCAGAAACGGCTCTCCCAGGCAGAGCTCGCGCAACTGGCGGGCGTTTCTCGCGTCACGCTCTCCCGCATGGAAACTGCAGCGAAAGGCGACATGAGCCTTGGCGCCCTTCTGCGGCTCGCTGGGGCACTGGGCTATGAGCTCAAACTGGTTGAGCGGGGACACCAACGCACCCTCTTGGACGTACTCGCAGAGCAGCAACGTGGCGAACACTGACAGCTCGACCCTCAAGCTTTCTGTTCTCGTCCAGGATCGATTGGTCGGACACCTCTTCCGTGAGCGCGACCAGTACGTGCTGCAATACCTCCCGGGGACCGCCACCGCTGACTTTGCGGGCCTGACGATGCCGGTGCAAGCCTCGCCGTGGCTGTGGCCGCGCGACCTGCATCCCTTCTTTCGTCAGAATCTCCCGGAAGGGTACCTGCTTGCCATCCTGCGAGAGCTCTTGGGCTCCGCTCTGGACGGCACGGATCTGTCGCTCCTGGCGGTGGTCGGCCGTAATGGAATTGGCCGAGTCGCGGTGGTACCGCCAGGCAGGCAAGACCAAGCCCCGCAAGAGCCGCTGGATCTCGAGGCGCTCCTGCATGAGGACTTCAGTCCCAAGTACTTCGATGATCTGGTCCGTCGTTACGCCCGCAGCGCAGTGTCAGGAGTGGTGCCGAAGTTTCTTTCGATGGAGGCTCCGGCAGGGGCTCCGGAACCCGACCGCGCGATTCTTCGCATGGCCCGGTATCTCGTGAAAGGCCCGAGCAACTTGCCCTACCTGGCCTTCAATGAGCACCACACCATGCGGGTCTTGGCCAGGCTCAACAAGGTGCCGGTCGCTCATACGCAACTCTCCGACGACGGCCAGGTCCTCCTGGTGGAGCGTTTCGACGTCGATGCACGAGGAGAACTCACTCACGGCGTGGAGGACGCCTGTAGCCTTCTCGGCCTGCCGCCTCACGAGAAGTACGTTCCCAGCATGGAACGAGTACTGAAGGCCACTGGGGCCTACCTCCCGGCTACCACCCGTCAGGTACAGCTCGAGCAGCTGGGCTACCATCTGCTGACCAACTTCGTGGTCAGAAATGCCGGCTGCCATTCCAAGAATATCGCTCTGTACTACACGAGTCTCGACGACGTTGCTTTCACTCCTGTCTTCGACGTCGTGACCACGCACGCCTATGACGGCTTCCGGGACGGCGCTCCTGGACTGTCCATCGAGGGTCGCAAGACCTGGAATCCCGGGAAAACACTGGCGCATTTCTTCAGTTCCCGCCTCGGGATCGCTCCGCGGAAGTACTCGCAGATGGTCGAGGAGCTATGCGAGTCGGCTGTCGAGGTCGGGCGCGAGCTGATGAAGCTCGCCGTCACCGAGACGCGCTGGCGCAGCATCATCAAGAACATGCTCCACGCCTGGGATCGCGGCATTCAGGACGCCCGCAATCCCAGCTCGACCGTGAGTCTCGCCCCCGTCATCGACACGGCTGGATTTTCCGGCTATGACAAGCCGCCGCCGGCTCCGCGCACAGGACAGTCCCCGCTGCTCGCCAAACGGCGCAGCAGTCCTCGTGTGCGCAAGCGCAAAAACGAATCACGCCCCGGATGAGGCCCAGGTGCGGGCTGCGGCTCAGCTCTGGCCGACGATGACTTCGCTGATCTGGATGACCGGCGACAGGTCCGTGTACTTGGGGATGTCGGCCATGATCTCCTCGGCATGCGGGCCGAAGCCCGCCTGAAAGGCCTCGACCGAGTCGCAGAAGATGTGGCACATCGCGACGTACGTGGGCGGTGAGCCCGGCGCGCCGCCTGCCAATCCTTTGTCGACGGTGTAGTACCGGCACTTTTCCCCCATCCGCTTCTTCACCAGCGGCATGTGCCGGTCCCGGTAGTACTCGTGGTCGAACCGGGCCCCCGGCTTGTCCGGGTACATCACGCTGACCTTGATCATCGTGCTCTCCGAAGGCTTCTACGGGAAACTGCTCGCCGCCGCATGCTAGCACCAGGGTCTCGGGCGCAGGGTGCCATCCTGCGTCATGGTCGATCGGCGGCCTTGGGCTGTTCCGTTTCCGGGCGCCGGGCAAAAAAAACCCCGCCGGAGGCGGGGTGTTTTTCGGTCGCTTGCTTGTGTGGAGGAGTGTCGTTCTTCTTGTCGAGGACACGGTACTGAAGTGCGCCGTCCCGCGCTGCGTTCGGCCCGTGCTTTCTTCGTATTCCGCTAGCTGCTTCCTTCCGGGCCGCCTGTCGGCCCTTGATGATGTAAGACAAGCAACGCGCGTGCCAGGGTGCCCGCGGCAGCCATCGAGTTGACATGTTGCATCTGAGACGCGGTTCAATTGTGACGCAGTGCGCGTTGTGAGAAGTTATCGGCCCTCCGGAAGGGCGCCGCTCGCACCCCGATGGCCGCCCGCAAGGCGCGCCGACGGGTCGAGTGTCAAGTTCGTCGACACCTCGGCGGCCGTGGCGCTGGCCCCATTCGGGCGGTAAATCAGTAATTTATTGAATATCCAAGAGATTATTCGGCGGGACGGGGTGTAAATGAACTCGACACGGGGGGCGGCCGCCCCCATGCGCTGGCTCTGGGTCGTCCTGTTGATGCCGCTCGCCATCGCGCGCGCGCCGGCGGCCGATCCGGCACTGCCTTATCCGCCGCAGCTGCAGCGGGATGTGAATTTCTGGGTGCGGGTGTACACCCAGATCGACACCAACTCCGGCTACCTGCACGATCAATACGATCTCGGCGTCGTCTATGACACGCTGCATTTCGCGCCGGACAGCTCGCGCCGCGCGCGCGAGCGCCGCGTGAATCAGGCCCGCGACCATTACGCCGCGGAGCTGCGCCGGATCGCCACCGCGGCGGGACCGCTTTCGTCGGAAGACCAGCGCATCAAGGCGCTCTGGGGCGCCGAGGCGACGCGCGATCGGCTGCTCGAGGCGGCTGACGACATCCGCTTTCAGCTCGGCCAGTCGAACCGCTTCAGGGACGGGCTGATCCGCTCCGGCGCCTGGCAGAAGGCCATCGCCAGGGCCCTGCGCGAGGAGGGGCTGCCGCAGCAGCTCGCCGCCCTGCCGCTCGTCGAGTCCTCCTACAACCCCCGCGCCTACTCGAAGGTCGGCGCCGCGGGTCTCTGGCAGTTCATGCGCTCGACCGGCCGCCGCTTCATGCAGATCGATCGCGCCGTCGACGATCGCATGGACCCCTTCCGCGCCACCGAGGCGGCGGCACAGCTCCTCGCGTACAACTATCGCATCCTCGGCACCTGGCCGCTCGCGCTGACCGCGTACAACCACGGCGTCGCGGGAGTGCGCCGCGCGGTGGAGACGATGGGCACGACGAACATCGTCACGATCGTGCGCGAGTACCACAGCCGTACTTTCGGGTTCGCGTCGCGTAACTTCTATGTCTCGTTCCTCGCGGCATTGCAAATCGACAGCGACCCGCAGAAGTACTTCGGCACGATCGTGCCGCTGAAGGAGGAGCGCTACACGGAAGTGCGGATGCCCGCGTACGTCGGCATCGGACCGCTCGAGCACACGCTGGACATCGACCCGGAAAGGCTGCGCGATCTGAATCCTGCCCTGCGGCCGGCCGTCTGGCGCGGAAGGCTCGCGGTGCCGAGAGGGTATGAGCTGCGCCTGCCGTCGGGGATGCCGACGCTGACCTCGGCGATGCTCGCCAAGAGACTGGGGCCGCAGCTGCTGCTGGCAAGAGCCGCGGCGCCTCGCCGGGCGAGGGAGGAGCGGCCGCGGCTGGTCGCGGCGGTGATGACGCAGCCCGGCACGGAGCGCTCGACGCCGGTAGTTGCATCGGCCGCACCGGCCTACTACTCGCGCGTGGCGTTTGCCGCGTCATCAGCGTCATCGCAGGCAGCGGCGGCGGCGGCGGCGCAGGCATCAGCACCCGCATTGCAAGTATCGACACCGTCGTCGACTCAGCCGCCCGCGAGTACCCCGGACGGCGACGCCCTGCCGGAGATGGGCTCGAGCTTCGGTTTGACGAGGCGAGGCCTGCTCGATGGACGCAGCGCGCCCGAATCCCTGCTCATGAGCTGGCACGGCGGCAGCGCGAGCGCGCGGGGCGCGGATGAGGAGGGCAGCGGCGACGCGGAAGGCGCGCAGCCGGTTTCCGCCGCGCAGGCGGATGAATTGAGCCCGGGTCTCGGCCCGACCGGCGGCTCCAGCCAGAACGCCGATCCAACAGACTACTCGGTCGGGCGTAACGGCACCATCGTCGTCGCGGCAGCGGAGACGCTCGGGCATTATGCGGAGTGGCTGGGAGTCACCGCCTGGGACCTGCGGCGCATGAATCACATGAGCTTCCGCCGGCCGGTGAGAGTCGGGCAGCGCATCCGGCTCGACTTCCGGCGCGTGCCGCGGGATGAGTTCGAGGCGCGCCGGCACGACTACCACCAGGCGCTGGAGGCGAGCTACTTCGCGGCGCACCGCATCTCCGGCACGGAGCAGTACGTCGCGCAGCGCGGTGATTCGTTATGGACTCTGACGCAGCACTTCTCGCAGGTGCCGCTGTGGCTGCTGCGCGAATACAACCCGGATACCGATTTCGCGGATCTGCTGCCGGGGACGCAGGTCGTGGTTCCGCGCATCGAGGATGTGTCGGCCGCGAGCGACTGAGATTGCGCGGCGCGCTTACCGTCAAGCTGAATCCGCTGTGACGGAGGTACGTCGCCCACTCCCGGGCGAGCGCCTATAATCCAGCCATGCTTTCGTCCAGAGTGATTCTCGCCGCCGTGCTCGGGTGCGCCCTGAGCGTTGCGAGCGCCAACACCCCGATCGCGCGCAACGTCCCGGTCTCGATCACCACCCCACCGGCGGTGATCCCCGGATCGCGGCCGGTACCCGCGCCACGGGTCACGCTGCTGCCCTCCGCAAGCCTGCCCTCCGTCGATCGCGTCGTGGTGAGGAAATCGCTGCGCCGGCTGTATCTCATGGACGGTGACCGGATCGTGCGCTCGTACAAGATCGCGCTCGGCCTCGAGCCCACGGGGCCGAAGGAGCGCGACGGCGACTTCCGCACGCCGGAGGGCTGGTACACCCTGGCCCGCCGCAATCCGCGCAGCGAGTTCTTCCTCTCCATCGAGATTTCATACCCCAATGCGACGGACCTGCGGCGCGCGCACCTGCACGGCTGGCAGCCCGGCGGCTCGATCATGATTCACGGCCTGCCGAATCGCTTGAAGAACTCGCCCTGGTACTACCACCACAATGACTGGACGGACGGCTGCATCGCCGTCTCCGATGCCGACATGGTGGAGATCTGGCTGCTGACGCGCCCCGGCCTGCCGATCGACATTCTTCCGTAGCATGGACAGCAGCGTCGTCGTTCCGGAGTTCATCGACGCGCGCGTCGGTCCTCGCGGCAGTCTCGAGAACCTCTCCCAGGCGGAAATCGAGAAGCTCCTCGACTCCGGCCAGGGCGGCCTGTACGCGCTCTTTCGCAAATGCGCGCTGGCAGTGCTCAACAGCGGCGCCAATACGGACGATGCCAAGGAGATCTTCGACCGCTATCGCGATTTTCAGATCCGCATCGTCCGCCAGGCCTGGGGCATCAAGCTCGAGGTCCACAATGCGCCGGGGTCGGCCTTCGTCGACGGGCAGATGATCCGCGGCATCAAGGAGCACCTGTTCGCGGTGCTGCGCGATGTCGTCTTCATCGCCAACGAGATCGTGGCGAGCGGCCGTTTCGACCTCGGCAACTCCGCGGACGTCACCAACGCGGTGTTCCACGTGCTGCGCAACTCCCGCCTGCTCGACTGCAAGGCGCGGCCGAACCTGGTCGTCTGCTGGGGCGGGCACTCGATCGGCAACGAGGAATACAAGTACAGCAAGCGCGTAGGCTATGAGATGGGGCTGCGCGGCCTGGATGTCTGCACGGGCTGCGGACCGGGCGCCATGAAGGGCCCGATGAAGGGCGCGACGATCGGCCACGCCAAGCAGCGGGTCGAGCATGGCCGCTACATCGGCATCACCGAGCCCGGGATCATCGCGGCCGAGCCGCCGAATCCGATCGTCAACCAGCTGGTCATCATGCCGGACATCGAGAAGCGCCTCGAGGCCTTCGTGCGCTTTGCTCACGGTATCGTGGTATTCCCGGGCGGTGCCGGCACGGCCGAGGAAATCCTGTACCTCATGGGCATCCTCCTCGATCCGGCGAACCAGGATCAGCCGCTGCCGGTGGTGCTGACCGGCCCGCGCGAGAGCGCCGCGTATTTCGAGCACATCAGCCGCTTCATCGCTGCCACGCTCGGGGAGGCGGCGGCGAAGCGCCTGCCCGTCATCATCGACGATTCGGCTGAGGTCGCGCGCCGCATGGTGCGCGGCATCGAGGCCGTGCGCGAGTTCCGCAAGCAGCGCAGCGATTCCTACAACTTCAACTGGCTGCTGTCGATCCAGCCGGAGTTCCAGCGGCCGTTCGAGGTCACGCACGAGTCGATGCGCGCGCTCGAGTTGCATCGCGGCCAGCCCGGGCATCAGCTCGCCGCCAACCTGCGCCGCGCCTTCTCCGGCATCGTCACCGGCAACGTCAAGGAGCACGGCATCCAGGCGATCGAGCGCCGCGGGCCCTACGAGCTCGCGGGCGACCGCGGCATGATGCAGCTCCTCGATGAGCTGCTGGCCGCATTCGTCGCGCAGCGGCGGATGAAGCTCCCCGGCGCCGCCTACCGGCCCGTCTACCGTCTCGTCGGCTAGCTCGCCAGCCGGCGCGCGCGTTATGAACATAACGCGACGACCTGCGAAAACTGTAGGCAAGGGGCGACATTGCCTGTGAACCAGTTCCTGCGGGTCCCGGCGGAAAAGCTTAAGGTGCCTGCCATGAGCGCAACCGACAGGGGGCGAGGCAACGCGCCCGGCAAGCAGAAGGAGCCGCCTTCCGGCGAGGCGCCGGCCGCGGACCCCGCCGAGGCGTACCCCGACTGGCTCGATCGCATGCAGCGCGCGCGCGGGCGGCACGCCGCCATCACGCGCAATCTCAACACCTGGTCGAATTACAAGAGCTGGGCGGACCGCATGCGCGAGTCCTGGGAGGATGAGGAGCGGCAGCCGGAAGCCGAAGCGCGCGGCACCGGCGTCAACAAGTCCCCGAACCGCTGACCGATTGGGCCGAGCCGGCACCGGGCTCCAGCCATTCGATCAGGGGGCGCCATTCCTCGATGTCCGGGCCGACCAGGTAGCTCTTCATCTCGTGCACACCCAGGCCGAGCTCCGCGGCGCGCAGGTAGTTCTGCGAGTCGCGCAGCGTCGCCACGATGGGGATCCCGAGCGTCTGCAGGAATCGGATGAGCGACTGATACGTGAGCGTGTTGCGCCGGATCCGGTTGGCCACTACGCCGATGCGGTTGTCGTCGCGCCGGATCTTCGCGACCAGCAGCAGGTCGCGGATGCAGCGCGAGCAGGCGTGGATATCGATATCGGAGGGCAGCACGGGCACGATGATCTTGCGCGCATCGCGCGTCAGATCCGGCAGCTCGTGAGCCTCGACCGCGGCCGGGGTATCGACGATGACGTGCGTCGAGAAATCCGGCACGCGCAATTGGAACGTTCGCGTCGTTCGCGGGTCCTTATCGAAGGCATTGATGGCGTGAATCGGCGGCAGCTCCGCCTGGCGCTTGCGCACCCAACGAAGCGAGGACCCTTGCGGATCGAAATCCATCAGGACTGGCTTTTGCTGATGCGAGGCAAAGTAGCTCGCAAGGTTGGTCGCGATGGTCGTCTTGCCCGAGCCCCCCTTCGGGTTGAGGACGACGATGCGATTCATGGTGGTCCTGTGTTCTCTGAACGCGCACTGAACGGGCCGGCGTCAAGCCTACGCACCCGACTCCGCTCCCGCAAGCGGGCGTGACTGTGAAATTCCGCACGACAACAGCGGACCGCCGCGAGTAGAGTTGGGTCGGCATGGAATTCTTTCTGCACTTTTGGGACGAGCTGGACGATGCGGCGGGCGCCTGTCGCCACGTCGCGACCACGGCGCTCGCCGAGGCCGCGGCCGTATCGACGCCGCTCCTCGCCTGGGCTTCCGCCGTCGGTGTCGGCCTGTTCGCGCCGCAGCTGCGGATCAATGCGGCGCTCCTCGCCGGCAGCGTCACCTTCTTCGACCTCTACCGCCGCCTGCTCCGCGTGGGCTGACCGGCCCCCACGCTCCCGGCGCTCTTGAAAAAGGGGCGCCCCCGCCCAAGATGTGCCCGCTCGGCACCTTCAAGACATAAGACCCGAGCGGAGCCCCGATCATGTCGAGTCCCGAGAACGCCGCGGCTTCCCCCGCCGACCGGCAGACACACGGTTTTCAGGCCGAGGTCCGCGAGCTGCTGAAGCTCATGATCCACTCCCTGTACAGCCACCGGGAGATCTTCCTGCGCGAGCTGATCTCGAACGCCTCGGATGCCAACGACCGGCTGCGCTTCGCCGCCATCGGCGAGCCCGCGCTGCTCGCCGACGCGCCGGAGCTCGAGATCCGCATCGAGGCGGATCAGGCGGCGGGCACGCTGAGCATCACCGACAACGGGATCGGCATGACGCGCGACGAGGCCACCGCAAACCTCGGCACCATCGCCCGGTCCGGCACGGCGGAGTTCTTCCGTTCCCTCTCCGGGGATCAGCAGAAGGACTCGCAGCTCATCGGCCAGTTCGGCGTTGGCTTCTACTCGGCGTTCATCGTCGCCGACCGCGTCGAGGTGCTCTCGCGCAAAGCCGGACTCCCGGCGGAAAACGGAGTGCGCTGGGAGTCGGCGGCCGATGGCGAGTTCAGCGTGGAGACCTCGACGCGCCCGCAACGCGGCACGACCGTCAAGCTCCACTTGAAGCCGGAGGCGAAGGAATTCGCCGATCCCTTTCGGCTGCGGGCCCTGATCCGCCGTTACTCGGACCACATCGCCTTCCCGGTCCGCATGCGCAAGGAGGGTGAGGCGTCGCTCGAATGGGAAGCCGTGAATCAGGCGAAGGCGCTGTGGACGCGGGCGCGCTCGGAGATCACCGACGAGGAGTACGGCCAGTTCTATCAGCATCTGGCGCACGACTTCACCGACCCTCTCGCCTGGAGCCACAACCGCGTCGAGGGCAAGCGCGAGTACACGAGCCTGCTCTATATCCCGGGACGCGCCCCTTTCGACCTCTGGCAGCGGGATGCGGCCCACGGCCTGAAGCTCTACGTGCGGCGCGTCTTCATCATGGACGACGCGGAGCAGTTCCTGCCGCTGTACCTGCGCTTCGTGAAGGGCGTGGTCGACTCGAGCGATCTGCCGCTCAACGTCTCGCGCGAGCTGCTGCAGCAGGAGCCGGAGGTCGAGGCGATCCGCAACGGCCTCACCAAGCGCGTCCTCGACATGCTGGCGCGGCTCACGAAGGAGGAGCCGGCGAAGTACGCCACCTTCTGGAAGGAGTTCGGCGCCGTGCTGAAGGAAGGGGTGGCGCAGGATGCGGCCAACCGTCCCGCGCTGCTGCCATTGCTGCGGTTCGCGAGCACGCACGAGGCCGGCAACGAGCCCACGGTGAGCCTGGCGCAGTACGTGGAGCGGATGAAGCCGGGACAGGACCGGATCTACTACATCATCGCCGAGAGCGTCGCGGCGGCGCGCGCCAGCCCCTACATCGAGCGCTTGACCCAACGGGGCCTGGAAGTGCTGCTGCTCTCCGAGCGCATCGACGAGTGGGTGATGGGCCAGCTCATGGGTGACGTCGACGGCTTCCCGGGCAAGCGCTTCAAGGATGCCGCGCGCGGCGATCTCGAGCTCGGGACACTCGAGAGCGAGGCGGACCGCAAGCACCATGACGAGGAGCTGAAGGAGAGCAAGGGCCTGCTCAAGCGGGTCAAGGATGCGATCGGCGAGCGGGTCACGGAGGTGCGGGTGAGCACGCGCCTGGCCGACTCCCCCGCTTGTCTGGTGCTGGGTGAGCACGACCTCGGGGCCGGCATGCGCCGGATCCTCGCCGCCGCGGGCCAGAGCGTCCCGGAGTCGAAACCGGCGCTCGAGCTCAATGTCGCTCATCCGCTGGTGCGGCATCTCGATGGCCTCAGAGACGAGGCGCGCTTCAAGGAGCTGGCGCTGATCCTTCATGACCAGGCGCAGCTCGCCGAGGGCGGCCAGCTCGGCAATCCGGCCGAGTTCGTGCAGCGGCTCAACCGGCTGCTCGTGGAGCTTGCTGCCCCGCATTCTGTCGCATGAAGCCGCCGCGCGCGGAGCGCATCAGGATCCCGGCTCCCGCCGGTGAGATCGAGGCCCTGGTGGAGCTGCCCGCCGACTCGCCGGCCGGCCGCGCGCCCCGGTTCGGTGTCGTCTGCCATCCCCATCCGCTCTACGGCGGCACACTCGACAACAAAGTCGTCTATACGATCGCCCGCGCCTTCGTGGATCTCGGCGTACCCGCCATCCGCTTCAACTTCCGCGGCGTTGGCGGAAGCACGGGTCAGTACGATGAGGGCTACGGTGAGACGGACGATGTGTTGGCCGTCATTGCCTACGGCCGCGAGCGCTGGCCGGGCGCTTCACTCTGGCTGGGAGGGTTCTCGTTCGGCGGCGCCGTCGCGGTGCGCGCGGCCGTGCAGGCGGGGCCGGAGAGACTGGTAGCGGCGGCGCCGGGAATCACCCGCGTCGCGATGGAGGGCGTTGCCTCGCCGGCATGTCCCTGGCTCATCGCGCAGGGCGATGCCGACGATGTGATCGAGCCCGCCGCGGTGCTCGCGTGGGCGGACCGGCAAGCCACCGCACCCACCGTGCGCGTCCTCGCCGGGGCCGGGCACTTCTTCCACGGACGGCTGCACGAGCTTCGCGCTACCGTCCTCGATTTCCTGGGGCCTCTAAAGAACCCCCGTCCAACAGCAAGTCAGTAAGCGACCCCGGGCCGCTCCCGGGGTCGCGGGCTCGAAGGCGGTCAAGTCCGGCGCTCCGCGCAAATCGGCGGGAGCGATTTGCGCCAATAAAAACAAAAAGCCCGGAAGGCCGTCGATGCGGCGCTTCCGGGCTTTTGAATCCCAAATCGCGACTATTACGAGTTCACCATCGCCTTGAGGCTCTTCAAGGGCATCACACGGACCTTCTTGCTGGCCGGCTTTGCCTTGAACATCATCTTCTCGCCGGTGAAGGGGTTGATTCCCTCGCGCGCCTTGGTCGCCGGCTTCTTGACGACCTTCATCTTCAGCAGGCCGGGCATCGTGAAGAGGCCGTTGCTCTTCAGGCTCTTCTTGATTACGCCGTTGAGCGAGTCGAAGACACCTCCGATCTGCTTGCGCGACAGCCCCGTGTCTTTGGAGATCTGAGTCAGGACTTCCGACTTGGTCGGAGCGCCACCCTTTTTCGCCATATTGCGCTACTCCTCGATTTAATGGTTGTGAGCGCGCTGTGCAGCAGTCGCGCCATGTGAATCGGCGCGGAAAATAGCACATGCGCGCACCTGCGCAACAGCTTTTTCGCGCTGAAATGGCTTTTTTTTAAGGGTTTGCGCCGTCACGCGCGCGGCGCGCATGCTGCGACTCTCGTTGCGAAGTCCCCGCTAAGCGCTTGGCTGTGCGGGTCTCACCACGCGAAAAAGAGCGGGCGGGGCAGAAAATACAGGATCACTTGAATCGCCAGGCACGCCCAGAGCGGCGACAGGTCGATGCCGGCAATACCGGGAATGATCCGGCGAAAAGGCCCGAGAACGGGCTCGCACAGGCTCGCCAGCACGGACTGCAGCGGCGAGTAGCCGCCCGGGGCAACCAGGCTGAGGAGTGCGTAGGCGATGATTGCCCAGAAGTAGATCCACAGGATCGCGTACGCGACCGTCAGCACGGCCTGCTGGATCCAGATCAGCCCATCGACGGGAAAGGCCTGGAAAGCAAAGCCCACCGCGACCAGGATGAAGGCGATGATCAGCACCGCGACCACGGTCGCCGTATCGAGCTTGCGAATGGGCGGCAGGATGCGTCGCAGCGGAATGACGAGCGGATTGGTCAGGCGGACGATCGCCTGGCAGATCGGATTGCGGAAATCCGCTCTCACCAACTGCAGCAGCAGGCGCATGAGCACGACGAACAGGGCAAGCGACAGCAGCTCGCCGATGATGATTGCCAGTAAGGTCATACCCGTAACGTCATAGTGGAGTCGCTGAATCTTTGGCGGTTATCGGCTGGCGCCGCCGAACTGCTCGGCGAGCTCGCGGCCGCGGCGCGCCGCCGCCTCGACGGCGCGGGCGATGAGCGCGTCGAACCCCGCGGCCTGCAGAGTGCGCAGCGCGGCCTCGGTGGTCCCGCCCTTCGAGGTCACCTCTGCGCGAAGCCGTGACAGATCACCGTCGCTGCCGGCCGCCAGAAGCCCCGCGCCGTGCAGCGTCGCAATCGACAGCCGTCGCGCCGTCTCTTCCGGAAGCCCAAGGTCCACGCCGGCTTGCGCCATGGCCTCGGCGAGCAGGAAGAAGTACGCGGGGCCGCTGCCGGAAAGCGCCGTCACCGCATCGAGCGCGTCCTCCGTTGCAACCCAGACGACTTCACCCACGGACTGCATGACCTGTGCCGCCATCGCCCGGTTCGAGGCGTCGACCTGTGGCGGCGCGAACAGGCCGGTCGCTCCGGCACCCACGAGCGCCGGCCTGTTGGGCATCGCACGGATGACCGGAACGCCAGCCCCGCACCAGCTCTGCAGCGTCTGCACTCTGACGCCGGCGGCCACCGAGAGAACGACCGCCCGGCGTTGCTGCAGATCCGCGGCGAGAGGCGCGAGCACCGCGCCCGCGTCCTGCGGCTTCACGGCGAGCACGACCAGGTTGGCCTTACGGATGGCGGCGGCGTTGTCCGCCGTCGCGGTGATGCCGAGCTCGCGCGACAGCATCGCCCGCGCCGCCTCCTGGCTCTCGCCGACGGCGATCTGCTCCGGGCGCATGCCGCGGCGCAGCAGACCCCCGATGAGCGCGCGCCCCATGTTGCCGGCGCCGAGGACTGAGAGCTCGAGATGACTCATGTGAGGGATTGTACCGGGTG
>Ga0134128_10004043_pt1 | contig 17976 bp, 17 predicted proteins | sample KB31754_FD_96462 | JGI IMG/M metagenome (GOLD analysis project Ga0134128, IMG submission 96462) | Terrestrial soil microbial communities with excess Nitrogen fertilizer from Kellogg Biological Station, Michigan, USA - KB3-175-4 | ecosystem: Environmental > Terrestrial > Soil > Unclassified ... | reverse complement strand
TGCGACCTAACCAAAGTTTCCAGGACTTCTCGTTGCCCATCGGATATCGCCAACGGCGCCGCTGCTCGACTCATACCTCACAGCATAGGATACTGTAAAGTCAATTGCAAGACACTGCACTAGCTGGTGTTGGTAACCCAAAACCGCGACACCGAGCAGAGTGCTTGGTGCATCGTGATCGCCGAAGTGTCGTCTGACCACGCCCCAGGCTGCGAGCAGGTCCTCCCGGCGCTGGCTGGCGACATACACCGTCGACTTGACCACGTCGGTCAAGTCCGCCTCGGCAGCCTGCAGGACGATCCGCAGGTTGGTCATGACACGCTCGGTCTGAGCGGCCACATCGCCGACGGCGACGATGACGCCGTCCTCATCCAAGGGACAAGCGCCAGCGGTGAAGATCAGCCGTGAGACACCCCGTGCCACGGCCGCGTAGGCGTAGGTAGCGCGACTAGCCAGCATCGACGACCGTACTAGCTCGATCGGAGTCCGTGGTGCGATCATCCGTGCACTCTGGCAGACCGCTCCTGGGAATCACCCAACAGGGCCTGAGCGGCAACCGCGCTCGAGGCCATGGTGTGCTGCCGGGCGCTAGCGGATTGGCGGTTGACCTGAACCGTGCTTGAGCTTCTACGGTCAGGCTGTGGCTTCTACTCCAGAGCAACCCACCCCTGCGCTGTCGGTTTTCGAGGACGCGTCCGAGGCAAGGACTTGACGTGGGCTGTGGTACAGGGAGCACACCAGCTACCTCAGCGCGCGGGCCAGAAAGAGGAGAACATCATGTTGCTCGACGGGATCAATCACATCGCGTGGATCTCCAAGGACGCCGCCCGTTTGGGCAGGTTCTACGCCGAGGTATTCAACGCCGACGTCGGGCCAACGCGCACCCACGGCACAGACGGGAAGGAGACGATGACCATCATCCGCATCGGCCCGCACACGGAGCTGAACATCTTCGTGATCGAGGGCAACACCGAACCTGAACGTCAAACACCCATGTGGGGGCGCGGACGCATCGACCACGTCGGTCTGCAGGCCGCGTCACCGGAGGCGTTCGCCACGATTCGGCAACGGCTTATCGATAAGGCGGCCAGCGATGGCACCATCAACGACTTCGGCGCGGTCCACAGCATCTTCTTCCGTGACCCCGATGGGCTCGAAGGGGAAGTGTTGATTGCCAAGGCCTCAGCCTGAGGCACCGACTCACCGCAGAAGCCGGCGTCCCCGTCGGACTGGCCCGGCTTTCGACGGCAGCCATCGTCAACCGGTGATGGGTGCCTCTAGCCAGACGGTATCTCTCTGCGCTGTAGGGCTCCTGTCATCCACGACAGTGCTTGGCGGACCGCGCGGCGCGAATCGTCATCGTGGTCGAGGGTGTCGAAACCGTGCTGGCCGCCAGCCACATCGATGACTTCTAGGGATGCACCCTGGCTCGCGGCGGCGGCGATGAACGCCGCCACGGTTCCGGCAATCTCGGCCTGCTCGCGCCCCACCCGCGTCAGCAGCAATGGCAGATCGCCCACTCCGGCCAGCACCTGGATCGGCTGAAAACCACTGGGCACCTCCCAGCCCGGCAGCGGCGCCAAGACCGGGTAGGTCAGGGCGACGCACCGCAGCCAGGATGGTGGGTTGACCAGCCAGTCGGCGACCAGCAGTCCACCGCCAGAAAAAAACCACAGGGCCACACGCTGGGCGTCCACCCCGTCCAGTGCCCGGGCATGTTCCACCGCGACGCGCACATCGGCCGCAGCGGCCGGATAAGCGGCGGTCTCGTGCAGTCGGTGGTCGACCATGACAGCGATCATCCCTTGCTGTGTGACAGCAGACGCGTACCCGACGAACACGGGCCAGTCCCGTGGCGTCGGGCGCAGATCGGCAGGTACAGGGCCGCCATGCACAAAAATGACGACCGGACGCGCAGCGCCGTCCCTGGTCGTCGCCGGCCGATAGATGTCGTGATTCGCTTGGCGCGCTGGGTGAACCCGCGGGACGTCTAGGACAAATGGCTGCAGATAAGGGGGAGCGTCCGTCACCGCAGCAGCCAAGCACGAAGCTGAACCCATCCACACCGGATTTCAGGCGTCATAACCCCTCGTAGGGTCTTCCCTCGGCAGTGGGAGGTGACGAGGCCAAGGTCGTCACCGCTGACTTCCACCGACACCGGCCGTGCCGAGGCACCGGCTACGAGCGTCCGGTCGGAGCTACGTAGTGGTATGCCGGGAACCGGTCAGGAGCGCACCGGTCGGACCGTGGCAATCGACTCGAAACCCGACAGCTCGATCAGCCGTCGAGTGGGAGAGTCGAATGGCACAATGAGTTCCAGCACGATCCGCAGAGCGTGCAGTCGAGATGCTAATGCGTACAGGACCCTCATTCCGGCGCTATCCAGGTAGGTGAGGTCGGTGAGGTCGACCGACACCGCGCTCGGCTGAGAAGAAAGCGCCGCACGGATCTGGTCCTCGACGGTCGCGGCATTCGCCAGGTCGATCTCGCCGCTGAGACGGATGCACATCGCCCCGTCGTCGGCGCTGCTGTCGACTCCTGCCGTGGTCACGCAGTTGCCGCCGCGCGGAGTCGGCGACGGATGACCACGTTCGTTCCGGTCGGCCCGTGGTCGATACGCAGATCGTCGCAACAGTCGCGCATGAACAGGGTCCCTCGTCCTCCGTCTTCGCGGTATGGCACACGCCAGCGCCCAGTATCGTGGATCGTGGCAAGTACATCAGGCGACTGCAGCTCCAGATGCAACGTCACGCTGCCGCCGCCAGGTCCGTAAGCATGCTCAATCGCATTCGAGCATGCCTCACCGATAGCGACGAGCAGGTCGGCAACCGCACGCGGGCTGGCGCCGACCGCCGATAACCACCGGCGTACCGCAAGCCGGATATCCCTCAGCGACCACGGCAGCGCCGGTAGGACGAGGTCCAATGGTCCCATGTCACCGCTGTCCTGGCGGCGAACCGCGAGGATCGCGGCATCATCGCCCGGTAGCTCAGCATCCACGAGTTGGGCCACGACCTTCCTGCACAAGGCGTCAACCGGGCCGGTTTCGACCAATTTCCGCAGTCGCTCGAGTCCGACGTCGAGCGAGACGCCGCGGTTGTCAACCACGCCGTCGGTATAGAAACAGATCAGCCCGCCCGGTGGCAGCGTGATGGCCGTCGCGCGGCGCCGCAACCCACCGGATACCCCGACGGGGTAGTCACACGGCACGTCGAGCAGCACCGTCGGTTGATCGGGCAGGGCGAGCAACGGTGGTGGATGGCCCGCCGAGGACAGGTGTAGACGGGCGAACGACGGCTCGAACATCGCCAACAGCACGGTAGCCATCGTCTCGGGTTCGAAGTGCTGCACCTGCTGGTCGAGCCTGCCGAGCACCTCGGCGGGGTCACCGCCGAGCAGCGCGTAGCAGCGCAGCGCGTTGCGCAGCCGGCCCATCACGTCGGCTGCCACCAGGCCGCGGCCCACCACATCGCCGATCACGATGCACAACCAGCCGGAGGCGAGCGTGAAGACGTCATACCAGTCGCCGCCGACCCCATCGCGGCCCGCTGGAACGTAATGGGCGGCCAACTCAAGCCCCGGCACTACCGGTAGCCGTGCTGGTAACAGGCTGCGCTGAAACATTGCGGCCGCGGCCCGTTCGACCGCGGTGCGCCGCGACTGGGTGGCGAGAACGATCCGTTCGGCTGCAATCTGGAGCAGTCTGACGTCGTCGTCGCTGAACCGGCGGGGGACGAGTGTCCCGACGTGCACCACACCGATGACCGTGTCACTGCTGAGCAGAGGGACTCCGAGCAGGGAGCAGATTCCATGCTCGGCGAGGACTGAGTACAGCACGTTTGCCTGATCGACCTGTTCAATGATCACCGGCTGTTGCTCTGTCGCGACGCGACCGGCGAAACCCTTGCCCATCGGGATACGGATTCCCTGACGAACTGCCGACTCGAGGCCGAGGGCAACCGTGACCACCAGTTCCTGGGAGGAGGCGTCGAGCAGCAATACAGTCGCAGTGTCAACGCCGAGGAGCTCTCGCACCCGGTCGAGCAGCTCGGCCAACAGGGCCTCAACGTCGACATGGGCCAGTGCCGCGTCGGTCATGGACTCAATCCGACGCAGTCGTTCGTCAGCAGCGGTCGACGCGTCGCCCGGTCCGCCCGGCATCGCCACGAGCAAAGCGTAACGCACGTTCGAGTGAAACGGCGTGCGATTATTGGCTTTAGCCTGCCTCTCAAAATCCCGTCGGCCTCTTGCGTTTAGTTTCGAATAGTGAGCTGCCCGACACGCGACGTGAGCGTCTCCCTTTTGAAATCTGTCTGTCACATTGCGTTCGAGCCTGAAATTGTGCGTTCAGTCCCCGATTCGGGGAAGCGGGGGTATCAGAGGCGGTTGCGTCGACTCGCTAGGCGATGAGGTGGTCTTGGTCGGGCTTTGTTCGACGCTGCTGCCACCGCTGGGAGCCGTGGTAGTGGTGGCGGTCGGCTCAGAGGTCTCAGTCGGGGTTTCGGATGTCGTTGCCGCGGGTGGAGCGGTCGGCTGCCGCGGTCCGGACTGGTCGTTGACCACCTGCCCGATGGTGGTGCCCTTGCCGTTACCACCGACAGTCTTGCCGCTGGCCCACTCGAATCCTGTGATCACCATCATGGCGAGCGCGAAGCCGCCGAGGGCTGCGACGACCACCCCGGCCCAGCGCCACGCGGGCGACCGTCCGGAGCGGTTGGACGGTTGCTCAGCGCTGTCACGGAGCTGCTCGTCGGCCGGCAGGCTGTTTTCGGCCGGCAGGGTGTCCACCGCCGCGGGGTGCGCCGACCGATTGCGATGAGCCAGGGAGCGGACTCTTTCCCGGCTACGTTCCAGAGAAGCCTGATACACCGACGTGCCCACGGTGGTGATCACGCTAGCCCCGGCGGCTCCGATGAGGGTGCCCTCCGCGCCGAGCCTGGAGCCGAGCAGGGCGCTGGTCACCGCGGCGAGCGCGGCGGCGGCGACGCGACTCACCCTGAGGTCGGTCGCCCGCGGGGTGATGTCTGAGCTACGAGGCGGTTGCGGCGCGGTCATGATCTCCGTATGTCAGCGGGCCACGGACGGCGGCTAGGTTAGCCATGGGACTCCACCTCGGCCACTCGAGGACCGCCGGAGACATGTCGAGATGGCCTTGGGCATTCTCGATGGACTGGTGCGCGAACAGCCATGGGAGAGGAGTGTCGCTGATGGGAGGCCGGAATGTGGTGACTGACCAGTACCCGCGCCGGGTCAGCGATCTGCTTCGGCTACCCACCGGTCGGGTGGATCTCACGGGTATCGCCCCGCAGGCAACTCCGGGCTTCGCCGGCTCGGGCAAGGCGGACGCCAAGACCGCGCTGAGCCACCTCGAGCGGCCGCTGGCCCAGCTACAAGAGCAGCTCTACGCCGAGGGTCGTACCGGTGGCAGGCGCAGCGTGCTGCTCGTGCTGCAGGGCATGGACACCGCCGGTAAAGGGGGCACCGTCAAGCATGTCCTGGGCCTGACCAACCCGATGGGCGTGCACTACCACGCCTTCGGCAAGCCGACGTCCGAAGAGCGCGAACACCACTTCTTGTGGCGGGTCAAGCGGCAGCTGCCCCCACCGGGCATCATCGGCGTTTTCGACCGCTCGCACTACGAGGACGTGCTGGTGGTTCGAGTGCAGCAGCTTGTGCCGCCGGAAATATGGTCGCGCCGTTACGGCGTCATCAACCGCTTCGAGAATAAGCTGGTCGCCGCCGGCACCAGGATTGTGAAATGTTTCCTGCGCATCTCCGCAGACGAGCAGCGCAAGCGGCTGATCGCCCGGCTGAATGACCCGACGAAGCACTGGAAATACGATCCTGGGGACGTCGATCAGCGCGCCTATTGGGACGATTACCAACTGGCGTACGCCGAGGCGCTCACGAAATGCAATACTGAGGTCGCGCCGTGGTATGTCGTACCGGCCGATCATAAATGGTACCGCAATTGGGCGATCACCCGGATTCTCGTCGAACAGCTGGCGGAGATGGCGCTGACCTGGCCTGAGCCTGCCGGCTGGCACCCCGATGAGCAGCGCAAGCGGCTGACCGCCCCGCTGGATGCCCCATGAGCTGCTTATCACAACGGGCGCTACTTACACAGTCTGGAAACTGACCTACCGATCACGGACACTGACGAGCGAACTAAGCGCCCGATCGGGGGCATGATGGTCAGCGTTCCGTGCCGTACTCGACTGGATCGGGCCGCCTGGCGACCGATGCACAATCGAATCCTGCTCGCGCTGGGGGTCGGTTGGGCACTGGACTCGTTCGAGGTCCAGATCATCGGCAGCGTGCTCACTCCATTAGCGACGGATTTCGGAGTGCTCGGCGCTGACGGCGCGATCGCGCCCTGGGCGGTGTCGCTGATCTGGGTGGTGTGGTTTGCCGGGCTGATGACCGGTGCGACGGCGTTCGGCTGGCTGGCCGACCGGTTCGGCCGCAAGCGGCTGTTCGTCGCGACCCTGGTGATGTACTCGAGTGCGACGGTGATCAGCGCGCTGTCCCCCACGTTCGGGGTATTCCTGGTCTTCCGCTTCATCACCGCGCTGGGGGTCGGTGGCGAGTACTCCGCCGTCACCTCGGCGATCGCTGAGTTCATGCCCACCCGCCGCCGGGGCGCCGCCACCGCCGCCACCATGAACTTCTGGTCCATCGGCGGTATCGCCGCAGGCTTGATCGGCATCTTCTTTCTCAACAGTTTCGTAGCCGGTCGGCTGGCGCTCGGCGGCTTCGCCTGGTCCGCCTGGCGGCTGGCCCTGCTCGCCGGTGCCGCCGCCGCGATCTACGCGCTGATCGCCCGCCGAGCCATCCCGGAATCGCCCCGGTGGCTGGCATCTCAGGGGCGCCACGCCGATGCCGACGCGATCATCACGGAAATCAGCGGTCTCCCCGACGACGGCAGCGACCTCGTCGGCACGCCACAGCGCCGCTCGCTGACCTCGCACATCGGTGAGCTCTGGACACACTGGCGCCGGCGGCTGGCGTACGGGATGGTGCTGGAGTTCTCCGGTAGCGCGGCCTATTACGGGCTGTTCACCTTCCTGTCGGCGTATGTGCTGGTTCCCGCGCAGGTCGACGTGTCCTCCGCGGCGGTACCCTTGTTCTACTTGATCGGCAATCTCGGCGCGCTGGCCGGCGGGTTCACCGTCGCGGCGCTGATCGATCGGCTCGGCCGGACCGCGGTGACCCGGCTGTCCTACGGGACGGCCAGCATTTCGGTGCTGCTGCTCGCTGCGGCGGCAGTCGCCAAGTCCCCGGTCGCCACCCTGGCCGCCTTCACGCTGTGCGTGTTCTCCGCGACCTGCTCGTGGATCTCCGCTTACACCACCTTCAGTGAGCTGTTCCCCACCCAGCTACGGGCGACCGGCGTCGGGCTGTCGGTGGCGGCAGGCCGGCTGGGCGGCATGGTCGGCGTGGTGGGACTGGCTTACGCGGTGGCCGGGCTCGGGCTGATCTCCGCGTTCGCCATTCTCGCGGTGTTCTTCGGTATCGGTGCCATCGCCGCACAGCTGTGGGGCCGCCGGGGCGGTGTCGAGGCTCGTGGCCTACCCCTGGATGCGGTCGCCCCATCGTCGACACCTGCTCAGCGAGCGGCGTGAGGCTGCTCGAAAAAAGACCCGCCTGGCGGCAGGCGTCGCAACACCAGGCGGGCCGGGGAGGGACTTGTCGGTCCGCCTGGTGAGCAGCGGCTTGGCGACGTCCCGTTAGCCGCGCACTGTCTCAGTCGTTGAGCCGTTGCGCAAGCCCCCGCTACCTGCCGATCTCCGCCCACACCGTGTTGCCGTCGGGCTGGACATCGACACCCCACGCCGTAGTGAGGCTCTCCACCAGTTCCAGGCCTCGGCCACGTACCTGCCCGAGTGAGTCGGTGGAGCGCTGCAGCGGACCGGGGAACCCGACCGGGGAACCATCCCGCACGGACACTCGCAACCCGCGCGGACCACGCTCCAGCGTCAGCCAGACACCGGTGCAGGCATGTTCCACCGCATTGGACACCAGCTCACCGGCCACGAACTCAGCGGTGTCGGCCGCCCCGTCGTCCACTTGCCATTTCGGACACATATCGCGGACCAGTCGGCGAGCCGACGCGGCGGCTGCGATGTCGAAAGGCAGCTGGAGGCGGACCCGGACCACCGGGGGCCGCTCGTCGATGGCGGCTTCGGCCTCAAGCCGCAGGTGGTAGAACGGTACGAGGGCCGACACCCGGCGAGCCGTCAGCGCCTGCACCATCGCGTCGTCGGGCCGGCATAGCGCGAGCTTCGCCGACGGCCAGCCGCCGCATTGGGTCAGTACCGCCGGGAAGACCGTGACGCACGACTCTCGAGCCACCCGGAGCCCGTCGAGGTCCGCCACGACACGACCGTGCGCGGTCAGTTCCTTCGCCAGCACCCCGCGCAGCTCCGCTGCGGTGCGCACCGTGAGCAACCCACGTGGGTGGACGACGCCCACCTGGTCGTGACGATGCACCGCGATATCGAGTGCGGAATCCATCGATCCACTTCACCCACCCTGCCTACGGAGCGTGCTCGCCCTTGTGCGTAAAGTTTACACCCTGGCCAAGACTTCTCCAGCCCAAATGGGTCATGAGGCGTCATTTCCGGACAAAACAGACATTTTCCTCCAGTCAAGCAGGCTTGACATCGGGTTGACGCCGATTGCAGAGCGTGTACGGTCGAATCTCGTCTGTGACGGCTCGGGGAGGAGTTCGACAGTGACACCAGTGACAATGGCACCCATGATGGTTGATCAGCTTGACACCATCACCCCGGCACTACCGCGGAGCGGCCCCATGGTCCTCGTAACGGTGAGTTGCCCGCAATCTGGAACGGCGCTGTGCCGTGTTACCGGCCCGGTCGACCTGATCACCGCGCCGATTTTGGCCAGCAGGCTGATTGAAGCGGTGCATGAGGGCCGGCCGCACCTCGTCATCGATCTGTCCGCCGTCGCAGTACTCGACTCCACCGGCCTGCACGCTGCGCTGGACATCCTCGACTCGTATGACATCGACGGTCACTTTGCGATGGTGATCGATTCGCGTTCGGACGCCCTCACTCGTCCGGAAATCAGCGAGCTGAGCGAGATCGTCGATATCCATCACGATCTCGCCAGCGCCCTGCGCACCTGCGCCCGCGCCTCGATCACCACCGGCGGCCGTCACCGCGCAATAGCCTGAAAAGGGCACTACGTCTCCTCGCCGTGCCCAACCCGGTTGGCCGCTCTTGAAGAGCGGCCGACTTCGGTGGGGCAGCCGCGATCACCCGGCCGCTCGGGCACTGCAAGGATCCGCCATGTAGCGGCTGTTCCAGGCCCCGGATTTGTCGTTACGGTCGTGCGCACTCCGGTAGCGACGAGCAGAGGGGCTGGTGTTGGTCATTCAGGCAACGGTGACGGATTGGCAGCAGAGCCAAGATGCACTGCGCGAAGAGGTTGAGCGTGTCACGGCGATGCTGCGATCTATCCGTGACCCGGCGGCTCCCGCGGTGGGCCAGTGGACCATCGGTGAGCTGGCGATGCATCTGTCGCAGGCCTGGCTTGCGGTGCCTGGCCTGGCCAGGGGAGACCTTTCACGGCTCTATGAGGTGATTCCCAGTATCGCTGACGTGGCCGGGGATTCGCTGATGCGCGATATCTGGGAGCTCGAGGGTCTCACCGTGCTGGGTGTGAGATCCGATCCCGAGCGTGATCCTGCTGTCTTGGCTGACCGCATCGACCAGCGCGCAGACGAGTATTTCGCTGAGTGCGCGGGTTACTCACCTACTGACCTTCGTCCGTGGTTTGTGGAGGGCACCAGAGTGCCCGTGTCGACCCTGACGGGGCACCTGTTGAACGAGACGCTCATGCACGGCTACGATATCGCCCGAGCCGACGGACGCAGGTGGCCGATCAAACGGCCCCATGCCGCCATGGTGATACGGCACTTATTCCTTCCGGTTCTGCGGGAACTCGGCCCTCGTACCTTGGTGGACGGTGCGAAGGCGGCCGGTCTACGGGCTACCTATGATCTTCGCATCCGGGCCGGGGACCGCCTCCACTTCGTCTTCGACGACGGGCAACTCAAGGTTGAGGAACCAGTGGCGCGTAAGGTCGACTGCCACATCTCCGCCGACCCCGTTGCCTTCGTGATGATGTTCTGGGGCCGAAGAGGTCAGTGGTCTGCGATCGCCACCGGCAAGCTGATGGCCTGGGGCCGCAAACCGTGGCTAGGACTTCGGTTTAAAAGCCTCATACGTCACCCGTAGCGAGTCCGCAGACACGTTTCCGTCTGCTTGAGGATCCGTCATCTAACGGATGTCGACCACTGGTGTGTGTGGCTACCGTCCGCGCATGGTCCTCAATGCAACGAAAACCAGCTGGCAGCAGGGTCAGGACGCGCTGCGCGAGCAGGTCCGCCGAGTCACGAATCTGCTGCGATTCATCGAGGATCCGCTGCCTCCTGCGGTGGGTCAGTGGAACCTCGGTGAGGTGGCCATGCACCTGTCCCAGGTCTGGCGTGGCGTGCCTGGACTGGCCAGACAGGATCTGACGCCATTCCAGGAGCTGGTGCCCAGCCTCACCGGCGTGGCCGGCGACGCGCCGCTGCGGAACATCGGGGAGTTGGCCGAGATGACCGTCCTCGCGGTGAAGTCCGACCCTGAACGGGATCCGCGGGTGCTGGCCGATCGCATCGAAGCCCAAGCGCAGGAGTACTTCAGCGCATGTGCGGGGGCGCAGCCTCAGACGCCGCGTCCGTGGATGGTGCGCGGCGTCACTGTCGATCAGTCGCTGCTGACCTACCACCTGCTCAACGAGACCCTGATGCACGGTTACGACATCGCGCATGCCGCCGGGCGCCGGTGGCAGATCGAGCCCGCCCATGCCGCCATGGTGGTGGGGCGATTTCTCATTCCGGTGATCCAGGCCCTCGGTCCCCGGGCAATGGTGGACGCTGGCACGGCAGCGGGCCTGCACGCCACTTACGACCTACGCATCCGGGGAGGGGACCGCTTCCACTTCATCTTCAACGATGGTGCGCTCAGCGTCGAAGCTCCTTCCCCGCGCCCGGTCGACTGCCATATCTCTGCCGATCCAGCGGCGTTCCTCTTGGTCGCCTGGGGCCGTCAGAGTCAGTGGACCGCGATCGCGACGGGAAAGCTGCTCGCCTGGGGTCGCAAGCCGTGGCTCGGACCGAAGTTCCGGGGCTTGATGCGCAACCCCTAGAACTGGGGCCCGAGAAAGAGGACGCAGCGGGGTACCGTGCCCGGTGTGCCGCTGCCGCTGGTTGGTCGCTCTCAGCAGTTGGCAGTACTTCAGCAGCTCCTGCGCAGCACCAGCCAGGGCACCGGTGAGGCTGCCATCCTGCAGGGCGAGGCCGGGATCGGAAAGTCCCGGCTGCTTGCCGAAATCACGGCCCAGGCCGTCGAGGACGGCTTCCAGGTCCTGTTGGGCGCCACCGACGAGCTCAGTCAGGATCGTCCCCTCGCAGCGTTGATCGAGGCATTCGGGCTGCCAGCCGACTCAGCTGATCCGGAACGCGCTGCGATCGCCCAACTCGTTCTCGCCGATGCGGTCCCGTACGGCGCTGCTGATCACAGCTTTCGCATCGCCGACGCGGCGGTGTCATTACTCGAGCGGCTTGCCACCGTATCGCCCGTCGTGGTGGCCTTCGAGGACCTGCACTGGGCTGATCCGGCCACATTGCGCGCCGTCCGCGCCATCGGCGCAGCGCTGCCGCACCTCCGGGTCGTGCTGCTCATCACCCTACGGCCCTTTCCCAGACGTCCCGAGCTCACGCGATTGATCGAAGAGCTGGTCAGCCACCGCGCAGTGCATCTGGAGATGCCTGCCTTGGACGACCCCGCGGTGACGACCCTGGCCGCGGCGGTGGCCGGTGCACCACCCGGCGCCCGGCTATCCGGCCAGCTCGCGGGGGCGGCAGGCAACCCCCTGTTCGTGATCGAACTGGTCGAAGCGTTGCGCGACCAGAAGCTTTTGACGATGCACGGCGGACGAGTCGAGGTCGCCGATCGCGTGCTGCCGGCCACCCTGCCGATGACCATCCTGCGGCGCACGAGCCTGCTGCCCCCGGCGACACTGGAGGTGCTCAAGGTCGCGGCGGTACTCGGGCGAGAATTTTCGGTGGCCGAACTCGCCACGGTCACCGGCCGCAGCGCAGTCACGCTGCTGCCTGAGCTCGATGCTGCCTTGCGAGCAGGGCTGCTGTGCCAGACGTCGACCGGGGGGCTCGCGTTTCGCCATGAACTCATTCGAGAAGCGATTTACTACGACCTCGCCGTTCCTCTCCGCATGGGCATCCACCGGGAGATAGCGAAGTCATTGACCGCCGCCGGTATTCCCCTTGCGCGGCTGGCCGACCATCTGTTCCTCGGGGCCAGCGCGACCGATCCCGAATCACTCGGATGGCTTCGGCGGGCAGCTGCCGAGGCCGCGCCGCGCTTCCCGGCCGTGGCGGTCCGGCTCTGCGAGCGGGCGTTCGAGCTCACCAGCGTCGACGATCCGGACCACGATGCCATTGCTGCGGAGTTGGCGCCGTTGCTGCTCCAGACGGGTCGGCCCCAGGACGCCGAGCGGATAGCCCGTGAGGTGCTCGCTCGCGGCCCTACGGCGGATGTCGAGGTCTCCCTGCGCCGCGCGCTGGGTGAGGTGCTGTGGGCCATGGGCTGGCTGGAGCCCGCGGTCGGTGAGCTCGAAGCGGTCGGCCGCGTTCCAGGTGCGTCGCGCCGCGGCCGGGCGGGTGCGCTGGCCCTGGCAGCCAACATCAGATTATTCGTGGGCGATCGGCAAGGAGCGCGCGCTCAGGCCCAGCGTGCCCGGGCGCTGGCCCCGGACGACGACTTCGTGTGCTGCCTCGCTGCGCAGACCCTGGCCATTGCCGCCGACGCCGGTGGTGAGGTGACCGAGGCGGTGGCGCTGGCCCGGCAAGCCGTTGAGATTGCGGCTCGCAGCCGAGATCCCCGGGTCGGCCACCTGCATCCGCAGTTCCATCTCGGAATGGTGTTGCTGGACGCCGACCGCCGAGACGACGCCCTGGCTGCGCTTGCGCTGGGCCGGCAGCTGGGTGAGCAGCGTGGCAACGTGATGTGGCTGCCGCTGTACCACGCACTGCTGACCCTTACCCGCTCCGCTAGCGGGGAGTTGACCGACGCCCTGGCCGAGGTGCACGCCGCTCTGCTGCTCGCTGACGAGGTCGGGATCCGGCTGCATGTCGCTGTCCTGCACGGCGTCGCCGCCTGGATCGCCCTCCAACAAGGCGACATCGCCACTGGTGAAGCCCGCATGATCGATGCTGCAGCCGAGCTCAAGGCCTCGGCCAGCCAGGACTGGCAGCTCACGGCCGTCACCAGTGGTCTACCGGTAGCCGGAGCGCGCTGGCCCCTGGAGTGGGGCCTGTGGGTGCAGGCGCTGCTCAGCGAAGCTCGGGGGGATACCGGTCGGGCGCTGTCGCTGCTGAAGGAGGCGTGGGAGCTGGCGGCTCCGTTGCGTTTCTGCCTGTCCTACCGGTTCCTGGGTCCCGATCTAGTCCGGCTGGCCGTCGCGGCGGGTGACCGCCAGACAGCGCAGGCCGTGACACAGGACATAACTGACGGCGCCCGCCGCGCCCGGGTGGCCAGCGCAGCCGGGGCAGCCCTGCGCTGCCAAGGCCTGGTCGAGGACGATCCCGACGTCCTGCTGGCCGCCGTGCACCGCTACCGCCAGGCGCCGTCAACCGTAGAGCTGCCGCTGACTTGCGAGGATGCCGGCGCAGCACTGGCCCGGGCCGGCCGCGGCGCAGCGGCCGTGCCGATCCTGAACGAGGCGCTCGACTTCTACCTGCGCTCCGGGATGCAGCGCGGTGCGGCCCGGGCAGATGCCGCGCTGCGCGCTCTCGGTGTCCGGCGCCGGCGGGCCGACCGGCTACGCCGGCCGCCGGTGGGCTGGGACAGCTTGACCACCAGCGAGCTCGCCGTCGCCCGGATGGCCGCCGAGGGTCTGACCAACCCTCAGATCGGCGATCGACTGTTCATCTCCCGCCGAACCGTGGCGACCCACCTGGCTAGCGTGTTCCGCAAGCTCGGGATCACCAACCGGGTCCAGTTGGCCGCCGAGGTGACTCGCCGGGCCACCCCGCGGGACGGCAAGCCCGGTTAGCTCGGCTACTTCGCAGCGTGGACGTGTGCCCGGTCGATGATCGAGCGGGAAGGGCGGCCGGGGCGCTGATCGGCCGGGCGGGTACCGAGGATCCGATCGATGCCACCTTGGTGCTCATCTGTCAATCCGGCGACCGCCTCGTCACCAGCGACCTGCAGGACCTCCAGCGCCTCGCCGACGCGGCCGGACCTGCAGGCGTGGGGCACCATCCCTGATCAGCGCAGCGGGGCAGCCCCGGTGGCCCGATCACGCGCAAGCTGGAACGCAACGTGTACCTCGCGGTGTCGGCATGGGTTTGTGATCGACCAGACATACCCGCATGCCTGGCACGCCGGATTGCGCTCCGACTGGTCTGGTAACTCCCTTCAGGTGCCCTGCACAGGCGGCAGCGGTCCCACGTGGCCGGGCAGCCCAGGGCCACCGGTCCGTCTGCCGCGGGCTCGCCCGTAGCGTTCGTGGGCTGCCTGTTTGCTCACCCCCAGCGACTGGCCGATGTCCGTCCAGGGCGCGCCGCGCGTCCGGGCCAGCCGCACCAATCTGGCTCGCCACCGGTCGACCACCCGCGCGAGCGACTCGACGGCGCTCAAGGCTTCGAGCACCGGTTCGATATGGCGCCGTTCGCTGTTGACGGTGAGTCGTTGCGGTTCGGTAGCGGCATCTTGCGGGAGATAGCGGCCGAAACGCTCTGCGGCATGCAGTGCCTCGTAGGTCTGCCACGGCAACGGCGTCGGCCCGGCAGGTACCGCGGGACGGATACGCGGCGGCGTCGGAGCCGGCTCGCCCGGGTCTCTCGGCAGCTCATCTGCGACGGAGAGCTTCAGGTACACCCGGGTGGTGGTGCCCTGCGGGCATGAGTGGTGCTGCACGAGGTCGGACAAGTGGTGAACCATCAGCAGGCCACGGCCGTCCGGTTTCCTGGGGTCGGCCAGTGGACTGCCTCCGGTCAGGTCCCGGATGTGTCCGGCATGGCGGACATCGCACACCAGGTAGCCGCGCTCGGCCCAGATGCGCAGGTTGCCGGTGCCTCCGCCGTGAACCAGAGTACGTGCCACCAACTCGCCGACGATCAGCTTGAGCTCAGCGTGATCGCCAGTGTGGCCGAGCCGGGTGGCTTGATCACACGCGAACTGCCCGGCTAGGGCTGCTCTGGTGGCATCAAAGGTGAAACTGGGACCCATCGTGTGTGAGCAGAGCCGGTCATCGGTGATGACACGTTCGGGAGCGAAGCGGGTGCTGGCCCGTTCACCGCGCGCATCGATCAGTAGCGGATGGCTGAGTTCTACGTCGGCGAGGGTGTGGGGGCCCACCACGTCGGCGTCATACGGACACAACATGCTCACCAACCGGCCGCTGAGCGCGACGTTTATCAAAGTCTCCTGGTACGCACAGGTCGGATACTCCCGCACGGCGCGTCCGGTCCACAGCTGCTCGGCGACGATACGCACCCGTCCGGACGGGTGGGCATCGGCGAAGGCGCGCAGCACGTTGGGGATGATCCGCCCCGGATGCCGGCCGGAGCGGGTCATATCCAGCAGCCGGACCCGTTCGGCATCGCTACCCAGCTCGCTGAGGATCAGGCGCAGGTTCGGTCCCGGTACTGCCAAGCCGACGGATTCACCGGCGGCCAGCCCTTCGCGAATGAATGGCACCGTGCCTGCGAGATATTCCGCGGTACCACGGTAGAGCAGCGCCGGATGCACGAACTGATCAGCCCGGCGCGGGGCGGGGGCGGTCACCGCCCCGACGTCCACTTCAACGTAATCGTGCGGAGACGGCCGCGGGAACCGACGACCTGCACACCTACCACCTCGTCTCGACGCGACAAATAGCGGTAGCCGCCGACTGATCGGCAGACCACCTATTTACCGCGCCAAGCCCCGCTACACAGAGTAGGTACTAATCCAGGCCATCACAACCCGCCAGCGGCTTGTTCACAGAAAGTTTCCGTCTAAACCACTCGATGGCGTCTGCTCCGCCGACGACGGCAGCAGCCGATACGCCGCCCTATTGAGCGCTACGCGCGTGTTTCTGTGTCGGCCCGGGTGGTGATGTTGCGTGTTGCCCTGCCCGCTCGCGCCGCTCGACTGGTCCGCGTCCTGACGGCCGAGCACATGGCGGGCTGACCCAGTGTGCGGCCGCCTTGTGGTCGCCGAGTTCGACAGCGTGGCTGCCCGCCGTCGAGCTGACCGCCCTGATGTCGAACTCCGCACAGCAGAGCGGTTGCGTTTCGTCAGCTCCAGCCCAGTTCGTGCAGCCGGTGCTCGGGAATGCCGAAGTGATGAGCGACCTCGTGCACGACGGTGACCACTACCTCGTGCACCAACTCCTGCTCGTCGCGGCAGATATCGAGCAGGGCGTCGCGGTAGATGGTGATGCGGTCCGGCAGCAACCCGCTGTACTGGGAGTCCCGCATGGTGAGAGCGACTCCCTCGTAGAGGCCCAGTAAGCACGGGTCGTCGGGATTGCGCGGCTCGACCAGCACCACCACGTTGTCCATTGCCGCAGCGAGCTGGGGTGGGATCAAGTCCAGCGCATCAGCCACCAGCTCATCGAACCGGTTGGCGCCTATGATCATCAGGGCGGTGGCGGCGGAGGAGCATCGGCCTGCACCACCGGCGGTATCGCCGCCGGGACCGGTCCCAAATCCCGGGGAGCCGCAGGCGCGGCTTGCTTGCTGATTTGCACCGGCCCCTTCACGCTGCCGGTCACCGGAGCGAAACCGGAACGATCGGGCAGGAACGCGCCGAGTCGGCAGTCCACCCGCGTGCTGCCGGCGTGCCAGCTCTGCGCGCGCAGCGTTTCCCAGAACAAAGTGAGGCCCTTGTTCGTGGCCACCGCCGGGCCGCCCGAGTAATCCTTTCCCAGCCGGGTGCATTCGGTGTTCAGCACCTTGTCCTGCGCGGCTTCCTCCGGATACCCGTTGGGGAAGGCGCTTTTGAGATCCACCACCCCGACGACCTCGATGGCGTGTGGGGCCGTGCACTCGACTGGGTCGCCCACCGATTTGCCGTCGTTGCCCAGGCAGGTACCGGGCGGATGCACGTCTGACTGGTCCTGGGTCAGCACGTCGCCGGTGGTGGCGAACAGCATGCCGGTGCGGCCGGTGGACTGTACTCCGCAGCGCAGCATCCGGTCCCCGCTCTGCCAGCCGGCCTCGCTGGGCTTGATCGCCCCCACGGTGAACCGGCCGAAGGGATCGAAGTGATCGTTCAACGCCTGCGTGGTGCGCTCGGTGCAGCGCTGGGCCACCAGCTGCTGCCATCGCGCCGGGTCGGGGAACGCCTCGTTGGCGCCGAAGTCCTGGAGATCCAGTGTCGCAGTGACCTCGAACAGGTGCGGTTGCGTGCAGCTCACCGCTTTGGCGTCGGTCGCGTCTTGTCGTTGCCAGGTCAAACACGTATGCGCGGGAGCACGCAGTGGCTGGGCGGTGGTCGGTAGGGGCAGGTTCGGTGCGACGGCGAGCAGAGCGGCTTTGCCGGTAGGAACCCCGACCGCAACCAGCACCGCCAACGCGCCCACCACGGCCCCGGCGGCAAGCCGTCGGGTACTGCGGTTGGCGTGCTGCTGTGCACGGGTCACCGGTGCGTCAGGAGGCGGCATCTACACCCATCTCGCTACTCGACCGAGGTAGTCACCCTAACCGCGGTGAGGCTGTGCTGGCCATCCCGTGGTTCGGTGCCGAGCGAACGATGTCACGTAGAGGTGTCTTGCGGGACACCCGCACCCGGGTCTTGCGGGACACCCGCACCCGGGTCTTGCGGGACACCCGCACCCGGGTCTTGCGGGACACCCGCACCCGGGACCGCGCGGCTCGCTCTGCGGGCC
>Ga0134128_10004042_pt1 | contig 17981 bp, 13 predicted proteins | sample KB31754_FD_96462 | JGI IMG/M metagenome (GOLD analysis project Ga0134128, IMG submission 96462) | Terrestrial soil microbial communities with excess Nitrogen fertilizer from Kellogg Biological Station, Michigan, USA - KB3-175-4 | ecosystem: Environmental > Terrestrial > Soil > Unclassified ... | reverse complement strand
GACGTGGTCGTGGTCGGTTCGTATGTACCTGCCGGAACGGAAGTGGGCCAGTGGGTGACCAGAATTGCCGGTGGGATCACAGCGTTCTACGACATAGATACTCCCGTAACGCTTGCGAAACTGCGCGATCGCGACTACGAATACATTTCCAACGCATTGGCGGCGCGTTATCACTTATATCTATCGTTTACGGGCGGCTCGACGCTACGGTATATCGAGACGGTGCTTGGATCGCGATGCGCGCGGGCGCTCTATTGTTCGGTTGACCCCGAAGTGCATTACAAAGAGCGCGCCGTGGCCGAACAGTGGCAATTGGGATATCTTGGCACCTACAGCTCGGATCGCCAACCGGCGCTTGAATCGCTGTTGATAAGTCCCGCGCAAAAATGGCCAGAGGGACGCTTCGCTGTTGCCGGGCCGCTTTATCCGCCCGAGATTTCTTGGCCCGAGAATGTCATGCGCGTCGATCACTTGCCGCCATCGCGGCACCGCAGGTTCTATAACGCGCAACGATTCACGTTAAATATCACCAGAAGAGAGATGATCGGGGCAGGGTACTCGCCTAGCGTTCGCCTGTTCGAGGCCGCCGCTTGTGGGACTCCCATTATCACGGATCCCTGGGAGGGCCTTGGCCGCTTCTTTGAGGTCGGGAAGGAGATTTTAGTGGCCCGATCGACGGAGCAATGTTTGAAGCTGATTCGAGATTTGCCCGCAGATACGCGACTCGCCGTCGCGGAACGGGCGCGCCGACGCGTTCTGGCTGAACATACGGCGAGCCAGCGTGCACAGCAGCTTGAAGAGTATCTGTTTTGCGCGATTGAGGAGAAAGCGGCGGCTCGAAGGCGAGTTCCGACGCCGTGCGCTACGGCCGTTGTGTCGTGACAGCAGCAGACGCAATGCAGCCTTTTCCGGTTCCCGATCCGGGGCAATCAAACTATGCCTGCGGCTGTGCGGCTCTGCAAAAACGCGATCTGTTAGCCGCTGTAGACTCCTTTTATCGTGCGGAGCGCTCCGGATTCGAGCCGGATTTGTGTGCCGCGGGTCGCTGGCAATGTTATATGTTGCTCGGGCGATTCGAACAGGCATGGAGGGAGAGCGCCGCAATTGAACAACGCGGCAAGCCCGACCCTCATAGGCTTTGGGACGGTAAGCCATTTTCCGACCGTCGGGTGATGGTCCGCTGTCTTCACGGCTTAGGCGACGCAATTCAATTTATTCGATTTGTCTCGCCGCTAAGGCAGTATGCGTCAAAAGTGATAGTGGAATCCCCTCGCCGTTTAATGCCGTTGCTCACGCGCGTTCCAGGAGTAGACGAGGTATGTACTTGGGAAGGATTGCCCTCCGCGCCTTCGGATTGGGATCAGCAAATCGAAATTGTGGAATTGCCGCGAGCCTTTCGAACGACACTCGATACGATCCCGGCCTCCGTTCCTTATATTCATCTGGAGCGGTTAACGCAATGGAGCGGCATCTCAGACGAGCGCCCAAGAGTCGGCGTGGTCTGGGCTTCTGGCGGCTGGGATCGGTCGCGATCCATTCCAGTGTCCGAGTTGACGCCAATCTTTCAACTGCGCGACATTCGCGTTTACGCCTTGCAGGGCGGGGCAGAGGCTGCTGACCTGAATGTGCTCCCCGCGAATTGCATGGTTCACGATGTTACCGGCGAATCCGAAGATCTGCTCGGCGCCGCGAAATTGATTGCACAATTCGATCTCATCCTCACAGTGGACACGATGATCGCGCATTTGGCGGGAGCATTGGCGAAACCAGTATGGTTGATGCTCAATTTTGCCGCTGACTGGCGCTGGATGACGGGGCGGTCCGATTCGCCCTGGTATCCGACCATGAGGATTTTCAGACAACCTCGGCCTGGACGGTGGGATTGCGTTGCCGGGCAGGTTTGCTCGGCATTGGTGGAGTGGGTACGAACGACAGGCCAGCGCTCGAATTCGCCGGCCATGCTTTCGATGTAAGCGCTATCATGTCCAGATGGACCGACGACAGTTCGTGCTTTCCGGGCTTGCGCTTCTCGCCCCGCGTACCTCTTTTGCAGCATCTGCGACCATCGAAATTTTCCCGAATGAGCCAATAGGAACGATTTCTCCCGACATTTACGGACATTTCACCGAACACTTGGGCGGCTGTATTTACGATGGCGTCTGGGTCGGAGAGAACTCTAAAATTCCGAACATCGGAGGCATTCGGAAAGAACTCATCGACAATTTGAAGCGCATCAAGGCGCCGGTTATTCGCTGGCCGGGCGGATGCTTTGCCGATAGCTACAACTGGCGCGACGGCGTCGGCCCACGCGACCGGCGCCCGAAACGCACGAATTTTTGGGCCAATACGCCCTATCTCGAGAAGGCCCCAAACGGGCCGCAAAAGTATGAGCCGAACGAATTCGGTACGAACGAATTTGCCCACTTCTGCAAACTTGCCGGCGCGCAGCCGTATTTCGCGGCGAACCTTCGCAGCCTGAAGGCACTGGATTTCTACGAATGGATTGAGTACTGCAATTCACCGGCAGGGACAACGACTTTGGCCGATCTGCGCGGGCAAGGCGGAGCCCGCGATCCGTTTCCGGTCCGATTCTGGGGCGTGGGCAATGAAAGCTGGGGTTGCGGCGGTAACTTCACCGGCGGCGAATATGCCGTGGAGTTCCGGCGCTTTGCGGAGTGGGTCCCTCGCTACAATGTCGATCTCGCGTTCATTGCATCGGGGCCGAACTCAGCCGATTACGCGTGGACTCACGATTTTTTTCACAAATTAGTGGAAAAAGGTGAGAACACCCTTGAACGCGTCTACGGCTGCGCGCTGCACTACTATTGCGGCACAACCGGCAAAGGCAATGCCGTCGATTTCACCGTGGACGATTGGTACGAACTTCTCGCTAAGGCCAATCGCATGGAAGAACTCGTACGCAATCACTGGCAAATTATGGGAGAAGTCGATAAGGAACGGCGCGTGAAGCTTGTAGTCGACGAGTGGGGCGCGTGGCATAAAACCGACCCGAGCATCGATCCCAGCTATTTATTCGCGTATTTCCCGACATTGCGCGATGCGCTTGTTTCCGGCATCACTCTCGATATCTTCAACAGAAATGCCGACAAGATCGCCATGGCGAACGCGGCCCAGCTCATCAACAATATTCATACCTCGTTCCTGGCCGTCGGCGAAAAATTCACTGTCACGCCGATTTTCCATGTCTTCGATATGTATGCCGCGCATCAAGGCGGGACGTCGGTGCGCACCATTGTGTCGGCGCCCCGTCTCGGGCAATCGTCGGCCGATGGGTTGTGGGGACTCGGCGGATCGTGCTCGCTCCATGGGAAGCGCGCGGTGCTGACAATCGTCAATCCCGATACGAGTAACGCTCAGGAAACTCAGATCGCGGCGAGTGGAACGCGTATCTCCAACGTACGCGCGACTGTGCTGACCTCGAACGATATACACGCGCACAATACGTTTGAGCAACCGAATGCATTGAAGCCGTCGCAACAGGCCGTGGCGGCAAGCGGATCACCGCTGGTATACAGCTTCGCTCCGGCTTCGGTGACCCGGCTGGAATTCGATCTGGCGTAAAATTCTTAAGATGAATTGCGGTGTCCATTGAGCCATAGCGTGAAGCTTAATCGATACAAGATTCTACTGTCCACAATTGCATCGCAGCTTTCCAATCTCGGCGATGTTAACGGCGAACGATTATTCCGGCGATGGATGCGAGCCGCGGACGATTTCCGGGATCCGTCGGATCGAAATCTAGTCATAAAGACTCAACTCGCTGAAGTACAAAAGAGCGCCAAGGCAATAACCATTCTGGCGGGCGCGCGCTACTTTCCAGCCACCGCATTAGATCGATCGGGGCAAGTTGATCTTGAATCCGCAGTAGACGAACTGCTCCGGGAGACGGCAGCGGTTCTGAAGGCGCTCGATACCGCTGACAAAGTGCTTGCAGACCGCGGACTCCCCGAGATTAAGAACGAATTTCTCAGTTCGGTGGAGTTCGTTATGGATTATATCCAGCTGCGTTTCTACGGTTCAACGCTGACAGCCCTGACTTTACCAGAAGTGCACGAAGGCGGCATCGTATATCGGATAAATGAACCTGGGTACAGGGATGCGCTCTGTCACAGAATCGGCTTGGTCGTCCGCGACGTAGAAATACATGAGGAGGAGAACCTTACAATTCACTTTGTCGATGGCAGCTCGATCAGAGTATCTCTCCGCGAGGAGGACCGGCTAGGACCGGAGAGCGCGACATATTCCTCGACAGCGGGCGGACTCTGGGTCTGGTGAGGCTATCGTTGGTAGCGTTATCCAAACTGTAAAGTGATATTTTAATTACCATAAGAACTTGTGCCATCCGAAGGTCGGCACATCCGGTAACAAAATTCTGCCTTCGAGGTTGCGCTGATACGGCCAGCATCGCTACCAGATCATCTCAACGAGCGAAACGGCCTGACGAGGCAGCGCAAACGAGAGTTTCACGTCGCCTTTGCCGTTCGAAAGCCAGCGGGGCGATTCGAACAATTGAAGCTGCCCGGCGCGTTCCAATTTCGCATACTGTTCCGACGTAGGTGTTTGCGGCGAGCCCATTTTCTTCCACGCCGTATATGCATTGCTGTGATATCGATCGATGCGGTAGTGGCGAAGCAGCACACGGCTCGCCGTATCGGGAAGGCCCTCGATAGCAAGTTGAACGGCAGCCGGCGGCGCCGCTATATCATCATCGTGGTAGTTCCAGACCAGCACGTCCAGCCGGTGATCCGATGCGGCAGCAAGTCCATCAATATCCGGATTTTCACGCACCCCGGCGCGCACGACGCTGGCGAGATCGATTGCGCCGCTGCTGTCGAGCCGCACTCGATCACCCCGCATCAGGCCATCCATCCGAAATATGTTTAGAACCGGTTTATCCACGCCATTCGTCGCGAGAGTTCGGAAGCCGTCGAAATACGGCTGGTTTTCAAATTCAAACGCCCAGGTCAGCATGCCGGCTATATCGGTGTGGCTTCGAGCGGCGAAGTCAAGAATACTCTTCAATGCAAGAGCCGTATAAGCGGCGTACAGCGGTCCGTTACGGTACGCGTTTTGCGGATGCGCCCGCGCTGAACAAGCCGCACAACCTTCGGGATCGGACTCGCTCAGGATCACCGGAAGGCTGTGGAACTTTGGGAAGCGCGAAATAATTTCGATCCCTTTTTCAACGTCCTGTAAATTCTTGGCGATGCCCATGCGAACGTGACCCTGGACCACTTCCGGGCGCCCCTTGGCATGAAACGTAATGAAATCGAGAGGTGCGCCGGTCTGGCCGTTGACGTAATCCTTGCCGGTCGCGCAGTGTTCCAGAAACTGGCGAAGATACTCGGCTGCTTTGGCGCCGGCCGGCCCTGTCGTCGCAGGTCCGCCCACTCTCGCCCGTGGCAACGCTCGCTTGACCGCATCGGCTGTGTAGTCATAGAGCTTGTCGTATTCTTGAGCGGAGCCGTGCCAGTAAGCGCCGTCCGGCTCGTTCCAGACTTCCCAATGCCAGGACGCTACCTGTTCCGCCCCATATTTAGATACGCAATGCCGCACCCATTGGTAAACCAGTTCTTCCCATTTCCGATAGTCCTTTGGCGGGTAAGACCACCCTGTGTAGAGATCGCCCTTCGGCCAGTTGTGTTGGTACGGCTTCGGATGCGTGGAGAGAGCCTCCGGCATGAAGCCGATTTCCACAAACGGTTTCGCTCCCGCGTGTAAGTACGTATCGAAGATCCTATCGACGATAGTCCAGTCGTAAATAGGTTTGCCGAACGCATCCAACGTGTAGGCATTGGTCGATCCCCATTTGAGCGCGGGAACGCCATTTCCGGTCGTTAGTAAATTATGAGCGCGGATCTGAACCGGAGCGTAGCTGAGTTCGGACAGCTCGTTGATAAGCTTGCGGCCGTTTTTCGTGTACGTGAAATTCGGTTCGTCGTAGCCGAAATAGGCCCAGACAGGTTGGTATGCGCCGAGTTTTGCCCGCAGATCGACTCTAATGGTGACCGGCTGTTGCGCACTCAGCGAAAGGGGAAGCAGGCAAACAAGGGCAGTAACTGAGCGGATAAACGGGAGCATACGCTCCCGTTTCCAGATATCCGGCTTGCCCGGGCCGTTCACTCCGGCGCAACGACCCCGCATGCAATCCGTGGTCCCGAATTGCCGGCCGGGTTCGTTATCATGTCGTCGCCGTGTGCGTGGATGACTAGCGATCTGCCTCCATTGGGCAGCAGTGCGTTATCGCCGTGATTTAACGTGACTCCAGGGGCGACGACTTCCACTTGCGCTGTTCCGTTTGCCCCGACCACGAAGTTCTCCATGTCGCCGGCGTGCGGGCCCGCCGGATTATGTAGGCCGTGCTGCTTGTTTTCGGGATTGAAATGCGGACCAGCAGATTCAAAACCGGGAGGATCGCACTTCGGATTCTGGTGAAAATGGATGGCATGTTCGCCTGGAGGCAGACCGTGAAGATCGAGAGTTACTCGAACGCCCCCCGTGTCATCGGCGTTCTTCGGAGCGAGTGTGGCGAAGCCTACATCCTGTCCTCGCGCGTTTTTGAATTCAACGCGCGCGGTACTGGCCGCAAAACTTGCCGAAGTGAAAACGGAAGCACAGACCAATATTCGTAGCCGGTTCGTCATCCCTCTATAATAATGTTCTTCTTGTCGAAATGGAGCTTGCCGGCTTCGCCTGCATATACTCTTATTCAATTGGTGGGAACATAGAGCACTTGCTCTTTCTTTATGGATAGGGACGGCTTCTTCCGGTCGCAATATCGCAATTACCTCATCTTAATCCCTATCTTTCTCGTCGCCCTCGGCTATCAGATCGGGTATTCCTCCTTTGCCCTGGCGCGTGAAGCAAATCGCGCCGAAGCACTGATGCAGCCTTTCCTCTTCGATCCCGGCCTCGTCATCGGTTCTCCCACTCCCAGCGCGACGGTGGCCGGAATCCGGCACGGCGACAGACTCATCAGCGTGAACGGTCTGGTTATGACCAGCCTGGCGGACTTTTTGAAGATCGTCCGCGCAAAGCAGCCAGGAGACAGGCTCGCCGTCGTGTTCCAACCCACGCACACTGCCGAGCGCCGCTCTGTCGTGCTCACGCTCCAATCTGTCGGAGCCTCACGGCCGAATACCGGCGATTGGGCGCTCGTCACTCTCATCGTTTTCATGTCCATGTTTTCGGTGGCGGTCGGCATATACGTTTCCGCCCTGCGGCCATCGGACATTCGCGCATTTGCGTTATTCGGCATTCTCGTCGGCCTCACCCAGTTTGCGCGCGCGGGTTATCCATTCACATGGCCCGACTGGATGCTGGAAATACATACGCTTTACACGTCGTTTCTGCAGGACACCTGGCCCGCATGGATGATGCTGTTCGGAATCTATTTTCCGGGGCGATCGGGATGGGACGTCCGGTGGCCCTGGATCAAGTGGATATTCGCCGGCCCGATATTGGGCGTGTCGGTTCTGTCCGCGACCGCGAGCGGCATCGGATTTTACAATGTATCTGCTGCAAAACCGTTCCTGCATCCGCTGAGCAGGCTTCATACGCCGGTCCAGATCCTATCGTTTCTGGCGACCGCTGTGTTTTTCATAGCGCTGGGGTTAAAGATGGGGTCCGCATCGAACACCGATTCGAAGCGGCGGCTGAGAATCCTTGTTGCCGGTTCGGCCATTAGCCTGACCCCGCTGTTATTGATTCTTCTCTGGGGTACTTTTGTCTTCCGCGGCGACTTCGGCCGATTTCCGCAATTTCTGATCATCGCCGTCGTTGTCCTTCTCTACATTTTTCCGCTCACGTTGGCGTACATCGTAATCGTGCAACGCGCAATGGACGTGCGCGTGGCGATCAGGCAGGGTGTTCGATATACGTTTGCCAAGGGAGGCCTCCGGATTGTCCTCGGCTGCGTCACCGGCCTCGTCATGTGGGGGCTTGCGGTCGCGGTATTCAGTTCCCGGGCAAATCGCTCGGTTCAGATCGCTTTTTTTGCCGTGTGTGCAGTCACGGCATCTTTCCTGATCCGGCGCGTACGCAAGCGTCTGGGGGTGGCGTTGGATCGCCGGTTCTTTAGAGAGGCATACGACGCCGAGCAAATCCTCAACGAGCTCAGCGATACGGTTCGAACCATGATTGACGAGCAGGCGCTCCTTTCGACGGTGACACGACGGATCTCCGAGTCGCTTCATATTTCGTGTGTCGCGATCTTCTTAAATCAGAATGGTACATTGCGCCCCGTGCATTCGCTGGGTTGCGGCGATCTCGGAGGATTGGAATTATCGGAAACCGGTCTTGTGTTGCAGCGGTTGCAAGGCTCGAGAGAATCGCCTCGCGTCTATTTCGACGATCCGAGTAACTGGGTTCATACCGCTCCGAACGAGGAAATCGAGGTGTTGAAGCGGCTTAATACGCAACTGCTGCTGCCTGTTGAAGTGAGAGGCAAGCTGCTGGGCGCCATCAGCCTCGGCCCAAAGCGGTCTGAGGAGCCGTACTCGAAAGCAGATACGCAACTGCTTAAATCCGTGGTCTTCCAAAGCGGCCTGGCGCTCGAGAACAGCCGTCTTGCATCGGCCGTTGCGCTCGAGATCGCCGAACGGGAGAAGATGAATCGGGAAATTGAGATTGCCCGCGAAGTGCAGCAGCGATTGTTTCCCCAGAACCTTCCTCCAATGCCGGGGTTGGATTACTGGGGAGCTTGCCGGCCCGCCCAGGGAGTCGGCGGCGACTATTACGACTTCGTCCCGCTCGCTGGCGGAAGCATTGGAATCGCCGTGGGCGATGTTTCCGGGAAGGGCATTGCCGCCGCGCTTCTCATGGCTAGTCTGCAAGCGTCTCTGCGAGGGCAGGCGCTTCAGCATGGCGGAGATTTGACGCGTGTGATGGCGAACGTGAACCGACTGGTCTACGACGCCACGCCGCCGAACCGGTATGCGACATTTTTTTACGCGCAGTATGAGCCGGACACCCACCGTCTGATTTACGTCAATGCGGGCCACAATCCGCCGGTGATCCTTCGCCGTCTCGATGGGGAAATCCACGTCATTCGTCTCGAGAGCGGAGGACCCGTGATCGGCCTCTTTCGTGAAGCTCCTTATCAACAAGGCTCGTTAAAGCTCGAACCCGGCGACATACTCGTCGGTTTCACCGATGGCATCAGCGAGGCCATGAACAGCCAAGATGAGGAGTGGGGCGAAGAGCGTCTATTGCCCGCATTGCAGCTTTACGCGGATCAATCTGCGGCAGAGATCATTCCTTCAGTGATGGCTGCCGCCGACATCTTCGTGGACGGCGCGCCCCAGCACGACGATATGACGCTTGTGGTGATGAAACTGGCGGTCGCGTGATGGCGGAGATGTGCCAGATTTCGCATCGGTTCTCCCTAACGCCGAATTACCTTGAACGCGAAATCCCGCCCCATTTTCTGTTGAATGGCTAAATGAATCCAGAGCAGCGCAAACGATTCCAGCATCCGCGCCGCGCTCAACGAGCCGGCATCGACTGGATCGAACCCGAGATCGGCTGCAAGTTGAGCGGCTCGTTGCTTTGCGTCCGCGTAGTCTCCGCAATAGAGCATCGTCACGCGATCGTTCCCGTATACAGGGTTCGCCATGTTGTCGAAGCCGGTTGTATTGAAGATCTTTACCACCTTCGCGCCGCTTGCCTGCCGCTGTACATGCTCGCCGCCGGATTCGTCGCCGCTCAATGCAAGTCCTGAGAGATCCGGCTTCAGCGGATTGGTGCAATCGAGCAGAACTTTGCCGGCGAGGGAGCCCGCTTCGCGAATGGCATCCGAGGCCGCTTCCCAAGGCGTGGCTAGCACAACAATTTCCGCGGAAGCCGCGGCGTCCGCGACCGATACGGCCTGAATATCTCCTTTGTGCTTTGAAGGAGATCGCACGCCAAACGCGACGTCGTGCCCTTTTTTCGCCCAGCCTCTTGCCAGCGTCCCACCAACGCTTCCTGCGCCAATTACAGCGATTTTCATATCGGTTACCTTTCGAAAGCCAGTATGGGCCATCGCAATGCCTGAAACAAGTTGGCCATTCAGGCAGGTAGAGCGTACGCTCCGCGGGGTTCCGTACGCGAAAATGCGCATACAACGATAAAGTCGTGCAAGTGCTCCGGGAAGAGCAGTGTTGCTGTGCAGATTACAGGGTCGATGAAGATCGGGATAATTGAAGGCGTAAAAGCTTACGCCACCGGCGCCGTTTCGAGTTGCTGCAGCTTTTCCTGCAGTTCCTGGATCAGCGCCGCGGGAGCGTGCTGGCGGATGGGCAATTTCAGAACGCCGGCCGGCGTGAATTGCGATCCTTCCGTACGGCGGACCAGATCCATCAGGCGCATGGGATCTACTTTCGACTGCATGTGGAACTTGACGTTCGCAAAACTCTGACGCCGGTCGATGGATTCCACGCCGAGACGCTCGGCAAACGATTTCAGTACTGAGAAGCGAATGAGGTCGCGGACCTCGACGGGCGTGGCGCCGTAGCGATCCGAAAATTCCTCCAGCACGCGCTGCGCTTGATCCTCCGTTTGCAAATCGGCGATTCGCTTGTAAGCGCGAAGCCTCTGCGCATCCTCGGGAATGTAGTTCGGTGGAATGCGAATGTCGAGGCCGAGATTCAGGGACGCATGAACCTCCAGCGGCACTTCCTCTCCCTTCAACTCTTGGATGGTCTCTTCGAGTAACCGGATGTAAGTGTCGTATCCGACTGCTTCAATATGGCCGTGCTGCTCGCCGCCGAGCAGGTTCCCGGCCCCGCGTAATTCAAGGTCCAGGGCCGCAATCTTGAACCCAGCGCCCAAATCGCTGAACTCCTTCAAGGCCGCCAGACGCTTGCGAGCGAGCTCACTCAACTGCGTGTCGGCGGGGACCAGCAGATAGGCGTACGCCCTGCGATTCGAGCGCCCCACGCGCCCACGCAACTGGTACAACTCACTTAAGCCATAGCGTTCGGCATTCTCAACGATCATCGTATTGGCAAGCGGAATATCGATGCCATTTTCGACAATTGTGGTCGAAACAAATACGTCGTACTCATGATGCATGAAACCAAGCAATGCCTTTTCAACAAGCGCTTCATTCATTTGCCCATGTCCGACGCCAATCCGCGCTTGCGGCAGAAGTTCCTGGATGAACGCGGCGCGCTGAAAGATCGTATCGATGCGGTTGTGGATGAAATAAACCTGTCCCTGTCGCGCCAGCTCCTGTTCAATGGCGGCCTTGATCAGGTCGGCGTTAAAGTGTGCGACGACCGTATTGATGGAAAGCCGGTCCTTGGGCGGCGTTTCGATCACCGACATGTCGCGCAGTCCGAGCAGCGACATGTGCAGAGTGCGGGGAATAGGCGTCGCGCTCATCGCGAGAGCGTCCAGGTTGTGCTTCAGTTCTTTCAACCGCTCTTTGTGCTTTACGCCGAAGCGCTGCTCTTCATCGACAACCAATAGGCCAAGGTCCGCAAACTCGACATCCTTCGAAAGCAGCCGGTGCGTGCCGATGAGAATGTCTACCTTTCCGGCGGCTGTTTCGGCCAGCACGGATTTGATTTCTTTGGGTGAGCGGAACCGGCTGGCCAGCTCGACGCGAACGGGAAAAGAAGCGAAGCGGCGCTTAAAGGTCTCGAAATGCTGAAAGGCCAGAACAGTTGTCGGCGCCAGCACCGCAACTTGTTTGCCGTCGCCCAGCGCTTTGAAGGCGGCGCGCATGGCGACCTCCGTCTTGCCATAGCCGACGTCGCCGCAAAGCAGGCGGTCCATCGGCTGTTCGCTTTCCATGTCCGCTTTGATCTGCGAGGCCGCGGTTAGCTGATCCTTGGTGGGCGTGTATTCGAACGAGTCTTCGAATTCACGCTGCCAGTTACTGTCTCGCGAGAACGAGAACCCCTGGGCCAGGCGGCGCTGTGCGTACAGCTTTAGAAGTTCGTCCGCCATATCGCGCATCTTCGCTTTGACGCGCGATTTGGTCTTCGACCAGGTAGCCCCGCCGAGGCGGTCCAGCGAAGGCTTGGCTTCTCCGGCCCCGCGAAACTTCTGAACCAGATCCAGACGGGCCAAAGGCAAATACAGTTTCGATTCGCCGGCATACTCGATCACCATGAAATCGCCGGCCTGATCGCCTTGCGTGATCTCACGAATTCCGGCAAAACGTCCGATGCCATGCGTGGTATGGACAACGAAATCGCCCGGCTTCAGATCGGCCACGTCCGCTGCAAACGCGGCGAGCTGCGATCGCGTTGGCTGTTGAGCAATTGAATCCGAACTTTGAAAAATATCTTCGCTGCCGAGAATCGCGATGCGCGAGTCGGTAAGAACGACACCCCGCCGGACGTTGCCTTTGATCAGATAAGTGCTTGCGACAGCGCCCGAGTAGTATGCGCGCTCCGCGAGCCCGCGCGACCCCGCGGCGGATTCCACTCCTAACTGATAAGGGACGCCGTATTCCTGAAGCACGTCCGCCAGCCGTTCGAGTTCTCCGGTCGCGGCAGCGAAGAACGCCACGCGATTGCCTTGGTCGACGAGCGTCCGCGCTTCGGCGACCGCAACCGCCATGTTGCCTTTGAAATTAAGCGACGGCCGTGTCGGAATATGAAACGAGCGCAGATCCTCGATCGGGCTGGTGATCAATTCCAGTGCGCGCAGGTGGATCGCGGTGCGGGTCTGCAGTTGAGCGGCAAATTCGCCCCAGCTCGCAAAATTCTTTTCAGGTTCGATGCGCGCGGGTTCGGCCAGTCGCAGCCACAGTCGATCCGCGGCAGCTTCCATCGCCTCGGGCTCATCGAGCACCACCAGCGCCTTCGGACAGAGGGATAGCAACGTTTCAGTTCGCGGCTGCAGCAGCGGAACGAGGTACTCCCATCCCGGAAACGGGTCTCCGGGATTCAGCAGATCGTCGTTCTTATCGCCATCCAGCGCTTCCCCGAGCCGGCGCAGCGTCGAGCGCGACCGAGGATGCTCCAGTAGCGGCAGCAATAACGTGGAACTCAGCTTCAAGACGGATCTCTGCGATTCGACGTCGAAGCTGCGAATAGATTCGATTTCGTCGCCGAAGAACTCGATACGGACAGGTTTCTCGGCTTCGGCGGGGAATACATCGAGGATTCCCCCACGTCCCGAGTATTCACCCACCATTTCGACGGGATCGCGCTTTTCGTAGCCAATGTTTTCGAGATGCTGAATGAGATCTTCAAGTGGGATTTCTTCGCCAGTGCGCAACGCGAGCGCTAGCTGGCGATAAAAATCGGCGCCTTTGATCCGGTATAGAGCTGAGGCAATCGGCGCGATTGTGAGTGGGACCTTTTGCGTCGAAAGGCGCCAGAGTCCAATGGCGCGGCGCTCGGCGATTTCGCTATGAGGAGACAGGCGCTGGTGTGGAAGAACGTCGAGTGCGGGTACTAATTGCGGGCGAGGCACATCACGGTCGTCGATCAGCAGATCGAAAAACGCCTCCACGGACTCCAGAAGCGTCTCGGCTTCCTTGTTGCCATCGACCAAAACGAGCAGCGGCCGGTCGGTCGATTGATACAGCAGCGCCAAGTACAGAGCTTTCGCGGAGGGCGTCAGGCCCGAGAGAGAAAACGTTCCCGTTTCGCCGCGTGTCAGATGCTGAAGAAGAGACTGAAAAGAGTGCTGTTTGGCGGCTGACTGGAACAGCTCACGAATTGCCGGGTGAGTCACGGCTGCTGGAGTTGCGCCTCCGGCGCCGATTGATACCGCTCCAGAATCGTGGCCGCCATGTCTGTTGTGGAATAGCCGGGCTCGAGCGGAAGAGCCAGCACCTGTCCACCCGCCTCCTCCACTTCCTCGCGGCCCGCAATGAAGTGCGACCAATCGGCGCCTTTCACCAGCACATCGGGCAGAACCGCCGCGATCAGTTCGCGGGGAGTTGCTTCATCGAACAGAGTAATGGCGTCCACCGCTTCAAGTTGCAACGCAAGTCTGATGCGCTGTTGTTCGTTGAAGAACGGCCGGCTCGGACCTTTCATGCGTTGAACACTGGCGTCCGTGTTCAGCCCAAGAATCAGAATGTCGCCGAGCGACCGCGCACGCTCAAGCAGCCGGATATGACCAGGATGAAGAATGTCGTAACAGCCGTTCGTGAACACAACGCGCTGGTTGTCGTCTTTCCACTGGCGACGGCGAGCGACCAGTTCCGGACGTTGGTAGAAGCGCGGCATGGCTATCTATAGTTTACTGGCACGCCTGTTACGAGCCTGACCGGAGGACTTGCTCATTGCGGTTCAAGGTTTGAGATGCGACAGCCGATAAGTTTCGCAGAGACGGAAATGAGCGCGCTATTGGTAGTTGTGATTTGCCCGGTTACCATGCTGGCGGGCATCGGTCTTGCGAAGGCAGTGCTGGTGAGTTTGTTTGCTATTCTCGAGCGAGAATAGCGGACGCTCCGACCCCATATCTACGTATGACTCAGGCGGAAGCACAGCGGACAACTGATCGATTTGCGCCCGCATCGTCTGCGCTTTGCGCTGCCGAGTGCGTTTTCCACACCCGAATTGCAGCAGGCGTTGCGAGCGGCACTTTGCTAATCACCCGGCAGCAATGGAGGACGATAATATCTCGCGAGCCACTGCGCCAGGCCGTCCGGTCCCGGGTACAGCAGGCGTTCCGTAATTCCAGCCTGATCCAGTTTGTCCCGGACCTCGAGTTTAATCCCGGCAGGAATGATGATGCGCCTTGCCAACTCTGGATGCGACGTCAACCATGAACTCACCTGGAATTCCGGACTGGAGATTAATGAGAAGAGCGCGAACTGATTTGCGATACGCGGGTCGAGTGATGGTGGTTCGAGGAAAAGCACGAACGGCTCAGGAGCGAGCGCATCGAATTCGGCCAATGAGCGGGCCACGGATTCGAGCATTCCTGCAGTAAACGCGTCGGCTCCCTCCTTTGCTGCGATTTCGTGTAGCTCTTTCGGAAGCAGTTGATTGGAACGCAGTTGATCGAGGCACCAGACGACCCCGTCCTCCTCGTACAGATGAGGATTCGCAGTTGCGAAATGCAATGCAACCAGCGGTGAAAAGGTCCAATCGAGGAGGCGAGTCGGCAAACCGTGATGCTGCGCTACGGGTAAACACCGCCAACAGGATTCGCTGAGTCCAATTTCGTTGCCTGCGTATTTCTGAAAATTGCGCAACAGATGGTTCTCAAGTCTTCCGGCGCCATTTCCTCCACGGGCGAGCCTCGAAAGGCCGCTTATCAGATCCGAATCGCGTCGATTGGCGCCGCGAAAAACGAATGGTGAACGGTAACGCTTGATTTTGGCATTCCAGGAACCCCGGTACAGCTCCTCAAATAGATGCGCCCATCCCTGCGCGATTACGGTTTCGATGCTCTCTGTCTTGAGTTCCCGCTCCTGATCCATAATTGCCGGCTGTTTACGCTGCTTCAAGCCGTAACTTCACGTTACGAGTCATTTCGACAATCCGTAAACTGGGCATTTCGCTAGCTGTCAAAAAACTGGCGGCGGGTTCAGACGGCATTAGAACAGGGGCAGATATTTCGGCGGCGCGATGCGCGCGTCAACGCCCGGTGAATAGTGTACGAGCGGTGAGCCGGCGGCCGCCGGTACGCCTGACTCCTCGATAAGATTCTGTTCCAAACGTATAACTTCAGCTCGGTGCAATGGCCAAGGCGGATGCTCGGCATCCACGAATGCGACACGGCCGCCCCACAAAGTATACAGCCGGAAACGAGCAGTCAGGAAAATATCCAGATCTTCTGCCGTCATCGCATCACCGATCCTGATAGTGGCCCGGTTACGCGCTGATCCGAAGGGCGCTCGCCGGACACTTTCGTACTGCATGATATCTTTCCTCCGCCCGACCCGCATGCGAGCCCACCGGTAGGGGAGCCGAAAGAACGTGCGCGCGGCGAGCACCGCCGGAAGGCGGGCTGCGTCCAGAGTAAAGAACCAGATAGATGGTTTGCCATGCCGATCCCGAACGTACGTGCGTACGTTTGTTTCGGGGAACTGCGAAATCCACGGCAGCGCCGGAATGAAGGGTGACCGCAGTTGTGTAACGACAAATGGAACCAGGCCGACCCAGGCGGAGCCGTCAAAGAGATCGAGTTCGAGATCTGGCGGCACGAGGGGCCGGATCTGGGCGATCGGGTACCGCCAATGCAGGAACGTGACCAGCTTCCAGCCCTGAAACATCAGCGGCGATTCCACAGCATCAGGCGCGTATTGGTTAAGAGCAGGCATACTCTCTGCATTACACTCTTGTACGAGTGCTATGACAAGATCACAAGGTCGGACAACCCGTCGCGGGTTTATGTCACGGACGGCCGCTGTCGCGGCAATTGAAGCGGCTGCGTCGAGAAACGTACAAGGCGTCACGAACGCAACGAACGATATGAATGAGTTCGGCATTTATCAGGAACGCCGTAGACAAGCGCTGTGGGGCTTGCTTGGCGATTTACCTTGGCAACATCGGTCTGCTCCGCCTAAAGTGATTCGGACGGAAGAGCACGGTGAATACACACTCACACGTCTGGTGCTGGACCTGAATGGCGTGGAGCCGGTGCCCGCCCTTCTACTGATTCCCAAACGGTTGCGGCATCCCGCGCCAGGTCTATTGTTTATTCACTGGCACGCGGGCATGTACGACCTCGGAAAGGAACAGTTGATCCGGGGCACAAGCGTGCAGCCGGCGTATGCCCCGGTTTGCGCCGAATTAGGACTGGTGACGCTAGCCATTGATAGCTGGTGCTTTGGAGAACGCAAACGCGACGCAAACGGGCATAGAGGCGAGGAAGACGCTTTCAAGCTGATGCTGTGGCGCGGGCAAGTGCTGTGGGGAATGATGATGTTCGACGAGTTCCGCGCACTATCTTATCTGGCGAGCCGCCCCGAAGTCGATTCGAGCAAGTTGGGAGCGTTCGGCATGTCCATGGGTTCCAGCAAAGCCTGGTGGCTTGCGGCGCTCGATCCACGTGTCAGGCTGACAGCCGATGTTTGCTGTTTGACAGACTACGAATCGCTGATCGCAGCGCACGGGCTGAGCGGCCATGGCGTGTATTATTTTGTGCCATCGCTGCTCAAACAGTTCGACACGTTTCAGGTGAACGAGTTGATTGTGCCGCGTCCGCATCTGAGCGTGAACGGACGGAAAGACCCGCTGACGCCGCCGCGCGGAGTCGAACAGATACGTGAGAAGTTATTGCCGTTGTACCGGAAGTACGGGCACGAGCGAGACTGCCGGATCGAACTATTCGACTGTGCGCACGAAGAGACGCCGGCGATGCGCAAGCTCATCATCGATTGGATGCGGCGGTATTTGGCCGGGCCCGACACGCGGGCGTGAACCCAATTAGAGTTTATGTCGGCACAGAGCCGCACCGCGTAAGCAACGGCGTCGGAACAATCGGGCAACCCGCGCACTGACGTGCGGCGGCTCCGTTTCGGCAGTCGACCGGATCACCGCTATTCGCTTGTTAGCGGGCGTTCCATTAATTCACGAATGGCGGTGGCGGCGGGTTTTTGCTCGTAAAGAATCTCGTGCATCTTTTCGACAATCGGCATCTCGACACCGGCCCGGCGCGCCAGGTCACGGGCGGCGCGGCAGGTGTGAACTCCTTCGGCAACCTGGGTCATCGCCGCCAGAATTTCGGGCAGCGGCTTCCCTGCCCCGAGTTGCAGACCGACGAAGCGATTGCGCGATAGATCGCCGGTAGCGGTGAGAACGAGGTCTCCCAATCCGGCAAGGCCCGCGAGCGTTCGGGGTTTTCCGCCGAGCGCAACGGCGAGACGTGTCAACTCGGCAAGGCCGCGCGTAACCAGCGCCGCGACACTGTTGCTGCCAAGTCCGAGTCCTTTGCAAATGCCGGCGCCAATGGCGATCACGTTCTTCAGAGCGGCGGCGATTTCCACGCCAATGACATCTTCGCTCGTGTAGAGGCGGAACGTAGGACTTGAAAATGCGCTCTGAACATGTGCG
>Ga0134128_10004040_pt1 | contig 17983 bp, 17 predicted proteins | sample KB31754_FD_96462 | JGI IMG/M metagenome (GOLD analysis project Ga0134128, IMG submission 96462) | Terrestrial soil microbial communities with excess Nitrogen fertilizer from Kellogg Biological Station, Michigan, USA - KB3-175-4 | ecosystem: Environmental > Terrestrial > Soil > Unclassified ... | reverse complement strand
TACCGTCACGATCCATCGAATCGCAGCCGGCCAGTACAGACCACCGGTAGTGCTTGAGCTAAGGGGTCAAACGGCCATAACCGCCGTTCCTGGCGTCAGCATTGATTGGGATCACCTGCTGGCAATGTAAACCGACGAGATTCGACCGATCCCGCACGCGGCTCGAGGGAAGTGGTCGGAACGAAGCGGGAATAGGTGGTGGAGCGGAAGGGGATCGAACCCTCGACCTTCGCATTGCGAACGCGACGCTCTCCCAGCTGAGCTACCGCCCCACGCAAGGCGCGCGATTCTAGCACCGAGGCGCAGCCCGTCCAATCGCGGCTCTCGCTCACTTCCGGGGGGCGAAGGACCCCGGGGATTGGCTGCCCGGGAACAGGACAATGGGTGCGCGGCGGCGCAATTACCCCGTTGCGCCTTGCCCCACCACCCTGCCCCGCGGCTATCATGCCCGCCGAAGCCAAGCCACCCTGGAGAGGACCATGCTGGCAATCGGCGCGCGGGCGCCCGAGTTCACCTTACCGGACGCGGACGGCCAGGCGACCTCGCTCAGTAACCTGCTGCGAGGCGGGCCGCTCATCCTCTATTTCTATCCCGGCGATTTCACTCCCGGCTGCACGCGCGAGGCCTGCCAGATCCGCGACCTGCATACGGAGCTGGACGCCGCCCGGATCTCCGTCGCCGGCGTCAGCCCGCAAAGCCCCGAGAGCCACCGGGCCTTCCGCGAGAAGTACAAACTCCCCTTCACGCTCCTGGCGGACGTGGACCGGTTCGTCATCAAAATGTACGACGTGCAGGGACCGCTCGGGTTCGGCGTACGTCGCGCAACGTTCCTCATCGACCAGGCGAGACATATCCAGGACGCAGTCCTCGCCAACTTCCGCATTGCGGAGCATGAGGCGTTCGTACGCAAAGCCGCCGCGCTCAGCGCACATTCCCGCTAGTCGGGCCGCTCGCGAGCCGGCTTCGCTCAATAAGCAATACGCAGCACGCTTGCCGGTCCGTAGCTCGGCACGGTAACGACCCAGACGGCGCGCTGGTTCGGCGGCGGCTTCACCTGCTGGCCGCTCAGCACCTGGACCAGCTCCGCGATCGTGCCCTCCGGGCAGATGACGAGCACGTTGGCGCCGCTATGCTCGCCCATGATTTGCCCCGCGATTCCGTTGGCATCGCTGCTCCTCAGCGCCTGCGGGTGTTTGCCCAGGGACAGCGCCAGTGGTGCAGCGGTCTGCCTCGCCCGGCGGGTGCCATCCACATAGATGGCAGCGAGTCCGTCCGGCCCATTGGCTGCAGCGAATTGCTGGGCGAGCTGCTGCGCCTGCTGCTCGCCTTCGGCCGAGAGCGGCGGATCGTCGATGGTCCCCAGCTCCTTGCTGGCGGGCGGCACGATGACCACGATGGTGTTCGAGGCCGACTCATGGAGGCCGAGGCCGACGCCAACCACTGCCAGCACCGCGAGCAGAATCAGCCAGACGGGGGTAAGAAACGGACGGCGGCGGCGGCGTGTGATGGCAGGAGGGCCCATGGGAAGGCTTCCGGTGTGTCGCGCGGGCTGCATCGACTCGCATATGGTAGCGACGTGCCGGGCCTCAGGGGAAACGTGCGCGCCGTCACAATTCCCCGGAGGGTACCGCTAGTCCCATTCTCGCGCCGCTCCCGGTCGATGCCGTTGCGCCGGGCTCCACAGTTTTGACCCTTTGGAATCTGTAACATCCACGCAATTTCGCGAGCCAGGCCCTGGGGGGCCAAATGCGCACAGGTGGTCAAACCACCGTCATCAAGCGAGTTCTGGAGCGGCGCGCGCACCAGCCATCGGCAATTCAGGAAGACACGACTGCCACGATCGCAGTCATGCTGCGCGTGCTGCCGCCGCCAGGAGCACTCGTCGCGGTTGCGGATGCCGGGATACGTGCGGAGTTCGAGAGGCGTATCGCGCCCGACATGCTGGATGTCGAGACAGTCGCCGACGAAGGCGAGGCGCTCGTCAGCCTGGTCACCGAATTCCGCCCCGTCGTGATCACCGACAGCCTCGAGCTGATCCGCCGCATTCGCTCGCAGCAGGCGGGACGACCGCCCTACGTCGTTTACGTCGCGCCGCTCGATGAGCCACGCGAGAGGGAAGCGGGCCTCGTGGCCGGTGCAGACGATTGCGTAGGCCGACGTGTTTCAGAGCGCGAGCTGCACGCGCGCATCGGCGCGGCGCGGCGCATCGCGGAGCTCGAGGGCGTTCTACGCGTTGCACTCGTCGAGAACCGCAAGCTCTCGACGACCGACGACCTGACTCGCGTGGCGAGCCGACGCTTCTTCAGCAAACACTTTCCCCGTGAGGTCGAGCGCGCAGCTCGTTATGGCAGACCCCTATCACTCATCCTCTGCGACATCGATTATTTCAAGAACGCCAACGACACGCTGGGGCATGCCGGCGGCGACGAAATCCTGAAGCAATTCGGCCCGCGGCTGCAGGAATCGCTGCGCCGCGGCATCGATTGGGTGGCGCGCATCGGCGGCGAAGAATTCGCCATCGTGCTGCCGGAGACGCCGTACGACCATGCGCTCGATGTCGCGCGCAAGCTGCGCGCAGGTATCGCCAACAAGCCGTTCAAAGTGCATAGCCGCGCCGTTGAGATCACCGCGAGCTTCGGCCTCTGCGGACTCGACCGCGTCCCCGTCGGCGAGCGCAAGCTCGCAGAGCAAGTGCTCAAGGTCGCCGACGCCGCGCTCTATCGCAGCAAGAACGCGGGCCGCAATCGGGTCACCGCCACGATGTTGCCGGCACGCTCGCGCTGAGTGAGCGCGGTCTGCGGCTGATCATTCCCTGCTCATGCTGATGCAAGCCCTTGCTGCGGCAATGGCTTACCTCCGCCAGCGCACGTGTGTGCACAGGGTTACTCACAAATTCTGTGGATAAGATGCGGGTGGCAAGCACGCGCCCAGTGTGTGACACTGGTCGTCCCCCCGCCCACGACCGCGATTGCGTATGGGGAAGACAGCTAGCGAGAAGCAGCGATCCGCCGGCAAGCCGCCGTCCGCGGCAAGTGACGGCGCGGACCCGTCTCCGACCGGCGCAGCGTCCGCGATGTCCGCAGTGGGGGAGCCAGCCGAGCCGCTGGAACGCGCAAGACTGCTGGCGGAAGTCGCCAGGCAGCGCGTGCGGATCGCCAAAGAGGAGCTGAAGCGCGCCCGCAAGCGGGTCAAGGAAGCCAAGCGCGAGGCCAAACGCGCGCGCAAGCAGGCCGCTGTCACCCGCAAGGCATGGAAGAAGGCGCGCAAGGCGCATCGGGCGAGCCCGCCTCGCGATACTTCACCCGGTAAGCGTAAAGTGCACGGGCAGGCGCTCAAGGCCCCCGCCCGCGCAAAGAAGCATAAGTCTGCACGTCGCCGCCGCGGAAAGCGCGCGGCGATGCAGAGCCATGCAGACGGCAGTGCTCCCGTAACCCAATCATCCGAGAGCTGACGCATGCAAGACCGCCACGCGTACCAGACCCCGCCGCCCCCACGGGGAGAGACCGGGCGTTCCACGCATCCCTCCAATTCGCGCATGCTCGCGAGCTATCTCTCGGACATCGAGTTGCTCCTCGAGGGACAGCGTTGGGAGCAGGCGCTGCGCGAGGCATTCGATCTTCCACAGATTGCGGTAGCGTTGAGCGACCCGCACATGCAAGTCTCCATCGAGCGCGTGCAGGCTTGGTGCGAGCAATGGGTGACGAACGGGGAGGCTGCACCGCCTACCGAAGCTGACGGCGACCGCATCATTCAACTCGTATGCGAGCGGGCCGATCGCGCGACGTTCGCCGATGAGTCCGTACCCGCTCTGGCACTGCGGCGTCTGCGCCTTCACCGGCTGCAACGTACCCGCAATCTCGGCTTCAAGGCAGGTCCGTTGGCGCTATCGGATCCCGAAGCGGTCGATGCAGCTCAGATCTGCACCATCCTCGCTCACGCAGCGCGCCGCTGGTATGCGCAGAGCGCCTGCCACGACGCGGTCGTGCAGGCGAACCTGGCGCGACTCGCGGTGTTGCGTTAGCTGCAGCTCTCAGCTCTCGGAAGACTTCAGCACCATTCCACCGGAGGCGACGAGCTTCAGCTGCTCGTCGTGCTCGACGGCCTTGCGCAAGGCATCGAGCATCTGCTGGTCGATGCGGGCCGATCTCTCGTGCGGGACCGGATAGCGGACCTCGCACTCGAGACCACTGTCGGTCAGCCGTACACGAACCTCCGGCACCGGTGCGGCGGTCTCGAACTCGATGAAGTGTTGCGCCAGAGCATGCTGACGCTCGATGTCAGCGCGGTAGGTGTCGTATACCTTGTTGGCCGCTGCCTGCAGTTTGCTGTAGGCATCCTCGACATCCGCCGTGGCGACGATCGTCAGCGTCACGCTGTGCCACAGGTACTCCGCCCCGGGAATCTGTTTGAAGAGCGAGGCCGTCGGCTGAAACAGGACCGCATTCGAGAGCACCACCATCCGACCGGTTGAATGCAGGTCGGGGCCGGAGAGCTCCATGAGATAGATCCTCAGGAGCGATATGTCGACGACACGCCCCGTCACGCCGGAAATGGTGACGCGATCGCCCGCGCGCACCCCATACCGTCCCATCAGGAAGAAGTAGGCCACGATCGCCAGGATCGGGTTCTGCAGCGCCACTGCGACGCCCGCCGTCACGAAACCGGCGTAAGTGGCAACGGACCCGACCTGCGATACGAGACTGAAAATGGCGACCAGCGCCAGGGCGACGGTGATCACGAGGCGCCTGAGCACCACGAAGGGCCGCCGGCGCCGGGCGTCCGGCAGGTAGCGCAGGATCGCTCGCCGCCAGATTTCCGAAATGATGAGGACGGCTGCGACCCAGGCCAGCAGGAACCCGCTGTGCAGGCCGAGATAGCTCGCCACCGCCGACTCCTGTGCGGCAAGCGTATGGTTCCAGTCCTCGAGCGTGGTTTGCGCGTCGCTCAGGGTCAGTGCCTGCTTGCCGAGCGGGAGGAGCACGCTCGAGAGCTCCCGCAGCTGCCCGGTAGCGGCCTCGATCGACTGTCGCTGGGTGGCAAGCTGCTCCGTGCTGCCTGCAGCAATGGATGCGAGCCCGCTGCCCACGAGGCCACGCACCGTCTTCAGAAGGTGCGAGCGCGTACTCGTCAGCTCATTCTCGAGAGCCGTGGTGTCCTTGATGGACACCGCGAGTTGCCCGCGATAGCCATGCAGCGTGAACCATTGTCCAATGAGGGTCACGATGCCGGCCGACTGCGGTTGGAAGTTGGATGCAGTGGCCTTCGCTGCGGAGCCTGGGGTAGCCGGATGACCTGCGGACGGAGGGTTCGCCGTCCCCGGGGCCGCCGATTGCATGCCCGTCGAGAGCTCCGGAATCGACTCCTCGAGCACGGCGAGCTGTGCCCGCAATCCTGTGGGGGGCTTGCCCTGCCCCGCGATTGCGGTCTGCTGAAAGTGACGCAGCTGGTCGACGTTCGACTCGATCTCCTGTACGAGCTGCACGGCCGCAGCGATTCCTGCACGCTGTGCGGTGAGCGCCGCGCGCGCTTTCGCGCCCCGGACGTGTCGCAGCTCGGCATCGACCGCTGCCATCTGCGATTTGAGCGCTCCTTCCCGGGTCGAAAGTTCCGCGGCCGCGCGCTCGAGCTGAGCGGCCATGGTAGGCGTCGCAGACAAAGGCCCCCCGGCGGTGCTGGCCTTGTTCGTGGGATTGGCGCTTTGCGCCTCGGCCTCGCGACCCAGGATGTCCTCGGCTGCCTTGCCGAACTCCAGGGCCAGGCGGACCGCCGTAAGGCCCTGCTGCTGCAACTGGCGGCGCCCGCCGGCATCCACGCCCGGCAGGCTGATCTGCTCGACGGCAGCCAGATCGCGATACCAGGCGACACTGCGGCGGACGTGCATCAGCACATCTTTCGCGGTAATCGGTAGCGCAGCTTTGGGCTTGGCTGCCGGGGCCGGCGTCGTCGCATGAGCTGCTTTTCCCGAGGAGGTTACCGGCCCTTTGGAAGACGGTGCCTGCTGCGCGCTCCCAACAGACATCCAGAGGATAATCAGCGCGAGCGCAATCCCGGCGGGCAGCCGCACTCGTCTCGTTGAGGGCATCGAGGTCATCGTGCCTAGAATACGTAACTCAGGGTGAAGAAGTCCTGCCCATGATTGGGCAGTCTCAGGCCCGCGTTCGACCAGTGGCGCAGACACAGCTCGAGGCCTGCTCCCCGGCGAGTCAGGCTGATGCGCACGCCCAGCTGCTCGGCGAAGTTCCAGTGAGTGGAGTTGAGCTCATCGGTCTCGGTCTTGTAGGCAGTGCCCACGCCGATGAAGAACCGCACGGCGCGCGGACCGGCCAGCTCCCAACGGCGCGTGGCGGAGAAGCCCCAGTGAGGCCGCGCGACCCCCCGGTCGGGAGCCCTCCCCCGGAACTCGAGCTCCTGGCGAGTCGCGATGCGAAACACGCCGAGCTCGTATCGGTCCCGATCCCAGGTGAAGGCGACCGGCACCACGATCCCGCCGGTGCGCGCCCAGAAGTGGTAGGTCTCCCCGGCCCCAACCGACACCTGGCAATACCCGCACAGCCAGGAAGGATCCGCCGCACAGCCCGGCGATGCGAGCGCGCAAAGCATCGCGCCCACCAAGGCGACGAACGTAAGCCGCTGCGGTCGAATGCCGCACCTGGACAGCCGCGGGAGAGCCTTGATTCTGTCATGAGCGGGTGGGTATGGGGCGGCGGCATCCTGATATCGCTACCATCACCGCCCGCAGGTAGAATCAGCCTTCATCCCTTTGCAAGTTCGACCTGCCGCGCAAGCGGCTCCGAGGCATCATGACCGGATACACAGAACTGAAGCTGTACATCGATGGCGAATGGCTCGGCACGGAGAAGCGCAGAACGCATCGTGTCGTGAATCCCGCAACGGGAGGGTCGCTCGGCGAGTTGCCTCTCGTCGATGGCGCTGACCTGGACCGCGCCCTGCAGGCGACCGAGCGCGCGTTCCGGCAGTGGAAGCGCTCCAGCTCCGACGAGCGCTCGCGCGTTCTCAAAGGCGCCGCGCAACTCGTGCGCGAGCGTGTGGAGCATATTGCCCGCGTCGCCACGCTCGAGGAAGGCAAGCCGCTGCGCGAGACACGCGCGGAGACACTTGCCGTAGCGAACCTCTTCGAGTTCTACGGTGAGGAGTGCCGCAGAGCCTACGGCAGAGTGTTGGTGCGGCCCACGGGTACGCGCTCTCTGGTCGTGAAGGAGCCCGTCGGCCCCGTGGCCGCTTTCGCTCCCTGGAATTTCCCGGTCATCAATCCGGGCCGCAAGCTGGCCGCGCCGATCGCCGCTGGCTGCTCGGTCATCCTGAAGCCCGCCGAAGAGTCTCCGGCCTCGGCGATCGAAGTGGTGCGCACGCTCGTCGATGCGGGCCTGCCCCCCGGCATCGTGCAGCTCGTCTTCGGCGTACCCGACGAAGTGTCCCGACACCTCCTCGCCTCTCCCATCGTGCGCAAGCTCTCGTTCACAGGCTCGACGGCCGTCGGCAAGCATCTGCTCGCACTCGCGGCAGCGACGGTGAAGCGCACTACGATGGAGCTCGGCGGTCATGCGCCGGTCATCGTCTTCGACGACGCGGATCTCGAGCGCACGGTGGAGACCCTCGCCACGGCGAAGTTTCGCAATGCCGGCCAGGTCTGTGTTTCCCCAACGCGTTTCTACGTCCAGAGCGGCATCTACGATCGCTTCGTCACTGCCTTCACCCAACGCTCCCGCAAGGTCGAGGTGGGCGATGGCACCGTCGAGCGCCACCACATGGGACCCATGGCCAACCCACGTCGTCCGCAGGCCATGGAGGCGCTGATAGGCGATGCGGTCAGCCGCGGCGCAACGCTACGCCTCGGCGGCGAGCGTCTCGGCAAGGAAGGATTCTTCTATCAGCCGACGGTGTTGTCGGACGTGCCCGCCGCATCACGTATCATGAGCGAGGAGCCTTTCGGTCCCGTTGCCGTAGTCGCACCATTCGCGAGCTTCGATGAGGCCGTCGAGCAGGCCAACCGCCTGCCATACGGTCTCGCCGCTTACGCCTTCACGGAGTCCGGCAAGCGCGCCATGCTGATCGGCGATGCCCTCGAGGCGGGCATGGTCGGCATCAACACCGTCGCCATGGCCCATGCGGATGCGCCATTCGGCGGCGTGAAGGAAAGCGGTCACGGCTCCGAGGACGGGTTGGAGGGTTTGGAGGACTGCCTGGTCACCAAGGCGATTCATCAGGCCTGAGACGGCGGTGGCACGATAGCCTTCACCTCGCCGCTCTCGGCGGAGTCGTAGGCCATCACGCAGTTGCGGCCCGCGCGCTTCGCTCTGTAGAGCGCGGAGTCCGCGTGCGCCAGCAGCCGCGTCATGTCGTATCCCGATGCAGCGCTCGAGGCAATTCCGAAGCTCGCCGAGGAAGCGACCGCCACGCCGCGGTGCTGCGCCTCGATACCGTTGATCGCCTGGCGCAGGTGCTCCGCCTGCTGGCCGGCCGCCTCGAGCCGGCAGCCGGGCAGCAGCACGCCGAACTCCTCGCCGCCGAGGCGTCCAAAGATGTCGCTGACGCGCAGATGCCGCTTGCAGACCACCGCGGTCCGCTTGAGGACGAAATCGCCGGTGGCATGGCCAAAGTGATCGTTGATCGACTTGAAATGATCGAGATCGAAGAGCATGAGGCAGACGTCCTGTCCTGACTTGCGTGCATAGGCGAGCGCCGCCTCCGCGCGCGCGATGAAGTGTGGCCGGTTGGAGATGCCGGTCAGCCCGTCGAGCTGCGACAGGTTCATGAAATGAAGCTGCGAGCGCTTGGTCCGTACCGCCCACAAACCGATGAAGAGCAGGATCAGTGTCAGGATGACACCATAGAGCCGCGTCGCCTCGACCTGCTTGTCCGAGAGCCTGCGCTCGAGCTCGAGCAGACGGTTCTTGCGGCTGAGCGCCTGGATCTCGAGCTTGCGGGCGAGACCCTGGTGCTTCACCCTTTCGTAGGCGAGCTGCCGTTCGGAGACATTGTTGAGATAGCCGCGGTCGGCGGCGGCGTAACGCTCGTGATACTCGAGTGCCGCCCGGTAATCACCCCTCGCTTTGGCAAGCTGGTAGAGAATGCGATCGCCTCTCACCAGCGGCTCCGTGACTTGCTTCCTGACCGCATCCGCGACCGCCTTCAGCGCGAACTCCCTGGCGTGCGCCGAATCGTCCGCAGCGAGATAGCTCTGCGCCATCAACGCCTCATACCCGGAAATGAGCTGCGGATACCGAGTCGCGAGTGCGACCGGGTAGGTGCTGCTGAGGAGTGCGAGCGCCTGCCGTGGCTCCCCGGCCGCAATATAGAGCTGTGCGGCATACGTGCGGATCGTGGTGGCATTCGCCACGAGGCCGACCCTGATGCAGGTGTCGATGGCAGACTGGAGCGCCGGATCGCCGGCCCGCAGGCTGCCACTCTTGAAGCGGGCTTCGAGCTCGATCCTCGGACCCTTGCAAACTCCGAGGCCCCTGTAGTTGTCCTGCGTCAGCAGGCGGCCGTAATGAAGCGCGAGATCGTACTGACCCACCGCATTATAGAGCCCACCCGCAAGTACCAGCGCCTGCTCGCGCGCCGCGCCGTCGGAAATCTGCGGCAACTGCTTCAGGAGCACCTCGAGGTGCACGTACGCTTGCTCGTAGTGCCCTATTACTACGAAGACGCTGGTGACGGTGACCCGTGCGCGAAACCGCAGCGTGCGATCGCTCGTTTCGTCCGCAACAGCCTCGAGCTCTTTTACGGCGGCCGGATAGTGGCCGTCATAAGCGGCTTTCCAACCTTCGAGGAAGTGCAGGTAGTCGCGCTCCGTCGGCTGAAGTCCGGCCGACCGCGCCTCGACGGTTGTCAGGATCGCGGTGAACTCGGGATAGCTCGAGAGTCGTACGCTGTCGGCCTGCTCGAGGAGCTGCATCGTCGAAGGGGCGTCGGCGGCCCGGGCGATGCACAGGGCACTCGCCAGCATGGCTGCCGCACCGCGCCGGATGTGGCGGATGCGCATCCCCAGACTTCCCCCTCCGTTCACCTTCCGCTGGTCTCACTCCCAGCCTCATTTAAGGGAAGGTTACGCGTGACTGCGGCGTGCCGTCAACTACGGATCGCGCCGGAGTTGGGATCGGCTCGGCTGCCGGCGCAGCCCCGCTACAGCCTCGGAGTCGGAGTTACGGCATGGCCATGCTCGTACGCACGCTGACAGGCCGCGCAGCGGTTTGCTATCGGATGAGCCTCCAGGCGCTCATGCTCGATCGGCTGCCCGCAGCTCACGCAGATGCCATAGGTACCCAACGCGATGCGCTTCAACGCGCGCTCGATCGCGCGGATTTCCTGGACGTCGCGCGCCACCTCAGCCAGATTGACATCGACCAGGAGGTCAGCGAGGGATTGATCCTCCAGATCATTCACGCGGCCGGCAATCTCGGCATAGCCCTCGTTGTCCGAGCGGGTGAGCACCTCGCGAGTCTCATCGCGCAGTTGGCACCACCTGTCCCGCAGCTTGTGCTCGAAATGCGAATACTCGCCGCGGCGGGCCCGCTCGGCTTTAGCGGGATCGTGTGTTTGCGAAGCCATGGCAGGGTTCAGCAACCCCAATGCCTGCGGCGCCGAGCCGATTGCAGGTCCACCGCAATCGGGAGCGGCACCCCGGGGCGCGCCCTTTGCTACGGTCCCCAGGCATGGCGCGCGGGTATTCCGGGTCCGGTGGCCGCTTCGGCGGCCGTAGCTACGGAGGCTACGGCACGACGGGCGACTACGGCTACGGCGCCCGGGGACACTACGGAGAAAGTCAGTTCGGCGGTGGCGCCGAGGAGGACCCGGGGCGGCGGCGCCTGACCCCGGAGGAGTATTGGCAGCGCTACTTCGGGCTCTCGAGCTATGAGGGCCGCACCAGAGGCGATGACGCGGGCGACCGCTTCGTATCGCCTGGTACTCGCGCACGCGACGCACGTCCCGCTCACCGCATGGCCGGCCCCAGCCGCCATCCGCTCGCGCCGCAGAGCATCCAGCGCTCGGACGAGCAGATCTACGAGGACATCTGCGAAGCATTGATGCAGCGTGATGAGGTGGACTCGAGTGATGTCACCGTCGCGGTGCGGGAAGGCGAAGTGATGCTCGAAGGCTCCGTTCCGCAGCGCTACATGCGCTACCTCATCGAAGACCTCGCGGCGGGGCACCCCGCGGTACGGGACGTGGACAATCGCACAACGGTTCGCAAGGTGTAGGTTCCACTTGCGTCAGTCGCGGACCGCCTCAACGATCCGTCGCAGGGCGCGTGGTATCATTCGTGGATGTCGCCGCTTCTGACAGTCTCACCCCATTTCCGCCGGCCGGCCGCGCTACTCACGGCAACCGCGGCTCTCATTCTGACGGCCCTGCTCGCGGCCTGCTCGGGTGACGGCCCGCACTACGCCCTGAAGAACATCGAGGGCCTGGTGCCGGCACTCGACTTCCGGTTGACCAATCAGGACGGCCAGGCGGTCACGGCTGCCGACTATCGTCATGACATCGTGCTGCTTTACTTCGGCTACACGCAATGTCCCGATGAGTGTCCGACGACGCTCACCACCCTGGCCAACGCGCTTCATACCCTGGGATCGCGAGCCTCGCAGGTGCGAGTGCTCTTCGTCAGTGTCGATCCGCGCCGCGATACGACGGCCGTGCTGAAGCGTTATGTCAGCAACTTCGGCCCGGAGTTCGTCGGGTTACGGGGCGATCCGTCAGAGCTCACCGCGCTCAGCAAGCGCTACCGCATCGCCTATCACTATGAGGCGCCCGACAAGTACGGCAACTACGAAGTCGACCACAGCAGCGCCATATTCGTCTTCGACGGCCGTGGCCGCGCCCGCCTGCTCGGCCAGTCAGACGACACGGCCCAGGAGGTCGCCTCGGACCTGCGCCGTCTCCTCGCGAGCACCTGACCGGTCCCGCGCCGATGCGAAGCCTCGCCACGCTGGTGGCGCTCCTCCTCGTCATGCTCGCGACGGCGCTCCCGGCTCGCGCGGCGGATACGCGGCTCGCCTCGCCCATCGGCCTCTGGCAGCCGCTGGACAACTTGGGCAGGCCGCTCGGCCTGATTCGCATCTTCGAGACCGACGGTCTTTACTACGGGCGCATCGAGCCGAGCTCGCCGAGTGATGACCGCAACGCCCGCTGCACGCGCTGTACCGGCGAGCGTCGCGGCCAGCCGATCATCGGCCTCGTGCTGATGCGCCATCTGAAGCCACAGAACGGTGAATACGTCGGCGGCGACATTCTCGATCCTGACACCGGGCGCATCTACAGTTGCGCGCTGCGGCTGATCCACGGTGGCCACCAGCTCACCATGCGCGGCTTCCTCGGAATCTCGCTCCTGGGTCGCTCCCAGACCTGGCAGCGCGTGGAAGGCCGCGTGCCGTAGGGTACCGGCCCGAGCGCCAGCCCCCGCCGCTCAGCGTGCGCCCGCGGCCTTCTTCAAGGCCGTGGCCTTGGAGCTGATGACGCTCATCAGACTGTCCCAGGAGCTGACGAACGCGCTCGCGCCGTCCTCCTGCAGCTTCCTGGCAAGCGCCGTGAGGTCCACGCCGGCCTTCGTGTACTCCGCAAGGACTGCCTCGCTGTCACCGCCATCGGCGCGGATCGCATCCCCCACCTTGCCGTGATCGGCAAATGCCTTGAGGGTGTTCTCCGGCATGGTATTGATGGTGAGCGGCGCCACGAGGCCCTCGATGTAGAGCACATCGGAGGCCTTCGGATCCTTGGTTCCCGTGCTCGCAAACAGGAGGCGTTGCGGCCGCGCGCCGGCGTTGAGCGCCCGCAGCCAGCGGGGCGAGCTCAGCAGCTCGCAGTAGGAGCGATAGGCGCGCCGCCCGACTGCGAGCCCCAGGCGGTTCCGCAGCGGGGCTGGCACCTTGTCAGCGGTGGCCACATCCCAACGGCTGAGGAAAATGGAGCCCACCGAAGGAACGTCGGGATTGAGGCCCGCGGCAATGCGCCGCTCGATGCCGCGCAGCCAGGCATCTGCCGACGCTACGTACTGCTCCGGGGAGAAGAGCAGCGTCACGTTGATCGGCACGCCGGCGAAAATCGCCGACTCGATCGCGGGTAGCCCCTCCCGCGTCCCCGGAATCTTGATGAAGAGGTTGGGGCGCGCGGCGCGCGCATGGAGGTCCCGAGCCTCGCTCAGCGTGGAGTTGGTGTCGTGGGCGAGACGGGGCGAGACCTCGAGCGACACCCAGCCGTCGACGCCTGCCGTGCGCTCGTGCACCGGCCCGAAGAGATCGGCGGCGCGGGTGAGATCCTCGAGCGCGAGCTCGAAGAAGAGCTTCTCATCCGCGAGTCCCTTCTGGGCGAGCTTGCGGATGTCCTCGTCGTAGGCCGAGCCATGCTTCATCGCATGATCGAAGATCGTGGGATTCGATGTCAGGCCGGTGATGGACAGCTCCTCGATGTAGCGCTTGAGCGTGCCGCTCGCGAGGAGCTCGCGCGTGATGTTGTCCAGCCACAGGCTCTGGCCGGCGCGATTGAGCTCGAGTGTCGAATTAGCCATCATGCAACTCCTCAGACAGATTGCAGCGCATCGCCGACGATCCGCTGCGCCTCCTCGACGATGGTCGCGAGGTGCCGCTCGCTCAGGAAGCTCTCGGCATAAATCTTGTAAAGACTCTCGGTTCCCGAGGGGCGGGCCGCGAACCAGCCGTTTGCGGCGACGATTTTCAGGCCCCCGATCGGGGCGTCGTTTCCGGGCGCACGCGTGAGCTTACTCGTAATCGGCTCACCCGCGAGCGTAGCTGCGCGCACCGACTGTGGAGAAAGGCTCGCGATGCGCGTCTTCTCTTCCGCAGTCGCCGGAGCATCGATGCGCGTATACCAGGGCGTGCCCAGCTCGCCGGTCAGCTCCCGGTAGTGCTCGCCGGGGTCCTTGCCGGTGCGCGCGGTGATCTCTGCGGCGAGCAGGCCCATGATGAGTCCATCCTTGTCGGTGGTCCAGGCGGTGCCGTCACGCCGCAGGAAGCTCGCCCCGGCGCTCTCCTCGCCGCCGAAGCAGATCGACCCCGCGAGCAGGCCGGGCGCGAACCACTTGAAGCCGACCGGCACTTCCCGCAGCGGCCGCTCGAGGCGCGCAACCACTCGGTCGATGAGCCCGCTCGAGACCAGTGTCTTGCCCACCGCCGCCGTGCCTTTCCAACCGGGACGATGGGTGAGCAGGAAGCGGATGGCCACGGCGAGGTAGTGATTGGGGTTGAGGAGGCCCGCCGACGGAGTGACGATCCCGTGCCGGTCGGCGTCGGTGTCGTTGGCGAAGGCGACACGGTAGCGATCCTTGAGCGCGAGGAGCCCGGCCATGGCGTACGGGCTCGAGCAGTCCATTCGGATTTTCCCGTCGTGATCCACCGTCATGAAAGCAAAGGTAGGGTCGACCTGCGGATTGACGAGGTCGATGTCGAGTCCGTACTTCCTGTTGATGGGCTCCCAGTAGTGCACGGCGGCGCCGCCCAACGGGTCGACGCCCAAGGACAATCGCGCCCCGCGGATAGCCTCCATGTCGAGAACACTGGCCAGATCTTCCACATAGGGCTCGATGAAGTCTTCCTGGTGAGTCGTAGCGGCGCGCAAGGCGGTCTCCGCAGGTACTCGCCGGACACCTGCATTGCCTTCTCTCAGCAGCACGTTGGCCCGCGCCTGTATCCACCCCGTCACGTCGCTGTCAGCAGGACCGCCGTTGGGCGGATTATATTTGAAGCCTCCATCCTCCGGAGGGTTGTGAGATGGCGTTACGACGATGCCATCCGCAAGCCGCTCCTTGCGTCCGCGGTTGTGCGTCACAATGGCCCGAGAAACAACAGGCGTTGGAGTTACTCCGTCATCGCGCTGAATCAGCGTCTCGATGCCATTGGCGGCGAGCACCTCCAGGGCTGCGGTCTGCGCAGGCCCGGAGACAGCGTGGGTGTCACGACCCATATAGAGGGGTCCGGTGATGCCCTGCCGGCCGCGGTACTCGCAGATAGCCTGGGTGATGGCCAATATGTGCGCTTCGTTGAAGGATCCTTTGAGCGGCGAGCCGCGGTGGCCGCTGGTGCCGAAGCTCACGGTCTCCTGGAGATTGGCAGGATCGGGCCGGCGTGTGTAGAACTCGCGCACGAGCCGCGCCGGATCGGTCAGCAAGGACTTCGGTGCCGGCTTACCGGCCAGGGGGGAGAGAGCCACGATCCGACCTCCATTGGCAGGTCCCGCATCGTCATCACGATCCGGCCTCGCCAGGTCACACGCCATCGCAAGAGCGGCATTATCTAGGCTCAAGGCCATCCCTTCCAGCGTGGGCCCACGGCGGTTCACGGGCGGCCCCGGGGTGGGCCAGCGCGCGCGCTCGCGCTGATGGACTGGATCTCCGCGCGCGCGGACGGGCACCATTCCGGTAAACTGCCCGGCCGATGAAACTCTACTCGTGGAACGTCAACGGCATTCGTGCCGTGGTCAGGAAGGGCTTTTTCCAGAGCTTCGTGAAGGCACACCGGCCGGACGTGCTGTGCCTGCAGGAGACCAAGGCCGAGCGCGGCCAGATCGAGATCGATCTGCCCGGGTATCACGAGTACTGGCACTCCGCGGTCAGGAAGGGCTACTCCGGCACGGCGATCTTCTCGAGGGAAGAGCCGCTCAAGGTCGTCAACGGCTTTCCGAAGACCTTCGCGAGGCGTTTCCGCTTCGCCGATGAGCTCGAGCGCGACAGCAGCGAGGAGGGCCGCCTCATCACGGCGGAATTCCCCAAGTTCTATGCGGTGACGGTCTACACGCCCAACGCCAAGGACGATCTCAGCCGCCTCGCCCTGCGGCACAAGCACTGGGACCCCGCGTTCCTGAGCTATGTGCGGCAGCTCGAGAAGAAGAAGCCCGTGGTCTTCTGCGGCGATCTCAATGTCGCACATACCGAGCTCGATCTCGCCAATCCCAAGCCCAATCGCGGCAAGAAAGGCTTCACGGACGAGGAGCGGGCGGGCTTTCAGAGCTACATCGACGCCGGCTTCGTGGACACGCTGCGGCTCTTCAAGCAGGGCAACGGCCACTATAGCTGGTGGAGCGTGTTCTCCAACGCTCGCGCCCGCAACGTCGGGTGGAGAATCGACTACGTGTTGGTATCCGCAGGCCTGCGCAAATCGGTCAAGGCTGCGGACATCCACGCCGAAGTGATGGGGAGCGATCACTGTCCGGTCAGCGTCACCCTGGCCCTGTAGTCGCGCCGGTCCCGAGCTCTCAGAGAATCCCGGGCTTGCCGCCGCTTTCGATGAAGGCCTGCATGGCTGCGAGCTTGGCTGGCGGCAGCAGGGGACCTGGTGCGGCGCTATCTGCCAACACCATGATCCTCGGATCCGTTGCCTCCAGGGCCGGCCAGATCGGGAGCCCCGCGCCGTTGGGGTTTCCGGTCTTCACGAAGTCGACCCAGTAGCGCATCAGGCGCGCCGAGAGGGCGAAGTCCGCCGCGGTGAAATGGCGCTCCGGAGCGGCATCGAGCGTACCGAACATGTAGGGCAGCTCCGAGGAATGGAACATGCCCCAGCGGCCGGATTCGGGACCGGGCTCGAGGTGATCGAAGAGATACCCGAAGGCCGGGCTGCGCGCGTGCGCGCTCCACGCCCGGCTCCAGGCGTAGAGCGCGGCCAGCCCGAGATCGTGGTGCAGCTGCCGCAACGAATGCGCGCGCTGCGCGCCGGTGCTCGCCGGATACAGTCGCGAAAAGCGCGGCGCCAGAGCGCCGAAGGTCTCCTCGAGAGCCGCCTTCCAGGCATCCTGACTCAGCGAGTGGACGAGCGGCGTTGAGAACGCGGAGCTCTCATCGCCATCGATGCCGGTGAGAATGGGGATGTCGGCGAACGTTCCTGGAACGAGGAGTGTCTCGGGCGCAGCCGGCAGCAACACTCCATCAATGATGGGGACCAGTAACGGTCCCTTCATCGCGGGCGGCGCGCCAGCCGTCAACTGTCGTGGCGACAGCGCGCGAAGGGCTGCCAGGGACGCTGCTCGCTTGGACCGCGCAAACCGCTCACCCGCATTCTCTGCCGCGGCAAGCGGCACCGACGGTGAGGTGTCCGGCAGTCCGCTCTGTGCGATGGCGCGCTGAAAGAGCCCCGTGGCAAGCGGTGAGACGATCAGGTCGTGCACCGCCATCGCGCCGGCCGACTGGCCGCCCAGGGTGATGGCATCCGGATCTCCTCCGAAGGCCGCGATGTTGCGATGCACCCATTGCAGGGCCACGATCATGTCCTGCAGGCCGTAGTTGCCGGGAGGCTCGTGCTCGCGGGCCGCTTCCGCTGCGAGTGCCGGTGTCACGAAGAACCCGAACAGGCCCACCCGATAGTTGATCGTCACGACGACGATTCCCTGCCTGGCGAGCTTCGCTCCGTCGTACACGGCTGCCGACCCCGAGCCCCCGATGAAGCCGCCGCCCGGGACCCAGACGAGCACCGGCAGCCGGCGCCTCACCTCCGGGGCGGGCGTCCAGATGTTGAGATAGAGACAATCCTCGCTCACCCTCCCCTGCGGCATGTACTCGTGAGTCCAGGGTCCCGTGCCGCCGGGCATCATGACCTGCCAGCAGCTGGCGGCGAATCGCTTTGCGGGCCGAGTCCCCGACCAGCCGGGGGCAGGCTGCGGCGCCCGCCAGCGATCGTGTCCCACCGGCGGTGCGGCGTAGGGAATGCCGAGAAACGCCGCGACCGTGCCCTGCCTGAGCCCGACGAGCGTGCCCTGTGAGGTGCGGGCCTCAGGCGCCGCCGGCGCTGCACGGCAGGGACCGCCCGGCAGCAGTGCCACCAGTGCTGCCACTGCTGCCACTGCAGCGACCCGGCCCGTTGCAACCGGTTGCCCACGCAGTCGTCGCGCCATAGACCCTCCGATGCAGCGGAATGAGCTCACGTCGATTATACCGGCCGCGCTTGAGATGGGAGCGCTCCCATGTCGAACTCAAGCGCGACCATCCCGCGCCTGGAGACGGCAGCGGTCGATGTGCAGTGAT
>Ga0134128_10004039_pt1 | contig 17988 bp, 13 predicted proteins | sample KB31754_FD_96462 | JGI IMG/M metagenome (GOLD analysis project Ga0134128, IMG submission 96462) | Terrestrial soil microbial communities with excess Nitrogen fertilizer from Kellogg Biological Station, Michigan, USA - KB3-175-4 | ecosystem: Environmental > Terrestrial > Soil > Unclassified ... | reverse complement strand
CTGAGCACGACGGACTTTTCGAACGCTTCGACCCGCTCTGCAAGCGTCCTCCTCGCCGCCTCGCCCGAGCCGATCTCAATCTCCCTGGTCACCGGTGCGGGCAGCGCCATATGCACCGTGTCGCAGTCCACCTCGGCTCCGGCAAGCAGCATCAGTCGCTCCACCACGTTGCGCAACTCGCGAATGTTGCCGGGCCATTCGTAATGCTGCAGCGCCTGCACCGCCTCCGCGGTAAAGGGAATCGGCTTCCAGCCATTCTGCGCACAAACCTGCTGCGCAAAATGCTCTACCAGCGGTGGGATGTCCTCGGTCCTGGACCGCAGGGGCGGCAACTCGATGGGGAATACGACAATGCGGTGAAACAGGTCGCGGCGGAATGTTCCGGCGCTCACCAGTTGTTCGAGATTGCGATGGGTCGCCACGATCACGCGCACGTCCACCACGATCGCCTTGTCGCCCCCCACCCGCTCGACCACATTCTCCTCCAGAACGCGCAGCAGCTTGGCCTGCATCGCGGGTGGCATGTCTCCCACCTCATCGAGGAACAGCGTCCCGCGATGCGCCTGCTCGAATTTGCCCAGGTGGCGCTGCGCCGCGCCGGTAAACGCTCCTTTTTCGTGGCCGAACAGCTCGCTTTCTATGAGCTCGGCGGGGACTGCTGCGCAGTTGAGCGCCACGAACGGCCCGCTCGAGCGATGGCTCTTCTCATGCAGCGTGCGCGCCACCAGCTCTTTCCCCGTGCCGGTTTCGCCGCAGATGCACACGCGAGATTCACTGGCGGCCACTCGTTCGATCTGGCTCATGATGCGGCGCATCGATTCGCTGCTCCATATCATGGCCTGCCTGCCTATCCGGGCGCGCAGATCGCGATTCTCCGACTCGAGACGCGTGAGCTTGAGCGCGTTTTCGAGCGTCACCAGCAGCTTCTCGGTGGAGAGAGGTTTTTCCAGAAAATCGAGCGCGCCAAGCCGCGTCGCGCGCACGGCCATTTCAATGTGCGCCTGCCCGCTCATCATCACCACCGGCGTCTGAATTGCCGCGGCTCTCAGGTCTTCAAGGAAGGCGAGCCCGTCGCGGCGGGGCATCACCACGTCGCTCAGGATCAAATCGAACGGCTGCGATTTCGCCAGTTCGAGCGCGCGCGCCGCGTTGTCGCACACCACGGCTTCATGGCCGGCCAAGCGAAACGCGCGCGAAAGAGAAGCCAGCGTGTTGGCTTCATCGTCAACAATCAGGATGGTCGCTTTCATATTCATGCGCCTGCCATGGGAAGTGAAATGATGAATGTGGCGCCGGATCCGGCATGGCTCTCGACGGCGATGGTGCCGACATGATCCGCCACAACCGACTGCACAATCGCCAGTCCCAGCCCCGTTCCGTGCTGCTTGGTGGTGTAGTACGGCGTAAACAGGCGATCGCACTCTTCCGGCGTCAGCCCCTGGCCAGTGTCGCCAATCCTGAGTTCAATCGCCTTGCCGGCGGGTTTTGCTGATATCGTCACCGTCCCGCCGTCGGGCATCGCGTCCATCGCGTTCAACACAAGGTTCGATAACGCGCGGTGCAAAAGCTCGGGATCCACATCGAGCGGCATCGGTTCGTCCGCCACATCGGTTCGCAAGGTCACGTTCTCTCCGCACGCGGTCTGATACAGCGCGCGCACCCGTTCCACCAGGTCGGCGGCATCCGTCCGTTCCAGTTGCGGCCGCGGCATCTTGCTGAAGTCGGAGAAGCGGCCAATGATCTTTTTAAGATTGGCGATCTCCATTCCCAGCGTCCTCGTGCTTTCCTCGAAGACTTCGTTGAACTCTGCCTCTGGCAACTGGCGCGAGCGCGCCAGGTTCTCTACCGTGAGCTGCAGGGGAAACAGCGGGTTCTTCAATTCGTGCGCGAGCCTGCGCGCCAGCTCGCGCCAGGCCGCGACGCGCTCAGTTTGCACCAGCCGCTCTCGCTGCGCAGCAAGTTCCGCCGTCATGTGATTGAAGCTTCGCGCCAGCACGCTCAACTCGTCGCGCCCACGCTCCTCCACGGTAACGTCCCAGTTGCCGCCGGCCACCGCCTCCGATGCCCGCGCCATCTCTTCGATGGGCCGGGAGACTCGTGCCGCAATCCAAAGGCTGAATACGATCGCCAGAAGCATGCCCCCGCTCGCAACCCCGTACGCCGTGGCGCGAATCTGCTGCTCCGCCGCCACCATGCCGCTACGCGAAATCGCCACCGTGAGCACGGCCAGTGGCTGCCCCGATTCGTTCTTCAGTGGAATCGCGGTAACGTTCAGGCTCTCCTCACGCCTTTTCGTCAGGTACAGGATCGACGTGCTCTGCCGCCCAGCGCCGAGCGTGGAGAGAATCAGCGGCTCATAAGCAGTCGCATTGGCGACTGGGCCGTCTGCAGCCACAAACTGGCGTGAATCAAACCACCCTGAGGTCTGCCGTGCGGATTCTGGCTGCGGGTCGGCATACAATCCCACTGTCATCCCCGGCGCGGCGGGGAGTCCGGCGAGAAAAGCCTGATCCAGTTTTTCCCCTCCCAGGATGCGCAGCGGCCGCTCGCTTGCCCCCACCGCGTGAATGGCAAACAAGCCCAGCGCCTGGCCTCCGTCCGGCAGATCTTCGCGCTTGAGAAACGATCCACCTTGCTGCGCGGTTGCCGCCGGTTCCGGGTATCCGAAACGCGCCGGCCATTGCGCGGAGCTCACGATCTCGCCACCTGGTCCGACGATCTCGACAAAATCCAGATGCGCTTCCTGGGCCATCGCCTGCGCCTCGTTCACATACGGCGCCGGATCGCCCGTCTGGGCAAGCTCCACCGCAATCGCTCGCGCTCGATCGCTCTGCGCAATTCGCCCCACCGAGGCCGCCACCTCCGCCGACCGGCTTTGAAATTCGCGCTGAAACTGGGATACAAACAGCGCCGTCTCCTCCTGGTCGCGCTGCTCGAACACGTGCCGGATGCGCACCAGAACGGTCCACGTCACCGCGGCAACGGTGGCCGCAATGGTGAGTGAGAACAGGAGAAGTAGTTTCTGCCTCAGGCTCATCGCGAAGGCTCCAGCGAGACCGATGCGAGGTCCGGCATCCCGTCCACTTGCAACTGCAAGTCGCGCACGCGTGTTCCGACGGCGTAGGCGAGCGGCAGGTCAAGAAGAGGAATCAGCGTTTTGCGCTCGAGCAGTTCGCGTTCTGCACGGTATACGGCCGCCGAATCGGAGCTGAATACAGGTAGAGCGATTGCGGCGGCGCGCGTCATCTGCGCCAGGTCAGCCGCCGGATCTGTGCTCTCGACGCGCAACAACCGCAAGCGCATTGCAGGCTGGCCGGCTCCGGGGCGGGCCATCTGCAAATTGAATCCGGCTTCGCGAAGATTCAGCACGATCCGTTGCGCCGCCAGTTGAAGCGCTCCATCGCCATCGGCTTCCAGCTGCAGCGCCGGAGAGGTCGCTCCACCGCGAAGCTCGTGCGCCTTGTTCAAATCTCGGTCCGCGGAGAACAAAAACGCGAATCCGGACACATTCTGAGGAAGCAAGGCGGCCGCGGGAATCCCTTGGCGCTGAAAGATCACGTTGGCGAGCGCGCCGCGATCGATCGCGTATCCAATTGCCGAGCGAAGAGCCGCACTCGCAAGCGCACCTGAATCCTGCAGCTCCAGCGCCAGCACCTCAACAGGCGAAGAAATCATCGGCGAGAGGTGCTGCTGCTGCGCCTGGCGGATGCGTTCCGCCGGAACCTCCACCAGGTCGGCCCTCCCAGCCGCCAAATCCATCCACTGATCGCTCACCGCGCGGTGAACCCTGATTTCAATCCCATCGAGGAAGGGGCGGCCCTGCCAACTGGAATCGTTCGCAGTAAGAGTCAGCACGCTGTTGCGAAATCCCGATACCTGGAACGGCCCGCTTCCGCCATCCGAGGTGGCTCCAGGTTTCGCAATGAGGAACTCGTCGCCTGCCAGAAGCGCCGGCAGTTGGCGCATCGGTTCGTCGCTCGTGAAAACAATCGAGGCGCCCAGGGCATGAATGCTTCCCCACGGGCACTTCGCCGCACACGCGCTCATCAGCGAAGCTGCCACGGCCGTCGAGGTTACGGCCGAACCATCGTGGAAATGCACCCCGCTGCGCAGCCGGAATTGCCACCGATGTTCGTTATTTTCCGCCGTCCACGAAACCGCGAGGCCCGGCCGGATCGACCCGTCCGGTCCTTCCTCGGTCAGTCCGTCCAGAACGAGCCGCCGCGCCACTCCCCCGGGACGCTGCCACGGATCTCCCGCGATCTCCACACGCAGGACATCTCCATAGTGCGGACGCGTGCGCGCCTGCGCCGGCGCCATGCCGGCGACGACCAGGCAGCTAATCGCAATTCGCCGCAACACGATCCACCTCGTAATCGAATCTGCGACCGTCTTCGAGCGGCACGCGTACGATCGCCATCACTGACTTGCCATCGGGTGCCGGCCACAGTGCCATCGCCGCTCCGCCCAAATCCAAAGGGGCGCTCACCGCCGATGCCTCCTGTCCGGCAATCTCGAAGGCACGCAGGCTGTCGCTCGCCGCTTCGCCGGAAGAGGACACGATCACCTCCGCGGCCGCGCCGCACCCGGCAGACACGATCGCAAAATCACTGCCCCAGTCGCGAGTCCCCGCCACTGGCTTCACTTCGCTCGCTTCCGTCAACGACACTTTGCCATCAACTCCGCCAATAAGAAGTGCTGGGCCTGTCGAACGTCCCGGAAGTATCGCCGCAGTGTAGAAAGGCGGAAGATCGACCTCAGATGCCGGCGTCACGATACCAGTAAAGTAGTCCCTCCCGCCGTTGTAGAAGGCCTTCAGCCACGTATCCTGCGCAGTCTGCGCAAGCGGCCAGGGATCGTCGCTCGAATGGCACTGAATGGACCATCCCGTGTCCGCCATCGCCTCTTGCTGAGCCACGCCCACGCACGAGACACCCGGTGCCCACGCATGAAATCCCTCGGCCGACGGAATGACCATTCCCCGCGGATCGCGAGTCGCGGCGCGCGACAACCCAAGTTCCGCGCCGTCCACCTCCGACCATTCGCTTGCAGATTTGCTGAAGACTACAATCCGCGAAGGCGTGAGCACAATCAGATGCTCCTCTACAACCGCAGCGGCCACAATCTGCGGAAACGAGCGCTCTCCCGCCACACTCGCTTTCCATTTCAGGTGCGACGCTCTGACCACCGCATCGCGCTTCAACACGATCTTCTGCGCCACGGTCGGCTGTGCGGCCGGTTGAACGTCTGCCCTCACCATGGCGACACGCGTCTCGTTTCCCTGCTGAATTTCGGCCACCCATAGACCACCGCGCGAGTCCTCGCTTAGCGTGATGCGAACGGTGTTCGCGCTGTCAGACGCCGTCACGCTTACGCCATTGGCGAGAAGATCGCTCTCCACCAGGTGACGAATCGCGGGAACGGAATCGCTGGGAATTTGCGAGAGGTTGGCCCAGGTGACCTGCGCCGACGCCGGCCCGAGGACGTCGGCGATGCGCCGCGCCATCTCTGCGGCTGGCCGGTCCCATGGGCCGGGCTGCGCGCTGGCTCCAGCACACAGCGCAACAAACCCCGCGAGAGCGCCCGAGATCAGCCGAATGCGCATTGTCACACTCCTGGCCCGCGATCCCATTCGCCTGCTCCCTCGCACTGCTCCCTCGCATTGATTCGTTGGGCGGATTATACCGTTTGAGCGGATGGCCCGATCCCGCCACCACGAGAGGGGGCCATCTCCGCACCCCGTTATTGGCCCGATTTCTTTTCCGCTGCGGAATCTCCGTCCATCTCCTGCTTGACGGCGGGATTCGCGGCCATATTTTTGAACACATCGCTGGCGAAGAAGAACTTGCCGTCAGCCGGCACCATCACCACCTGGATCTTGTCCGAAAGCCGCTCGGCAATGATCTTGTTGATCAGCAGTGGGGAGCGGTTCAGCAGGTCGGCCTCGCTCTTCATGCGCTCGGCATTGGCTGATGCCAGCAGCTTGATGCGGCTCGCTTCGGCATCCGCCAGCAGGTTGCGCCTCTGCAGCTCCGCCTTGCTGTCAATCACCTTGGCTTCCGCATCGGCTTCAGCGTTCTGCACCGTTGCTTCCTTTCGCGCCTCAGCCTCCAGCTTGCTCTGTTCAATCTGCTTCTGCTTCAGGGGAAGCGTGTACTGCATCGCATCGGCCTCACCCTTCGCCTCAACCACCTTCGACTGCGCATCGCCCTCGGCTTGCTTTACCTTCTGTTTCGCCTCGGCCTCGGCCTGCAATTCCGCAATCCGCACCTGCTTCTGCTGAATCTCCGTCTGAATTCCAAGTTGGTCATCCTCCTGCTCCTTCAGGAGCAAGCCTTCCAGGCCCTTGGCGTATTCATCCGGAAGCTGAATCTCTGACAGCATCACCTCTTCCACAACAATTCCATCCGCGGCGAGCTTGCGCGTAATGATTCCGGCGGCCTTGTCGCGCACCTCCTCGCGCTTGCTCGAAAAAATCTCGCGTACGGTGTATTGCGGCGCCAGCTCGCGCCAGGCGCTCGCAACCACAGGCGGCACCAGCTCCTTGTCCGCCGGCTGCGGTAGCCGCGCCTGCACGCTCCACAGCTTGTTCGGATCGAGACGGTAGCGCACCGTGACGCCCATTCCGATGTTCAAGCCTTCCTTCGACTGAACGTCGAGGCCGGCCTTCTGCGCCTGGCCCTTGGCCGGGCTCTGCGCGCCCAGACCGGTTATGAACAGGTGATCACGCAGGTCGAACATCTCCACGCTGTCCACCAGCGGCGCGATAAAGTGCACGCCGGGATACAGCGTCCCCGGCAAGGTGCCGCTCATCTGGCTGATGCGCACGCCGCCCATCCCGCTGGACACCACCACGATGCTTGCCGCCAGCAATAGCGGCACACAACCGCCTGCAGCGAGCCAGATGGCGCGCCGCCAGTCCACCGGTTCCTGTTCCTTTTGCACTTCCAGCTCGGCATCCGGGCCCGCGCCTTTTACGCGCATGCGGCGGATGCGGCGATACAGTCCATATCCCGGAATTGCCACTGCCATTGCCAGCATCAGCGCCCCGGCCACATTCAACAAAAGCTTCAACGCAAGCATTTTCTTCCTTCCCTTCGGTTTTTGTGCTCTTGCCGTTTCCTGTCGTCCGGCCATGGAGCAAGCAACAGCCGGACCAGCCCGCCGAACGTCAACTCCTCCAGCAACAGGCCCGCTACCAGCGGGAGAAGCAATTTGCCCAGATGGGTCGCTGCAATCATGGCTGCCTCCTTACCGCGTCCCGCCGGTGGTGATCGCCATCGCGGTCCGCGCTACGCCTGCCGCGCTCGCTGCATCCACCACCACAGCCGTCGCCGCCCGAGTTGTCGCAACAGGTGCCGCCGCAGGCGCTGTCATCGCCGGCGTTTCCGCATGCGCGCTCAACACTGGCTGCTGTGCCGGCGCCGCAGGCTGCTGTCCATCGCCGAACAATTCCGCCGTTTCCTCGTTGCGCTCGCCCACCAGCTCGACCGTGTCGCCCACAGCAACCATGCGATAGAGCTCTTCCAGGTCCGCCTTTGCCATCCGGATGCATCCATGCGACGCCGCTTTGCCGATTGACTTCGGAGCGTTGGTTCCGTGAATGCCGTACCCCCGAATGCTGAGGCCCATCCACCGCGTGCCCACCGGGTTATTTGGTCCGGGCTGCACGGTCTTTCCGGAATGGTGGTAAACCGGATTCACGACGCGCCGCTCGATGGTGAAGGTCCCCACCGGGCTTGGGGTCGAAGGCTTGCCCACCGCCACGGAGTAGACTTTCTTGACCTGGCCGTCCTCCACGAGAGCCAGCTTGCGGTCCTCCAGGCTGACCACGAGGACGCGCTTCACTTCGTGTTGAGCCGCGTCCGCTGTGGTCTCCGCAACCTTATTCGTGCTCTGCGCTGCTGCCGTGAGTCCTGCCGCCATCGCCGCCATCGCCACCCAGATCGTCGTCTTCATCGCACCCTCCTCGGCTTCAACCGCTGCGCCCATAAGGAATGCACCCGCGCTGCCGAATGGCCTGCACAGAAAACAAACAACTTGTCGCGATAAATGGCGGGTTGGCGCGTGTCAGGGCTGACACACCGCCGAAATCGGCACACAGCGGATGGCGCCTGCGCGGCGGCTCCGCGAGGCGCGTCCAGCGCCTCTCGGCAAACCGCGTAGAATGCCGCTATGAACCTCCAGGCGATGCAATCGGCGTTGCGCGAAGCCGGATTCGACGGCTGGCTCTTTTACGACCACCACCATCGCGACCCTATCGGCGAGCGTATTCTCGGCCTCGACCCCAAGGCGCACATCACGCGGCGCTACTACTACTTCGTGCCCGCTGCCGGCGATCCGCGCAAGCTCGTGCACCGCATCGAGCAGGGACGGCTCGATACCCTTCCGGGTTCCAAGGGAATGTACTCAAGCTGGCAGGAATTGCACCTCGGCCTCGACACCATGCTCACCGGCGCGCGCAAGATCGCCATGCAGTATTCCCCCAACAACGACATCATGTACGTGTCCATGGCCGACGCCGGCACCGTGGAATTTCTCCGCACCCTGAAAAAAGAAATCGTCAGCTCGGCCGACCTCGTCAGCCAGTTTGAAGCGGTGCTGTCCGAGGAGCAGATCGCGAGTCACACCGTCGCGCAGAAGGCCATCGACGCCATCCTCGAGGAGGCCTGGAAGAAGATGGCCCGCGCCGTAGGCGCAGCCGGGGGAGGTTCTGTGCGCCCGGCCAGCGGATCCGCCGCCCGCTTCACCGAATTCGACATGGTCGAGTGGCTGTCCAACGCCATGCACATGGAAGGCCTCGTGTGGGAGAACGGCCCCAACGTCAGCGTCAACGCGAATGCCTCCGACTCGCACTACGAGCCCGCCGCCGATCACTGCTCCGAGATCAAGCAGGGCGACTTCGTGCTCATTGATATCTGGGGCAAGCGGGACAAGCCGGGCAGCATCTTCTACGACATCACCTGGACCGGCATAATCGGCCGGGAGCCCACCGAGCGCGAGCAGCTCGTGTTTGAGACCGTGCGCAATGCGCGCGACGCGGCCATCGAAAAGGTAACCACGGCTTTTGCAGCCGGCCGGCCCATTCGTGGATTCGAGGCCGACGATGCCGCGCGCGCGGTTATTCGCGAGGCTGGCTTCGGCGAGTGGTTCACTCATCGCACCGGCCACAACATCGCCGAGGAGATTCACGGCCCGGGCGCGCACCTCGACAACCTCGAAACCCACGACCAGCGCCTGCTGCTGTCCAATACCTGCTTCTCAGTGGAACCGGGCATCTACCTGCCGGAGTTCGGCGTGCGCAGCGAAATCGACATGATCACCGCCCCAGGCAACGCGTGGGTCACCGGCAAAATCCAGCGCGAGCTGGTGCGGATTTAGGAACAGGGGGCAGGCAGCAGGGAACAAGGAAAGACATTCGAGGCGAATTAGGCGCGGAGGTGCGTATGGCGAAGATGGCGGAATATCCGTATGAGACACGATTGAATCTGCTCCACGGGCCTCTCGAGGTTATCGACATCCATGCAGTCCCCGATGCCGACAAATTCAAATGGTTCAACCAGACGCTCTGCCAGGTCAACGGTTCCGTCATTCGCATGGGCGTGTTCGAGGGCGAGTATCACTGGCACAAGCACGATGAGGAGGACGAGTTCTTCTTCGTCGTCGACGGAAAACTGCTGATTGACCTCGAAGGACGCGTGATCGAACTTGCGCCAGGTCAGGGGATTATGGTCCCACGAAAAGTCATGCACCGCACCCGCGCCATCGAACGCACCACCGTCCTCATGGTCGAGAACGCGGGAATTATTCCCACAGGGAATTGAGCTCATGACACGAGAGGAAGCAGTTCGCCTGGTGAGTCGCGCCTTGGCAGTGATTCAGTTTGTCACTGCAATTGGAAGAGATCACGTATTTGCCATCACGAATGTACTCTGCTCACCATTACTCCAGCATCGGGATCACTTCATACTTGCAGACCATCAACAGCGTGGATGTGGGCACGCTCTTCCTGCGAATTGCCGGTCTCCTGGTGTTGGCATGGGTGTTCTGGAACTGCGGTCCCCGCATCGCGCGTCTGCTACTGCCGGAATCGAACCAGCAAACCGGAGATCTCCATGGGGCAGGCGGCGAAGATATAGTCTTGCCGCGGTAGCTACGGAGCACGTGAAGACACGGCACTCGCGGACCATGTCATGAAACCGTAGCGTCATGAATCCGTAGCGCGAACCCCAACGCCGTCCGGTCTCGATCACTCCCAAACAGCCGTATCCGCCGTCACATACGCCCTTCCGCCGCAAGAACCTCTCCCAACAAAATGAGGGCGAATCCCAACGGGATTCGCCCTCAGACTCGCAAACGCTCAGATCAATCCGCCGCGTAGGCGGCTTCCTCCACCCGCGCCTGCTCCACCAGCTTCAGCGGGTAGTACGCGTTGCGCGTGTACTGCTTCACCATGCGGTTCGTATTGAAGTATGAGCCGTTGAATGCCAGCGTGGTGCGCATGATCTGCGCCCAGCGGTCAGGCGCCTCGAGGTAGAGCGGGACAACCGCATTTTCCAGCTTGTTGTAGAGGTTCCGAGCCTCGTCATCGTCCGTGGCGCCGTCTTCGACCGCCCAGCCGGTCACGCCCTCGATGCAGCCTTCAATCCACCAGCCGTCGAGAATCGACAGGCTGGGCACACCGTTGAGAGCCGCCTTCATCCCGCTGGTCCCGGAGGCTTCATAAGGACGTCGGGGGTTGTTGACCCAAACATCCACACCCGCGGTCAGAAGCGCGCCCAGATCCCAGGCGTAGTTTTCCAGGTAGACCACATGCAGCTTGCTGCCGGCGAAATGATTCGAACGCTCCACGACCTGGCGGATCAGCGACTTGCCGGGCTCATCCTGCGGGTGCGCCTTCCCGGCATACAAAATCTGCAATCCGCCCGCCTGTTCGGCAATGCGCAGCAGTCGATCGGGATCGGAAAACATTAGGTTGGCGCGCTTATAGGTGGCCACGCGCCGCGCGAACCCGAGCGTAAGCAGGCGCGGGTTGAGCATCACGCCGGTGCGCGCTCCCACCTCGGCCAGCAGGGCATCCTTGGCGCGGGCGTGCGCGGCGCGGATGGCATCGAGCGGCAGATCGATGGCGTTCCTCAGGTAGAGATTATCGCGCCGCCAGTTTGGAATGTGCTGATCCAGCATCTGCTGCACCGGCTCTGAAACCCACGTAGGCGCGTGCACTCCGTTGGTGATTGAGTCGATAGGGAACTCCGGAAACATCTCGCGCGAGACTTTGCCGTGCTGCAGCGCGACTCCGTTGGCATAGCGCGAGAAGCGCAAGGCCAGCATCGTCATATTCAGCAGGCCTTCATGGAACGCGCCGAACTTCTGCAGCCGCGCCGTCCGTTCCGCGCCCAGAATCCGATAAGCCTGCTCGGTCGAAAAACGATCGTGTCCCGCGGGCACCGGAGTGTGCGTGGTGAAGACGCACTTGTTGCGCACCACCTGCAGGTCTGAGTCCGTCGCGGCTCCGAGCGGACCGCCCCCAAGCTGGCTTTCCAGCAGAGCGAGTGTGAGCAGCGCGGCGTGGCCCTCGTTCATGTGACACACGTTTACATGCAGCCCGAGCGCATTGGCCATGCGCACTCCGCCCATGCCGAGCACGATCTCCTGCTGCAGGCGGTAGTTGGTGTCGCCGCCATAAAGGTGATCGGTAAGACCCCTGTCCCACCCGGAATTCTCCTCAAGGTCGGTGTCGAGCAGGTAAATGGGGACGATGTGGCCGGTGCGCCCTTCCAGGTCGTATCGCCACGCGCGCACAGTGACCGTGCGCTCTTCAACCGAGACCGTGATGCGCGCCGGGGCCTCGGTGCAGAAATCCGCCGGATTCCACGCCTGCACTTCTTCGCTCTGGTTGCCGCTGGCGTCCAGATGCTGGCGGAAGTATCCCTTGCGGTGAAGCAGCGTGAAGGCGACCAGGGGAACGCCGAGGTCGGCGGCGGATCGCAGGGTATCGCCGGCCAGGACGCCGAGACCCCCGGAGTAGGTGGGCATTCCGGGGTTGATGGCAATCTCCATGGAGAAATATGCAACCAGGCCAGACCCGGGAAAATTCTCATATGCGAACGGTTTGGTGGACATGTGTATTTGACGGCCTCCGGCTGGTCTGCCCGCCTGCGGACAGCAGCCTTCATCAGTGTTGGTGATGGCCCGTCGGCAGGCGACTCGCACCTCGGAATCGGATTGAATTCATGCCGATTTTAACAAGGATGGGTGCCGGGGACGATGCCATGCAAAATCCTAAGAAGACGGTGCGACAGATGAATGTTCCGGCAATCCTGCCGGAAAGAACTTTTTGGGAAGACGCGCGCGCCGGTGTACCATCCCGCCGTGTCCGGCCGCCCAGAGCGTGCTACCTGACAGATTGGATGCTCTCTTGCACCCTATGCGCGCCTCCGGAAGCCTGGCAAATGTGAATTTGGGGCTGAATGCCGGTGCGGCTGCAGTAGCGCTCGGCGAGCGACCGCGAAAATGCTCCAACGTGCTGTCGTTCAACCAGGTTGACGGTGCATCCTCCGAATCCTCCGCCGGTGAGGCGCGCGCCGATCAGGCCGGGCAGGTCCTGCGCCAGTTCCACCATGGCATCGGCTTCAGGACAGCTGGCCTCGAAGTCCTGGCTATAGCTGCGGTGAGCTTCAGCCATAAGGCGCCCCAACTCCATCAAGTTCTTGTGAATCAGCGCATCCGCGGCAGCCACAGTGCGCAGGTTCTCGCTAATCACATGTCGCGCGCGCTTCACGGCTTCCGGGCTCATTTCCGAGCCCCAGCGAGCCAGGTCATCGAGCGTGGCGTCGCGCAGGAAGCGTACTTCGGGCCGGTGGCGGGCAATCACGGCGGCTGCTTCCTCCACCTGGGCGCGGCGGCTGGTGTATTCGCTCCCGGTTACGGCGTGCTGAACCATGGTGTTCGCGATGACCAGCGCCACGTGCGACGGGATCGGAGCCAGCCGGAAGGTCAGGTCCCGGCAATCGAGCAGAAGCGCATGATCGCTCACCGCATTGGCGGAGATGAACTGATCCATAATGCCGCAGCTCGAGCCCACAAATTCGTTTTCCGCGCGCTGGCAGAGGCGGGCCAGCACTGGGCCTGAATACTGCACTCCCAGAAGGGAAGTCACGGCCGACGCGGTGGCCACTTCAAGCGCAGCGGAGCTGGAGAGTCCCGACCCCGGAGGCACGTCGCCCCACAGGCTAAGGCTGAATGCGGGAATCCGGTGCCCCTCACCGGCCAGAATTGCGAGAACCCCCAGAGGATAATCCGACCAGTGGCCGGTGCGTGTGTGGGGCAGGGATGTGGCGTCAAATTCGCGCTGCTCGTTGAAGTTCTCACTGAACATGACGACTTTGCCGTCGCGGCGCGGCGAGATGGCGGCCAGGGTGGCGAAGTCGATTGCCGCCGGCATGACAAATCCTTCGGCGTAGTCGGTGTGCTCGCCGATCAGGTTGACGCGGCCGGGCGCGGCGAAGACTTCAGGAATGGCGCCAAAGCGCGCCTGGTGCATGGAACGGAGTTGCTGTGAATCGTGCATACGGCTCCAAAACTACAGGGTTTCAAGATCAACGTACATAGGCCAGATGGTAGACTCCCCCGGAGCAAGAGTCCGCGTCCAGGGACCGGTAGGGGAAAGCGAGTCGACGGGCGCGGTGCCTGGTTCAAGGGCGACGCAGACCTGTTTGGGGCCGGGGCGTTCGGGCCAGCCTCCGTAACAGATCCAAAGCCCAATGTAAGGAGTGGCGCTGGGGTCGAAACTGACCTTGATGCGCACACCTGCCGACGGCCGCTCGAGCGCGCACCAGCCCGCATCGCCGTTCATCGGACCGGCAAACAGCTTGTCGCCGAAGCCCGAATCGGCCGCCGCCACCCAGCTTAGATCGGTGTTTGTTCCGTTGCTCTGTTCGGCGATGGGCCACTGCTTCTCGTCGCCGCTGCTACCCAGGCGATTCCCGCCGGAGCTTTCGAGGCGAAGGGTGTGAACGGAATCAGGGAGAACGATGCGATCCCCCAGGGCTGCCGTGAACAACGGGTGAGCAGCCCAGGACCATGGGACCGGCTTGTCGCCGGTATTCGTTAATTTGTAGTCCAGGCTGAGTCGAGCGCCGTTTTCGGTCTCGGCGAAGGAGAGCTTGCGCGCGAGTTGGAGCGGCAGGGAAAAGCAGGAAACGGTCAGTGCCACCGAGTGCGCATCGCGCCCGGTAGTGCTACACGGGACGCGCCAGACGTCTCCGTGATCGGGAATCTGGATGGGGCCAGTAGCGGTCTTGACGGTGCAGGCGGCGACGGACGGGAGGCACTCGACCCAGCCGCTGGCATCCGAAACATCGAAAGGCAAGTCGTGGGTGCGGGGAGCAATGGGTGCGAGAGGCGGCTGCAGCAGTTCATGGCCCTGGAAGCGGAGCGAAGCGATTTTTCCCCCGTAGTGAGGCAGAACGATGGCGGAGCACGGGCCGGACTCGATGAGAACGTTTTCTTCCCGCTCCGTAGCCGCACTCGCCATTATCTTTGTATCCTTACGTTTACGTTCCGGGTTCTTCGCGGGAAGCCGCCTGGTACTCGTTCCAGATGCGGCTGAGCCAATCTTCGTGCTCGGGTTTCATCAGCACGGAGCGCAGGCAGGTGATCAGGGGAACCGCTTCGTGCCGGCCGGCAATCGCGGTGGGCTCAAACCACGATTGCGGCAATTGTACTAGGGCGAGGTGCAGATTGTGCCGCGCGCAGGCGTCAAAGATGCGCTGGGCTCGGCGGGAGGATTCCTCGAGCGACGCAGCGGCAATCTTCCAAACCACGATGTCGAGCTCGGGGGCGCCGGCGGAAGGCGGGACGCACTGCCCGTCGGCAGCCAAGCGGGAGTACAGATCGAGCGCCGCCCGGCGACCGGCAGCGAGTCCGTTCGCAAACGCTCCGCCAGGGGTGAGGGGAAGCAGGCGGTGCGTGGCCCAGAGTGCCACCGCGGCGGATCCGGCGCGGGAACACTCAAGGCTGATTTCGCCCAGGTGCAGTTCCGTCGAAGTGAAATAGGTATAAGGAGAATCGTGCTTGTAGAACCGGCCCACAGCCGGATCGCGAAACAGGATGCAGCCGCAGCCATAGGGCTGTAATCCGTGCTTGTGCGGGTCGACCACGATCGAGTCAGCCTGATCCATTGCACCGAAAGCGCGGCGGGCAGGCTCATCGAGCGCTTCAGCGATCAGCTTGAAGTAGCCGCCGTACGCCGCGTCGACGTGGATGCGGAACCTGTAGCGGGCCTGCAGTTCGAGAATGCGGTCAAGCGGATCGACGGCGCCCATCGCCGTGGTCCCGAGGGTGGCGACGACGGTGCCCACATCGCCTTTCTTCAGCTCGGATTCGAGGGCGTCAAGGTCCATGCGGCCGTGGCGGTCGGCGGGAACGGAGTCGTAGCGAAGTTTCAGGACCGCGGAAATGCGGCTGTGGGTGTAGTGGGCCTGCGACGAGCCCAGAATCCTTTGGCCGGGGCGGGCTTGATTCGCTATCTGGCCCGCCACCCAGAGCGCTTCAAGGTTGGCGATGGTTCCGCTGGAGGTGAGATGGCCGAGCAGATCCGGGCTTTGCCAGCCGAACATCCGCGCGATGTGAGCGACCGCTTCCATTTCCATTTCAGAGCTGGCGCGGCCGCCGTCGCGAGCATGGTTGTTGGGGTTGATGGCCATGGCGAGCGCGTAGGCCGCACGGGCGATGGGGTGCGGTGGCTTCAGCATCTGGCCGGCGTAGAGAGGGTGGAAATAAGGATAGTTGTTCCCCAGGCGCTGAGCCGTTTCATCGAGGATCTCGGCCATGGAAGCGAGGGTTTCCGGGGTCGGCGCAGAGGTCGGCGGAAGGTCGGCGAACTGCCCGGCGAGGCGCTCGGCGGCGCGGGCGAGGAGGCCGGGAACGGGATCCGGAATGACAGCGCTGGGCATGACCCATGATAGCGGCGCCGACGCAGGTTGTTCATTTTGGGATGATTGCTGCCGGTCGAGTTCCCAGAACGGAGGGCGAAACGAGAATTTCTGGCTTGTCTCCAGATGAGGCGATGGTACAATCGCCTCAGCGTTAGAGCCGAACCGGGCGTAAAGCAGTTCCTCGCCCAACCGAGCAAGATTCTGCCAGTGGTCGCTCCGATTCATCCAGCGCAATTCAATACCAGGAAACACGATCAAAATGGAACAAGGTACTGTGAAGTGGTTTAATGACGCGAAGGGCTTCGGCTTTATCTCGCGTCAGAACGGTGAGGATGTCTTCGTGCATTACTCGGCGATCAATTCGTCGGGTTTCAAGAGTCTGCAGGAAGGCCAAGCCGTGCAGTTCAATGTGGTGAAGGGGCCCAAGGGTTGGCAGGCGGCGGACGTTCAGCCTCTCTGATCCAAGGCCGGATTCCGGCAGAATCTTAGCAATAGAACGGGCTGGGAGCGATCCCAGCCCGTTCTGCGTTTGCTGCCGGGCTTCATGGGTCACGGATGCGGTCGCGGCCATTTCGCCGAGGGCTTGGGAATGGGAAGTTTGAACTGACGCCGGAATCGGGATGTGCTGGCTTCATGGCGCAGGGGTGAATCGATGAAGTTTTCCTGAGATCCTGGCGGGGGCGAGGAAGGCGGCATTTTGCCGAAGCGGCTAAAACACCTTTAAGTTCGATTTTCTCTAAACCGCTGTTTCTATTTGCTTTACGTGACCCACAGAAATCTGTGGAAAACGCAAAAAAAATAAAAAAATAAAAAAACGGAAGAGTTTCTTTTTCCGTTTTTACGCCAAGCTCCTGGATTTCCCTGGGAGCACTCCTGGATTTCCCTGGGAGCAAAGGTACAGTAGCATTCGGTCGGTGGCGTGGATGTGACAGCGGTCACGGGTGTTAAAGGCGGGCTGCAGGGAACAAGGAACGAAGGGGCAAAATGTCGAAAGGACAAAAGCAGATTCACTGACTGGAAGGAGGGAAAGATTTCACTGACTGGAAGGAGGGAAAGATAGGGAAAGGCCGAAGTCACCAAAAAGGAATCTGGCCAGCGGATTACCTCGGGGAATGGAGAGAAAAAGAAGGCGATCCCGTGAGAAAATGACAGTTTGCACGCTCAGTCCAAGTTCCGGTCCGGCTTCCGGGTGCTCGTGGTGCGTCTTGGCGCCATGGGCGACATTCTGCATGCGCTGCCTGCGGTGACGGCGCTGCGACGGGCGCACCCGTCGTGGGTGATTGACTGGCTGGTTGAGCCCGCGTGGCGGCATCTGCTGACGGCCGCGGATGGCGCACCGGCCGAACCTCTGAGCACCGCCCAGCCGCTGGTCAACGAGCTTTACCTGGCTTCCGTCAAGGCGTGGGGGCGCTCTCCCCTAAGCTCGAATACCCATCGCGAAATCAAACAGTTACGTTCCCGTCTTCGCAGCGGCAGCTATGACGTGGTGGTGGATTTCCAGGGGGCGGTTCGTTCGGCGTTTCTGGGCCGGCTGGCAGGGGCTCGCAGGATTATCGGCGAATCCCATCCGCGGGAATGGGCGGCGCGCTGGCTGTTCACCGACCGAGTGGCGACGAGCGGGGTTCATGTGATCGAGCAGGACCTGGAATTGGCCTCAGCCATAGCCGGAGATGCGCTCGAACCGGTGCAGCCTGCGCTTCCCGTCGATGCGCGCGCCGAGGAGTGGTGCGACCGCCTGCTTTCGCCGCCGGCAAGCCAGCCGCTCGCGCTGCTGTATCCCGGTGCCGGGTGGGGATCGAAACGGTGGCCGCCGGAGCGGTATTCCGCGGTTGCGGCAGGGTTGGCGGCGCGTGGGTTCCAAGTGTTGGTGAACGCCGCTCCGGGGGAGGAAGGCATTGCCGACAGCATCGTGGCGCAATCGAACCAGGCCGCGATCGCGGTGCGCTGTTCGCTGGCGGAACTGATCGCGCTGACCCGACGGGTGGCGCTGGCCATTGGCGGCGACACCGGGCCGATGCACCTGGCCTGCGCGCTGGGGCGGCCGGTGGTG